>JABXNS010000176.1_pt1 | contig 16616 bp, 14 predicted proteins | sample 7301101 | NCBI WGS metagenome assembly JABXNS01 (sample SAMN14449646, study PRJNA615230) | soil metagenome | isolation source: soil from bare, unvegetated metal-rich iron-sulfur acidic spring small-cell... | place: Canada: Paint Pots Mound, Kootenay National Park, BC | collected 2017-05-25
CAAAATGGAATTCAGGCGCTTGGCGCCCGCCGCCAGGCGTTCGCCGAACGCAGACAACGCTTGCTCGGCATCTTCGAACGGAACGGCACGGCTGTCGCCTGCATCGGCGGCGCGCTCGATCTCGCGGCGGGCGCGAATGCGCGTGGCGGCCGCGACGATCGGATTTTGCTGCGTGAACTCCTGGTCGAACGGATTGGGCATGAGCGGTTCCCAAGTATTCGCGGGGCCTTTCGGTGAAGTCCGCTTGATATGTTGCGTCGTTTCTTAGCCGCGTTGTTCGCGCTTGTGCTGGTGTGCGCAGGGGGGGCCTCGGCTCAGCTGACGCTCGATTCGGTCTTCGGCGTCACCCCGCCATGGGGTTGGCAGCCCTCACGCATCACGTGGGCTCCGGACGGCAAGTCGTTTCTCTACGTTTTGCCATCGCAGGATCCGTTCCAAGCCGTACCCATACACGACTACGACGCGCAGACGAAACGCGACCGCATTCTGATCGATCCGCAAACGTATGGTAAGGGCAGTTCCACGCCCGGATCGCTAGTGTGGTCGCCCGACTCGCACTCACTCGCGTTCACGGTTCGCGGCACGCTCTACGTTCGTAACCTCGCAACCAACCAAGATCGTACGGTCGATCGCCGCATCTCCGATCCGCAGTGGTCGCCCCGCGGCGACGCAATCGCCTATGTGAAATCCGCCGACTTGTATGTTGCGACGCTCGCGCCGAAACTTTCCGTTCGACGGCTGACGCGAGGCGGGAGCGAAGACCGCATTCTCAACGGCGCGCTGGATTGGGTGTATCCCGAGGAACTCGGCACGTCGCACGGCTTTGCGTGGTCGCCCGACGGCAAAGCGATCGCCTACATGCAAATGGACGAGCGGCCGGTAACCGGGTTTCCGATCCTGGACTTTCTGCGCAACGATAATGCCGTCACCTTGGAAAAATATCCACTGGCCGGCGAAAACAATCCGCGAGTGAGGTTGCGGTTATATCGGCTTGCAAGTGGCAAGGACAGTGTGGTTTACGATGCCGGTGCACGCGATGAGTATCTGCCCTTTTTCGGATGGCGGCCCGATTCGCGGCTCGTCTGCGAGTATCTGGATCGCGCGCAAAAGCACTTACGCGTGGTTCTCAGAAGTGCGGACTTAAACGCGTCGGAGGTTCTCTACAATCAAACCGATCCGAAATGGGTCGATGACGTGCCGCTGCCGACGTGGCTCGCGGACGGGCGATCGTTGTGGATGCTCGATCGCGACGGCACCAAGGGGCTGTACTTGCGCGCTGCGGACGGCGCGCTACGGCGTCTGACCGGATCGTACCGCGCGGATTCCCTGCTGGGCGTCGATGCGGGCACTACGATGGCTTACGTGACGGCGGCATATCCGACGCGCCGCGACCGCGCACTCTTGGCCGTGCCCTTAAGCGGCGGGGCGGTAACCAATCTTACGCCGGCATCCGGGTCCCATAACGTCTCGCTCGCGCCGGGCGCAGCGCTTTTCGTGGATACGCATTCCACGCTAAACGATCCGCCACAGGCGGACCTAGTTGCCGCCGGCGATCGAAGTCTGCTGGCGACTCTTTCGCCGCGCAACGAAACGCTGCGCTCAGAGTTGCTTCCGGTCGAGATGCTCTCGATCGATTCGCAATACGGTTCGCTTGACGCTACGATGATCAAGCCTCCCTCGTTCGATCCGGCGCGTAGGTATCCGGTAATCGTCTACGTCTATGGCGGGCCTGCGGCTCCGACCACAACGAATACGTTTGGGGAGCAGCGCGCGCTGTATCACCAGCTGCTCGCGCAGAACGGTTTCATTGTGTTCAGCATCGACGGACCGGCTTCGCAGATCGACAGCGACGCCAATGTGAGGCTCCTCTATCACAACTTCGGTCCGGGCTCGCTCCTCGGACAGGAAATCGGCGCGCGTTATTTGCAGACGTTGGAGTACGTGGATTCCACGCGTATCGGAATTTGGGGTTGGAGTTTCGGCGGTTATGAAACTGCGTATGCCATGACCCACAGTTCGCTGTTCAAAGCCGGCGCCGCCGTCGCGCCCGTGACGGACTGGCATTTCTACGACACCATCTACACCGAGCGGTACATGGGCAGGCCGCAAGACGATATCGCCGCCTACGACGCAAGTTCCGTCCTTCCGGCGGCCGCGAATTTGCACGGCGACCTGCTGATCAGCCATGGAACATCCGACGACAACGTACACATGGCCAACACAATCGCGCTGATGCAAACCTTCATCGATGCCGGCCGCACGAACGTTGATTTCATGGTCTATCCGCGCCGCACGCACAGCATTGCCGGAATTGCGCAGCGCCGGCATCTCTACGGCCACATGTTGCAATGGTGGTTGAAGCATCTATGAGCGGCATCGAGCCGGATTTTAAGGTCGTCGTCGATACCCCGGGTTGGCATCGCATAAAGCCATGCATCCCCGACACACCCCAGCGCCGCCAACTCGAGCGCCAACGGCGCGTTCGCGAGATTGTCTTCGGCATGCAAGACGGTATCCTGACCACGATGGGAATCGTTACATTTCTTGGCGTCGCCGCCGGCGGTCGCGTGACCGTAATGGCAGCGGGCTTGGTGGCACTGATTGCGGGCGCCCTGTCTATGTCTGTCGGCGAATATCAAGGGAGCAAGTCGGAGCGGGAAGTCGTCCGCGCGACCATCGCGATGGAGCAGCGGGAGATGGAAGCGAATCCGAAGGACGAGTTCGCCGAGCTGGTCGCCTACTACAAACTCAAAGGTTTCAGCGCCGACGAAGCTCATACGGTCGTTTCGCGCCTGGCAAAAAACCCGGAGATTTATCTTTACGAGATGATGCGCGATGAGTTCGGCATCGACCCGCGCGTAGCCCAATCGTCGGTCGTTTGGCCCGCCACGGCTATGGGTTTGTCTTACGCCGCCGGCTCTCTCGTCCCAATCATGCCGTATGTATTGCCCGGGATTGCGTCCTCGACGGCGGTTATCAGCAGCTTGGGACTCGCGTTGGCCGGACTGTTCGGCATCGGGGTCTATGCCGGAAGTATGAGCGCGCGAAACAAATGGCTGCGCGGACTCGAAATTGCATTTTTTGGTTCGATCGTGTTCGGGGTGTCGTTCCTAGCGGGATACTTCGTACCACTGCTCTTTCATCAGAAACCAACCGGCTTCTAAGGCAAAAAAGAAGCGCAGCTTGCGCTGCGCTTTTGTAACGAAATAAAGACGGGTGTTACGGTTTCTTGGTCGCTTTCGCTTTGGGCTTCTTTGGGGCCGGTTTCTTCGCAGCCGGTTTCGTGGATTTCTTGGCTTTGCGGCTGGTCTTCTGGATTTTCTTAGCCGCTTTCTTGGCCGCCGATTTGGCCGTCGATTTGGCCGTCGATTTGACCAGTTTGGCCACCGGCTTTACGGACTTCGTTGACTTAGCCGCCGATTTGGTGGTGGTTTTCATCGCTTTCGGGGCGGTCGCGGCCATAGCCGTGCCCGTCAAAAGGAAAGCCGCCGCCGTCATTGACGCGAGTAGCTTTTTCAAAATGTGCTCCTCCTTTCCGTGAAATAGCGCCGCCTTCCAAAGAAGCCGGCGCAGGGCGGTAACGTTTCGACTCCTCGGAAAGTGCCCCTGTTGAGGAGATCTAGGCCTTCCAGCGGCCCACCAGCGCGCGGGAAATCACCAGGCGCTGAATTTGCTGCGTGCCTTCGTATATCTGCGTGATTTTTGCATCGCGCATCATGCGTTCCATCGGATAATCGACCGAATAACCGTAGCCGCCGAGCACTTGAACGGCATCGGTCGTCACGCGCATGGCGACGTCGCCGCACTTGAGCTTGCACATGGCCGCCCATAGCGTGACGTCGTCGGATTCCTCATCGCATTTGCGGGCCGCCTCGTAGAGCAACAACCGCGACGCTTCGACTTCGGTCTTCATGTCGGCCAGCATGAAACCAATGCCCTGCTGCTGGCCGATCGGTTTCCCGAAGGCCATCCGTTCTTGCGCGTACGTGGTGGCGTATTCGAGTGCGCCTTGCGCGATGCCCAACGCCTGCGCGGCGATTCCCGGACGTGATTTGTCGAGCACCTTCATCGCAATCTTGAAACCGTCGCCTTCGGGGCCGATGAGATTTACGGCCGGCACCTCACAGTTATCGAAGATCAGTTCGACGGTGGGCGAACCGCGGATGCCCATTTTTTTCTCGAGCTTGCCGACTTGAAAGCCTGGAAACGTTTTTTCGACGATAAAAGCGCTGATGCCGTTGGCGCCCTTTTTCGGATCGGTTACGGCGAAGACGCAAACGGCATCGGCGACGCTGCCATTGGTGATCCAAATCTTCTGGCCGTTCAAGATATAATTGTCGCCGCGTCTCTCGGCGCGCGTGCGCATGGAACCGGCGGCATCGGAACCGCTGCCCGCCTCGGTGAGGGCGTAGGCGGCGATCCATTCGCCCGACGCAAGCTTCGGCAGGTACTTTTCTTTTTGCTCGTTGGTGCCGGCAATGAGGATCGGCAGCATCGCCAGTTCTTGAACGGCAACGATCAGCGAGCTCGAGGCGCACGCTTTTGCAACCTCTTCGACGACCTTCACATACGTTTGAAAACTGCCGCCCAGGCCGCCGTACTCCGCCGGAATCGGAATACCGAGCATGTCGTTCTCTGCGAACAATTTTCTGATATCTTGCGGGAACTCGCCGCGCTCGTCGATCTCGGCCGCGCGAGGTGCGACTTTTTCCGCAACGAGCTCGCGTACGGCCGCGAGTACTTGCGCTTCTTCGTCGGGCATGCGCCGCTTGTTCGGCGGCCGCCAGGGTTTCCCCACGCCGAAAGCCTATCACGGCAAAGGTCATGGACAAGGCAATCGCTTCATGCGCCGAGGCAGTCAAGGACATCCCGAGCGGCGCCTCAATTGCGGTCGGCGGATTTGGCTTGAATGGAATTCCGTATAATTTGATACAGGCGCTTCTCGCGCAAGGCGCAACCGATCTGATTACCGTTTCAAATAATTGCGGGGTGGACGGTTGGGGACTCGGCGTGTTGCTCGATGCTAAACGCATCAAGCGCACGACCGGTTCGTATGTCGGCGAAAATAGGGAGTTCGAACGCCAATATCTGCAGGGTGAATTGGAAGTGGAGTTGGTGCCGCAAGGAACGCTCGCCGAACGTTTGCGCGCGGGGGGCTGCGGCATCCCGGCTTTCTATACGCCCGCCGGCGTGGGAACGCAAGTTGCGCAAGGCGGGCTGCCGTGGCGGCACAATCCCGACGGAAGCATCGCCAAAAAGTCCCCGAAAAAGGAAACGCGTGCTTTCGACGGAGTCGAGTACGTCTTAGAGCGCGGCATCGTCTGCGATTTCGCTTTGGTGCGCGCGAGCGTCGGCGATCGCGCCGGCAACTTGTTGTTTCACAAATCGACGCGTAACTTCAATCCGCTGTGCGCCATGGCGGGCAAGATTACGATTGCTGAAGTCGAGGAGCTGGTGGAACCGGGGCAGATCGATCCGGAGGACGTACATCTTCAAGGCATCTTCGTACAGCGCGTGGTGCAGGTCGGCGTGGACGGAAAACGCATCGAACGAGTGACCGTTCGCCCCGGTTCAGGGCAGGCTCCGAAAGGGGAACGCTAATGCCGTTAACTCGTACGCAGCTGGCGGCGCGCGTTGCTCAAGAATTGCGCGGCGGCGAATACATCAATCTCGGGATCGGCTTGCCGACGTTGATCCCGAACTATCTTCCGCCGGGCGTTACGGTCGTGCTGCAGAGCGAGAACGGCATCCTCGGAATGGGCCCGTATCCGTATGAGGGTGAAGAAGATCCCGATCTGATCAATGCGAGCAAAGAAACGGTCACCATTTTGCCCGGCGCTTCGTTCTTCGATTCCGCTCTCTCGTTCGGGATGATTCGCGGCGGTCATATCGACTTGGCGGTACTGGGCGCGATGCAAGTTTCCGAAAAAGGCGATCTCGCAAATTGGATGATTCCGGGCAAGTTGGTCAAGGGAATGGGCGGGGCGATGGACTTGGTGCACGGCGCGAAATATTTGATCGTCATGATGGAGCACGTCGCCAAAGGCGGCGCGCACAAGATCGTCAAGGAATGTTCGCTGCCGCTCACAGGAAAAGGCGTCGTCGACCGCATCATCACCGATCTGGCCGTGATCGACGTGGAACCCAAGGGATTGGTTCTGCGAGAACTTGCGCCGGGCGTAAGCGTCGAGGATGTCAAACAAGCCACGGGCCCCGACGTGCAAGTGCACGCGGAGCCCGCAATCATGAAGATCCCCGAAGCCGTCAGCTAACTTTTTGTGCAGACCTCTGTTGAGATCATCTTCTTGCCTTTTTGCATCGCAGTGTAAACGCTCGTGTATTTTGCATTCGAGTTACGATGCACTACGAGAGTCGCCTTCGATGGGAAGGAACGCGTGAATGACACGGTACCGGCGGCGGCCGGGCCCATAAGGGTTAAATAGTTGCCGTTTGGACCGACGAACGTATAGAACCACTGTCCTTGCTGCTTGTCGAACATTGCAAGACCTTCCGACGCGTTCGGGCCCCCGATTGTGACACGCATCGCATTTCCGTTGAAGATCGGCGTGAACGTTGTGTTGTAATGATTCTTTCCCGAAGTGCACTTCCACGTGCCGCTCCACGAAGCAGCGGTATTCGTGGTGACCGGCGGTCCCATTTTGGCGACCGCCCCTGCGGTCGCGACCGTGCAGGAAAGCGCGACGAGCGCGAGTGTAAATAAGCGCTTCAAACGAACCTCCTTAAAGAAGCAGTTATGCGGCTTCGGCTTGGGCAAAGGTCGCGCCGCGCCCTTGTATTCTGACGGCGGCGAATACGATCAGCAGCAGCGCTTCTCCCAGCGCGCACGTTATGCCGGCGATTACGGCTACCAAAAGCGAGTGCGTGAGGTACGCGGCCATTGCGGACGCTGCGACCGCGGGGATTGCAAAAACGTAGGTGAGAAACGCGCGCAGCATCGCCAGCGGGCCGCGTTGATCGAGTCCGGCCGGCAAGAGCGCGTAGAGCGCCAGCCCGATGCTGCGTAAATACACTGCGATCGCGATCGCGATCGGGATGCCCGCACCGGCGGCGTTGGGCAGCCCGATGGTTGCACCGAAAACAACCACGCCGATGCCCATGCAGATCGAGAGACGCCACGACGTTGCCAGCACCCAGGCAAAAAGGCGCAGCCAAATCGGATCCGGCCCCATCCACCACAACGGTTTACGCAGATCCGCAGCCAACCCAAACGAGGACGCAATGGTGACGAAGATGATCACCGCGTTCGCGATACTCGAACCCAATATGAGCGCGGTCTCAAGCGGGTCACGCGAGTGTCGGGCGAAGTTGCCGAAAATCGCGCCGGCCAAGGCGCATCCGACCAGGCCAACCCAAAACATTCGTCTCGCGCCGGGCGCCCGCACGAAAGCGATCCATTCCTTCCACGCGATGGTCCAAGCGCCGCGGGCGCCTTCAAAAACGGCCGAAGTTGCTGATCCGCCGATCTGATACGCCCGCTCCGTGGTGACGAGCCCGGGGAGGCGCCGCCCGCGTTGGTGGTATTCGAGGACGCGCAAGGATGACGTATAGAGCTCGGGATAAAGATCCCGCCCTGCCACGAATGACAAAAGCAGCGTCACGCCGGCGGCGCCGTAAAATGATCCGATCCCGGCCGCGTTCCCTGTAAATAGCGCGTTGATCGCGCCGCCGGCGCCAACCGTTTGGAGCACCAACGCCCAATGTGTCAGTCCCGAATTGAGCAGGCTACCGAGTAGGATGGCAAGTGGCAGTAATCCGGCCGCGACGACCGCCGCGGCGCAGGTTTGCGCGAACCGCGCTCCCATGACGGCGCGCAATTTGAGCATTGGGATGGCCGTTGCGGTCGCGAAAAGCGTTCCTGCAATAACAGTCAGTCCGATCGCCCCAGTATTCGGGAAGCGCGCGGCCCCTCGGAGAATCAAGGTATAAAACACGACGAAAAGCGCCATGCGTAAGACAAACGCTGCGCAGCGCCGCAGTTGCAGCCATGTCACGACCGAAGGTTCCGATAGGCGCGAGCCGCACAAAAAACGTCCGTCCGCGGCCGAGGAGAAGACGCCGACAAACCCCGATGCGGCGCCGTACATGATGATGCCGAGCAGGGCCACGAACGCAAACATTGTTGCTGACGCGAACGGTTCGGGAACTACGACGGAGATTAGCGGCGCGCGCGCGTGCGACCGCAGGAGTCCCATCATGACGAACCATGCGATGGCGACACCGTACACGAGCGCCCGCGCCGGCTGGCGGAAAATGGTTTGGACCCGGTGCAGCAGTTGGTGCGAATCGAGATATGCGAGCGTTAGGAAATCGTTCACCGCGTGAGTTCCAGGAACAGATCTTCCGCGCTGCCGCGCGTGCCCGAACGAGTCTGAAGCTCGTCGAACGTGCCGGACGCCACGATGCGCCCGTTCTTCAAAATAACGACGCGGTCGCAGATGGTTTGCGCTTGTTCGAGCATATGCGTGCTCATGACGATGGCCGTGCCGGTCTCGCGCAGGTGCGCAACGATGCCGCGCAGTTCCCGCTGGCCGAGCGGATCGAGGCCGACCATCGGCTCGTCGAACAAAATGACGGGTGATGCCGCCAGCACGGTCGCCGCGACCAGCGTTTTCTGCCGCATGCCTTTTGAAAGCGCGTTGCCGAGGGTGTCGCGCTGCGCGCCCATGTCGAAGCGCTCCAACAGGTCGTTGGCGCGCGTCTGCCAGCCGGTCGCCAGACGGCAGCTCTTGGCAACGAATACCAGATGTTCCCAAACGGTGAGCATCGGATAGACGTCGGGCGTCTCGGAGATCAGCGCAATCGTTTGTCCCCGCTTCGATCCCAGCTCGCGTTCGTCCCAAGAAAACATGCCCGCGTCGGGCCGCAGCAAGCCGGCCGCGCACAAGAACGTCGTGCTTTTTCCGGCGCCGTTGGGCCCGAGCAATCCGACGATCTCTCCGCCGCCGACCGTAAAAGAGACGCCGTCGACAGCGATCGTTTTCCCGAAAGATTTCTTGAGGCCGGAAATCTCAAACTTCGGCATCAGGTCGCGATCTGCGATTCGTCGCGAAACTGTTTGTTGTACAACCGGAAGTACGAGCCGTTGCGGGCGAGCAGCACCGGATGCGTGCCGCTTTCGACGACGCGCCCGTCTTCAACGACGAAGATGACGTCGGCGCTCAGAATAGTCGAAAGCCGGTGCGCGATGACCAAACTCGTCCGTCCGCGCATGAGCGGTACGAGCGCGGCTTGGATCGCAGCTTCGCTGTGCGAGTCGAGCGAACTGGTGGCTTCATCGAGAATCAGGATGCGCGGGTTCTTGAGTAGCACGCGCGCGATTGCCAAACGCTGACGTTCTCCGCCCGAGAGTTTGTGGCCGCGCTCGCCGACCACGGTCTGGTAGCCCTCGGGCAGGGACGATACGAAGTCGTCGATGTTTGCCGCACGCGCTGCCGCGCGCAGCTCCTTGTCGGTCGCATCGGGTTTCGCGTACCGAAGATTGTTCGCGATCGTGTCGTGAAAGAGATACGTCTCTTGCGTGACGATTCCGATGTCGCGGCGCAGCGATTCGAGCGTCAGCGACCGCACGTCGTGCCCATCGACGAGTACGCGGCCGGCCTGCGGATCGTAAAAACGCGGAACGAGTTGAGTAATCGTCGTCTTGCCGGCGCCCGAGGGCCCGACGAATGCCGCGACCTGGCCGGGCTCGACCGTAAAACGCACATCTTCCAGCGCGATGCGGTCGTTTCCATAAGAAAAATGTACGTCTTCGAAACGGATTTCGCCCTTGGCGGTAGCGAGCGCGACGGCAGCGGGCGGCTCGTATTCCTCGGGCGTCATGTCCAGATATCCGAAGATGCGCTCGAATACAGCCAGCGCGCTCACGATTTGCACTTGAATTCCGGCCAGGGTTGCGCCGGGGCCGTACAGCCTGAATTGAATGTACTGCACGAACGCCACGACGACGCCGACGTCGAGCGCGTGCACGAGCGCCAGCCATCCGCCGCCGAGCCACACGATGGCGGGCCCGATCGTTACCATGGCGCCGATGCTTGCCAGGAACCAGCGCCCCACCATCGCGAGCTTGATCTCGAGCTGCATGAGGTCGGTTCCGACACGATAAAAGCGGTTGTGTTCGAAACTCTCGCGCGCGAAAGATTTGATGAGCGTAATGCCTGAAATCGAGAGCGTTTCTTGCGTGATCGATTCGATTTCGTCGCGCTTTTTTCGCGTCTGGACGCGGACGTTGTACATCCTGCGCCCGACCGGCGCAAGCGGCAGCACCATCAGCGGAACGATAACGATCGACAGCAGCGCCAGGCGCCAATTCCAAACGAACATCCAGACGACGGTACTGGCGATCGTGACGGCGTTCGTGACGATCGACGTGAGCGTTCCGGTCACGACGTTGTCGATGTTGTCGACGTCGTTTGAAACGCGGTTCATGATCTCGCCGGTTTTGGTTTCGGTGAAAAATGAAATCGGCATTTTGTGCAGGTGCGAAACCAAACCGGTCCGCATGTCCCGCATGATGCCTTCGCCGACTATTGAATTCAGATAACCCTGCACGACGCCGAATGCGATCGTAACGAGGGCGAAGCCGACGATGATCGCCACGTCGATGCCGAGCTCGCGTAGGCTGCGATGCGGAATGGCGCTGTCGATGATCCGCGCGATCATGACAGCCGGGATAAGCCCCAGCAACGCGGCGATCACGATGCAGAATAGGACCGTCGCCTCTTCGCGCCAGTAGGGCAAGAAAAATGCGCCTATGCGCTTCCAATCCACGCGCAAGCGCATCTGCGGCTTCTCGCCGTACATGTTGCCCCACATCATGTGCCCGCCGAACATTATTTAACCGGCGCTCGGCGCTGCGCGCCTCGCCGCCCCCCACGGTCCCGAACCGCTCGAAGGGCCGCGGGGTCCCCCACGACACGCATCACCGTTTGCCATTGCGAATGGCCGCCAACTCCTTAAATAGTTTCTTCTCTTTATCGCTGAGATTGGCCGGCAACTGGCCGATCAGCCTGACATATTGGTCGCCGCTTCCGCCGTTGCGCACGTTCGGCATGCCTTTGCCGCTCAAACGCAACAGGCGATTACTTTGCGTGCCGGCGGGAATGGTCATCGCAACTTGCCCCGCCATCGTCGGCACCATCACCTCGCCGCCCAACGCCAGATCATAAATGCTGACCGGCAGATCGACATAAAGATCGTCGCCTTTGCGTTTGTACGTCGGATCGCCGGCGAGCTTCACGATCAGGAAGAGATCGCCGTTGGGTCCTCCGGCGATGCCGGCGCCGCCTTGCCCGGCTAGGCGTATCCGCTGGCCCTCGCCGATGCCGCGAGGGATCGTCACTTCAAATTTTTTGGTCCTCAGCAACCTGCCGGTGCCGTGGCACTGCGGACACAGCGCACCACGTTCGGTGCCGGTTCCGCGGCAGCGCGGACAGACGTCTTCGAGCTGCAGCGAGATCGATTTCTTACCGCCGTCATGGACGTCGCGCAGCGAGAGTTCGATAGTCGTTTCCAAGTCTTGTCCGCGCTGCGAAAAGCCCGTGCTTTGAGCGGTGCTGCGCCGGCCGATGCCGGAGAAAAACATATCGAAGAAATCCGAGAACCCGCTCGGCCCGGTTCCGCCCGGCGTTCCGCCGAAGTCCGCGAAATCGTATTGAAATGCATCGCTTTGCGCGTTGCGGTAGCGGCGCTGCTGCTCGGCCTGGCGCGCGGCTTCTTGCCAATTGCTGCCCAGCATGTCATATTTGCGCCGTTTGTCCGAGTCGCCTAAGACTTCATAGGCTTCCTGGAGCTCTTTGAATTTTTCTTCCGCCTGTTTTTGATTGTTGGGATTGGCGTCGGGATGCCACTTGCGGGCGAGCTTGCGATATGCGGACTTGATGTCTTTTTCGGCCGCGTTTTTTGGAACGCCAAGGATCTGATAATAATCCTTGTAGTTCATTTGAACGGCACTCGCTCAGGCGTAGCCTGTCCTGAGTCGAGTCGAAGGGCGCCCCCCATCTGATGGGGCCCCCCGGCTATGGAGCGCATACGTGTACTGCTGACTTGAACGCTCCCCGAGGGCGCTCCAAAATTCCGTTTCATTCACTTTTGGAAACGACGACTTTGGCGGGGCGCAGCAGCTCCTCGCCGATCGTGTAGCCTTTTTGAGCTTCCTCGAGCACGATGTCGTCGCCATCTTCCGAAGGCAGCGTTGCGATGGCTTCCGCAAACGCGGGATCGAACGGTTTGCCCTTGACGCTCAAGGGTTTAACGCCTTGCGAAGAAAGCAGCGCCTCAAAACCTTTGAGGGTTTGGGAAACGCCCTCGCGCAGCGGACCGCTTTCTTCACCATCGTAGGAAAGTGCGCGTTCCAGATTGTCGATTACCGGCAGCAAGCTCTTCAGCAGATCGCGGCGTTTGTGCTCGGCAGCATCGCGGTTGTACCGTTCGCTGCGCTTCTTATAGTTTTCGAAGTCGGCCATCGCGAGCAGCAGTTTGCTATAGTTCTCATCGGCGCGCGCGACGGCGGCCGCCAGCTGCTGTTCCAGGTCGGGTGTTTCGACCGTGGACGTTTCGCTGTCGTCGGCCGCCGGCACGTCGGCTTGCGTGGCATATGTTTGATCTTCGCTCATAAGCAATATGTTTAGCGAGCCTATCGCCAACCGGACGACTAACCATGCTCTGTCGGCCGGTTGGATGATAGGCGAGCTTCGTTATTTGCTTTCTTTAAATTCCGCGTCGATTACGTCTTCGCTAGGTTTCGACGCTTCAGTTTCGCCGTCGGCTTGGGCGCCTGACGCGCCGTTCCCAGAAGGCGCCCCTTCGGGTGCGGCCTTCTGATAGAGCAGCTCCGCCATTTTGTAGCTGGCTTGCTGAAGGCGGTCGATCGCAGGTTTGATCTCCGCTACCGTTCCGTTTTCGCTCACCTTCTTGAGTTCGGCAAGCGCGCTCTCGACTTCGCCGCGCGCGCCGCTCTCTAGCTTTTCGCCGACCTCTTTGAGCGACTTCTCGGTCGAATAGATCAGGCTGGACGCTTGATTGCGGACCTCCGCTTCGTCGCGTCTGGCTTGATCGCTCGCCGCCGAAAGCTCGGCGTCGCGCACCATGCGTTCGACTTCCTCTTTGCTGAGGTTGGTCGAAGAAGTGATCGTGATCTGCTGCTCTTTTCCGGTGCCGAGATCTTTGGCGGCCACGTTCACGATGCCGTTGGCATCGATGTTGAACGCGACTTCGATCTGCGGAACGCCGCGTGGCGCCGGCGGAATCCCCTCCAGCCGGAAGCGTCCCATCGTCTTGTTGTCGGCGGCCATCGGCCGTTCGCCCTGCAGCACGTGAATGTCTACAGACGTTTGACCGTCGTCCGCCGTCGTGAAGATTTGCGACTTCTTCGTCGGAATCGTCGTGTTACGTTCGATCAGCTTGGTCATGACGCCGCCGAGCGTTTCGAGGCCCAGTGAGAGCGGCGTAACGTCGAGCAGTACGACATTGCTGACTTCACCCGCCAGCACGCCGGCCTGAATCGCCGCGCCGACCGCGACCACTTCGTCGGGGTTGACGGTCAGGTTCGGATCTTTGCCGGTAAGTTTGCGCACGAGCTCCTGGATGACCGGCATGCGCGTGGCGCCGCCGACCATGATGACTTCGTGAATCTGCGAGACGTCGAGTTTCGCGTCCGCGATAGCATTCTTGAACGGCTGCACGCACCGATCGGTCAAATCGCTGGTGAGCTCTTCGAATTTGGCGCGCGTTAAAGTGAAGTCCAAGTGTTTGGGACCATTTTGATCCGCCGTGATGAACGGCAGGTTGATGGTTGTCTGCACGACCGAGCTCAACTCGACTTTGGCTTTTTCGGCCGCTTCGGTGAGCCGCTGCATCGCCTGCTTGTCGCCCGAAAGATCGATGCCTTGTTCCTTGCGGAACTCGCCGACCAACCATTCCACGACGCGGTGATCGTAATCGTCGCCGCCGAGGTGCGTGTCGCCGTTAGTCGCTTTGACTTCGAAAACGCCTTCGCCGACGTCGAGCACCGAAACGTCGAACGTTCCGCCGCCGAGGTCCCACACGAGGATCGTCTCGTTGCCTTTTTTCTCGAGTCCGTATGCGAGCGCGGCCGCGGTCGGTTCGTTGATGATGCGCAACACTTCGAGGCCGGCGATCTTGCCGGCGTCTTTGGTTGCTTGCCGCTGCGCGTCGTTGAAATAGGCGGGCACCGTAATGACCGCTTTGGTCACGCGTTCGCCCAAGTAATTGCTAGCGTCGTTGACGAGCTTTTGCAGAATCATCGCGGAAATTTCTTGCGGCGTATAATCCTTGCCGTCAATTTTGACCGCGAAATCCGTACCCATATGCCGCTTGATCGAAGAGATCGTGCGGTCGGGGTTTGTGATGGCTTGCCGTTTTGCAAGCTGTCCCACCAGACGCTCGCCGGTTTTTGTGAACGCCACGACGGAAGGAGTGGTTCGCGATCCTTCGGCGTTCGGGATAACTGTGGGCTGCGAGCCCTCCATGACGGCGACGACCGAATTGGTCGTGCCGAGGTCGATGCCGACCACTTTAGCCATAGAAAATCTACCTTTCCGAGCCCCGGACCAGCTGGCACGAGCGTGAATGCGCTCGCTGAGCCTTGCCACTTATGGACTACAAGGACAACAGAGGTTCCGATTATAGTACGCGATCGGCCCCATCCTGTTCCAATAAATTAAAACAAGTTGGCGGCGCGCTCGGTTGCAGGGTTCTCCCAGCCGTAAAACGGCCGGTCTTAAGGTTGCTGCTGATCGGGTTGCTGGTCCGGTGCCTGCTGCCCCATGTCCGGCCTCGCGCCCAGCGTGACTTGCGCCAGCCGCTTGGACCCTTGCGACCAGAACTCGATGCTGACGTGGTCGCCCGGACGGAGCTTGCCGATCGCGGTGGAGAGCGCGGCGGCGTTGGTATAGGCCTTGCCGTTCATCTTCAGGATGACGTCGCCCGGCTCGATGCCGGCGCCGTCGGCAGGCGAGCCGCTGATCACCTGCGTGACCGCGACCCCGCCTTGCCCGCGATAGTTAGTCTGATTGCGGAATCCGGGCGTCACTGCTTGCAGCCCCACGCCCATGAAGGCTTGCGCCGGCGGCTGCGTGATGCCCGGATGCGCGATCATCTGCTCGACGACGCGCCTGACCGTGTTAGACGGAATCGCGAAACCGATGCCTTGCGCGCGGCCGCCCAGGGTTGACTGGTTAACTCCGATGACGTCGCCATTCATATCGACGAGCGGACCGCCCGAGTTGCCGAAGTTGATCGGAGCCGAGGTTTGCAGTAAGCCCTTGAACGTCATGGTTTGCCCGTTCTCGGCTTGAATCGGTTCGCTGCGATCGAAGGCCGACACGACGCCGACGGTGACGCTTTGCTGCAGTTCATACGGTTCGCCGATCGCAATCGCCCATTGCCCCTGCTGCAGTTTGTCCGAATCGGCCAGTGAGAGCGCCGCGGGAAGATGGTGCCCGTCGGTGATCTTTAGCAGTGCAAGATCGGCGCCCACGTTGGCCGCAACAAGTGTTGCCGGCGCTTTTTCACCATTCGGAAAGATTACGGTGATCGACGTGGTTTGCGCTCCTGGAATCGGCCGCACGACGTGCGCGTTCGTTACGATGTAGCCTTGCGATCCGTAGACGAATCCCGATCCCGAGTCCTTGGCGTTGAACGGCTGCACGACGCCGGGCCCTTGCTGCCCGAAGAATTGCTGCATGATCGGGTCGACCGGAATGTACTGCCGGCCGTTGACCGACACGTCGATGGCGACGACCGAGGGCTTGACCCGCTTGACGGCGGTGATGATCCGTTCCTGATCGCTCCCGCCGCCGTTCGACAGCGGCGCTGCGGCGGCCGCGGGCGGGTCATGCGGAGCCCCCGTAACCGCGACGAAATGTGTACTGGCGTACAGCATCATTAGGAAAGACCCGATGACGGCCCCGCTCAGCGCGACGATCGCCGCGGGCAAAATACGATTTCTCAACATGCGGTTACACCAATGCTCATAGCGTCAAGTGCTCGGCTTACCTACCCCGATGATAGCAAAATGTTCCTTAAATGCTGCTTAGAAAGGCTAGGCTAGGCTGCTGCGCCGCTGGGCGCGTCGCTAATTATAACGCCGTCGAGCATGCGAAGGATGCGCCGGGCGCGGGAGGCGACGCCTTGGTCGTGGGTGACGACAATGATGGTCCGGCCGCCGGCGCTGAGCCGGTCGAAGAGGGCTAAAATCTCTGCGCTCGTCTTGGAGTCCAAGTTGCCCGTCGGCTCGTCGGCGAGCAGCACCGCCGGATCGTTGACCAGGGCCCGCGCGATAGCGACTCGCTGCTGCTCGCCGCCGGAGAGTTCGGTGGGTTTGTGGCGAGCCCGATCGCCGATGCCGACCTCCGTCAGCCGCTCGAGCGCCAGCCGCTCGCGCTCCTTGCCCGGCATGCCGGCATAGAAGAGCGGCAGCGCTACGTTGCGCAACGCGTCGGTTCGTGCCACTAAGATAAAGCCTTGGAATACGAAGCCGAGTTTTTTCAAGCGGATTTCGGCAAGTTGATTGTCGTCGCGCTGCGACACGTCGATGCCGTCCAGCCTATAGGTTCCGGTGGTGGCGCGGGCCAGAC
>JABXNS010000177.1_pt1 | contig 16440 bp, 14 predicted proteins | sample 7301101 | NCBI WGS metagenome assembly JABXNS01 (sample SAMN14449646, study PRJNA615230) | soil metagenome | isolation source: soil from bare, unvegetated metal-rich iron-sulfur acidic spring small-cell... | place: Canada: Paint Pots Mound, Kootenay National Park, BC | collected 2017-05-25
GTACAGGCGCGTCGAGGTGCACGAATGGAGCGGCTTTCGGTCCGACCGCCAGTTTTTTCATGTACGTGTAGGGCGCGTTCAGCAAGCACCCGCGTTCGGCGATCGCCATCACGGCGATCGAGTTCGGCAGACCATTGGCGACGAGATTTGTGCCCTCAACCGGATCGACGGCGATGTCGACTTCAAACCCGCCGCGCCCGAGCTCTTCGCCGATATAGAGCATGGGAGCTTTGTCGCGCTCGCCTTCACCGATGACGATCCGTCCGGAAATTTCCATCTCGCCGAGCGCCTCGCGCATGCGCTCTACCGCCGCGCCGTCGGCTTTATCACGTTCGCCGCGACCCATCCAACGCGATGCTGCGAGCGCCGCGCTTTCCGTGACCTTCACGAAATCCAGCGTGTTGACAGGGTTCGTGGACGTACGCGCAATCATCGTTGCCATACTTCTTTGAGGCTACAAGGGAAGCGCGACGATTCCTTTAGAAGTTGCGATGTATCCATGCACCTGGATGAATCACAACGCACGTTTCCAATCAACTCTAACGCGCTGCAAGCCTTGCTCGCGGCCGGGTGGGGACCACTAGCCGGAGTCGCCGCTTCCGGTCTTACGCTGGGATTTTTTCTTTGGTACGCTTTCATAGTTCCGGCACACGACTCTGCACTGACGGCGGCGGGCTTACCTCTGCTGCTCGTGATCGCGCTTGCCGCGGTCATATGGGCGTGGCAAGCCTACAGCAATTACTTTGCAGCGCGCACGGGAATCAAATTTCAACGCTCGCTGCAGTATGACGCCATATCATGGTATGTTTTCGTGCTGTTGTGGCTGTCGTTCTTATTGCCGCTTTGGCTGACCCACGGCGGTGTCAGGCTTTTTATTTATTGTGCGACGTTCTTCTGCATTGGAAAGCTCTCCGTCGCCGCGCGTTTCAACGAAACGGTGCGCGACGTTTCAATCGATTTCGTCGTCACGCGCTTTGCGATCATCGTCATAGCCGAGCTGGCAGCGGTCATCATCGGTCAGCGAGCCGGCACTCACGTGCAAGAGTCCCGCTCGCTGTTGCTGGCCGTGTGGGGACGCTGGGACGCCGTTCACTACCTCGATATCGCAACCAGCGGCTATCACGGCACCGACTTAGCTTTCTTCCCCCTATTGCCGTTGCTCATCGCGCTCTTGGGAAGCTTGATCGGCAACCACTTGATCGCGGGCCTCGTGATCTCCAACGTGGCCCTCTTCTTCGCGCTGCTCTTCCTTTATAAGCTGGTCGAGCACGAATTCGACCGCGCCGTCGCGCGGCGGGCCATCTTTTACATCTCGATTTTCCCCACCGCCGTATTCTTTTCGGCGGTCTACACCGAGTCGCTGTTTTTGATGCTGACCGTAGCGTCGTTCTACTACATGCGGGAGCGGCGCTGGTGGCTCGCGGGTGCGATCGGCCTGCTCGCTTCCTTAACCCGCGTGGAGGGCGTGCTGCTCGCGGTTCCATTTGCAATTGAGTGGTGGAGCGCATACCGCGAAAACCTGCGTGCCGGCGCCCGAAATCTCGTACCCATCTTCTTGATTCCGCTGGGACTGCTACTCTTTATGGGCTACCTGTGGGTGCTCAACGGCGATCCGCTGTACTTTTCGCACATTCAATCGCACTGGAACCGGGAGCTTGCCGCGCCGTGGACGTCGATCGGCAATTCCCTCCACAAAATCGCCACCGCGGTCGGCCCCCAGACCGTCGCTCAGCAAATATTGGAGTTGGTCTTTACCGCTCTGATGATCGGCGTGCTGGTGGGCGGGTGGCGCAAACTCAAGCCCTCATACATCGCATACATGGGGCTTTCAATACTCATGCCGCTGTGCACGTCGAGCCTGATGAGCATGCCGCGCTTTGCGCTCGTGCTCTTCCCCATGTTCGCGATCATGGCGCTTTGGGGAGGCCGCCCCAGGCTCAATAATGCGATCGTCGCCTTGTCGCTGCCGCTGCTGGGATTGTTCACCGTTCTATTCGCGGACTGGTACTGGGTTGCATAGCGTTACGCAGCGCCGCGGCGTGCGTCAGTTCGTAAAATTCGGTATCGTCGGCGCCTCAGGATTTCTCGTCAACCTCATCATGTTCACCGGGTTGCAACGCGTCGTGCCGCACCACGACCAGCCCGCACAGTATTATCTTATCTATTCCGCGTCGTTCCTGAGCGGAGGCGTCTCCAACTATTATTTCAATCGCGTTTGGACGTTTCGCTCGACCGGACACGCTTTTCGTGAAGGAACGCAGTTCCTGACGGTCTCCGCGATCGCGCTGGGCGTCGGCCTCATCGTTTCTGCAATCGTCTCGCCATATTTGGGCCACGGCCATAAGACGTGGTTCATCGCGACGCTGGCAGGGATCGTCGTGAACTTCTTTTTGAACAAATATTGGACATTCAAGCACGTCGGCTGACCCGCGATCAAACGCGCCGCGCCCTTTGGACGCTGGGCGTGTCGCTGCTGGCGGCGGTCGGCCTGATTCTGCGGCTCAAAGGCATTCACAACCCGCTGTTGGACCATCCGGGTTGGAGACAGGGCGACGAAGCCGCTATCGCGCGCAACTTCGCAACGCTGCAATATAACATCTTCTATCCGCAGACCAATTACAATGGGCCGCCGCCCAATTATGTCGAGCTCGAGCTTCAGATCGTGCCGTTCCTGGCGGCGACTTTCTACAAACTCTTCGGCATACACGAGATCGTGGGTCGGATCATCACCATTGCCTTCAGCCTAGGGACTGTTGTGGTGCTCGCGTTCTTCGGGCGCTGGCTTTTCGCAAGCGCGCTTGCCGGGCTGCTGGCCGGACTCTTTTATGCGGTCATGCCGGGCAGCATCTATTACGGGCGGACGTTCACGCCGGATGCCGCGATGGTCTTCTTCATGACGGCTGCGCTCTACGCAACGGCGCGCCTATTGGTCGACGAAGAACGCTGGCGCCGGCGGCAGGTTCTATGGTGCGGCGCTTTATTGATGCTGGGTCTGCTGGCTAAACCGGTCTCCATCGTCGCGCTCGTGCCGGTTCTCGTATTGATCGCCGAACGCGCGCGATCGGGCAGGACGTTTCCGCTGGCGCCCGCGGCGGCCCTCGTGGTGCTGCCGCTTGCGCTCCTTTACGCGTACGACAAACTCGTGGGGTCGCACGCCGAATGGCATTGGGCGAGCGGCATTCTCGCTTTGCACGTTATGCCGGCATTGCGCGCTTCGTTTCAGACCTGGCCCGCCTTTTCCGCCAAGATCGCCCAGTTCCGCACGATGCTCGGCGTTCTCACGTATTCCATGATCGGCCCCGCGATTGCGGCCCTGGCGATTCTGGGGTTTTTGCTGCCGCCGGCCGCCCTCCGTTCGCGTTCCTTACTCTGGGCTTGGCTCGCGGGCGGACTCGCGTTCGTCTATGCCGTCGTAACCGTTGAGCGCGTCGACTACTATATGTTCTTGCTCTTGCCGCCGGCGGCTCTCACGGCGGCGGGTTTTGTCGCGCGCTTCATCGCGGCCGTCGCGGAAAGTGGCCTGGGGCCGGCAATCAAATACGGGTGCGCTGCGCTGAGTTTGGCAGCATTTGCGGCCGCCGTTTTTCAAAACCACCAGATCATCAAGCCCTACTATGTCTATTCGAAAAATGTCTACCGCAACGCAACCGCGTTGAACAAGGCACTGGATCGAAACGCGCTGGTCGTCATGGCGCACTACGATCCGTCCGTCCTCTATTACATCGGACGCTACGGCTGGGAAGAGGATCCCTATCTGTGGACGCCCTTTGACGAACAGAGCGCGATTCGCAAAGGGGCGCGTTATTTTATCGCCATCGAACGGAATCGCTTCTACCGCAACGTCGAGCTGTGCGCATGGATGCAGCGCTTCCCGGTTCTGCGCGCCGGCGCGCAATGGCCCGTGTACGTTACCGATCCCAAACTTGTGAAATCGACCGCCGAGATGCAGTGGCGCACGTTTCGCGGCGCGGAGCGGACCGGGCGCGCGCGAGCGTGGCTTTCCGCGCGCGGCCTGTGTTCGGGCCCTAAGGCCCGGACGTGACGTCGTCGAACCCGGCAATCGCACCATGGCTTCCCGCCGAGGTGGCGTGCAGTCGCAGCTGAATTTGCGCTCCGCGCGGATACCCTGAAAACTTGTAAGATTTCTTCACCGGGCGCAGACCCGAACACAACCAGGAACTCTTCTGAAGCGGCGGCGGGACGAACGTATCCAGAATCTTCTCCGCGCCGACGCCGGTGCCGACCGGAAAAACGATGCCGACGCTCACCGTAACCGGATCGATCACGCCCCACGCGCGCAACGTTATGCTCGTCGGTGTGCCCCGGTAGCGAAACGTCTGGGCGATATACGCCTGGGCGTTTGCGGGAACATCCAGCGCCGCAAACGGATTTCCGGCTCGCGCGGCCGGCAGGCACGTGCCCGCCGCGTCGATGCGAAATTGCGGGGCGGAAGCGCCGCCCCCCGCGACCGCGACTTGCGCCCAGCAACGAAAGCCGAACGTAAAATCGCCGTTGGCAATCGTCGAGCGATTGCAAGGGCCCGGCAAGCCAGTCTGCGGCGCGACGCGCAGCTTGCGAACAGACCACGATCTCGACTTGGCATCATAGGTTAAAACGAAACTCGCGCGCGGATCTCCCGGCGGCTCGAGATCGATGCGCCGTTGCCCGTACATGTACAACAGACCGCGCGTGGAGATGCCGTCGGGACCTTGGTTGTCATAATCGATCCAGTTGAATGCTTTGGGAACTGAAACGACGGCCCCGTCAGGCGCCGGCGCCATCAATGCTCGCATGAGCTCGTTCTGCAAAGACAGCCGCGCCAATCTTGCCGGCTGGTCCGCTTTCACGACCTGCACGTTGGCGGCGTACGTCACGGCCGCCAGGGCGCCGATCGATAAAACTCCAACGATTCTTGCCGGAGCGCCAAAGCGTCGTACCGCCGCGGTTGCGGTCGCGGCCAGCAGCAACGCCACGCCGAAGGTCTGAAAGAATACGGGCAGATAACCCAAGCCTAACCGCAGCTCTGGCTGGTATGTAACGAGCAGCGCAATCGGCAGCGCCGGCAGTATGGTCAGCAAGCTGCCCGTAAGGAACGGCAAGCGCTTCTTTTCGTCTCGCACGGCGTCGCCCAGCACGGCCCAGCAAACGAGCGCAACACTAGCAAATATGAATGGAAACGCCGGCGCGCTTGCGAGCATGGCGCCCACGCTAGAATATTGCGGCGGATCGGCCAGCCAATACGCGAGTGGAAAGGCCGCCGTCACCTGGTAAAACGCCGTCGTGAAAAACCGGGCAGCATTGAGATCGATCGCGTAGGGCGCGCCGGGCGGCAACCGCACCCACGCGTGAAGAAGCAACTCAAAAAGGGCGAGCGCAGCCGCGATCGCCAGCGGCGGCCGCGCCGCACGCATCGCTACGCGCCAGCTGCCGCACGCGTAGCGAGCCAGCACCGGGTACAGCACGCAAAGCAGATAGACGTCTTCATAGGTCAGCGCTGCCGCTGCATACAAAAGCAGCGACAAAATCGCGATGCGGCGGCCGTCTCCGGCCAGCGAAGCGCGAAACGCCATGAACGAGCCGAGCATTGCGATAGCCACGACCTGCGCCATCCCGTTGTAAGCGATCAGCGCATCTTGGTAGCCGTGCACCAGAAGCAATGCCACGGCCAACAGCGCGGACAGCACGCCGAACGTAGGCGTCGTATATGCTTGCACGCACCGGCGAAACATTTCGACTGTTGCCAGAGTCGCGGCTATCAGGAAACCTTTGTAGGCTACCAGATTCGTAAATGCGGCAAACACTAGATACTTCTCGAGAATCAGTCCGGGATAGAGTCGTCCGTTTCCAAAAAACCAAACGTAAAACGAATGCGACATGGCCTGCCAAAGCGTCAGTCGGTTCGCGCCGAGAATGCCGTTCAACGCGGAATAAAACGCATCGTCACCGGTCCAACCGCTTGCGAGAACCGGGGAAATAACGATGAATCCAAGCGCCAACACCACGGCCGGCAGCCACCGCGAGGGCCGCACCGCATCGTTCATTCTTTTACGGGTGCGGGAGCAGCGCGCCCGAAACCGCTGTCGCGGCGGCTTTTTCGGTGGCCGGCACGCCGGATTCCACGAGTTTGCGGGACGCGATCAGCCTGTTCGTATCCCTGGCTATCTCGCGCTGGAGCTCGTAAGAGTCCTCGATCGCGCGCGTGAGGTCTTGGGTGTCGTACGTGTACGCAAAGCGGTGAAGGCTGTGAACGATCAACCGGTTTTGCGCTTGTAAAGCATTGTAGGATGCCTGTATCGCACCGGCCGCTGCGCGATAGGTCGGATAGTTCGAGACGACGATCGCGCGTTTCAGCCGGGCATTGTCGATTTGGGAACGCAGCGCCTGCAGGCGGACGCCGGCCGGATCGTATTTTTGCGCGGCGTTGATCGTCGCCAGCGCGTCGTCATAGTTTCCGGTACGGAAATCTGCGTCGGCTATGCTGGCGGCGGTATTTGAAAATCCGGCGCGAGCGCGCGGGTCGCTCGGGCTGATGCGTAACGCGAGCCTATAAGCCGTCGCGGCTTCGTGCAGGCTTCCACGCGCGAGCGCCGTGTCGCCTTGGTGGATGCGCGTGTTCACGATCCAGCGTTCTAAGGGCGCAGCACAGCCTGTCGCGCTAAACGACAGCATTGCCGCACACAATGCCAGCCGGGTGAAGCTTTTATTCACAACGCCATTCCAACATCTCTAGCGCCCGTGGTTGACCAGATGAGCGACTGCTGCGATAAGCCACGCCGCGGGGAAGAGCAGCGCTTGTGAGATCAGCCAGCCGGCGATCGCCGTCAACGATAAATAGAAGACCATGGCCTTCACTTCCGTGTGCGGGCGCTCCCCTTTGACCGCCTCATCGACGATGATCGACGACGTGGGGTCCACAAAGAACGTGAACGCGATCGTGCCGATCCCGTTGACGATGCCCGAGATCGTGACCGCCGTGCGGGCGACATCGACGTCGAGAACGCTGGCATAGTATGCCGCGACGACGCCGATCGCGTACATGGCAGTCACGACGACGTTGAATACGAGCAAACGCGCGGGGATGTTGCGTGTGGAAAAGGCAAAGACTTCGCGGTAATGCGGCACGCGAATCTGCCCAAGCACCTCCAACATGATGCTCGGGTAGAACAGGCGCGCCAAGGAATGGGGTAAGGACTTCGTCCGCTCGAACGAGCGCACGCCGCGCACGTACATGAACGTGAACATCGGCAAGAGCAAGCTGCCTACGATCGTCCCGATTGTGCCCGCCGCGACGATGAGACGCAGTTGTAATTCGAATATATGCTGTATTTGACCGGCTTGAGCTTGTGCGAAGGTGGCGACCGGGTGCCCAGACAACAGCGCGCGGACGGCGTTGCCCGCGCGATCCGAAAGCGGCGCGAGCATCAGCGTGTAGACCAAGGTCGCGAGCCGGCCCGCGGTCATGAAAAGATTGAAGAGCGACATCGAAGTTGCGATGCGCACCGCGCGCACGCCCGCCAAACGGGCCGCGTACGCACCGATCGTCACCGCCTGGACCAAAACATTGACGAGGAGCGCTATCAGGAGCTGCCAGGACCAAAACGGGATCAGCGCCGCAGCGCCGTGACTATGCAGCGCTGCGATTCCACGCGACGGAGGATTCGTCCACAGGACCCAGGACGCACAGACCGAGGTTTTCTTCGCGCAGCAACTCTTGTGCGAGCTCCTGGATCTCTTTGGCGGTAACGGCCTCGACCTTGGCTTCGATCTCTTCTATCGGAAGGTCGCGGCCCAGCGAAAACTCGCTGCGGCCCAGGCGGATCATACGCCCCGACGTGCTCTCGAGCGAAAGCGAGAGGCTTCCTTTAATATGTTCTTTTGCCAGCCTCAGCTCCGCGTCGCCGACGCTCGTGCGGCGCATCTCCACGAATTGATCGCCGATGACCGAAACGCACTCGCCGACGCTTTGCGGCGACGTGCCGGCGTAGACCGCAAAAAGTCCGGCGCCCCGGTAGGCGGCCTGAAAAGAATACACGGTGTAGACGAGGCCGCGCTTCTCGCGGATCTCCTGAAATAAGCGGCTCGACATTCCGCCGCCCAAAATCGTGTCGAGCACCGACAGCACGTAGCGGCGTTCATCGCGCACCGTCAGTCCGGTCGTGCCCATCACCACATAGGCTTGTTCGCTGTCCTTCTGACGGAAAAGCGAGGCCGGCGTCGGGGTAGGATTTTCGGGCGCCGGCAGCGCGCACGTTCCCTTGAAGGGCTCCAGCACGCGCTCGAGCATCTCCACCAGGGCATCGTGATCGACGTTGCCGGCCGCGGCGACGACCACCGAGTTCGGCGCGTAATGACGCGCCATGTGCTGCCGCAGATCGCCTTGCGTCAACTTCGTCACCGTGTCGGCGAAGCCGATCGTCGGCGATCCCAAGTTGCTTCCGCGCCACATCGTTTGAATGAAAAGATCGTGTATCAGCTCGTCGGGAGAATCGTCGTACATCTTGATCTCTTCGAGCACGACCTTCTGTTCTTTGGCAAGCTCCGGCGGATCGAAGCGCGAGTTCAAGAACATGTCGGAGAGCACGTCGATAGCCAGCGGCAGATGGACATCCATGACCTTGGCGTAGTAGCAGGTCGCCTCTTTGTCGGTGAACGCGTTCAGGTTTCCGCCCACACCGTCCATTTCTTCGGCGATCTCGCGCGCCGTGCGCCGCTGGGTTCCTTTAAAGAGCATGTGCTCCACCATATGCGAAACACCGCGGAACTGCGGCTGCTCGACCGCGGAGCCGACGTCGGCCCAGATGCCGATCGAGGCAGAACGAAAACCGGGCATCGATTCACTGATTACCCGGACGCCGCTACCGAGAACGCTCTTACGATACACTAGAGGCTGTCACTTTAAAGCCGTACGGGCCCACTCCTGGTCCCAATAGACTCCGTCGCTCGCGCGCATGCGCCCAACGAGCGCGTCGGTGCGCTCGCCGCGCCGAATACTCACACTGAAGACGGTTCGGAAGCTGGGTTTCGCGAGATCGCCGGCCACGATAACGTCCTTACCCAGCCGCAGCGGAATACTTGCCCAAACATCTACCTCGTCGGCGGGCGACGCCGCGAAGGTCTCTCGCACCAGGGACGCCACCTCTTCGACGAACTGATCGCGCGTCAAGGCGCGATGAAAATGCTCGCCGGAGATGCGCAACCCCGCGATGTCATGGCCGGCGAAGCCATCCGCATAGACGTTGAGCACCTGCGCGGGCCAGCGAGTTTTGAAGAGTGCCCGCCCGATGCCGACCGCAATCGCTTTCCGGTTCCCGGCCGCGCGCGCGTTCGCATCGAGCCGATTTACGCCCGGAGGCGCGGTCGGAAAAAGTTGCGCGATGAGCATCGCCGCGCTAATAACTTTGAGCAAAATATGCGTTGACTTTTGCAGGTTCTCCGCATGCCACGCACGTCGCACCCGGGTGCTGCAGGGCGCGCATCACGCGGGTGGTTGCGGATGTCTTGTTCTTGATGTCGGCTTCGCATTCGGGCCGATCGCACCATGGGATGTCGATCATGCCCGCGCGATCTTTGCACCGTTCGTAAAACACGGCGCGATCGTTGACGGCGAACGTGTGACTTTCGAGAAACGTCCTGGCCTGGGCGTAAAGCGACGCTTGCACGGCCTCGAGCTGAGCGCGCAGTGTTTTCCCCAGCGCGCCGAAGCTCACCGAAACTTTCGAGCCTTCTTCGCCCTTGGCTTTGTCACGGCGGACGAGCGTGACCGAACCGCTCTGCAGATCACGCGGACCGATTTCAATCCGCAAAGGCACGCCGCGCATTTCCCAGTCGCTGTATTTGAAGCCGGGCGAGCGGTCGCGATCGTCCACTTTGATGCGAAACCCTTCAGCCCGCAAGCCCGCAGCCAGGTCGCGCGCTTTTTGCAAAGGCGCCGTTTCCTCACCTTTGACGATCGGCACGATGACCGCTTCGAGCGGCGCCATCTTCGGCGGAACCCGGAGCCCGCGGTCGTCGCCGTGCACCATAATCATCCCGCCGAGCATGCGCCATGACATTCCCCACGATGTCGTGTAGACGTGCTTCATCTGTTGATCGGCGCCGGAAAACGTGATGCCGTAGGCGCGGCTGAAGTTCTGTCCGAGATCGTGCGACGTTGCGGATTGCAGCGCTCTTCCGTCGGGCATGAGCGCCTCGACCGAATAGGTTTCGATGGCGCCCGGAAAACGCTCGCTCGCGCTCTTGCGCCCCGAGTAGACGGGTACCGCGGCGACATTTTCGGCGAAATCGCGATACACGTCGAGCATCCGCTCGGTTTCCTCGCGCGCTTCTGCGGCGGTGGCGTGCGCCGTGTGCCCTTCCTGCCAAAGAAATTCCATCGTCCGTAAGAACGGACGTGTCGCTTTTTCCCACCGGACGACGTTAGCCCATTGGTTGATCAGCACCGGCAGATCGCGATGCGATTGAATCCACTGCGCGTACATGACGCCGATAATCGCTTCGGATGTCGGCCGGATCGCCAAGCGCTCTTCGAGTTTCTCCTGGCCGCCTTGCGTCACCCACACGACTTCGGGAGCAAAGCCCTCGACGTGCTCCGCTTCGCGGATCAGCAAGCTCTCGGGGATCAGTAGCGGAAAATACGCGTTTTCATGACCGGTCGCTTTGAAACGGGCGTCGAGTTCGCGCTGCAAGTTTTCCCACAAGCCAAAGCCGTATGGGCGCAACACGACGCAGCCGCGCACCGGAGCATACGAGACGAGCTCGGCTTTCAAACAGACCGCGGTGTACCATGCGGAGAGATCCGCGCCTTTGGGCGGGATCTCTTTGACTAGCGGTTCCTGTGCGGGTAATTCGGGCATTAGAGCGTGACGAGCGCAGCCGATGCGGGCGGAACGTCGAGCGCTACTGGATCCACGGACTGCCAGTCGACGACGTTGATCTGCGTGGTATCCATGCTGAGCGCGGTCAACCGCCGCACGCGCGGATTGCGCGGCGGGCGCGCCGCGTTCAGATTGACGGCAGCTCCTAGGTTCGAGTCGCGATTGATCAGCGTAACGACGCGCGTTCCATCGTCGCGTTCGACCGCGTAGGCGCTAAAGTTGTTATTTGTTGTTTGCAGCTTCATCGGTACGAACCGCGCATCGACCGATTCCTTAACCAGTAGCAGCGCCTGATACAGCGGGCCGCGCTGCGCATCGGCATCGTCGTGGAAATTTGCGCCGTCGGCTCCGCCGGCAGCGAGCTCGAGCGAAAAATCCAGCGCCCACAGCGCGTTGGCCACGTTATTGCTGCTCGAAACAATCTGCTCGATACGGTACGGCAGGTCGACCAGCGTCGCGGTCTTGGGAATATCGCGTACACCTAGCCGCAAAGCCGCCTCGCCGCCGGTGTGCGCGTACTGTTGCGTGAGCAGCACGAGCTGCGGGCGCTCGTCTTGAGCAAAGCGGGCCACCCAGTCTGCATTCAGGGCCGTCGCGGGCCCGGCATACGTGGCGGCTGGATCGTTAGCGCTTATCGATGCCGCGCGCGCGCGAAATGCCGACAGGAACGTACCGTAGTCTTTGAAGCGCCGATCGGGAGCGCTGCCGAGTTCGAACGCCAAGAGCCGCTCGCCTAAGGCTTGGCTGCCTTTGGCGGCTTGATCGGCGATGCTAAAAACGGGCGCGCTCAGGCTCAAACCGAGCACGATGCGCCAATTCACGGCCGATGCGAACTGCGCGAGATTGGCAAGATCTTCTGCCGCGTAGGTCGTCGTGTCGAGGTTGGCGCCACCGAATTGGAGTACGCCGCGGCCGCCCAAGCCGCGCACGTAATCGATCAATGCACGATTGCCGCCGTTGAAAAATGCGCCGCCCGGTATGAGCGATGCCTCAAAACTCAATCCCATGAATTCCGCCAAGATGCGGCGCGCGGAGGACGCGGGGTCGAGCTGAATATTTGCCGGGACGAATCCGGCTTGCTGTCCGTACGCGCTGCGCCCCAAGGCCGCCGCCGTGGAAACGGCCGCGCAGGCCGCAAGAAACGCGCGGCGTTCGATTCTTTTGGTCATATTCCGCATACGTTCGCCATCGGGCGACGGTTCCGTTTCTTTAAAAGGCCTGGGAACCGCGAGCGTTGCAAGGAGCAGCATGGCGAAGCGAACACGCATCTACACCCGCACCGGCGACAACGGCAGCACCGGACTCGTGGGCGGCAAGCGCGTTTCCAAGAACAGCGCGCGCATCGAAACCTGCGGGACAGTGGACGCGCTTTCGAGCGCGATCGGCGTGGCCCGCGCCCACCTGCGCGACACCGATCGGATCGATCGGTGGCTGGCATGGACGCAAGACATGCTCTTCAATCTGGGCGCGGAGCTCGCCACCCCAGCGCAACACCGTTGGCCGGAGATGCCGCTGGCAGGCGGGCCGCAAATTGCGGCGCTGGAACGAGCGATCGACCAAACCGAAGCTCAGCTCGAGCCGCTGCATGCTTTTATTCTGCCCGGTGGAAGCGTTGCGGGCGCGGAACTGCATTACGCACGCACGGTGTGCCGACGCGCCGAACGCCTACTGATCTCACTGCGCGAACAGGAGCCGGAGATCTCGGGCGAGACCGTTGGGTTCCTGAACCGCCTTTCCGATGCGCTCTTCGTTTGGGCGCGCGCGATAAATGAACGCGCCGGCGTCGCGGAAACGCAATGGAACGCCGCGTCGCAGCCGCCGGAGGATCCCCGATGAGCTCGTTCGTTTCTCGCCTGTTCCAAACCACGAACGTCGATCGCTTGCGCGAGTTGGGCACGCGCAAGATCTTGCGCCGCGCGCTCACCGCCAAGGATCTTGTCGCCATCGGCCTGGGCACGATGATCGGAGGCGGCATCTTCACGACGATTGGAACCGGCGTCAAGGGTGCGGGTCCGGCGGTTATCATCTCTTACCTGTTAGCGGGCGCGACCTCGTTTTTTGCAGCGCTCTGCTACGCCGAACTCGGCGCGATGGTGCCGGTCGCGGGCAGCGCCTACACCTATGCGTACGCGACGATGGGGAAACTTTTTGCCTGGATCATCGGCTTCGCGTTGATCTTCGAGTACGGTATCTCAGCGGCGCCCGTCGCGCAGCAGTTCTCAGCGGCCGTTCAAGATATCCTCAAAAGTTTCGGGGTTTCGCTACCTGGGTGGGCGCAACAATCCGCGCTTGTACTTCACGGCGCATGGTGGGTACCGCAGAACTGGGATCTCCTGCATTCCCAGTTCGACATCCTCAGTGCCCTCTTTGTCATCATGCTGAGCGTGTTGCTCTCGATCGGCATCCGCGAAACCGCGACGACCAACAACATCTTCGTCGTGCTGAAGATCTCGGCGCTCATCGTTTTCATCTTTGCCGGGCTTACCCTCGTGCACGTCGCGAACTTCCATAATTTCAACCCGCACGGCTGGGGCGCGCTCTCGCCGTTCGGCGGGATGATGGACTACTCGTCCTCGGCGCAGCCGTACGGCATCATTGCGATATCGGCATACGTCTTCTTCAGCTACATCGGTTTCGATACTGCGACGACCACGGCCGAAGAGTGCAAGAACCCCCAGCGAGACGTGCCGATGGGGGTGATCGGCGCGCTGGCCATCGGCACGGTTATCTACTGCGCGACGGCGCTGGTGCTGGTCGGCGCAGTTCCGTGGGACAAGGTGCCCATCAAAAACCCGCTTGTCTATGCGCTCGCACCGCTCCACATGCCGCTGCTCAACTGGATCATCACGATGGGCGTCCTCGCCGGGACGACGAGCGTCGCGCTGAGCTCGCTGCTCGGACAATCTCGCATCTTTTATGTGATGGCCCGCGACAAGATGCTGCCGCCGCTGGTGGCGAAGGTGCATCCCCGATTCAAGACACCGGCTGTCACGACGATGATCACGGGCTGCGCCGTCGCGCTGCTTGCGCTGATCGTTCCCCTGAACCAGCTGCTGAACTTGGTCAACATCGGGACGCTCATTGCGTTTACGGTCGTCTGCGCCGGTGTGCTCTATTTACGAAAACGCAAGCCCGATATGCCGCGCAGTTTCCGCGTGCCGTTCGTACCGCTCTTCCCAATCCTCGGCATCGTCTGCTCATTGTTCTTAGCCATCTTCGGATTGTCGCGGACAACGTGGCTGTGGTTCGCAGGTGCGCTCGTCGTCGGGTTGATCTTCTTCTTCAGTTACGGCTTCCGTAAATCGGATCCTGACGACGTCGTGCCGGTGATCGAACCAGAGGGCTTACAGGAATTGGCTTAGCGTGCGGCACGTCTCACACGTCGTCCCGATTCTCATTTGCATCGTTGGGTCATTCACGCTGTTAGGCGTTCTTTACGTCGTCTTCGCGCAACCGAGAGTGTTTCCGGATCGCGTACCCCGATATATGTGGGCGATCAACGCTCACGGCCTTGGCGCCACAACCTCCGAAGCCCTCGCAAATTTGCTGCAGCCTCAACAGCGCGCCAGCGATTTCTTGGAAAGCAACGGTTTCGCGCGAACGTCGATCGCGATCGGTCACCCGACCCTCGAAAAGGAGCTCAACTATCCTGGAGGCGTGACATGGAATGCCTACCAGGATATTGCCGTGCCCGCGGACACGTATGCCCGCTTCGCGCGCCTCTCGAACCGCCTCGATATTTACCAAAAAGGCCGCAACGATTTGAGCTGGTCGTTTCCGCGAATTCCCTTTGAGGCTTTTGCCAATCTTATTGCGTTCTCGACAATCGCCTTGCTCTGCCTGTCGGCGGTTTCGCTGGAAACCCGGTCTGCCGACGTGGCGCGCGCTCCGCGAGGCATGCACCCCGTGATAGTGGCGATCCAAACCGTCGTTTCCGGTTTGCTCGTCCTCATATCGCTCGTCGAGGCGCATCTGCTTCCGCTGCTCGGCCCACGCGTTCTGGCAATCATACTCGGTGTGGGCCTCATTTCGCTCGGAGCCTGGCTCTACAAGACTAGGGATTGGTGGAAAGACAGCCGCTTTCTGCGCTACGCATATGCATGTTATCTTGCGGCGTTTGCAGCGATACTTGGTTTCGGCACTTATGCGCTGACCGTGCCGGTAACGTAGCTGTTACGGGGCGGCCGCCGTTCCCAGCGTGTTGACGTCCACACGCGATTTAGATTTGTCGAACTTGACGCGCACTCCGAAAGCCCTCTGAATCGCGCGTAGACCGATCATGACGCGGCCGCGTACGCGGAAGTGCGCCTGCTTGAGGGTCATGGGCATGCCGTTGACGGTTGCGTGCAAATCGCCGATTTTCAGATGCAACAGCTGATCGCCGCGCGTCAAAAAGATGTCGCCCGATTTCTCTGCGTAGCGTGTTTCGGCCCCGAGCGCATCGCTCAACGGACGCAGCGGTACAAAAACGCCCGAATCCGTTCTCACGGGCGATACGTCGGTGAGCATCGGCTGCCCGTCAACGCGCACTTCGATCGGCTTGGCCAACGAGAACGCCAGCGAAGCGGCGATCGCAATTGCCGCGGTGACGAGGACGGTCGTGAGGCCGGGCGCCTTATACCGCATGTTCCGGATATTTTTCGCGGATCACTTTCTCGATCTCCGCGCGCAGTGCGTTCAAAAGTTGGTCTTCAGGAAACGTGCCGACGAGCTCGCCGGCCCGATAGATAGCGCCTTTGCCTTTTCCGCCGGCAACACCGACATCGGCCATCTTCGACTCTCCCGGTCCGTTCACGACGCATCCCATAACCGCGACTTTCACGGGGGCCGTGTACTCCTTCGCGATCGCTTCGACGCTCTCGCCGAGCTCGAGGACGCTGATCTCGGCGCGGCCGCACGACGGGCAAGCCGTTATTTCAAAACCTTTTTCACGTAAGCCGAGCGCTTTGAGCAAGCTCCAGCAGGCCGGAACTTCTTCGATCGGATCGGCGGCCAGCGAAATGCGGATCGTGTCGCCGATGCCTTCGAACAGGAGGATGCCCAGCCCGACCGACGACTTGATCGTGCCGTCGCGCAGCAGACCCGCTTCGGTAATTCCTAAGTGCAAGGCGTAAGGCGTGTCGCGCTCGCGCAAGCGTTTGTCCATCAAGCGATACGCGGCCACCGTGGTGGTCACATCATGGGCCTTGAGCGAGATCACGATATCGGTGTGACTTAGATCTTCGAGGATCTCCACGTGGCGCATTGCCGATTCGACCATCGCTTCGGGCGTGTGCCCGAGCGTCTTCTCCAGATCGGGCGCCAGCGATCCCATGTTGACGCCGATGCGAATCGGAATGCCGCGCGCCTTCGCGGCCTCGACGACCTCTTTGGTCTTGTTATAATCGCGGATGTTGCCCGGGTTGAGCCGCAGTTTCGCGACTCCCGCTTCGATTGCGGCGAGCGCCATGCGATGGGCGAAATGAATATCCGCCACGAGCGGGGACGGCGACCGCTGGAGGAGGGCCGGACTGGCAGCCGCATCGGGCGGATCGTTGACCGTTACACGCACGAACTCCGCGCCGTC
>JABXNS010000178.1_pt1 | contig 16412 bp, 17 predicted proteins | sample 7301101 | NCBI WGS metagenome assembly JABXNS01 (sample SAMN14449646, study PRJNA615230) | soil metagenome | isolation source: soil from bare, unvegetated metal-rich iron-sulfur acidic spring small-cell... | place: Canada: Paint Pots Mound, Kootenay National Park, BC | collected 2017-05-25
CCGGCTTCATTGGGTGACGTCTGGGCCTTCCTGCAGCGCTTCGCTGGAGATGTGTTTGTCGCGGCGCGCGACGATGGAACCCTTGTCGGGTACGCGATTTTCGTTCCAAGCCTGCGTGCCATTCAGCGCCGGGCGATCCGAAGCGGTGAAATTTTTCGGTGGGCGCTGCGCGCACTGCGCGGCGGCTACAACTTTCGCTTTTCCGACCTGGTGCAAATCGTCCGGAACAAGGCGCTATTCATAGGCAGCGGCGGACGCTTTCGCACCAAAGGCGATGCACAGTTGCTCAACGTCGCGGTCAACCCGGGCATGCAGGGGCGGGGCATCGCGCAAAAATTGGTCGCCGCCGGTCTTGAAGCGATGCGGCGGCGCGGCGTGGCCGAAGTACGTCTCGAGGTCCGACCGTGGAATGCGGCTGCCGTGGCCGCGTATCTTAAAACGGGATGGCGAGAAGTTGGGCGCACGCGCGATCTTGGGGGCGAGTGGCTCGTCATGGTTGCAAACCCCTAGGCATTAAGCCGTTTAGGGGAACCCCGGGCGATCTTCGCCAAGCTTCCCGGCGTCGCGCAAAGGGCGCGAATGTCGGGCTGTGGCGCAGCTTGGTAGCGCACTTGACTGGGGGTCAAGGGGTCGCAGGTTCAAATCCTGTCAGCCCGACCATACAAACGCCCGTTCCGTAAGGGATCGGGCGTTCTCACTCACGTCATCCTCTCAGGTTCTCCACCCTACTGACGCGCCGCTATTCGCTTGGGGAAGGTCATGGCTTTACGCCGGTTGAGCGATCGCAGGTTTCGGCTGCTGATCGTGCTCTTCGGGCTCGGTGCTTTCGCACTGGGTTGTTACGACCTGGCCAACCCCTATCGATTCGGTCAGATCGGTTTCGATGGACCGGCGCTTAACAATGGGAACGTCGTTTTCGCGAAGATCTATCCCGGTGGGCCGGCCGAGAAGGCGGGCATTCGAAGCGGAGATATCTTCGAAAAAAATCGCCTCGGAGCCGCGGAGCATTTCAACCTCGATAATCGCCGGGCCGGGCAAACCTTACGGGTCCCGGTCTTACGCGGCGGTAAGCACCTTGTTTTTTACGTAACAACAAATCGCGCTGAAAATCTACGTCCTTTGGAACAGGAAGGGCTTCAGTTTGGGCTCCTGATTCTGTTCGTAGCGACGGGAATTCTGGTTGCGGTGCGCGGCGCGTCGCGCGTGGACGTTCGCGCATTGGCGGTTCTTTTTATCGCGTGGGCATGGGATCATGCCCTGCAATGGCTCGGGAACGTCGCGCCGACCCCGGCGCTGGCTTTCATCGGAGCGGACACGGGTTTTGGTGGAGGTGCCCCGCTCGCTCGCGGCGTGGTAAACTATGCGCTCCTCGTTTTCGCTGGAAACTTTCCGCCGGCTCGTTCCGCCGTTCGCGCAGCGGTTTCGCGCAGCGCCGTCCCCATTACAGTTCTGTGGCTGGTGGTGTGTGGCTGGATCGATGCGCGGGAATTTGGCCACTACTGGATTACGCCGCAAAACATTTACGGCTTTGGAATGCCGCAGTTCGGGCACATCGCTCTTATGCTGGCGGTATCGTTGCTCGTAATCGCTGCAGCGGTGGACGGACTGTTGCACGCTGACGAGGAGCACAGAACGCAAATGCGCTGGGTCGGCTCGGCGCTCATCCTCTCTTCCGGCGTCGGGCTGACCGAGAGTCAATTGTTCTTGCCGTCACTTCAGGCTAACAGCGTGTTGCTCTCTTCGAATTTGAGAACGATCCTTACCGACGTGCCGATGTTGGCTATCGCGTACACCATTCTGCGGCACCGCATGGTTGATCTCACCATTGTTATCAGCCGGGCGGCAATCTTTAGTTTTGTTTCCGCCGCGCTTGTTGCGCTGTTTGTCGCGGGTGAATGGGCGGCCACGCAACTCCTCGAGCGCGGCATCGGACCGCGGGCTGTAAATGGGCTGGCGGGACAAGCCCTAACGCTTGCGGTTGCGCTCGGGGTCGGCCTTTCGGCCCGTAGCATACACGGCAACGTCGAGAGTTCCCTCAACCGGCTCTTTTTCAAGAAGCGCGCGCTCAGCTTAGCGGCGCTGCACCGATTTTCCCTAGAGTCCGAGATCATCACCACCCTGGACTCGCTGCTGTCACTGGCTTTCGACTGCGTCCATCGGAACGTTGAAAGCCATTACACCGCTATATACATTTGCGAATCTGGCCCGTACCGGCGCGTCTTTGGCCCGGAGAGTACGCCGGCGCTCTTAAGCGTTGACGACGCCGAGATCCTTCGGCTCCGACGGTGGAGCGAGCCCTTCACCGTCGAGCGTGGCCGCCAACCGTTTAGCGAAGCGCTGCTGCTGCCCATGACCGCACGCGGGCAGCTGCTCGGAGTATTCGTTTGCGGGCCCAAACGTGAGCGTACTCCCTATCTCCAGGAAGAGATCGAGGCATTGGCTTTGCTAGCTCAGCGAGTCGGAACCGCGTACCAGTTCCTGCAACTCGACGCGCAACGAAGAGTTTTGGCGTAAACAGCGCCCGGCGAGCTGCAACGGCAATTCTGGCCGGGACAAAAACGTGCCGAATGTCGTCCTGATCCCCGTGCACGCATGTAGTATATTTGTAGAAAAACGTCGTCACCGCCTAAGAGGGTAGATCATGTCGAAGAATGGCGGCATCATCGGGGTATCGGATCACGGCGGTTGGGCGGTGTTGGTGACGGTAACGCGCGAGGGAACGTTGCTGGACCGCCGCCGCGTCGAGCTTGTGGACGACACCCTGCCGAGTCTTCCCCATCACCATGAAGGCCAGCTACTCCCGATGGACCGAGCCGTGACACTGGTCGAGCGCGTGCGCGTTTCGGCTGAGGGGCACGCGGTACTTGCGTTGGACGCCCTGGCGATGGCGGTGCCGCACATCATCGGCATCGCCCTTCGCCGTTGTCCGCAGCTTCCGGCAACCATTGCCGAACGAATCACAGACTATCGTGCACGAAACGCCGCCGACTGGGTGATGTACCGCATGGCTCTTGCTTCCGCCGCTCAGGCGCGCGGTTGGCCCATTCATTGGTACGACGCGAAGAAGGTGTTAAGTTCGGCGAGCCAGGCGCTGCACGTCGAGAGCTTCGACGCTCACTTTCTTCAAATGCGCCGGGCAATCGGGCCGCCATGGAATCAGGATCACAAGCTCGCACTGGCCGCGGCGGCAGTCATGGCGAAGGCGATTTCGGAGTGAGGAATCGCCGCTTTTCACGAACACAACGTCGCCTAACTCAGCATACCGATTTCACTTCCGCGATTTGACCGTTGCGCGGGATATACACAAACGATCGGCCGGGTCCGCAGTCATCAAGAGCTGTTGGTGAAGGAGGTTGAGAGCGCGCGTAACTGACGTTCACAAGCACGGTGGTGCCTCTGTCCAGGATCTCAAACACGAACAGCCCCTGACGATGCGCCGTCTGCATTTCGGAGTCCCCGGGGTGGGCGTCAATATATTCAAGCAGCGAAATGAGCGTTATCGCGCGATTTCCGCTTAACGTCTTCCTACCATAGGTCAACTCGAGGTTGCCTTCTGCAACCATCCTGCCAAGCTCAGCTCCTCCGCGATAGATCTGCTTGCTCACAACCTGCGCGTTCGGAAAAGTCACTGATAAGGTCGCCTCGACGCCGCTCTCTTCGAGCTCGATCGTAATTTCGGGTACCGGGGCGCCCGGTGGGCGAGGATCTTTTTGACGGCCTAACCAAGCGTGGTATTGGCTCAGAATCTCCTTCGACGCGGTGCCCGATAGAAAAAAGACTTCCGGCGCTAACACGGGCTTGGTGTAACGCAGGACCTGGCGGGATGAACTGAGCGATGCGGGATTCAGGCGGCGGTCCAGCCATTCGATCCGGTCGCGAAACGCTTCGGGAACGTCGAGGCTGTGCTTCGCCCGGTAGATAAAGGTCCCGTGGGGGAGTGGTGCGGCATTCGCAAACGCCTGTGCTTCCGCGCTGGAAATGTAGAAATCGTCATCGGCAAACTGAAAGAAAAATTCTTTCGCTTGCGACTGGGCCAAGAATCCGGCAGGGTCGATGCGAGCCATCTGCGCGGCGAACGCTGCCGCATCTTTTGGTTTGGCCCCGTATGTGTACCATTTTGCGAAGCTCGGGTTGCCGGCCATCAACACGTACCAGCGCACGCGCTGATCCACTCCGGACAGCACGGCACCGTACATTGCCCCGAAGTCATGCCCGACGTAAGCAATTCGTGTGGGGTCGATCCCCGGTTGGCTGAGGAGCACGTCGAGACTTCGACGCAAGTCGATGACTTGTTTGACGGAATTTTCGTAATCCGTTTCAGGCGTGCGTCCCTTGTCATACCAGTCTTTTTGCGCCCACATCGCATCGATCGACAAGGTTACCGATCCGCGCCGCGCGAGCGTCAGCGCGTCGCGTACAAACTCGGATCGGTTGGTGGTCTTTGGATCCCCCAGCCAGTGCACAAACAGCACGCCGCCATGCGACCTTTTCCCGGTGGGCGAGATGAGTTCTCCGTGAATCGTTCCGCCGTTCGGGGAAGCAAAAGCGATCTCATCAATCGTAAGGCCGTCGCGGTGCGCCCGCCGCAAAACGGTAAGGCCCACGGGAGCCGATGCAGCGTAAGCGAAGGCGGCCGCCGGCGCAAGCGCGCCGGACGCTGCCCGCGCTGGAACAACAAGTGCGGCCCCGAGAAGTAGCGCCACGCACGCTCGATTCAAATCTTGCCTCACTTTGTGAGCGGCTTTCTTAGCGCACGGCGCACAGGTTACACTCGGCGAGCTTCGCCATCGTTCTGCTAGGGCCCGGCAGTTCGAGGTGCGGCAGCAGGTCGATATCTTTGCGAAAATGCAACGAACGGTCATGCGCGGCCAGGACCTCATTCCCGATTAGGAAGCATTTGCTGTGAGCGTTCTGACGAAGATCCTGATTTTCGTTGTGCCCCTGGGCTTCGATACGCTGGCCATTGCCATCGCGCTGGGCTTCCGCAACATGAGGCCGATACGCCCCGCGATTCTCTTCGCGATCTTCGAAATGGTGATGCCCTTGGTTGGGCTGTTGCTCGGTCACGTGGTTGGCGCACGTTTCGCACTGATCGCCGCACTCGTGGGTGGAATCATTTTGATTGGTCTTGGATTGCACGCCTTTCGCGAGGCGGCCGAAGAAGGCGCCGAGGCATCGCAACTATCCTTCGACAGTTTGCGCGCGGCCATTGTCGCGGGAATTGCGATTTCCACCGACGAGCTGGCGATTGGATTTCCGATGGGCGCCTCCGGGCTGCCGATCGGCGCCGTCATTATGGCCATCGGAATCCAAACATTCGCGGTGACGATTGTGGGGATCGTTCTGGGGGCGCGCATCGGGGAAGCGATCGGACGCCGGGCCATACGCCTATCCGGAACCATCGCCGGACTTGCGTTTACCGGCGTGGGCATCTGGTTGATTGCGGAACCGTTCCTGTCGCGTTAGACGACACGGGGAAGAAGCGGGCCGAACATGAAGCATCGTGTATGACCGACGCTCAACGCCTAGCCGGCGCCCTCAATGTCCTTGCCAAGAACACGCAATTTTCTTACACGCAGGCGCGCGCGTCGGCCCGCAAGGATGGCCACGTTGATTGGAACGCCACCAAGGCGCTGAATGAGGATTTCAATCCCGAGGTCGACGGCTGCGAAACGTTCGTTATGGCCGACGGCAGCCGCTGCGCGTGGATGCCTGGGCAATACCGGTACGTTGCATCCAAATAGAGCCCTTCGCGCGTTAAGAGGGTGATGAACAAGAGCTCCAACCCCGAAGTCCAAAAAAGCGAAAGCGAATGGCGCGAAGCCCTCGGGCCCGAACGGTACGCCGTGCTGCGGGAATCCGGCACGGAACGTCCGTTCACGGGCGCCCTTCTACAAAACAAAGAGACCGGCATGTACGTGTGCGGCGCATGCGGAGCTCCGCTGTTCCGCTCCGAAGCGAAATACGATTCGGGCTGCGGATGGCCGAGTTTCACGCACCCCGATACGCTCGAACGCGTTCGTTTCCTCGAGGATACCAATCACGGCATGCGGCGCACCGAAGTGCGGTGCATGCGCTGCGATTCGCACTTGGGTCACGTGTTCGACGACGGGCCGGGCCCGGAGGGCACGCGCTACTGCATCAACTCCCTCTCCTTGGGCTTCCAAAAGCAAGCGTAACCGCGACGGCGAAGGGGACTCGCCGATGGAATCACTTTTTTCCACACCGGCACTGCAAGCGACGCTCTACGCCGATGGGGGATCGCGAGGCAACCCAGGGCATGCCGCCTCCGGAGCGGTGTTGGTCGCCATCGACGGCACGGTGATCCGCGAAATCGGACGATACTTGGGCATCGCGACCAACAACGTTGCCGAGTGGAACGCGCTGCTGGACGGCCTGGCGGGAGCGCGCGAACTCGCGATCGATTCCTTGGCCGTGCGCTTGGATAGCGAGCTTGTGGTAAAGCAGCTCACCGGTGAGTACCGTGTCAAACACCCCGACCTGCAGCCCCTCTACCAACGGGCCAAGCAACTGTTACGCCAGTTTTCGCACGTCGATCTGCGCCACGTCCGCCGGGCCGACAACAAGTTGGCGGACGCGCTGGTCAACCGCGTCCTGGACGCGCGCGCTGCCACCATCAGTTTGGAGCGGTAATGAAGCCCTCCACGGTTCCGCTCTTCATCACGGTATTGTCGATTGCGGCGCTCGTGAGCGGGCTGTTCATTTTCTGGGGGCCCGAGACCACGCGTTTCGCGCAGTCTCAAAAAGTGCGCGCAGCCAAGAGCGACGATCGGATGGGGCTGACCATCACGTACGATCGCGGCCCCATCGAGCGCGAAGAATACCGGATGGAGGATCGCGACGGAACGTCAACCGCGGTGTACCGGATTAGCGCCACGAGTGGGAAGTCCGTGACGGTTTCGTCGCCCCGGGTACAAACGTACACCGTCCCATTCTTTTTCGAAAAGCTCATTCAGGACGGTATCTGGAAAATTACCAACCGGCCGCCGCGTGGGGACACGAGCGCCCACTATACGCTGTATATCGCGCAGACGGTTGCGCACGAATCCGGGTCGCGAACGATCACGTTCACCGATCCGCACTATCTGGCTACGACCGCGGGACGGCAATTCGTGATTCACCTGGATCGCCACAAGCCGACGCCGGATCTCCTCAAACTCTCGAGCACGGTCCTGGCCGATAAGCGCTACCAAAAGCTCGTTCAAGATTTTCGCGAATTCGGAGCTCCCAGTTTTCGCAAAACGGTGGCCGACGCCCAAGCAAAAGTCCGTCTCCCGCATTGACCCCGCGCGTCCGCCGCTACCTCATTCGTTTTTCGGTTACGCTCGTGCTGGGCGCCTTGGCGGTATACGCGGCATATAAGATCTTCGAAGATCCGGGCAATCAGATGTTCGGCCAGACGTTTGTGAGCGGGCCCAGTGACCAGCGAGTCGTGGCGTTGACGTTCGATGACGGTCCGAATCCCCCGTATACGGACAGAATTCTGCAGGTTTTGTCCAAGGAGCACGTGCACGCCACGTTTTTTGTTGTCGGACGCGCCGTCGCCCAATACCCGCAAACGATGCGACGCATGGTCGCGCAAGGCAACGCCGTCGGCAATCATACCTGGGACCACGTTCATCTCGTGGTGCTTCGTCGAAAAGGCGTACGCAGCGAGATGCGGCGCGCGGACGACGCGATTTACAAAGCCGTCGGACAGCGTCCGCGAATCATGCGCCCGCCGTTCGGCGCGCGCGACTGGCTCGTGCTCGACGAGATGAGGAAGCTCGGCTATACAGTAGTTATGTGGTCGGTGCCGCTGCCGCGAGATTGGGAATATCCGCCCGCGACAACCATCGCGCGCCGCGTGGTCGGGCACGTAAAAGACGGCGCCATCATCGTTTTGCATGACGGAAACCGCGGGCTGCTCTGCAAGAGCCGGCATCTGGCGCCGCACGTCTGCGATCGTTCGGCGGACATCGAGGCGACGCGCCTGATCATCGAATCGCTCAAAGGCGAAGGTTATGGGTTCGTGACGGTCCCGCAGCTACTGGCGGCGCGGCACAACGTTAAGCATAAATCCGTCCGCGGAGCCGAATAAATCCGTCCGGATGACGATGCGTGGGGTCATGATGCGTCCAGTGAACGACGGCTTTGCGGCCGTCTGCGACATATTCCCCGCGTACGTCCACCGCGTCGCCGGGCGTGACCGGAACGCGCGGTGCCAGCGCCACATTATCGATGACGTCGACCGCGCCGGCCGTGGTTTGAACGCCGAATTCCTCGTGCGTGCAGTGGGTGCGCGTGCCCAAGAAAAAGCGTGGCGGCGTCGTGACGATCCCGGAAAAATCGACTTCGGCGCGGCGAGCTTCGGCAATTGCGCTGGCCAGATCCATGTGCGGCCATCACGCCCGGCCCGCGCCGCACAAGGGCGCGTTGCCCGCTCCAAGAAGACGCGATAAAATGGTCCTCTTCGTCGCAACGCTGTTCATGTGCCTGGGGCTCGTTAACCTCGATTTCTCTCGAAACTGGTGGAGCGGCCAGCGGCGGCGCCTGCTCTTGGGCGTTCCCTTGGTCTTGCTTTTCGTCTACAACGCGATGCCGGCGCTGGTCATGCCGCAGGCGCTCGTTTTGTTGCTTTATACATTCATTCCAAACGCGGCCTTCAGTTTATGGGAAGGCGTGCGCAGTGCGATGGTGGCGCGACGCGTGGTATCGATTCGCCGCTCGCCGGTTCGTCCGTACCTGATCATCGTGGGCGCCCTCGTCATCTTTGCGGGCATCCTGCAGCTCATGCCAATTGTGGATTCCAGTGGATTACGCAATGTCGTCGACGTCGCTATCAGCGCCGGTAAACCCCCAACCTCAAGCGTCACCAGCTTGCGCATCGTGCCCGAGGAGTCCGCAATTTTTGCCGGCGACAAAGTGGTCGGACAGCTCGGGGCCTATTACGAAGTGGGAACCTATAACGTGCAGGTGGAGCGCGGGCGTTTGGTGTGGGTGGCGCCGCTTGAATTCCGTGACGCCATCAAATGGCTGCTGCGCCGGACCAGTCCGGGAATTATCGTCGTCAGCGCACAGAATCCGAACGTGCCGGCCGAGCTGCGGCAGCGCAGTTCGATGCGGTTTATCCCCTCAGCCCTGCTCAACGACAACTTGTACCGGCACGTGTATCTGCGCTATGGCTACGAGCAGATTCTCGAACAGACGCTTCAGTTGAACGACCGCGGCGATCCACAGTACTTGGTCACGCTCGGACGTCCGACGATCGGATGGAGCGCACAGCGGGTCACGGCGGTCGTTATCGTGGATCCGGTTACGGGAGCCATGCAACGGATCGCGGCTTCGGAGTTTCGCACGCTGCCGGCATGGGTGAGCCGCGTTGTGCCACCCGATCTTGCGCTTGCGTACAACATCTGGTTTGGACGTTACGTTCACGGCTGGTGGAACGCTCATTTGGGGGAGCGCGACGTTCACTTGCCCGCGCGGGATGAAGTGTTTGGGTTGCTCGCCGGTAATCGCTTCGTGTGGTTCGTGGATCACACGTCGCCGTCTGCGAGCGATCAATCGATGACGGGATTCACGTATATGGACACGGTGACCGGCGCGACCACCTATTTTACCGCCGCAGGCGGCGAGTTTAGTTCGCAGGGCGCGCAACGCGCGGTTGCCTCGAATCCGATCGTGCGCCAGGGACGCTTGCTGCCCACGCAACCCATCCTTTCCAACATTTTCGGTGAAAATACGTGGGTGGTGCCCCTGGTTGCCGATAGCGGCAAATACCAATCGCTCGCTCTCGTTCAAGCCGCGAACGGCCACGTGACGGTGGGCAATGTGAACAGCGCCGCACCGGAGCGCGAGGCGTTCGCGCAATATCAGGCCTTCATCCAAGGAGGCGCGCCGCAAGCGCCCGCTCGTCGCAGTGCACGCGCGGCCGGGACGATCGATCGAATCTCTGTGTCCGGCGGGAACCTTTTCTTCACGCTGCGCGGAGGCAAGCGCGTGTATCGGGTTGAGAACGCCGCCCCCGAAGCGCTCTTGGCGCGCGGTGGCGATCGCGTTGAATTCGAAGCAGAGCGTGATGCGCAAGGCATGTGGAATGCGCGGCGCTTTACCGACCGGATGTTGCAGCCTTGAAAACCATTCGGACCGCGCGTCTGCGGCTCGCGCCGGTCACGCCGCAGAACGCGACGGTTCTCTGGTCGCTTTTGCAGTCGGACGGACTGCGCGAATATCAAGACCTGCCGACCGTTAGTCAAGCGACGTTTAATGGCATGGTGCAGAAGCGACCGAAGACGCTCGTGCGCGGGGCATCGGGGCGTTTTGAGTGGCTGATTTACCGGCATCACGGCCGGCGGCCGCTGGGATGGGTTTCGCTTCGCGTCGCCGAGCGCGAGCCGGCCGCGGGTGAAATCGGCTACAGCATTTTGCCCGATTTCCGGGGAAGCGGCCTTGCTACCGAAGCCGTGACCGCGCTCATCGACGAAGCGTTCTTGCGCACCGGCCTTGCGCGCCTTACCGCGTTCTGCGTACCGGCGAACCTCGCGTCACGTCGCGTCCTGTCTAATCTTGCCTTCGATCAAGGAACGCTCGTGCGCCACGGGGCCTCAGTCCGCGGAGCATCCGTCGACGTATTGCGCCATGTGCTCACCCGCCAAGCCTGGCAGAATGCTCAGTCGGCGAATTCGATGGATATCCCCGCTTCGGCGTAGCCAAAGTATCGCGGATTGTTCCCGGCGAGGGCCGCGAGCAGTGGCTCTAAAATAACGCCGACGGCAATGCGCTCCCGCAGTGCCTCACGGCTGACCCATTCGATCGCGACCACATGTGCGTCGCGCGGCGAAATTGCGGGCTCACCGCTGCCCTCAACGCGAAAGGTGGCGTTCAAATACGGCTGCTGTCGATCGTAGGATTCCGATAGGTAGAGGAGCTCGCCCGGCTCGACGTCCAGCGAGGTTTCTTCGCGAAACTCGCGCCGCAAGGCGTCGGATAACAACTCACGGCCTTCGGGCCGGCCGCCGGGCAAATGCCAAAGCGGCCGCGCATGGTTTGGATATTTCGAGGCAACCAGCAAGATGCGTCCGTCGCGCTCGAGCACGCCGGTGGCCAAGACAATCGCGCTCAGGCGAGCGGAGTTTGTGGAAGGGCCATATGGCGTCGGCGGAACCATCCGGGCAGTCCATGGCGGCGCGGCAGAACGCGCGGCGCGGTCAATGGCGCAGGAAGGGTTTCGCGGCCCGTCGACAATCCAGGCGGCTGATTCATGCGGATGAGGGTCGGCGTAATCGCGGCGGACGGCCGAACCGGGTTCGGACGTGTGACGTGAATGACGGCAACCTGCCGCCGCGCATGCGAACTCCCTCCGGCCACGGATAGGACGGCTGCGACCAGCGAAACCACGCCGAGCACCAGGCGAACGCGGCAAACCTTCACGCGCGCGTCGTTCGCGCGCCGGCCCAGGGGCCTCCTGTTCGCGTGCGGCATAACCGCCCAAAATGGCACGAGTCATCGCGCACTTGATCGTGGGGAGCAAACCCGAGCCCTTTCTGCCGGCTATGCTGGAGAGTCTGGCGGGGGCGGTCGAGCATCTCTACGTGAACGAAAATTCCGGCCTCGCGGAGCAGGCCCCCAATCTTGGCGCACTGCGTTCGTGCGCGCTGGCGGCGGACGGGCGCATGACGCTGGATCGCACCGTTTTTTCAACCTTTGCGGCGGCTCGCAATCGCTGCTTCGAGTTGGATCGCGACGCCAACGATGAGACGTGGGTCGTTTTTGTGGACGCGGACGAAGTGCACGCACCCGACTTCGCGCGCATTGCGCGCCGCCTTGACCGGCTGCCGGCTTCCATTGGATTTGTTGATGGGTACACGTGGCATTTCTTCAAGTCTTTCGATTGGTACGCTTCGATCGAGCGCCGAATGATGCTCCACCGGTGGACGCCGCGCGCGCATTGGCAGAGGGACGTGCACGAACAACTTGCCGGCATCCCCGGCGCACGCCTGGCGCTTCCCTACGTCTACGCCCACTACGGGCACGTCTCGCCCTTTGCAGAAGACGCTCGCAAAGGAGCACAGTACAAAGGCCTGGGGGCGACCGGAACGCCGCTAACGATGGAAGAAGCGCTGGCGGCGGATTTGCACGGCGACTACCGCGCCGTGGATGCGTATTTCGCACCGCTCTGGCGCCGGCTCATGCGTTTTCGCGGCGCTCATCCGTCCGCGGCTCGAACGGCGGTCCGTCAAATGCACGCCGCGAATGCGCAGCGGTTCCGTGAAATCGACGGACTCGTTCGTAAGCACCAGCCGCCCATACAACGCGCCGCGAACGCGGCCATGAAATTGAATTACGCGTTTCGTTGGCGAGCGCGTACGGTCGACGCGGCTCGCTATGGAATGCTCTAGCCCGCGGCCGCTCCCTGAATTGCGTTCAAAGTCTGGTCCGCGCATGCGCTCCAGCTAAATCGCGCCGCGCGCGCCAGACCTTTGTCGCGCAACTCGCGCCGGATGACTGCGCCATCGCTCGCACGTTGGAGGGCGGCAGCCCATTGGGGCACATCGGCCGGATCCAGCAACATGGCGGCATCGCCGCAAACTTCCGGTAGCGAACTCGCCGCCGACGCCAGGACGGGCGTCCCGCAGGCCATCGACTCGATGGCCGGCATCCCAAACCCTTCGTACAACGCGGGCACGCACGTTGCAAGAGCGCCGCGATAGAGGGCGCGCAGCCGCACGTTTGCCACCGGCGAGACATCTTCGCGATCCGCGAGCACGTGAACCGTTTGTTGCAAGCCGGGGTCTCGCCGTGAGAGCACTGCGATGACCGGGCCGTCCTGCCTCGGCCACGCCTGCTGAAGTGCATCGTATAAGGCGCCGAAATTTTTCCGTTCCTCGGAGGTTTCTCCGATAAACAGAAAATACGGCCGGCCAGCGAGTGCGTCCGGAAGACCGGCGAGGGAGCCGGGCGTAAAAGCCGGGTCCACGCCCAGGTAGGTCACGCGAATTCGCTCGGGATCGGCTCCCAAATACGAGATGATGTCGCGTTTGGCGGAGTGAGAAATCGTGAGGATCGTGTGCGCCCGGGCGCAGGCGTCCCGGAACGGTTCTTGCTGATGGAGACGGCGCGCGCGATCAGGTGCCGGAAAACGGAATGGCGCGATGTCGGCAATCGTCGCAACATGTGGACCGTGCCCGCGAAAAAAGATGCCGTTCCATGGATGCCATATTGCATCCGCGTCCGCGGGAATTCGGTTTGAAATTCGCGGACGGCGCCCTCCCAGCGCATCGCGCAGCGCACGCTTCACCAACATGGGGAGCATGGCTCGAACCAGCAGGGTAAGCTCGACATCATCGCGCTGCGCGAAGTTGCGTAAAACGGCTCGTGCGTAGCGCCCCAGTCCTCGGTGGTCCCGCGTTACATCGCGAGCATCAACGGCGATCCGTAAGGCGTTATTGGCGATTCGTGGATTCCTTGAGCGCACGTTCCAAGGCCGCTCCGAAGGCGGCGATGTCTCGATCGGTGGTTTCGTAGGTGGTCATCCAGCGAACCTCGGAGCGTGCCTGGTCGAATACATAGAAGAAGAAGGCCTGCTGCGCTTCCGACACGGCATGGCTCGGAAGCGTGGCGAAAAGCGCATTGCACGTGACGGGGCGCGTGATCCGAACGCCGGGAATCGAACGCACTCGATCTTCCAAGCGCTTGGCCATCGCATTGGCTTTCCGCGCGTTATGAAGCCACAGATCATCCTGCAGCAGGGCCTCGAATTGAGCGGCGATGTAGCGCATCTTGGAAGCCAGTTGCATGGCTTGTTTGCGCACGAAACGCGCGGCGCCATCGTGAAGCGACGGATCGAAATACACGATGGCGTCACCGAAGAGCAACCCGTTTTTGGTTCCGCCGAAGGTGAGCACATCGACGCCCGCGTCCCGCGTCGCTACGGCGATCGGGCAATCCAAAGCGGCGACGGCATTGGAAATGCGCGCGCCATCCATGTGGACGAGCAAACCCTGACGGTGGGCGAACGAACAGAGATCGCGCAATTCGTCGACACCGTACACATCGCCGTATTCGGTCGATTGCGAAATCGAAATGGCCCGAGGTTGAACGTGATGTTCTTCTTTCGAAGAGTGCAACCACCGCTCGAGGTCGGCGGGCCGCAACTTGCCATCCGCGGTTTCCACTGCCAAAATTTTCGAGCCCGAAAAACGTTCCAGGGCGCCGCATTCGTCCGTGTTGAGATGCGCGGAAGCCGGGGTAATCACCGCCTCGTAAGGCCGCAACACGGAGGCCAAAGCCGTTACATTGGCTCCGGTTCCGTTGAACGTGAAGTACACGTCGATGCCTTCGCCGAGGAGCCGTTCGAACGAAGCGATTGCGCGTTTGCTCCATTCATCGGCGCCATACGAGACGGCGTGCCCCTGATTCGCCGCGACGATCGCGGCGAGGATATCGGGATGGGCGGGAGCGGCATTGTCGCTTGCGAAGGTGCGCATCATTCCGCCATAGCCAGGGCCGCGGCCGCAGTGGCTCGCCGGGATGGGCGCAAGAAAAACACGAGCGGCAGCGATAGGAAAAACACGAGCGCCGAGATCCGGAAGAGATAGTCATACGCCATTACGGTCGCATTCTGCGTCACCATTTGGGTCAATACCGTTACCGGTACCCCATGCGCCTGCGTCACGCCGACCCGAAGTGCGTCGTATCCCACTTGAAGCTGGAATGCCAGCAGCGTCGTGAGGATAGCGATCCCAAAGCTTCCGCCGAGCTGGCGCACGAGCGTGGTCAAGCCGCTGGCATTGGCGAGTTCCGGGCGCGGAACGGCACTGAGCGTGACCGTGGAGAGCGGGACGAACAGAAAGCCCAGCGACAAACCTTGAAGCGAGCGAGGCCAAAAAACGTCCCAATAGCCGGCATATTGGTTGAGGTCGCCCAGCCACCAGCACGATGCCCCAAAGCCGATCATGCCGATCGCCACCAGGATGCGCGTGTCTACAAGGTTGTTGATGCGGCCCACGATCAGCATACTGATGGCAGAGGCGATGGCGCCCGGGAGCAGCGCGAGCCCGGTATCCATGGCCGTAAAGCCCAAGACGTTTTGAAAGAAGAGCGGCAGCACCAAGTTGGTTCCGAACAGTCCGAACCCCGTGACGATTCCGATCACGTTTCCGATCCAGAACTGCCGGATGCGGAAAACAAGCAAATCCACGAGCGGCATGTCCTCGTGGAGTTGCCGCCAAATGAACATCACCAAGCCAAGTACGGCTACGGCGGAGAGCATCCAAATCGTCGATGACGAGAACCACTCGTCGTGCTGTCCACGCTCGAGAACGTATTGGAGCGAAGCGAGCCCGGCGGTGAGCAGCGCCAGGCCATACCAATCGATGCGATTTTTTACGCGTTCGATGAAGGACGGGTTTGGAATGAACATCAGCGTCATAAAAAATGCTACGATGCCGATGGGAATGTTAATGAAAAAAATGACCGGCCACGACGCGTTGTCGATGAGGTAACCGCCTAGAGTTGGGCCGATCGCCGGACCCACCATCGCGCCCAATCCAAAAATGGCCATGGCGGCGCCGCGCTTTTCGGGCGGGTAGGTTTCGAAAAGAATGGCTTGTGCCGTTGGCTGCAGCGCCCCGCCGCCGAGGCCTTGCAGCACGCGATAAAAGACCAGCACCCAGATGCTGCGTGCGGTGCCGCAAAGGAGCGAGGCAATCGTGAAGATGGCCAACGACCCCGCATAAAAATTTTTGCGTCCGAGGTAGGCCGTCAGCCAACCGTTGAGCGGCATGACGACGACGTTGGCAAGGATGTAGCCGGTGGCAACCCAGGAGACCTCGTCGATCGAAGCGCCCAGATTCCCGCCGATCGTGCTGAGCGCGACATTGACGATAGTTGCGTCCACGATCGCCATGATAAGGCCGAGCATCACGGTGATAGTGATCAGCGCGACGGGTGCATTTGCCCGGTGTCTGAACGGCACGCGATTTTTAACCGTACAAAGGCGGAAGCGGTTGCCGGGTCCGAGTCATTTTAAAGGTCCAAACGGCTGGAGAAAACATCGACGCAATCCCCGCCGACCTCAATATCGTGGACCCCATCCGGCCCGTGCCGGAATCGCGCGTGCAAGAAACTTGGCCGCCCCATCTTTACGCCCTGTTGGACCGTGAGCGCGTCGCCCTCCAGGCTGCCGTTGAGAAACAGCGCCAGGCAAAGCGGAGCGACGGAGCTGCCGGTGGCCGGATCCTCTCCGATGTTGCTCGCGGCGGCGGCAAACATTCGCGAATACGCCGTGCCCTGCTCTTGCGAAAAGATCAGCACAGCGCCATTGCCCGCCGATTCAGAAGTCGCCGCGCACAGCTTGGCGCGATCGAGTTCGACCGCATCAACGGTGGTGGCGGTATTGACTTGCAAGC
>JABXNS010000179.1_pt1 | contig 16366 bp, 14 predicted proteins | sample 7301101 | NCBI WGS metagenome assembly JABXNS01 (sample SAMN14449646, study PRJNA615230) | soil metagenome | isolation source: soil from bare, unvegetated metal-rich iron-sulfur acidic spring small-cell... | place: Canada: Paint Pots Mound, Kootenay National Park, BC | collected 2017-05-25
CCTGTGAGCACCGCTGCTTGCGAATCGCGCCACCGCGGTACGACGCGCCGCGGCTCGAGATCCGGAGTGAGCACGCTCATCGCAGACCCCCCGACACGTTATTCATGGGATCACCCGCCTGCCCCCGATTAGGATACCTCGTAGTCCTTGCTCAGCTCGTCGCGCGAGTAGATCAAGTTCCGATACGTATCGCTCGAGTGCGAATGGATTCCCGTGCCGTATTGCACGGGCCCGCGGGTGGCCTCGTTGCGCCGGATCCGGATCGCACAGTTGGCGTACGATTCGTTCGAGGTCGGCACGAAATTCATTCGGTACCTGCTCTGCAAATGAAGATGCCGCAGTATTGAATGCCGTTCGCACGAACGGAAACACTGCCGCGTACGATCCGCTCCAAACCCGCCAATGGTGTCCGGATGGAAGCAAGCCCATGATCAGGCCAGTCATGCTGACGCCAGTGTAAAGCGACACGGCGAGACTGCCCAGAAGGTAGAGATCGCAGCCGAAACGGCGAGCGTTCCAATCTACGGCGAGGTCGCCGTATAACAGTTCTGGCGGCGCGTATGTTTTATCTCCCGCTATGGGGAGCGCATCGTGGGGCGGGGCCTGGCCGATTTGGGAGGCACGACCGAGATCACCGATTTTTGCTCCTCTGCCGGCCTCGAAGAGCATCACGTTCGATGGCTTCACGTCCTGGTGTGCGATGCTCTGAGCGTGCAACTGTGAGAGGCCGACGGCCACTTGGTGCAGCGACCGCAGTCCCCAAGCATTATCGAATTGCTGCGCTGTCCCCATGACGGCCCGGACGTCACCGTCAGCCCGCTCAAGAATTATGAAAGGGACCAAGCTCGCATATAGGATCGGATCGATTGTGATCTGGCCGTGATCTACGGCCAAGACTACTCTGTCTAGTCTTCTGTCGCGGCAGTGAGCTAAGAGGTCCCGCTCGAAATTGAATGCAGCTAGCAGGGCTTGCAGCTCTCTGGGCGGATCGGGGCTTTGGGCAGCCTTCGAAAGGTCAAGCGCCTTGAGATAGGCCTGGTTACCTGAGCCGTCTTCTACTATGTAGCCGACCGAGAACATCCCGCCTGTCGATCCGGGCCGTCGACGCGGCTGCTGCTGCACGACTCTCCAGTCGCCAGTTTGTGCGCCGGTTACTGTCCTACCAAGTAGCTGCTCGGCGTAAGGAACGGGGACTGCAGGTCGATGTGGTGTTGCCACGGAAATGCTCCGCTCCGCCTGACGTCCGTTAGAGGGACGCCGTCGACGGGTCGATGGAGGAGATGACGTCCCAATTTAAACTGAAAACAGAGGGTATACCGCTATCTGAAACAGTCCAAGAACTAACCGCGTCCAGCATCGACTCCTGATAATGGAGCAGGAGCCAAAAACCAGGTCTTCATGTGCGTGAGGTGCCCGTCCCCTCGAAACAACGAAACGGTTGCCGGCACCGCAACCGAACCTGGCCGGCAAACAGCAAGTAGAACGCGGACTTGGGCAGCGCGATAGACGCTCGACTAAATGAGATACCCCCTCGGATACCCCCTATGCATTCATCCTGATCACGGAGCACGAGACCGACCGTAGCCGTGCTTCGCGTCCGATTGTGTTCCTACCCAAACCTCCCGGCCAAGATAATTAGCTTCGGAGTGCGCACATAAAGGGATTACCACCCGAGAATCAGGACGAGGAGGGCGAACGCGCCGAGCTGCCCGCTTAGGTACATGCCGCGGTCGATACGTTCCACCACCGTCTTGCCTTTGATACTCTGAACGTCCCAACCACCACGACCGAGCGTCGCTGTCAGCGCGAGGATCGCCGCGACGATGCGAAGCCACGATTGGCCGTCTCTGACCTGGTGTCCGGCAACGGCCCAGCGCTGAAAGCGCCGCGGCGGCAACTGCAACCGCATTCAGGAAGCCGCGCCAGAACTTCCGACGCAGGACGTAGTAGGGTTCCTTGAAAGAAACGGTGTCGGCGAACGGGGCGTAGTCGGCCAATTCGTGAAACCAGTGAAGGCTAAGGCGGCTGGCCTTTTCTGGTACTGTGTACGCGAGCACCCCAACGGCAGCCACGGGCAGCGATGCCTTGTCGCGCGCATACGCATTTCTGAGCCACGAGGAGACGGCGCGCAATACTTGCACTGGGGTGCGGTCGCAGTCGTCGGAGAGTCGAACATGGCACGCTGCCCATACAGTATCGCTCCTTGGGCATGACCACGGAAGGCATTAAACTCTCGCCAAACCTTTCCTCTATCCAAGCAAGGCGATCGCGCGCACGAGTTACTTCGGCCAGAAGTTGTATTCCTTGCCCTTCGCGATGATCTGCTTGACGGCGTCTGGGCCCAAGGCAGGTGCGGACCAGTTTAGTGCCAGAAAAATTGTCTTCGCTATCTCACCCACTATGCCATCGCGATCGGCAGCGAGTGCGGTGCTCGACGCACCCACCTCAAACGATAGCGTGTCATCGAACGGCGCCGCGCCGACCGCCTTCGGCTTGTTGTACATGAACGACAGGAAGGGGATGCCGCGGATACGCACCATCTGAACGTTGACGAGGAGCGGCCCGTCATACCCCATCTCCTTGAGTACGCTGCTCGCGTGTTCCAGGAATACCAACAGGTAACCGACAATGGCGTACGAGTGGATGCCGCGCACCTCTTCGGCGTCCTCGTCGTCCTGATCCAGGTCCTCCAATTCAACGGCGTAAAACAGGTGACCCCACACCGTAATCTCGATAAGGGAAAAACGGAACGCGCCACCCGGGATCAGCAGGCTTTCGTGCGCGCTTGTCTTGGGGCTGTTGGGCGCCGGGAAACCTGTCTGCCGCCAGGTGATGTGGTGCGTTGTGAAGCGCGTCAGCAGAGTGCCGTGCTCCATAAGTTGGCGCTGTGGAAATTGGGGCGACACGGACACGAAGATCGTCGCGCCGATGTCACCCTTCGTGTTGCCCTGCCCGGCGTAGTCTTTCTGCACGTACGTGTTGAACCGCTCGACAGACCTGCGAGCGAGCGCTTCGCGCCGTTGGATCAGCGTCGCGCGGCGGTTGCCAAGGTGAGGCAGCTCCTCCCACGTTGCCAACTGCGGCTCGAAGCGCTGACTGAACTCGTCTGTTCGCACATAGGCGCCCTTACGACCGTTGAGGAAGTGTGGGGTTTCTGCGCTGAGCGGCACCTCGATCACGTAGCAGACCATTGTCGCGTCCTGCGGCGTCGGGATCGGGTCCGAGACGAATACATCCAGCGGCGGCCACACGCCGTCATAGCACCACTGCACGATCTGCTGCCGATACCCGTTGATCACGGCGACGCCCGGCAGGCTCTGTAGACGGCCTTTCCCATCCTCCGTGGCTCCAACGACCAAGTATCCGCCGTAGGTGTTGGCGAACGAGCTGAGCTTTTTGAGCATCTCGTCTTTCAACGGCGGGCCCGGCTTGAACTCGAGCCGGATGTTCTCGACCGCTTGCTCCGTCAGGAGTTCTTGGAGGTCTGGCGTCGCGAGCGCAGTGATCGACTTATCGAAGATCGACATGAACAGATTGGGTGCGGACGGCCGCGGCAACGGTGGCGGGGTCGAAGCCATGACGTTGGGACCGAAGTCCGGTTTTGGCGGGTGGCGGCTGCGCCGCGACTTGTGCAGCGGTCACTGTGGCGAGAAGGAGGAGGTGAATGCGCATACCTCGAAGTGTTGCTCGCCTCACCGGCCGCGTCAACGCCGTGCCGCCCCGAGGCTCCCGGAGTCTCAGGCGCGCTCGGCGCGTAGCGTGCATCGAGGGGGTCGGACCGCTTGAGGAACTAACGCGATCGAATGACGGTTTGGTCTCGCTCCGTAGCGTTAACTGCGAGCGCAGGCCATACTCCGCAGTCTAAGCAATCAGTACAAATACGTGTTAGGCTGCGACAATCTGCCATTCCAAATCATTCAGTTCGATATGGCGGCTAAAGGCACTCACGATCAAGACTTGGCTACCGTTCTCCGTATTGCATTCGCTCCATGAGCCTGTTCAAGTCAAAACAGCGCGTCGCCGACCACGGGGAGGTGTTCACTCCTTCGTGGATGGTCGAGGCGATGCTCGACCTCGGCAAGGGCGAAACCGGGCGCATTGATTCCCGCTTCTTGGAGCCCGCGTGTGGGAGCGGGAACTTCCGTGTCCAGGTCCTGCGCCGTAAGCTCGTGGCCGTCGAACGCAAGTTCGGGAAGTCCGACTTCGAGAGGCGGCACTACGCGCTGCTGGCCCTGATGTGCGTCTACGGGATCGAGCTCCTGGCGGACAACATCGCCGAGTGCCGCGCGGATATGTTGGAAATCCTCGCTGACTACCTGAATCTCGAAGAGTCGGACGACTTCTATCGAGCCGCCTCCTTTGTGTTGTCGCAGAACCTTGTCTACGGTGACGCGTTGACGATGCGCACCAGCGATGGCCAACCGATCATGTTTGCGGAATGGGGCTACCTCAGCAAGGGGAAGTTCCAGCGTCGCGACTTCCGCTTCGCCGCCCTCACCGAGATGTCAGCCTTCGGTGAGGAGGGCACGCTCTTCGCCCACCTCGGCAACCACGAGATCTTCACGCCGACCAAGACCTACCCCCCGATGACGGTGAGCGAGCTTGCCTCCGCCGCGCTCGGCGATGCCGTGGAGGAGGCCATTTGAACGGCCAAGCTCACTTTTCGCTTCGTGGCCGTAACCCAGATGTGCTTACGTGCATCGCGAACCTCTCCAACGACGAGGTATTCACCCCGCCGGCACTGGCGAACGGGATGCTCGACAAGATCGAGCTCGCCTGGGCCGAAGCTCACGACGGCGCGCGCATCTGGGCCGACCCAAGCCTGACGTTCCTCGACCCGTTCACGAAGTCCGGCGTTTTCCTTCGCGCGATCGTTACTCGGCTGACGAACGGGCTCGCGGACGAGATACCCGACCTAACGGAGCGAGTCGACCACATCCTCACCAGGCAGGTCTACGGGATCGGGATCACGCGGCTCACGAGCCTGCTCGCCCGCCGAAGCATCTACTGCTCGAAGTTCGCGAACGGCACGCACTCTATCGCCAAGTCCTTCACGACCGAGGACGGGAATATCTGGTTCGAACGAACCGAGCACACGTGGCTAAACGGCAGGTGCCATTTCTGCGGCGCGAGTGAGAGTGGGTACGACCGCGGCGGCGACCTTGAGACTCACGCCTACGCATTCATCCACACCGACGACACGAAGGCTCGGATCGCCGAGCTATTCGGAGGCAAAATGCAGTTCGATGTCATCATTGGGAATCCGCCATACCAGCTCGGTTCTGACGGAGGAACTCGTGACGTGCCGATCTACCAGCACTTCGTCGAGCAGGCGAAGAGGCTCGAGCCGCGATTCCTCGCGATGGTCATCCCTTCGCGGTGGATGGCTTCTGGGCTCGGCCTCAGTGAGTTCCGCCAACGAATGCTCGGTGACCGCCGCATTCGCGACCTTGTCGACTACCCGGCAGCAAGTGACGTGTTTCCCAATGTCGAGGTCAAGGCTGGAGTCTGCTACTTCCTCTGGGACGCGACCCACGAAGGAAACTGCAACGTCACGACGGTCCGCGGCGCGGAGGTCGTTGGGCCAATATCGCGAAACCTAGGTGAGTATGACGTGTTTGTTCGGGATGCGCGTGCCGTCTTGATCCTGCACAAGGTTCTGGACAGTGGCGAGCCACCTATCAACACGATCCTCGCCCGGGACAAGGAGTTCGGCTGGACATCGAACTTCGACGGCTTCCACGGAACGAGGCGTTCAGGTGACTTGCCGCTCTACTACATACGGAAGATGAAGCGAGGTGTGGGCTACATCGCGCGTAAGTCGGTGACCAAGAGCGCACGTCTGATTAATACGTGGAAGGTCCTTGTCCCCAAGGCGTTCAACGGCGGAGACGCGCTACCGCATCAGATCCTGGGCAAGCCGCTGATTGCTCCATCGCCGTCAGTCTGTACTCAGTCGTTCCTCTTCTTTCACGTTCGCTCGGCGAAAGAGGCCGAGAGCGTCCAGTCGTACTACGCGACCCGATTGTTTCGCTTTCTTGTCTCGCTGCGGAAAATAACCCAAGACGCGACCCACTCCAGTTACACCTGGGTTCCGATGCAGACGTGGGATCGTACCTGGACGGACAAGGCGCTGTACGCGAAGTACGGTATCACGCCGAAGGAGCAGACGTTCATCGAGTCCCAGGTCAGAGCGATGAGCATCGACGACGCCACGAATGAGTAGAACCATCGAGGACCTGCTCCCGCAAAAGCCCGCCTCTCGTCCCCGCATTTACGCCTATTCGATCGACGACAGCGCGCACAAGGGACTCGTCAAGGTCGGGCAGACGACACGAGACGTGAAGCAGCGAGTCGCCGAACAGGTGAAGACCGCCGCTATCAAGAACTACAAGATCGAACTGGACGAGTCTGCCGAGCGTAACGACGGCACGATCTTGACGGATCACCAAGTGCGTGCGGCGCTCGTCAAGAAAGGGTTCGCGAACACCGAATTGGAATGGATGCGGTGCTCGCTCGCTAATCTGCGGACAGTGCTCACTGAACTCCGCACCGGCCAACAGTTCACCGGCACCCATCACGAAACCTTCCTGGTGCGCCGTGAGCAGGCCGAGGCCGTGAACAAGACGCACGCCTACTTCCACTCGATCTGGAAGGAGGATATGAACGCGGTCCCGCGTTTCCTCTGGAACGCGAAGATGCGGTTCGGCAAGACGTTCACCACCTACCAGCTCGCCAAGAAGCTCGGCGCCAAGCGAGTGCTCGTGGTGACCTTCAAGCCCGCCGTGGAGGATGCGTGGCAGACAGACCTCGAATCCCACGTGGACTTCGACGGTTGGCAGTACCTCTCCCGCCCCTCCCAGCAAGATCCCACCAAGATTGACCGCAAGAAGCCGGTCGTCTACTTCGGCTCCTTCCAGGACCTCCTCGGCCGCGATGACGCGGGGAACATCAAGGCAAAGAACGAATGGCTCCACAAGGTGAAGTGGGACCTCGTGGTATTCGATGAGTACCACTTCGGCGCGTGGCGGGAAACTGCGAAGGAGCTCTTCGAGGGCGAGGACGACGCGGTCGCCAAGACGGAGACCAAGCTTGAGTACACCTCCGGCCTCGAGAAGGTGAATGAGGACCTCGGCGTGCTCTCTGAGAAGGAAACCGAGTTCCTCCCCATCACGACCAAAGCATATCTCTACCTCTCCGGCACGCCATTCAAGGCGCTCGCCACCGGCGAGTTCATCGAGGAGCAAATCTTCAACTGGACGTACACCGACGAGCAGCGCACCAAGGAGGAGTTCGCCGCGAAGAACCCCGGCAAATGGAACCCGTATGGCGCGCTACCGCAGATGCGCCTGCTGACATATCAGATGCCGGACGAGTTGCTGGCGATCGCGAGCGCCGGGGAGTTCGATGAGTTCGATCTCAACGAGTTCTTCGCTGCCTCCGGCACGGGCAAGGGCGCGCAGTTCAAGCACAAGAGCGACGTGCAGAAGTGGCTGGACGTCATCCGGGGTTCGTACGCGCCGCAAGTGGTCGAGCACCTCAAGACCGGGACACGGCCGCCGGTTCCGTCCTCCGACGTGCGCTTGCTGCCGTACCTTCAACCCTCGTTCTGGTTCTTGCCAAATGTCGCCGCCTGTCATGCGATGGCGAACCTGCTGGCCGAGAAGCACAACACATTCTGGCACGACTATGAGGTTGTCGTCGCTGCTGGTGCGTCGGCGGGCATCGGGCTGGATGCGTTGCCGCCCGTCCGCAGGGCCATCGGGAGCGGATTCGATACCAAGACGATTACGCTCTCCTGCGGCAAGCTCACCACCGGTATCACCGTGCCACAGTGGTCATCGATCTTGATGCTGCGCAATCTCAAATCGCCTGAGACGTACTTTCAGGCCGCATTCCGCGTGCAGTCGCCGTGGTCGATCAAGAACCCCAATGGCGACAACCCGAACGAAGAGGAGATCCTCAAGCCCGTCTGTTTCGTGTTCGACTTCGCGCCGACCCGTGCGTTGCGGCAACTCTCCGAGTACGGGATCGGGCTCTCACCAAGCGAGTCGAACCCGGAGAACGCCGTCAAGGATCTCGTGTCATTTCTGCCCGTGCTGGCATTTGACGGCGCCAATATGACACAGATTGATGCGGGCGGCATTCTCGATATCGCGATGGCGGGCACCTCAGCCACGCTCCTGGCTCGCAAGTGGGAGTCCGCGCTGCTCGTGAACGTGGACAATGACACCCTGCGCCGCGTCCTGGACAATCCCGAGGCGATGGCGGCCGTGGAGCGTATCGAGGGCTGGCGCTCACTCGGCGATCACATCATCGAGACGATTATCAACAAGAGCGATAAGGTCAAAGAGCTCAAGAACAAGGCCAAGAACGGCGACTTGACGGCGAAGCAGAAGAAGCAACTCACCGACGAGGAGAAGGAGTACAAGTCCAAGCGCAAGCTCGTCCAAGAGAAGCTGATCAAGTTCGCCACGCGCATTCCGGCGTTTATGTACTTGACCGACTTCCGCGAAAACACGCTGCAGGATGTGATCACCAAGCTGGAACCGGAATTGTTTCTTACCGTTACCGGTCTGACGGTGAAGGACTTCCACCTGCTTGTCCGTCTCAAAGTGTTCAACACCGAGCAGATGAACCAAGCCGTCTTCGCCTTCCGTCGCTACGAAGACGCGTCACTCCGCTATACGGGCATCGAGAGCCACGAGGGCCTCACCCACTACGGGCTCTACGACACCGTCGTGGCGAGGGATTGACCGCTCTTGGAATCGATCCACGTTCGCGAGCGACTAAGACCGTTACGCTACGCTTTCATTATTCGAGATGGCGATCTCGACGCCTTGGTGCAGGCAACGAGTCTCAACACTGTAATCTGGGGTGGGCGATACAATCCTATCGTTCCATTGGATGCTGCTAAGTCGTACGAAGGCTTGCTGAAAGAGTTTGATCCCGATCTGTTAGTGGACCTGAGCGACGGCACGATGCCGTCTTACCTCTCGAGCGAGTACGCAAATCGGACCGTCGCAACCGGCGATCTCGTTGCCTCTGATTATAGAACTGGCAAGCGACGCATTGTTCTCGGTTTTAATATCCTGCCGATCCTCGCTCACATACACAGCCAGGATATCCGGTTTTCTCCCGTGGACAGCAGCCGAGCGGTAATCGTTGATAGCTCAGGCTATCCGGAGTGGCGTCCATTTGTATCGGTCGTCTTCGGCGACTTCACCCGATTGCCGGAGTCCGACGTAGCCTTTGCGGACAACTACTCGAGATCACTACGTGCGCGGCAGTTACCCTTTGATCCCGCGGGGAAGCCAGAAGACTCGGCTGACGCGATACCGCCGCTCGCGCTCACGGGATACGGCATTCGCACCCTTGGCGGACACGCAAATTTTTCCAGTCACATTCTTTATGTGGGAGACCATCGGGCGTTCAACGATCTAACGGGATTCTGGAATATTCGGGCGACGGGACGACATGTATGGTTCGTTCCAGCAGAACATTTCGCGAGACATGAGCGGGTCGTCAAAGAATTTGCTGAGCGCGGTCGCTACCCGATTAACCAGCAAGTTCAGAATTCTGCGGACATCCAGAAGAGTCCAACGATTGACGAGAAAGTCTTTGGTGAAGTGTCGAATTGGATAGCTGGTGTTGCTGGGAACTTGTCACGTAGGAGCTGGCAGCCACGGTTTGGATTGGACATCGACATGTATGTTGGCGACATCCACGCTGCAGAGCTCGAAGCGCAATCAGCTGAGGAGATCGCACTTCTCGACAATTCTCGATTGACCCCGATTAAGGTCCTCACTCCGCGCTTCCTCGAAGAAGACAAGGTGTACCCAGGGGAGTTCAAATGGGCTGTCGAACTCGACGGCAGCGAACCTTACGAAAGAAACGATGTTATGCTCTTCAGTTTCCCTCATAGCCCCTCGGTCGAGAAACTCGTCCAGCGCAGTTTTGGGGGTCTCCCCGGCGAGGTCCGGCTACGAAAGAATCGCGTCGTGTTGATCCGCAAACACGTAGAAGGGTCGGTGTACCGCATTCCGACTGCTACGAAAGACGTGTTCTACGCGTTCTTCAAGGACTACGAGCTGGAAGCTCAGGCGAGTCAGCCCGGGCGTTACACCGACGAGATCATTGCAAAGTTGGGGACGCTGCACTTCGGATGTCGTCTGTTCAAAATCCAAGGTGTGCGCGATGTATTGGCACGTTTGAGTGGTGGAGCAGCACTCACTAAGGGAAACATGTATCAAACGGTTTCATCCACCAGCGAAGGTCCTCACGGGCGAAATTGGATTCCTGAGCTTTACGAAGGCCTGTACCTTCGCAAAGGACAGGCGAAGCATACGCCGTCCTTCACGGACATCTTTGACGAGCTCTTGGAGAACCAGATAATCAGACCTGGACGTGAGTTCACGTGTCGCAAGTGCACAGCTACTTCGTGGCATCACGTAAGCGACTTCGGCGAGGAATACAAATGCCCGTTCTGTTTTACTGTCCAGCGAGTTCCCTTCGGCCAGTTCAATGAGTGGCAGTACAAGGCCGACGGAATCTTTCGGATGCAGCATTCAGGATTCGGCAGCATAGCGGTGATTCTGTCATTGTGGCGCCTGAGCGACCTACACGGTATAGGGGGCGGACGATATCTCACCTCCACTAACCTGCGCAGCAAGGACGGATGGAGCTGCGAAATCGACTATGCCTGGCTTACTACCGAACGATTCACGTCCAACCAGGCGCTCGTAATTGGCCAAGCCACAACGTTTGCCCAGTTCTCACCTGACGAGGTCAAGAAGGTGCGTGAATTGTCCGACAGGCTCGGCCGGTCAGCGTATCTCGCTTTTTCCACACTCTCTGGAGCATTCAGCTCCGACGAACGTCTCCTGTTGAAAGAGCTTCGCGATGACGGCCACAAAGTCCTTGCGTTCACTCGGTGGGAACTCGATCCGTATGATCTCTTTGACCGGTTTAAGGATCTCCCGAATAAGTACAGCGGCTCCCTCAAGGATCTGTCGGAGAATACGTTCGTGCTCAATATTGAGGAGCCACATTCCGAGCCGCCGCACTCTGGCGAAGAAGGTTGACGAACGTGTTAGAGAACGCTTTGCCCGATGAGAGGCGGCGGTGGAAAAGCGACCGCCTGCTTAACATCCCCTTGAGCTAACGCGTGTTAGCCGCCGGTCGGTGCGGGACACGACGCGGTAGTCAGGGCAGCGAATTGGGGAGAGGTGCGAAGATGATGGTCATGCAGGCTTAGCGTCCGAGATCAAACCATGGCCGTGTTATCTTGAACTTCAAATCCCCGGACGGGTCTTCACTCTCGATCTCAACGTTGCTCTCCGCACGGCCTGCCCATTCCCTGAGCGGTTCGATGTACTCCTTGAAGTTCCCGGCTGCCGGCACGATTTGCGTTAGCCACATGTGCAAGTCACGTGTTTTCTTGACATGGGCGGCAATCCAGAGACGTAGATCGTCTTCGCGACGTTCCTTGCTTCTAAACGCGCGGAAGTAACCCGACAGCTCATAAATTTGCGACTCGAGTGCGGCCTCCGTTTCCGCACGCGCGGCGTCGAGAGCGACTGGCGCACGAAAAACCAAGTTGGACATGTACACGGCGGGCAGCGCCAATACGTTCGCGGCCACGGCACAGACCGCGACGAGCACTAAGTCCTTCGGCTTTCCAATTCCAAAGATCGCCCAACCCGCCGCGGCGCCGGCGAGGCTCACGAGAATACGGGAGAAGGCCTTAAGGAGTGCAACGCGGGTTTTCGCGTCATTCCACGACCACACGGATGCGCGCGTCCAGTATTCTCGCATCTCGATAACTTGCACTCTAATGGCCGACCAAGCCAAAGCGGAAGTTTTTCTAGTTAGTTGGGCTTCGAATCGCGATAGAGGCGATCGCGTACCAGATCCCATGAAAAATCCGAGTCGAATCGAGGATGAACACGCTCGAGCCACGTCGCCTCGGCCTTAGCTTGTCGAGAAAACCGACCGAATGGGTACTGACCGGTCTCGACCTTGGCCATAAGCGCAACGATCCAGCGATGTGAGGCCGGTGGAAGGCCCAGCTGGCTGCTGATGTTTGGCCTCATCGAAGCGTAGAGGGCCGACCCGCCGCGAACACTGAGCGCAATTCGCAAATAAGAGTGTTGCGTCCTCAACTCAATCGTTCGTTCCGGGCCGCCGGAACGAGTAACAGTCGAGCCGGCTGGGAGGCGGATCTGGATCGGGCGAAGCGTGAGAAGTTCGTTGGGCCCGTTTGCACTTTGAGCGACGTCGACATCGTGATACTCGCTCGGGACCCCACCGCCGCCCACAGACCCCTGGAGCATATGAATCGTGCCCATGTCGTCCCATCCGATATTCTTCTCGGGCATGGCGAGCCATGCGAGGATCATGTACTCGACGAGATCGGTCACAATGGGGTCAACTGAGGTCCGTTCATCGAATGCGCCAGCTAATCGACGTTCCAGATGGAGGCTCTTGAAGGCGTTGTAAATCGGAAGGGTGTCGAGCAAACGAATACCTGCGAATTTGTCGAACTCTTCGATCCGATCTTCAGCTGACATGACGACCATTGAGGAAACCGTTCCCGCGACGGGATCGTGCAGTGCCGCGCTGGGGACTTGATACCGCCGCACATCAGGATTGTCAATCCAGATTGTTTTTACCCCGAGATATGACGAAAGGAGGATCGCACCAATCGTGGGGAAGACCACCTCGTGGGTCTCACGCGCGAAATCATTCGCTGTGAGATACACGACCGACAGAACAGCGAATACAATGATCAACGCGGCGAAGAAGTATCCCAAACGGCGACCTCCGGGGTTCACACGCCTGCCGATTTGTGGCCAGTTGATAGTCGCATCGGAATGTCGCAATCCTATAGGTCAATATTGTCGACGGAAGTCCAGCGGACGATAGGGGAGGGAGGCGATCGACTTGCGCGACCCACGCGTTCTCTGCCATTACCGAAGGGTCCTCGAGGGATGGTTTGAACGCCCGCCATCACGTGACCGTTGGCGGGCTGTCTTCTGATGAATCGGTTTTTCCGAACTCGGCGATGTCTGCCGTTTGAAGTCGCAGCAGCTCGGTTGACATACTCCCGAACTCCGCGAATGCCTTCTCCCTCCAGGGCGATTCAGGAATGTGGTCCTTACCGAATTTGAGCGCAGCAAGCTTCGCGTAACGGATCGCGTATGAGATGGCGGTGTGCGCCCAACGCCGAACAGGATCCGATAGATGGGGGCCGGCAAGGATATAGACGTCGTCTGCTTCTCCCTGAACGATTCCGACGTCCCCAAGTGCCATTGGGTTGCCGTGCTTCGCCATGTTCGTGTCGCGATAGATCTGGCGGTATTCTCGATTGATCGTCTCTTCCCCCGCCTGCATCTCTTCCGCCACGGCGCGGATCATGGCCGGCAGCTGCCAGGGGGATGCGCTCCTTGGATTGTTGTGCTCGGCCCATTTCGCAGCTCGCTCCTCGTTCGCTCCGATGTGCATAGCCGTGTAAGCCATTTCGAACATTCCGGCCGTAAGCGACAGCGCTGGGGCCACGTACCCGTCTCGAAGAAGGAGGGTGACGGCACGTAGGTCGGTGACCAGGCGCGCGAGTAGGACCGCACCGACGTGGATCGCCCGCACCTCGCCCGGTGCTGTCTGGATATGCTTGATCAGATCCCCGGAAATGTTGATGACGCGGTCGGCCAGAGCCAGATGGTCGCGGAGCTCGAGCTCGAGACTCGCGCCGACTGTGCGTTCAGCAAAGCGAATCAGTTCTGCTGGCGTCTTGCCGGTAGAGATAGGCTCCATCACATCCCCCGCGCGATAAATTGAGCGAATGCCATCCAACGCAGAACGCTGGCGATTGAAATACCCGAATGCCATACCCGTCAGCCAGAACACGAAGGCCGCGATCAGGGCAGTCGAGATCCTCGCGATCGCGCTCAGCTTCATGTTCAAGACTGGCACCGGGATGCTTGTCAGTTTCGTGCTGATGGCGATTAACGAGCTCACCGCCTTCGCGCCCGTGCGCGCAGTTCGCAGCTTCTTTTCCATGGCTCTGGAAGGCACCGTTGAGCCACAGGGTGAATTAGTGACCCAACTCAATCGGAATCTCGGTGGATCTGTCACGCCGGCCGGTCAACTTGACGCTGCGAAAGTCCCGCGGACTCTCGAGTACAAGGGCTATGTCGCGACTATCGCCGTCGATCGGCCCGGCAATGGCTTCAAAGGTCGCGTAACGAACAGCGACGCGCCGATCCATTTCACCGCCGATCTCGTTGACCAGCTCGAGTTGAAGTTCCACAACGCGGTTGATTTCTACCTCGAGCTCTATTCCGACCGCGCGCTTCGCCCACACAATGGGTGATATAAACCGTTCGACCGCGCACCAGACTTATTTCGAAGCGGCGCAGAAGTTTGATTATTTCGTCACGGGCGGGGCTGGCACCGCCCTGACCTACGCTGTTCAGACGTATCAGCCAGTAGCGGGGGAAGTCTTTCGGCAGCTCGTCCCCACCTCGTGGCTGATGCTTCTCGCGGCGGTGACGAGCGGCCTGTGGCACCTTTCGATGCGCGTGGACGTAGCGAGGATCTCAGTCGCACACAGCGCGATCGGGGATGATTTAAACGACCTCCGCGAAGCCCAGATCAAGGGCGTTGGAGCCTACATGCCGGGAGCCGACGTCTTGGTTCCACCCGAACACATGGCGGACGCAATCAAAATGCACGCGTCGGAAGTCGAGAGGATTCAGGAATGGATGGTGAAGTTGAATTCGCGCGGGCAATGGGCGAGCCGTCTGCGAAATGCCTTCCTCGTCCTCGGCCTCAGCGCCCTCACGGCGTGGAAAATCCTCAACCTTCGCTGATCGCGTTTGCGATCTTGCCGGTATCGGGTTACGAAGAAGAACGTCGTCCCGTCTCAAGGGTATAAAGATCCATGGCCATCACGGCTCCTATTCGTGGATCCTCGTAGATGCATCTCGAGGACATCGATAACCTGCTACAGCGCATGACTAGGCTGTCACGTGCGCTCGAAGTGAAGGCCGGTGAGGGCACAGAATGGAAATACACGTTCCCTGACGGAGAGACCCACACCTATCGATTCAAGAACCTTCGGCCGCCCGAACAGATCGAAGACGACGCGTTTCATCTGATACTTTGGATCTGGAGCTCCAAAGACTACATGCGCGAGCTTGCGGTCGAGAGCGGGAGGTCAGCGCAATATGTCGAGGATGTTGCGAAGAAGGACCCGCATCTGCCCATGTGCGCGGACCTCGCGAACCTTCTTAAACATGGGAAGCTGACGTCGAGCCGGACAGGACGGTTTCCTCGATTCCGGAGATGCCATTTTGAGGTTCCTGGCAAGGCCGTTCGTGAGCTGACAATCGGCCCGTTCACAGTGGAACTGGACGTCTCGAAACCGGAACTCGTCGAGATCTCGATCCCGGTGGAAGATCGGAACGGGCGCCTGATGGGTGACGCGCTTGAATACGCTCGGAAAGGCATCGCGCGCTGGGAACAGCTATATCGGGAGCTGAAGAGCGGCTGATCTGGCGCATTCGTCCAATCGCGGCTATCTACGACAAATCCGGGGTTTGTCGCCATAAGCACCATCAACCAGCAAGTGAAGGCATGAGCTTCGACAATCAGTATCCGAGAGCCGTTCACGTAGTAGCATGGGGCAGGAATAAGATCGGCAAGACAGATCCAGGTGCCTTGGAGGGGCATGGCGAGACGGGCGTGCTCACCTCAGCCAAGACTTTGGAGTTGCCAATCACGAAACCCCTTCCGGAGATCGATCAGGTTATCAAGATCGACGGGGACCTCGCGCTGGTGATCGGCGTTCGACAGATCGACGAGAAGAGAGTGGAGCTGGTCTTCCGACCCATGCCTGGCGCTACGCGCCAACTTGAGCAGAGCAAGAAATCCGGCGGCCCCGGTTAGAATTTCGGCCCCAAAAAGGGTGATGCCAGCGAGTTTATGGAGTTGGGGGGTACCAGTGGGGGTATAGGACGGAAGGCGCGCCGCGCTCTCTCAGCGTAACACGCCGATTAACAACGGCATAGCAGGGAAGGGTTCGAATCCCCGCGCCGGAACCTAGGTCGGTCGGTGTCAGTTCGAGTGTCAGTTGGATGCGGACATCGTGGGACATCGGAGCAGTGGTGCACAGGACACTTCGCGGTCCGTCATAGGTAAATGAGGACATCTTGTCCGAATCGCTGCCCATACTTTCACGCCTGGAAAGTGTGTGTACGTTAATAGCGTACCGTGGGTTCGAATCCCACCCCGTCCGTATAAGTCTTTGTGGCCCCGCAGGCTCGCCAGCGGGGCCGGCTGTCGGCCCTTTCAGGCCTGATCG
>JABXNS010000180.1_pt1 | contig 16360 bp, 15 predicted proteins | sample 7301101 | NCBI WGS metagenome assembly JABXNS01 (sample SAMN14449646, study PRJNA615230) | soil metagenome | isolation source: soil from bare, unvegetated metal-rich iron-sulfur acidic spring small-cell... | place: Canada: Paint Pots Mound, Kootenay National Park, BC | collected 2017-05-25
GTATTACTTCAATCTCTCGTTTATTTGGTCTTGCACCGACACCCCCCGGCGGGGTGCCGGTGCAATACCAAATAAACGCAAGATCTTAGTACTACGGAGGCGTGTTCTGTTCGTCTTGTCCGAGGGGATCGACCAACTTTTCGTACGCGGTGCTCGAGTCAAATCCCACGCCTTGAGCGTCGTCGTCGTGGTTGCCGATCATCTGCCGCTCGTCCACGTTGCCGCTGCTGATGGTTACCGACTTGCCTAGTGCGGACAACCAGTTGAGCGTCATGGTAGACGACGCTTGAACGAGCTGCGGGCGCGCGATCGACGCTCCGCCGTAGCGATTGTTCAGCGAACCCCACTGAATGAAATTCACCGGCACATTCGTAACGGGCGGATTCCCGAACGTCGGCGTAATGTTCACACTAATACCCGGAAAAAGCGGCGCCAGCGCGGCGTTGAGCGCGGTCGTGTTTGTCGAACGCGCAGCGAAATTGTGAGCGAAGAAATATGTGGCACCGTCGAGCTCCATTTGAAAGAATCCGAGCAGTGAAACTTGCAGGGCTCCCACGATGAGCAGCAGCGTGAACCCCAGAGTCAACGCAGTTTCGACCAATGCTGCACCGCGCGAGCGCCGGCGTATCACGGCGGTGGCGACGCCTGAAAGCTTTGCATGTTTGAAGTCGCCGATCCGTACGTCGTGTCCGCCGTAACTGCCGTCGCGATCAGAACGGCCAGCGAGCCCAAAGCCAACAATGCGAAAACCATCCCGTACTCGACCAGAAAGCTTCCGCTTTCATCCGCCAGCAGCGCTCGAATCACCGCGTGATGACTTCCGGCGTCATGACGAAGACCACGTCGGTCTGGTTATTTTGATACTGCGTGGACTGGAAGAGCTTCCCTAAAATCGGAAGGCTCGAAAGCAACGGAATCTTGGAGATCAGCCGCTGTTCGACGTGGCGGACCATACCGCCCATGATCAGCGACTCACCTGGTTGCGTGATGACGTCGGTCGATAGTTTGCTCTCCTTGAGCGCCGGCACGACGAAGCCGCCCGAATTGATGCCGTCCTGGAAGTCGAGATCCGAAATCTCGGGCTCGACTTTACAATGGACGGCGCCGTTGCCCATCAACGTCGGTACGACGTGCAGACGTACTCCGAATTCTTTGTAGATGATACTGACTTGTCCTAAACCGGTCGAAAACGGAATCGGAATCTCGCCGCCAACCAGAAACGTCGCGTCCGACCCGGGCGTAGCCACGATATCGGGTGCGGATAAGATTTTTGCGTCGCCTGACTGGATCAGCAAGTTCAGGGTCGGCGCGAGCGTGATGGTGCGAAAGAACGCGTTGTTGATCGTGAAACCCTTGCCGGGAAGCGACGGGTTTTCGACGATCGGAAAACTCGGCTGCCCGATCAAATATCCTCCATTGGGCTGAAACGTCGCCGACTGCAGCTGCACGCCAAGATTCGAAAGCGCGGTTCGATCAACTTCGAGCACATACACTTTGATGTCGATCTGGCTGTTCGTGTCCGTACTTATTCGATTGATCAGCTGGCCGGTGGCCGCAAGATATGGGCCCGCCAGGCCTTTCGCGCGCTCCAGGATCGCCTGCACCGTGACTTCGTCGTGCACGTGGCCGCTGACGATGACGTTTCCCTTACCGTCGGGGTCGACGCGAACGTCCCCCGCGCCGGGAAGGCTCGCTAAATCATGCTGCAGATCCCCCAAGGGATGCGCAACCGTTACGGCGTTGACGATCGTGTATTTTTCAGACTGCGCGTACTTATCGAAACGGCCGAGAATGTCACTGAGCATTTGAAAATGCGCGCCGTCGGCGACGATACCGCGTACGACGACGGACCGGTTGAAACTGACGACCTGCACGCGCGGTTCGTCGATCGACGTTCGCAACATTTGCGCAATCTGATCGACTTCTTGTTCGGTTACCGTTACCTCGTACGTCGCACGGCGCCCGGCTTCCCAGACGAAGACCGTCGTGTGCCCGGGCGCCTTTCCGTTGATCACCAGCTGGGAAGTGCCGATCGGAACGACCCCGGCGATGCGTCCGTCGCCAACCGCGACGCGAGCGAGGCCGGGCGTTTGAAGCAGGACGGAGTGTCCCGATTGGACGGAGAGCAGTTGAACGCTCTCAGTCTGCGCCCGCACTGAAAGGGTTGAAAGCAGCGCCAGCGAGATCGCGGCCGCGGTTCCTACGAGCATCGATCGCATCTCTTGTGGTGACCTCCGATAGCTAAAGACGAGCCGGGTATTCCGGTTCGTAACGCAAACGATTATCCCACGCAGAGATACGTTAACACGTCAACAATCAATAGACAGGTGGTAAAGAGTCGGTACAAACCGTCACATTTCTATTGAACCGCATGGCAAGCGATGCGATGATGACGCCACCAACAAGGAGACTGAATTTGCGGACGACCTTGGTTCTAGCCACGGCGCTCATGCTTTCCAGCCTTCCGGCTTTCGCGGCCGGAGCTGGTCTGCGCGTGCCCTTGGCTTCCGTGGCTGCCCGCAGCGGGTATGCGAGCCTTTGGGCTCCTGACCGCAGTTCCGTCGTCCTTTCCCGGCCCGGCATCGTCGTTGTGCTGCGGCCCGGAGAGTCGGTCTACCAAGTGAACGATCAGACGGCAGTTGCGGACTGGGCCCCTCGCTACGAGCGCGGCGACCTGTACGTGACCCAGACGCTGGCGGATCGCTTGGCAGATCTCGCGAGCCGGAGCCCCTCAATGGTCCGGACCGCAGGCGCCACGACCATCGCTCAATCGGACTCCATCGCGCACGGATCTATCTCCCTTGACGCTCGTCAGCTTCAAGGCGCGGAGGCACTCGACGTTGAGGGAATCGCGCCGCCGAACGCTCCGGTCACCATCACTTTGCTGGCCATGCTATCGACGGATCTTCCGACGATCGTCGTTAGCCGGCATGACGTCGTCACGGACGTCAACGGGCGCTTTCGGGCGGTGATACCCGTCGCGTCTGCCTACGAACGTGGGACGCTCTTGAGAGTTGTTGCCACATCGTTGCCCGGCGTCAGTCCGGCGTCGGCGCAACTTGTCATCGGTGCTCCCAACGCGGGAGTAAGCATCCCTCTCGAGCAGCCGCCGCACCCCGCTCGATAACCATCTGCACACACGAATCGGAGGTCATAATGATTAAGAATATGGTCGCGATGCTTCGCGACGACGAAGGCGCCACGATGGTCGAATACGGCATCATGGTCGCCCTCATCGCCGCAGTCTGCATCGTGCTCGTAACGACGCTAGGCAAAAATGTCTCGAATGCCTTTTCGTCGGTCAACGCCAACCTGTAACTTTCGGAACGGTTCGAAATCAGAGCCGGCCGGGGCTGTCTTCTCTCCCTTCAGCCCCGGCCCAAATCTTTAGGAGTATGTTGGTGAAAAAGTTCATGTCGCTGCTGCACGACGAATCGGCTGCAACAATGGTCGAGTATGCGATCATGGTTGCGATGATCGCCGCGGTTTGCATCGTTGTGGTCACGACACTCGGCCGAAGCGTTAGCAACAGTTTCTCGTCGGTCGATAGCCAGCTTTAGGCCATGACTCTCCCGCTGCTAACCGTGCTCGTAGCGTCGCTGTTCGGGGCGGTTAGTGACGTTCGCACGCGCAAAGTGCCCAACGTTCTCGTCGGCAGTCTCTTGATTTTCGGGCTGCTTGAGAACGCGGTACTGTTCGGCTGGAACGGCCTCTTGGTCGATCTGGCGCTGACCGCTGCGGTATTGCTAGCCGGAAGCTTTGCGTTTTCTTTCAAACTTATCGGCGGCGGCGACATGAAGCTGCTCGCGGCCGCCGCCGGCACGCTTGCGTACCCGGCCGGTATCACTTTCGTTCTTTTTACGCTGCTCTGCGGGGGCGTTCTCGCGATCGCTTACGCGGCTCTGCGCGGCCGCCTGCAGGCGACGTTTGCCAACGTGCAGGCCGCGACGCTGCCGCTCTTGGCGGGCGTCCGACCCGTGCGGCCTGAGAACGGTCTTGCGATGCCCTACGCGATCGCAATTTTCGCGGGCGCTTTGAGCACTGCAGCGCTGAGCGCCGCACACCTGAGGTTACTGCCATGAATTCTCGCCGAACCACACTCATCGTAGCGGTCGTGCTGGCAATCGGCACGGGCTGGCTGACGCTCAATTATCTTTCTTCGATCCAACGTTCGAGCGCCGCAAACAACGAGCCGCGTCAAGTATTGGTCGCTGCGGTGGAGATTCCACCGCGCGCACCCATCACGGCATCTATGCTTGCGCGCGAAACGCGACCGGCTGCGGCGATAGACCCCGACGCCATCGTCGATCCGAATCAAGTCATCGGCGCTCTATCGCTGATCACGATTCCGGCCGGCGCGATCATTACCGCATCGAAAGTCGGCCATCCGAGCGACGTCGGGTTGCCCGTACGTTTGACTCCGGGAATGCGCGCCGTCAGCATTCCTATCGATCGCGTCAAAGGGATTTCCGGGCTCATTCAGCCGGGCGATCGCGTCGACGTGATCGCCATTCCGCCGAAACTTGGCGCCCAACCGCCGCCGGCGTCAACGATTCTGCGCGGCGTGCGCGTCCTCGCAATTGGTTCGCTGATGGAGTACACGTCGGCTACGCCCGGTCCGCAGGAGGCGAATTCGACGACCATTACGCTGGAACTGACGCCGAAGCAAGTCGACTTGATCGACATGGCGGATCTAAATTCCGTCCTACGCCTGGCGCTGCGCTCGCCGCGCGAACCGGTAAACTCGTACCCGGTGGAGGCGCTCGATTTTCAGACGCCGATTCCGGCTCCCGCCGCACAAGGACCCGTCCTCGCCCAAGCGCCGCCACAAGCTTCAAAAACCGAAGCCCGGCCTGCTTTGTCGGGCGTCACGATCATCGACGGCGATCGCGTTTCCGGCTCGAACCCATGACATCTCCGTTCTTCGCGTTCGTCGGCGCGAAAGGCGGTTCCGGCGCGACGACGATTTGTGCCGAACTGGCCAAGTCGATTCGCGATGCAAACGTCACGGTCGTGGACGGCGATCTTTCAGGGCGCCGCAGTTTGGGCGTACTTTTCGACGCGATTCGGGACTTAGACGCCGCTCGCGAAACCTCGGGCTCGTTCGGCGTTGCGCGAAGCGCGGGCGTGATGCTCGCGGAACTTGCGCCGACGTACGACTCGGCCTTCACTATCAGTTTTGATGCCGTCGAGCAGTTCGCGTCTTCGATAGCGGAGGACGGCATCGTTTTCGCCGACGTTCCTATTCCGTTCGCAGCGCCCGTTCGGCCGTTCGTGGTACGCGCGACACGTTTTATCGTCGTGGCCGAACCAACGCTGCTGGGTCTGACCGCGGCCCGAACGATGCTCGCAGAGCTGCGGCGATTCGGCGTTCCGACGTCACGCATCATTCTATTGACCAACTCGCGCGATGGAAAAACGACCGCGTCGCGCTCGGAAATCGAGCGAACGTTGGAGGTAAAGGTCATCGGCGAGCTTCCGGCCAGCGACGACCGCAACTACGCCAAGTCGATTGCGGCGATCGCACGCGCGCTGCGCACGATCGCTGCAGAGCCGGAGATCGAAGCGCTGCGGCCGTCCGCGAAAGGCTTCATTCAAGACCGCCGCATCGAACCTCGCTCGGCGATGCAGGCTCGAAACGCGTCGCCCGCGCCTTCGAGCAACGGGCGGCGACGGGCTTCGGATCGCGAGCAGCTGACTCCGCGCGAGGAACTCAAAGTCGAGATCCACGACGCGCTGGCACAGAACGTCAACCTAGTCGAAGCCAGCAAAGCGCACAGCGATTCTGCGAAGCTCGCCGAGCTGCGCACGAAGATCGACGATGTGACGCAGCGGGTCCTGGGCGAAAAAAAACACGGAGGCTTGACTGCGGAAGAGATCGCACAGATCAGAGAAGAGATCGTTAACGAGGCCTTGGGCCTCGGACCGCTCGAAGACCTGATGGGTGATCCGACGGTGACTGAAATCATGGTGAACGGCCCGCGCGCCGTGTATGTGGAACGCAACGGCAAGATCGAACGCACGGGCAAACGTTTTACAAACGAACAGCAGTTGCGGCTGGTGATAGAGCGCATTGTCGCTCCGCTCGGCCGCCGTCTCGACGAGTCCGTTCCCATGGTCGACGCACGTCTGCCCGACGGCTCGCGCGTCAACGCGATCATCGAGCCGCTCGCATTGGACGGCGCGACCTTGACCATCCGGCGTTTCGGCGTGCGCCGGTTGACCGCCCAAGACCTTCTCGAAAAGGGTTCGGCAAACGATCAGATGCTCGATTTTCTGCGCGCCTGCATCGAAGGACGGCTCAACATCGTCATCAGCGGCGGCACCGGCTCGGGCAAGACGACGTTTCTCAACATTCTTTCGAGCTACATCCCGAGCCGCGAGCGCATCATCACGATTGAAGACTCGGCCGAGCTGCTTTTGAATCAGCCGCACATCGTGCGATTGGAATCACGTCCGGCGAACATCGAAGGCCGCGGCGAAATACGCATCCGAGACCTCGTCCGCAACTCGCTGCGCATGCGGCCGGACCGGATCGTCGTCGGCGAGTGCCGCGGCGGAGAGGCCTTGGACATGCTCCAAGCCATGAACACCGGACACGACGGATCGCTAACTACCGCGCATGCAAACTCGCCGCGCGACGCGTTGTCGCGCCTCGAGACGATGGTCATGATGGCAGGCTTCGACTTGCCGATTCGCGCGATCCGCGAACAGATCGCGAGCGCAGTCGACCTCATCATACAGACCGCCCGGATGCGCGACGGAACTCGCAAAATCGTCAGCATTAGCGAGATCGTCGGCATGGAAGGCGACGTCGTGACAATGCAAGAGCTGATCCGGTTCCAGCAAAAAGGCGTCGACAGCGATAGTTTGGTTGCCGGAGAGTTCCAATTTACCGGAGTCCAGCCGCAGTGCCTGGGCCGCTTTGCGGAATACGGCATCGAATACGACGTGCGCAAGCTCTCCACGCTGGCATCAACGGGGGCGCTGTGGTAGGCGCGGTCCTGGTCCAAAACAAGTCCGATCATCTCAAGAAGCTTTCGCTGCTGCTCGATCGGGCCGGCATTGCGGCGAAACCCGAGCAGCTAGCGTTCGGCATCGCAATCGGCGCCGCCGTTCTTTGGTCGGCCTCCGCGATCGTCATGAAGCCGCCGATGCTGATCAGCCTCCTGCTCCTGCCGCTGTGCCTCGCGCTGGCGGTGGGCGCGTGCTGGGTATATTTGCAATACCGGTTGCGCAAGCGGCTCGACAATTTCGTGCAACAGCTCGAGCTCGCGCTGCGGCTGATCGCCAGCGGCGTGCGGATCGGCCTGAGCTTGCGGCAGGCCCTCTCCATCGTCATCGAAGAGATGCCCGATCCGGCACGCTACGAATACATGCGCGTTATGGGCCACACAAACATCGGCATGAGCGTTTATGACGCGCTCGACGCTCTGTCCGAACGCATGCCCAGCAACGAAACGCTCATGATGGCGCGGGCAATCCGCATTCAATCGCAAACCGGCGGCGACTTAGGGAAAATTCTCGAGCACCTCGCCAACACGATCAAAGAGCGGCGCAGGATTCAGCGAAAGATTCGCGCGCTCACGGCGGAAGGTCGCGCTAGCGCGGGCATACTATCGGCGCTACCGCCGTTCTTGAGCGGCTTCATCGCGCTCACCGAGCCCGAAATGGGGCACTCGCTGTTCTTCACGCCAATCGGCCACGGCGCAATGCTCATCGTCGGAGTATTGGAAATCCTCGGCGTCTACTTCTTACTGAAAATGCTAAAGGTAGAGGTATGACGCTCATCATCGTCTTCTTGGGCATGGTCGCGGCGTTTTTGTTTGCGATCTCGCTCATTCCTCAAAAGAGTCCGCTGAAAAAGACGCTGGAAGATCTGGAGTCGCATGGCGTCCTGCGTGATTCGAGCAGCGTGCGTCCTTTCGAGCGAATCTTTTCGAAGGATGGGCGCGGACGTCTGCAGCGCAAGTTGATGGAAGCCGGCTGGTACACGGTGACTCCGGCACAAATGGGGGCCAGAATAGTGGCTTTCGGATGTTTCGGGCTGGTCTTCTCATTCATTGTCATGCGCTTCATTCATGTCGGTTTGCTGCCGGCGATCGGCATCAGCCTCGTAATGGGCGGCGGAGCTGCCTATTTGCCGTTGTCGACGCTCGAGCGTGCTTGCGAAGCGCGCAAGAACCAAGTGCAAAAAACGCTGCCTGACCTCTTAGACATGGTCGCCACGACCGTGCAAGCCGGCCTCTCCATCAATGCGGCGCTCGGGTACTCGATCGATGCCGCGCCCGGCGCCCTGGGCGACGAGATCAAGTCCGCGCTCTCCGAAATCCGCCTCGGCCGATCGCGTTCCGATGCGTTGCGGGCAGCCGCGCAGCGCTTACAACAGCAGCAATTTTCGACGACCGTAACGGCGATCACGCAGGCGGAGCGCCTGGGCACGAACATCTCAAACGTATTGAACGAGCTGGCCGAAGACGTCCGAAACCACCGGATAATGCTTGTGGAAGAACATGCGGCCAAGCTTCCGGTGAAGATGGTCTTTCCGATGGCAATGTTCATGCTGCCCGCGCTGTTCGTCGTTATCTTCGGCGCGCTCGTCGCGAATTATTTCGGGCAAAAATGATCGGCTCATTGCTTGGAGCGATCTTTTTCGGCAGCGCGGCTTACGTCGGCGCACTCCTCGGAATGGCCGCCGTAAACCGCACCGAACGTTTGCCCGACGCTCCGCCGCAAGCTCCGGCACCCGTCTGGGTTCTCGTTGCAGCTTCCGCGGTGATAGGCGCGATCGCGGCGACGCATGCAACTCAAGGCAAGATTTTGCTGATCGCGATCGTCTGCGTGGCGTTGGTTGCAATTTGGATAAGCGATGCGCGCACCGGGATCGTTCCCGATGCGTTCACACTAGGACCGCTGGGATTGATCTTGTTCATCGGATTCTGGCAACACGCATGGCCGGTTTTCATCTCTGCCGCCATTCCCTTTGTTCCGTTTGCACTCACCGCGGCGCTTTCGAAAGGACGCGGAATGGGGTGGGGGGACGTAAAGCTCGTCGCGCTCGGCGGCGCCGTGCTGGGAGCGCAGTCGGCGGTTCTTGCTTTCGCGCTGGCGTGCGTCGCCGCGGTTGCGCTCAATTACTTGCGCGGGCGCCGCAGCGGAGCGATCGCGTTTGCGCCCTATTTGGCGGCTGCCATCGGGATCGGCATTCCGGTCGGACTCTTGCGGTGATGCCATGCCGAAACTCTGCAATGTAACAACCGGCGAAGTCATCGCCGCCAACGTGCGTTACGCCCAGACGTGGTGGGAACGGCTGACCGGATTGATGAGCAAGCACGTCGTCGAGCCCGATGAAGGCTTGTGGTTTAGCGACTGCTGGGCCATCCACACGCTGCTGATGCGCGCGCGGATCGACGTCATATTCTTGGACGCCGAGAAGCGCGTCATGCGTACCTTAGCCGGGGTTCGCCGTAATCGTCCCGCGTTAGCATGTTTCGGCGCGCGCAATGTGGTCGAGCTCGGCGCCGGCGCGCTCGAGGGACGCGACCTGCTGCCCGGCGACCGTTTGGAGCTGTCGTGATGAAAGGCCGCTTCTCGGCTGCAATCGTAGCGTTTGCGGTAGCGACTGCCTTCATTTCGGCGGGACGTGCTTTGCCGGAATTTTTCGTGCAACTGCACGATCCGAATTTGCTGGGTGGGAAAGCCGCCACGTGGATGCTGCACACGTTTGGATTTTCATTCGTGCTGGGACTCTGCGCGGCGACCGCCGCGGCGGCGCTTCTGCTCGCGGCTTGGCGCACGCGGTTGCGCGGCGCTTCGGATTGGCACGTCGGCTTGGCCGCAACGTTCATCGCATTGTGTTTGGTGGGACGGCTGGGCGTAAGCCTCGATCCCATCGCCTGGGTCTGCGCAGCTGCGATCTGCCTGCTCTTGGATCGCGACGATCTGTGGAGCTCGGCGGCGATCGTCGCGCTAACCGCGACATGGTCCGCACTGCAAGGCGGAGCGACGATGGGAGCGCTCGTCGTAACGCTGGCGGCGACTGCCAGCCTGCTCGAAAGACGCCGCTTCGATACCCGGGCCATTACGAAACTGGCCGTGGCAGCAGCGTGCATAGCCGTCTCTCTGGTTCAGCTGCATGCCGGAATATTCTCCGCCTACGGCGCGCACGCGCTCTACCTCGATTCGCTTCTGGCCGGCGCGCAGCGAGATCGCTTGTGGGTCGGCGCCATTTCCGCGCAAGACATCGGGTTTGCCGCGATCGTCGTGGTTGCCGGCCTCTACGGCATCCGGCGGCGTGAAAGGTTGGGAGACGCTTTTGTTTTTTTGGCGCTGCTGGTGCTCTCGCTGGTCGACGCGCGCAATCTGCCGTTGTTCGGAATCATCGCGGCGCCGATCGTCGCCGATGCCGTCGCGAGCTACTATCTCGAGAAACGCGAGCGGCCCGTGGGTTCGCTCGCGGCCTACGGACTGGCATTCGCGGCCGCCGCTCTTGCGTTCATCGCGACGATTACGGCCGTGCAGCCGAAGATCGTCGCCTGGCCGCGGCCGGGTGTTGCGCCGCTGCTGAGTATGCTGCTCGCGCGCCCCGGAGCGCATTACGTCTTATGCGTGCAGCCGCGCTGGTGCGATGCCGCGTCGTCGCTGGTGAAGACGCGTCTCTCAGTCGTGCTCGACGATCGCGCCGGAGTCGCCGCACCGCTGGCACGCAGGATTCAGCACGACGTTGAAAACGCGGTCGGCAACTGGAAGGAAGACCTCCGCCGCGCAAACATCGATGGAATTCTCACCGATCAAGACAACCGCTTGATTTCCTTATTGCATGCTGACGGCTGGGCGAGCACGCTTTCGTCCGATGGCACCGTCTTACTGCAAAGGCTGGGGCAATGAGAATCGCTTGGGCGATCGTGGCGATCTTCGGCGCGCGCTTCGCGGCGATTGCGTGGAACTATCGAGGGCAAGACGCCGATCTCTCGTGGCAGCAATGGCTTGGCAATCAAGTCTTGACGCTGCATCACATTCCGTCCCAACTCGGGCTGGAAACCTTCACGGCGAACGGCGCGCGCTGGGTCCCGCAAGAGTGGCTGTTCAGCACCGCGGTCGCCGCGACGCTGCCGACCGGCCATTTTTATGTGTTGGCGATTGCCGCGGCGCTGGCGGGCGTCGGCGCGTTGGCGGTAACGGCCTGGCGAGCGCACCGCCGGGGAGCGTCCACATTTGCCACCACATTGACGACCGCGCTCGTGGGTTTCGCGATGATGCAGTCCTTCGGCGTGCGCGCGCAAGTTTTCGGCTGGGCACTGCTGGCGATCATTATGCTGCTGCTCGACATGGAATCGCCGCTCGTCTTTCTGATCGTTCCCTTGACGGTCGTGTGGGCCAACCTGCACGCCAGCGCGCTCATCGTGCCGGTGCTGGTCGCGCTGTGGACGCTCGGCACGGCGATTGAGGATCGCGCGTGGAGCGTGCGCGTGGAGCGCAACGTGCTGCTGACGCTTGCGACCGTTTTGGCAGTCTTTCTCACGCCGTTCTCCTGGCATTTGCCCGCGTACGCGCTACAGCTGCAGACCAGCGCGATCCGCGCCTCGATCAGCGAATGGCAGCCGCCTGACCTGACGATGCCGGCATTCTTCGCCGGGCTGCTGCCGTTGATCGCGATGGGATGTTATTTTGGCGTCGCCGCGCCGCGCGAACGCTGGCGCGATGGAATGCTCTTTGCGGTGACCGCTTGTCTATCGTTCACGGCGATAAGGCACATGCCGCTTTGCGCGCTCGTCATCGCACCCATGGTCGCGCAGCGGTTAAGCAGCGCGATTCCGCAACACGCGCGCCTCAACGTCGTTTTGAGCGAACGCTTCAGCGAAGTGCTCGCCATCGGATCGAGCGCGATTGCCGCATTCGCGATCGTCCTCACCTTAAACCAAGCGCCGGCCATCGCCCATTCGTCGCTGCCGGAAACCGCCGTCTCCGCGCTCGCGGCCGCACCCGGCGAGCACAGACTCTATTGCGAAGACTTCGCTTGGTGCAGCATGGCGCTGCAGAAGAAAAACCTGCGCGTTTTTCTCGACGGCAGATGCGATCCGTTTCCGGACACCGTCTGGAAAGCATATCTCGACGTCGAGAAGGTGACGCCGCGCTGGTCCGCTTTGCTCGAACGATACGGTGTTGACACCGTCCTGGCCAAGGCCGGGCGGCCGCTCGCGCAGATACTGAAGTCCCAGCCGGGCTGGCACGTATTCTACAAAGACCACGGCTACGTCGTCTATGCGCGCAACCGGTAAGCAACCTCACGCCATAGCGAAATGCTAAAGCCACTGACATCATTGAGGTTCGCGGCGGCAATGCTCGTCTTCGTGTTTCACTGTCCGATAACGCGGCCTTATGCGAAAATATTTTCGACCGGATATGCTGGCGTGAGCTTCTTTTTTCTTCTATCCGGATTCATTCTGATGTACGTCTATCGCGCCCATTTTGAAAACGGCTTACAACGTATTCATCTCAAGGATTTTTATAGAGCCCGCATCGCAAGGTGTTATCCGCTGCACGTGGCGTGCCTGCTGATTACGCTGATGCTCCTGTTGCTCTTTGGCAGTCCGAACTGGACCGGACTATACTGGACCGGCATTGCTCCGGCTGCGCACCTCGAAGCGATCACTGCCCAGTTGCTGTTAATTCAAAGCTGGTTTCCCGCATTGGGGATCAATTTGGGAGTCAACGGACCGGCATGGAGCATTTCCGACGAAGCTTTTTTTTACGCTCTCTTCCCGCTGCTCACGTTCGTCTTGCTGCGGTGGTCGCGCAATATGAAAACGATCACGATACTGTCTCTGGCGGGTGCGGGATGGGTATTGGTGACCGTAGCGTTGATCGGTTACCAGTCTCCCGTGGACGGCTGGCCGATTTATATACTTCCCGCCGCGCGTCTGTTCGATTTCGTGCAGGGAATGCTGGTCGGCATCGCGTTCATTCGTGCGGAACGACGCAGTTGGCCGTACCCGACCGCCGTCGAGGTCGCGGCGCTCGGCCTCTTGGTCGTCGTCGCAGCCGGTTCGCTATTCTTGCCGCGATCACTACAATTTTCGGCAGCATTCATGCCGTTTCTTGGGGCGATCGTTTTTCTCTTTGCGTGCCAAGCCGGAGCTATCTCGCGATTACTTTCGGCGGCGGCGTTTGTTCGGCTCGGCGAAATAAGTTTCGCATTCTATCTCGTGCATATGAGCATTTTACTAACGTACGGCTCGGTTTTTGGGTGGACGCACCCCATAATCGATTTTGTCGTTTCGCTTAGCATGACTCTAGGAGCGGCTTACGTACTCTATACCCTTATCGAGAAGCCTCTGCGCGAACACATTCGCGGTTCGCTCAAGCCTCGCCCCGGCGTTCTGCAAATCGTGCCTGCCGAAAGCTGTCGCGCACTGGGAGCACAGGCGGCCGGTTCTCGCTGACCGCGAAGACTCCGCTCGACAGAAGCGCGAGCAAACCGAACCACGTCGGCAGCTTCGCGAACCACCACACAAACCCGGAGCTCGAAGCGTGTGCGCCGACGAACTTCGCCCACGAAGCTTCCGCAAGTGACGGATCCATTGTCATCGACCCTACATGGGGAGCCGTCTGCGGTCCATAATACGCTGCTAGTGACATGCATATCGCGCAAAAAAGTGCCGCGCCCAAACCCGCGCGCAACGAAACGCGCAGCGTCGCGTCGAGCGTTGCGGCTACAATGGCGACCGTCGCCGCCACTATCGGCACGGCGAGCGTAGGCTGCGTCATGATCCACTCCCAGGGCAACGCTATACACACCAAAGAAACAGCCGCGCACGTGCGGGCCCTCCCGGAACAATGCGAATACAACAACAGGCTAGCCGGCAGGGCTAGCGTGATTTCGCTGTAGTGAACGAATGGGCCGCCGAACACGGCACACGCAGGCGGAATCAGTAACAGGAAAGCAGGGTCTTCAAAGCGCTGCATGAGCATGCCGGCTAACCACACACCGAACACAACCATCACAACATAAGACAGATCGCCCATAAGGAGTGCGAGCCGATCGGGCGCGCCCAACCCCTGGGCGATCCAGGTCATGCTATATTGCGTAATGTATCCGATTTCGGAAACTGCGTGATTAGGCAACACGCGCGTAAAATATGAAAGCGCGAGCCGCGGTCCACCAATCGCCAAATCAAGTGCGAGTAAGCCGATACCGAGCAAAACGATCCGCGTTCTCGCCGTCTTGAGCCAGATAAACAGAGACAAAAAAACCGGCAACGCGATGTGGGGCAACAGAGCGGCGACCGCCAGTGCGCCGATAGCACCCCAAAGCCGCTTGTGCCTTAGCGCCAGTGCGCCACCTGCAAGCGCCGCTACGGTAATCGGCGCGAGCTCTCCGTACGGTATGACGGCGATGCTGAAGCCCGGCGCCAAGAGAACGAACGGCGCCACGGCTGAGCGCCCGCACAGCCGTGCCAGAAAAACGCAAGCCGCGGCGGCCGCGGTCAGCAAGACCACAAGCCACAGCGCCGCCGCCGGCGGGTACGGTAAGAGGGCCATCACTGTAAAGAGCGATAGCGCGTAGCCCGGGAAAGGCGCCGGTAGATCGACACCAGCATGCACGGTGTGCAATCCGAAGGGCTGCGGGCTGCGCTCGCAACCCAATAGCGGGACAGCAGCATACGGATCACTGCCGTGCAGCACCGCCGTACCGCCGCAGTAAAACGCTCTAAAATCGCCCATGAGCCACGCACCGTTTTTTCCGTTGCTGACAAGCTGCCAGGCCAGGAGGGCGCACGCCGCGAGTACGAGTGCGGCGAGAACCGGTTTACGCACTATCGCGCTTGTTGCGTCGCCGTTCTTCGAGCGAAGCCGGAGCCGTTGGAATGCGGTACTGCGGCGCAACGTTGCCCAGCATCCGCACGAGGCCTTCTGAATCCGGCCGGAGCTGTTGCACGCGGTAGGCGTAATCCGCGGCGCCTTTCATGTCGCCTTCGTCGAAGGCGAGTTGCGCGAGACGTTCGAGCACGATGACATAGCGATCTTCGAGCAGCTGCGCTTGCGCCGCAAACCACGCTTCGGGCCCGTCGGCGTCGAGCAGGCGCCCGGCATAGAGTTCTTCGGCTGCGCGGTAGCGCGCCGCGGCTTCTTCCAAATCGCCGCGGTCGAACGCGCCATCGCCGTCGGCGACGTGCGATCCGAAGCGGCGAACGTCGGCGACGACTTGTGAAAGCTCGAGCGCTACGTCCGGATCGGCGCGAAAATACCGTTCGACCACGGCATAGCCCGTAATCGCCGCAATGGCTTTGCGGATGTTGCTGCATGCGGTCCGCACGCTTTGCGCCGCGAGTTGCCGATCGGCTTCTGGCCAAAAAATGGACGCCAGTTCCGTGCGCGTCGCCGACGCGGAGGGCTTGAGAAGCAGATACTTTACGATCTGTTGATCGCGTTTTCGAATCCACGCGATCTCCGTGCCGCCGATGCGCACTTCGAAGTGGCCGAACATGCGCGCCGACATGGGCGCGAGCTGCGTCTGCGGCGATCGGGCGCGTCCGCCGCGCAGTTGCCGGATCGGGCGCAGCGGACGGCAGCCGCCGGTGTCGTCTACGACGAAAAGTCCCTGAGATTCCAGCCGCTGCAAGCGATCCTCGTCGTCGGGCAGCGCGCCGGCCATGATGCCGCGCAACAATGCGCGATCTTCCTCCGGCGCGCGATCGAGTTCGCCTGCAATGAATTCCGTAAACATCTGGCCGTAACGCGTGCGCCAGTTTTCGAACGCGCCGCCCAGCGAGCGTCCGTCTTCGGCCGCGCAGCGAACCGCGCCGCTCAGCACGATGGCCCAGCCGTCGCTCTCTTCGATGAGCCGCGAAACGTCGGTATCCGTATGCGATACGCCGCATGCCTCGGCAAGCACCTGAGTCTCGGCGGCGTCGAAGGCGAGCTTACGCGCATCACACAAGACCGCCAGCCCGCGAGCGATCCAGGTCTTGGCGTCCAACGCATCGCGCGCGCGGGAAGTATAAATGAAGCTGATGGTGTGGGGTGCATTTTCCACCAGGCGGTGCAGGTACGCAATCGCTTCAGGGGCGGCGTTGTCGGCGTCGTCCACCACGAGTTCGACCGCACCGCGCAGGTCTTGCATGAGCGCAATCAGATCGTCGTACGAATGCGGAACGCGCGGCAGCGCCAGCGCCGCTGCAATCGCTTGGAACAATGCGGCCGGTCCGCAGCCGGGCGGCAGCGCGCAGTAGCCCGCCGCGATCGCGCTGCCCGGAATGTATTTCAACAGAAGCGTCGTCTTGCCCGATCCCGCGGGCGCGACCAAGAGCCGCACCGGAATTCCAGCGTGCGTCGCGACCCAGCGTTCGAGCCGCTGGCG
>JABXNS010000181.1_pt1 | contig 16259 bp, 13 predicted proteins | sample 7301101 | NCBI WGS metagenome assembly JABXNS01 (sample SAMN14449646, study PRJNA615230) | soil metagenome | isolation source: soil from bare, unvegetated metal-rich iron-sulfur acidic spring small-cell... | place: Canada: Paint Pots Mound, Kootenay National Park, BC | collected 2017-05-25
ATGCTGGAGTCCGCGAGGAGTTTCCCGCAACTTGGGGAAACTGAAGCGTGGCTGGCGAAGAAGGCACCGGAGGGTGACCCCGAGGACGAGGAATTCGAGGACGATCTGGAAGAAGACGAGGAGGATGACGTCGAGGATGAGTGGGCCGACGACGTGGACGACCTCGACGAGGACGAGTTGGAAGACGATGATCTCGACGACGAGGACGAGGACGATCTCGACGACGACCTCGACGATGATCTCATTGATCTGGACGACGAATTCGATACGGAAGACATCGAGAAACCACACCCCGGACACCCGCGCAAATACGAAGAGTGACGGCGTTCGCGTGCTGATATCGGAGAATAAGAATGCCCCGCGATTGCGGGGCATTCGTTTTTTGCGGCGTTCGGGGGCGCGTCAATGCAAGCTGAGAATGCCCGTGGTCAGAGTGTTGTCGGTCGTGCAAGTGATCACTCCGCTCCGTATTTCGCAACTCTCCGACGATTGCGAGCGCTTGGCGACGCCCACCCAGCCAGCGAGCTGACTGCCAAGGATGTTGAACGCGGTGAGTGTCACGGTCAGATCTTTTGACGGAGTAAATCCGTTGAGCGGAGCGTCCGGTGTGGCCGTCCCCGAGAAATACTGGCCGTGGTTGTCGGCGGAAAACTGCTCTTCATATATGGCGACGGTGTGGAGGTCCGCCTTCATCGCGGCCAGGTATGCTTTCTGCTTGCTGCCGGCATACAACGGTATCGCTACGGCGGCGAGAATGCCTAGCACGACGGCGACGATTAGGACTTCGACTAGTGTGAACCCTTTTTGATTTCCAGTCATCTGCTGCTCGACGGAAAAGTCTGCGACCCATGACGATAGATTTTCCCGCCTTAATACTCATCCGCAAGCATGACCTAATCGTGAAAGCAGCATTACGGTTTCGTCACGATCCATGACACCGGCCGATTGACCATCCCTCAGTGTGCGGCTAAGTTGCAAAACTCTGCGCCACAGACGTTTAGCAGGTGGCGAAGGGGCCTGTAGCTCAGGTGGTTAGAGCGCACGCCTGATAAGCGTGAGGTCGGTAGTTCAACTCTACCCAGGCCCATAAACTTCAACCAATTGTCCCGCATTGGCTTACGGCTGATGCGGGACTTTTCTCGTGCGGTTGAGGTGTCAGTTCAGGTGTCAGTTGGCCAAGGACTGAGGCGCTGCCTCAACCCGTTTTCTTCCGGCCAACGAAGCCCGCTGGACCTCCAGATCTGGTTGCTGATACACCGTGAGCAGTGTAACGGGCGATTTCCACCCACCCATGTATGCTAAGTCGCGAAGGTTGGTGGTCGGCTTTAGATCGTTAGCGAACTTTCGCCGGGCGGAATGAAACCCCATTCCGGGAACGTGCTCGAGCTCAGCGAGTTTCTCGGCCGCTCTCCACCAGTCGGTAGCAACTTCGCGTGGCAGTGGGCGGTCGGCATTTGTTGGCGACGGGAAAATCCAGCAGTCGCCAATCTTGGGCGAAGCACGTCTGAGGACACTGAGGATCGAAACAGCGTCCTCGGACAGAGGGGTTCGGTGGGCAAAGGCAATCTTGTCCGTCTCCGCCCTCCACACCACGAGTCTCTTCTCTAGGTCGACATCCGACCAGCGAAGCTGTCTCACGGATCCCGCCCGATGTCCCGTCTCGTGGGCCATCACGAGCAGCGCCTCGCAAAGAGGATGAACTCGCGCCGCCTCCGCCCGCATTTTGAGATATCGCCCTTCGTCTAGCACGGGCCGCCGCGGGCTATCTCCGCTTGGATAGGCCAGCCCTTTGAGCGGATTGTGTGTCAAGAGCGGCACATCCCGGTCGTCCCGGGCAACGGTTGCGAAGTTGAGAACCGCTACTAGAAACTTGAGATCGTAGCGAATCTGGCGATCGCCGACTTTTCGTACTGGCTTCTCACCCAAGCTGAGCGGCCTGATGATCCCCGACCGCCGATCGCGAATGAACTTCTTCCAATCGCGAGCGTTAAGGGTGTGGGGCTTTCGGCTATCTCCGAAGCACCGACAGAACATCTCGGCGCATGTCTCGTCGTGACGTTGCGTCCCAGCCGCCTTTCCGGGCGTCACTTCCTTCAAATACCAGTTGTAAAAAAGCGCGTGCAGGGTCATCGTGGACGCCTGCGGAGCCCCTAGCCCCCTGAGTCGTGCGGCAAGCTCGTCTGCTTTTATCTTCGCTTGTGCACGATCCCTGTGGCGGAGGGAGACCCGCTTCCTGACCGGCGTAGCGGTGGGATCTTCTCGCGCGAAGTACTCAAGAAGGATGATCGCTCCCTTCTCAAATGCCCTCACACGGTTTTTCCCCTTCTCCCCTGTGCTATAAGCCCAACGTGCCAGTTTCGCTTTAGCCATCGCTGCTCCTAAGAGTTGCGACGGACCGCGCGATGTCCTGTGCGGTGTCCATAATGCGGATTGGCGAGCGACGGGGCAAGGAAGTCTTCTTGTGGCCGATGACGTCTCCGCGCCGGACTCGAGGCGCAGTGTCAGTGCCAAGGTTGGGAATCTTGCCGTCCTTAATCCACCTGCTAACCTGCCTGGCCGAGTATCCCGTTTCTCGTGCGGCTTCGGTAACTGTGAGGCGCGCTTCAAGAGACTCGCTTCGAATGGTTCTGATGGAGCCCACCACCGCTCGCACCAGTGCCGCGCCATCGAGCTGACCGCCCAACGACTCGCAGGTATGGGCGAATTCGTCCTCCCACCAGTCGAGCGCGGCATCTTCGTCGTGGATTTGATCAGCGGGGAAGGGAAGCATGGTCCAGCGCTTTCGTTGTATCGGTCTCAGAGTTACGGAAATGAAAAAGGCCCGAGCGGACCCGCGTGACGCGGGTACTCTCGGGCCTGGTTTTGGAGCTGGAAGTTAGGTGTCGGTCGTCCTGGCGGCTAACTGAGAGACCAAGACAGGTTTTTTCGCTGCGCCTACGCGGCCTAATCCGGAGGCCGATTTTCTAATTCTAAAGGTAGATCCGCTCGTCGTCAAGCCGACTACCGCTGGAGCCAGGTTCGAATAACGGGCGGAGTCGACAAGCTGCGCCCACGGCTTGGCTGCCCGTCGCAGAAACGCCGAAGTTTTCGGCACCGTTCCCGACGTTTCTAGCGCCGTTTCTAGTGCCGTTTCTAGTGCCGTTTCATGCGGGGTTTTCGCGACGTTTTGACGCGGCGACCCGTTCAGGCGGAAAGGGTGGGCCTAATAGAGCCCGTGAACTTTACTAACGGCGCTCTCAAATAGCGTCGTTATCCCTTGAGTTCTTGCTTGTGTTCTTGCCCCGAGGGGGCCTTGCGTTTCGAGGGCAAGAGGCGGGTGGATTTTCGCTGACCACGTCGAAGCGAAACCTCTTCTGCGGGAATGCTGCTGCCTCGGTTCGGAATCTGCCCTTCCTGACCCATCTCCTGACCTGCCTCGGGCGTCCCCATAGGCTGAGAAGACGGATCTCTGCCTCCGTCTATGATGGTGAGACGCTGCCGCCACAGACTCGATCTGTTCTTCTGTCGCCGTTTCAGGCTCGGTTTTGACCTCAGTTTCAGCCTCGGTTTTGACCTCAGTTTCAGCCTTCCCCAACCCTCCGTTTCTACGAAAACGCCTTGCTTGACAGCGTGCCGTTGGGCTTCAAAACCGTTTTTTCAGCCGCGTTGCGTCACAATACGATGTCAGGATAACTGCGTTTCTTCCTCCTGGGCTCCTCACCCCCAGTATCTCCGCGCCGGCGACTTTGCGGCCCCTGAGTCATCCACAGGACTTAACTGCGTGAGCGCCTGGAGACTGATCACGCCTTGTTGGGGTTGCTACTCGCGCGACTCAACGCTGCCAAGCCTCTCAACGCGTAAATTCCACTTATGGCGAGCACACTATTCTCTGAACAGATGGCCGGCGATTTGGCGGACTTCGTCGATGTTATCCGCGTCAGCGCCGCAAGACGGCTTGATCCGGCACGTCGGTCTCAACTCGGCCAGTTTTTCACACCACTGCCAGTCGCGCGCCTGATGGCGAGACTAAGCACGGTTCGCGGTGAGCGCCTAAGACTGCTGGATGCGGGGGCAGGGATTGGCGCACTGTCCGCCGCCTGGACGACTCAGGTCTGCTCTTCCGATGATCCTCCGCATGCGGTTGAGGTCGTCGCCTATGAGTTGGATGAGTTGTTGATTCCTTCGCTGAAGAACGTATTAGAGAACTGCCGAGGATTCGCGAGGCAGCGCGGAGTAGAGTTTGAGTACGAAATCAAGCAGGAGGATTTCATTCGGTCGGCGGTCAGCTTTCTAAAGGGCGGCCTGTTCGAAAACGGGGGGCCAGCGTTCGATACAGCGATACTCAATCCCCCCTACAAGAAGGTTCGAACCGACTCCGAGGAACGTCGACTCATTCGGGAAATTGGGCTGGAGACGAGTAATCTCTACACCGGATTCGTGGCGCTCGCCTTGCGCGCGCTGAGGATTGGGGGCGAACTGATCGCAATCACTCCGCGTTCCTTCTGCAACGGTCCTTACTTCACGCCGTTTCGAAAAGACTTGCTCAGGCTTGGTAACCTGACCGTACTGCACATCTTCGACTCTCGTGATGTCGCGTTCGGCGAGGACAAAGTTCTTCAGGAGAATATCGTTTTTAGGATAGAGCGCGGTGGAACCCAATCTCAGTTAGTCCAGGTTGAATGGAGCGATGGCGGTGCTGGAGATCACGTCTCGAGTCGCGAAGTGCCGTTTTCGAGCGTTGTTCAGCCGGACGATCGTGATTCGTTCATCCACATCACACCTGACGAATGGCACACGCGGATTGCGGAAATCATGCACGGTTTAGCAGGCAACCTTTCGACACTTGGAATCCAGGTCTCGACAGGCCGAGTAGTTGATTTTCGAGCATCGACGTTTCTGCGATCGGTTCCCGCGAGCGGAACGGTTCCGCTTATTTACCCGACGCATTTCGTCGATGGCCGGGTCGCTTGGCCGCGAGCGGGCTCAAAAAAACCGAACGCGCTACTTCTTACGCCAGAAACCCAGAACCAAGTCAATCCCGCTGGAACGTATGTCCTCGTAAAGCGCTTTTCAGCGAAAGAGGAACGGCGACGAGTGGTGGCAGCGATATATTCGTCGGATACGGCGGCCGGACATTGGGTCGCTTTCGAGAATCACTTAAACTATTTCCATCGCGATGGGCGCGGGCTTAGTGTGCCGATTGCCGAGGGCCTTGCCGCGTTCCTCAATTCCACGCTAGTCGATTCCTACTTTCGCCAGTTTAACGGACATACTCAGGTCAATGCGACCGACCTGAGAAAGTTGCATTACCCAACAGAAGATCAGTTACTTCGAATCGCGGCCCGGGTAGGCGCCGTTACCCTAACTCAGTCAGAGCTCGATGAAATCGTCGAGGGAGAACTTCTCCACGTGTCGAAAACGAGCGGTGAGAGCAAAGCCGTCAAGAAGAAACTTGGGGAGGCGTCTGAAATTCTAAAGTCATTTGGGCTCCCCAAGGATCAGACCAATGAGCGCGCAGCTCTGACCCTGCTTGCTCTTCTCGGATTGAAGCCTGGAGACGCTTGGTCGAAGGCGTCCAATCCATTGTGCGGTATCACTCCGATTATGGAGTTCGCTGCCCAGCACTATGGGAAACACTGGAAACCAAATACGCGAGAGACAGTTCGGCGACAAACGATCCACCAGTTCCAAGATGCGGGATTGGTTGTACCGAACCCCGACAAGCCTGGCCGTCCGGTGAACAGTCCGGACTACTGCTACCAGGTGCCCGAGTTCACGCTTCAATTGCTCAGAACGTTCGGTACGGCGGGTTGGCCAGAGGGTCTCGGTAGATTCCGTTCGATCGGCAGCAGCTTAGCGGAGAAGTATGCCAGCGTTCGCGAAATGGCCCGCATTCCCCTTCGTCTTCACTCAGGTGTCGAGATCTCGCTCTCTCCGGGCGGACAGAACGAATTGATTCGGGCCATCGTCGACGAATTTTGTCCCCGCTTTACTCCGGATGCTGTTCCGCTCTACATCGGCGATGCCGACGAGAAATGGGGATACGTCGACGAGGACGCGCTCGAAGCGTTAGGTCTCCGGCTTGAGGCGCATGGGAAAATGCCCGATGTGGTAGTGCATTACGCCGATCGAAACTGGCTGGTTCTGGTCGAAGCGGTCACAAGCCATGGCCCAGTCGACGCGAAGCGTCGGGGCGAGCTCAAAGCCCTTTTCGCAAAGTCCTCCGCACCTCTCGTATACGTAACCGCATTCTTAACTCGTCAAGCGCTCAACAAGCACTTGGCACATATCGCATGGGAAACAGAGGTCTGGGTTGCCGAGGCTCCGTCGCACATGATTCATTTCAACGGAGAACGGTTCCTAGGTCCGTACGAGAGCTGAGACAGCCGAAAGTCGCTAGTAAAAAGCTCGATGGACTTCCTTAAGCCTCTGCCAGAAATCTGGACTCCGGATTCGCGCCAAACGATTTGGGAGAGCGTGAGCAGCGAGGACGGCTCGACAAGACCTCTCACGTTGGAAGATCACTACGCCAGCATTGAGCAAATCGTCCTCAATCCCGAGGTGCCGGAAGATATTCGTCAGCATATGGAGACGGCGAAAAACCTGGCCCTCTACTCGTGGTATGTCTATCGCTTTATTCCTGTGGCAGAACTCCACGCCTACTCTGCCCTCGAATGGGCTTTACGTGTTCGGCTCGAGATCCCCGATCATCGCAGCCCGAAATTCAGTCGCTTGTTGACTGAAGCTGTGAACAAAGGCCTGCTGCAAACCAAGGACTTTGAAGCGTTTTCGGGCTCAGACCCATTCCCGATTGTAACCGGAAACTCGATAATCGACGCGAATCTGCCTGCGACGATCCATACGCATCCCGATTTCATGCAGGTATTTCAGAAGGCAATAGTGGCTCTGCGAAATGTGTTAGCGCACGGAACGTTTACTATCTGGCCAAGTGGCCTCATGACACTGAGTGTAATAGCGACGGCGATCAACGCGCTATTTCGCACGCGGGAACTAGGAACCGACTGACAATGCCCGTGGAGTATCCGTCGGGACAGAAAGTCCAGCGAATTTCACACCCTGGCGACAAAGCCCAGTTCTTACGGTCGGACCAGGGAGTGTTGATTCGATACGCCCTTTCCAGCCCAACGCCCTTCGCGCCGTTTGTCATTGCTTCAAGCTCGACTGCCTGATGTGAATATGACCGACCGCGAGTGTATGCTTCGAGCGATTGAGCTTGCCAAACAGTGCACCACAGAGACGGGTAAGGTGTCGCCGAAGGTCGGAGCCGTGGTTATGCGCGACGGCATCGTTCTCGGAGAAGCCTATCGCGGCGAGATGCGAGCGGGCGATCACGCGGAATACACTGTACTTGAAAAGAAGCTCGCAGACACGACGCTCGCGGGAGCTACGCTCTTCACAACACTGGAGCCGTGCACGTCTCGACATGAAACGACAATTCCTTGTGTAGACCGAATCATTGAGCGCCGCCTCGGTAAGGTCTTCATCGGAGTAATCGATCCGAACAAGTCGGTGAAGGGCGAGGGTGAGCTGAGACTTAGGGAAGGAGGAGTGCAGGTAGCCCGCTTTGACTCGGACCTAATGTCTATCATTGAGGAACTAAATCGGGACTTCACTCGGCAGCATCGACCGGCTGGGCGTTCGGGGGCCAAGGAACTTCTTTCCGTGCCCGACCAAGAATCCATTTTCGACGATCCGCGACTGTGGTACGCGCTCTCTACCCGAGAGCGAACGACTTACGACGAGCTTCTACGACAGAATCCGTCGCTAGCCGGACTATTCCTTTTCGGGCTGCAACTCACGGCGCGCGCAAACCATTTTGGCGTGCCGTATATGATAGCGCACTGTGGCCGTGAACTCTGTAAGGGCGTCGTGCACCTTCTCGCCGGTACTGAACCCCTTGCTAATCCCACAGACGATACGGAGAAGGTCGACAAAGACACAGACGCATTCGCCACGTTAGCAGGGCGAGCGTTTGGCTATCCCAAAGAAACCCAGATTGTACGCGAATGGGCTGAGTTGCAAATCTACTTCAACGCGGTTGCCCATCTTCGGCGGAAACCGCCGGATGGGAATGAGGCTTCAAGGAATTTCCTTCGTCTAACTGAACTTACTTTCGGGGTGATTGCGCCGTACTTCGTGACGCATCAGGAGCTGCAGCGTATCCTGACGATCGAAGTCCCGACCGATGTGGACGAGGTTCAGGTCCGCACAATTCTCTCGCGTCCCACTTTACGCCGTCTCTTTTTCATGTCTCTCCAACACCCTGGCTGGATCGAGAGGCTAAGAAGTCTCGGTGTTTTCGATTCACCTCCTGTGCGAAACGCATTTCCTGATGGGAGCTGGTCTCCCGTCGCGTGGCCTGAAGGTGAGTACCTCGTACGAATTGCGAAGCGTGCCCCACTCGCGGTTGCTCAAATTCTGTCTGCAGTTCCGACCTCGATCGACAACCCTGTGGTTTGGGACGTAGCAGCGCGAGGCGCGCTTGAACTGCCGTTCTATGACCCACTGCTTACGCGCAAAGTGACGGAGGGGATTAAGTCCATCCCCTATGTCGTTATTGACGAAGGCATTCGGAAATTAGCTCGTCGGGCAGCCACTGAGCACGATGAGAACTGCTTCGTTCTTCTTGATGCGCTACTCTCCGTCGCTGGTGGTCAATGACAAATCGCCGTGGGGAATTCGCGCGACTCGATAACTACAGTGCTACACTTCTCTTGAGTAATGATCTTGATCCGTTCTACGATTACGACGGCATCCGACTTCTTAGGAGTCTTCTCGCCAAGCTATATCGGCTTGTCGAACGAGATCGCGAGGACATCGCAGGTTCGAAGTACAGCCCTCCGTCGCGGATATGGTGTCGCTCGCTAGATGAAGAAATTGCCCAAGCAGAGGATGGGCGCAAAGCGATTGCCCTCACTACGGCTAAGATCGCTCGTTCTCTAATGGCCCGCTCGACGCGAGATGCTGAAGAGGCCTTTAAGCTACTCTCTCGTGCAAAGGGTGAAGGTGCCAAGGATATCGAACGACGTATCCGATATTATGCGCTCGCGAGGGGATCGCCGCACCTTGTTGAGGAGGTAGACCGAGTATTGAAGGACCCTGAGGTTCTCTCGTGGACTGTGCCTCGACGAGAAATTGGCGATGTGCTGCGCCTTAGGTTTGAAGAAGCTTCACCGACTGCACAAAGTCTTTTCCTGCACACTCTAAAACGCGGCCCTGATTCTTCCGAGCTTGAAAGCTTTGTGCAGCGCTCGGGTAGTATGAGCGAACCGGAAGATAAGTCGCTGACAGATGATCAGATTCGACAGGCAGTGCAAACCTGGCAGCGCCGAGAGCTTTCTCGCTTTCGGGCCAATCTTCCAGCCGTGCTACTGCCATTGGCTGACGAATTAGGGTTTACATCCAGTGTAACCGACATCCGTCAGCAGGCGTTGGTGGAAGATGGCTGGTGGAGTGGTGGTGCACACTGGGTCTCGCATGGCTCGCCCGTCTCCGCTGACGATTTGCGAACCCGCGACCCCGCCTCTGTCATCGAATTCGTCTCTACGTGGAAACCTACGGGGAGAGAAGATTCCGATGATTTCCAAGGACTTCTTCACGAGCTTCGTAAGGCAGTTAGCGCTGATGTGAGCTGGGGCGGGAAGATCGCCATGGCGTTGGGAAGGAGAGACGTACCGCTCCTTCTAAGAGCTGCTGTCCTTGAAGGATTGCGCGATTCCCGCAGCTCGGTAGAAGAGCACGCGCAGGCTGAAGGCGAGACTGAGCGTACCCTCTTTCCATGGCTGGCTGCGCTTGACCTAGTCAGCCACGCGCTCGAGTTACCCGATGACGGAGCGAATGAAGGCCCTGATTTGCAGTCCCGCGCATACGTTGAAGCAGCTATCGGACTTCTCGGGCTGGCTACAAGTGAGGAAGTGTTAGAGAACCACGCGAGCCGAGTCTGGCAGCTCCTTCAAAAAGGGCGCGAGCTTAGCCTAACTTGGCGCGCTGAATCTGCTGCGCAGGTTCAGGACGTGGAGGGGATTCTCATAGCGTCTCTCAATACGCTCAGTGGTCAACTTGTACGGGCGACACTCAACGTAGCACTCACCCAGGCGCGATTCACCCGTGCAAAGGCTCCTGAGGCGAGTGATGCAGTGACGCCAGAACTTAGCCGAGTCGTTAGTAGGGCCCTCGATGATTTCCTCAGTAGAGCGTCGAAATCGACAACAACTTTGACCTACTCGGCGGCTGGATACGGCGCTCTCGGAATGATGGGAGAATACGTTCCGCAGATTGGTTATCTGTCTTCGGGCTGGCTGCGAGACAACATTGACACTCTCTTCGCCGAAGTCAGCGATCCCATGCAGGGCCCCGCATGGGTCGCTTACATAACCCGGGCGGTTTTTTCAGATCGGGTCTTCTCGATGGCGCGGTCATATTACATAGCAGCTGCGCGCGCGGCGAATCCTGAGAATGAGCCGGGAGGGCGGTGGTCTACTTCAGAGGGGCTTGCACAGCACGCTCTCATTTCCGTCCTGAGGGGTACGAGCTCAATCCGCGACAAGGTAGACGAGCTTGTTGCCCTCACTTTTGCGCGAGTCCCACCGGAAAACCGTGCTCATGCCTATTGGACAACCTATCGGGCATGGGAGGATCACGATGGTGCAATAGACTCGGTTTACATCCAGAGAGCAGTAGACTTCTGGACATGGCGTCTCACGGAGCTGGAAGCCGAGCCTGCTTCTCCCGCCCGTACGACGGAGGCGGAAGGATTGTTATGGTTTTTTCTGACGAATCGCGTTCCCGCTGATCTCTCGCTTGATCCGGCTGCACGAACGGTCAGGCTGCTCGATAAACGTGCAACTGGGCATCTCTCCTTGTTTGAGCGTCTGGCATCGACAGCGGAACAGTTTCCCGACCGGACATACGAGATCGCTGAGGTTGCCGTTGGTCTCGCCCTTTCTAGCGAGTATCCATATATCGCGAAAGAACCGCTGACAATCGTACTGAAGGCCGCCCTAATGTCGGGAGACTTCGGCATTCGTCAACGTGCAACGCAGCTTGTGCACAAGCTCGGAGAGGTGACGGGAGATGCGAGTTTCGGTGACATCCTTTGACTCTTTAGCTCTGGAGATTGCCTGCAAGCACCGTAAGCGCCCCGCGGATCAACTCTCTCGACCGATCGAAGTAACCCCACGGCTAATATCTTCCATCAACGGCATAGCGGACCAGTGCGAGCTGTTGGGTTGATCGCTCTAAGAGCGTCGCGCCTGCGGTTTGAAATGTTCGCTGCGCACCGAGGCATGTCGCTCGCAGGTGCACTGGGCGTTGGGCGGCTCAGGGCCATCTTTCCGGAGTCGCATAACCCCCGGACGGGCATCGCCGGCGCGCTCGATGCTCCGATACAGCTATCTTAGATTCCCGGAGTTCAGGGCGACCGACTGCGCTCCTCGAACGTACCGTGCTTGACCAGGGCATCACATGGCGAAAAGACTGTCGATAATCAATTTCAAGGGAGGAGTTGGTAAGACAGCCCTCGCGCTACATTTGGGATGCTACATGGCATCACGCCGCCAAAAGGGGTCGAAAGTCCTCTTCATAGATGTTGATCACCAATCCAGCCTATCAATCGTCGTGCTGGATCCCGGGCCTTGGGAAGCTGCGGCGAATGCCGGCACTACGATCAATTCCGTTTTTTCGTCGTTTACTGTCCAGGGTGCGGCTCTCCCTGGCACGGGGGTTATCGTCCCGCAACCATTCGGCAACACGTACCCGACGCTCGACATAGCACCAGCTCAGCTCGAGCTTGACGACACCGAGATTGAACTTGGTTCTACGACAATCGGTAATCCGTTGGTATCGGAGTGGCGCAAGCGCACCCTCCTTTGTCGATGGCTTCTCGAAAGTGGGGCAGATGAAGAATACGATTTCATCATCTTTGACTGCCCGCCAGCTACCAAGATCGTGAGTCAGAATGCGATCGCTGCAAGTCACGCGTATGTAGTGCCGGTAATCCCCGATTCGGTCTCAGCCCGCGGCGTGACGCACCTTATTCAGTTGGTGGCTAACAGGATTGACGCGCGAATGAAGGCCTATGCTAACGCCCTGCCCCGGTCGGAAAAACTCGCTACCTTCGTTCCCGATACGAAACTAGCCGGTGTTGTTATCTCGATGGCGCAGACGCACGGGCCAGCGTTCTCTGGCTACATCAATGAGCACTCGGATCAAATGTCTGCCCTCCGTCGTCTGTGGCCAGGTGACGTCTTGAACAACGTGGTCGATCGAGCAGCAGGAGTCGCAGAATCGCTCGGCGCGGGTTGGCCGGTCTACAATCAGGGCGGCAATGTGAACGTGAGCAATCGCAATCTGCCGGCTATGTACGACGCAGTCTGCAATGAACTCATTGGGAGATTGGGCTGGTGAATGAACCGCGCGAGAGAGTGTCGAACCCCAGAGAGAATTGGAGCGAGGAGCTAGCTGCTGCCCTCTCGGCCCTCGAGTCGCTGGTGGGGCCCCCGGTCGGCTCGAATTCGCGGTTGAAGCGTAACCTCGCCCGTCTCAGGACGGCGATTCAGCAGATGGGCCGTCAGGATGAGCGAGCGTTCTTTGTCCGTCTTGAGTCCCTGTCCGTGGCGCACTCGGAGCGCCCGAGTTCCCGAATACCTGCGTTCGAACAACTGCGGCACGTCTCACTAGAGGAAGTTGAAGAGCGACTTCGTGACCCAGCCGTGTCGAAAGGCGAGCTTTTGGCGATTGTGCGCGGTCGGTTTCAGAGTTCAACGGGCAGTTTGTCCCGTCTCTCGAAGCGCCAGATCGTCGAGCGCATTGAGACGCTGGTTATGAATGAACGCGGCCATGGCTCAATCTCACGATTGGCGCAGGGACATCCTGCGTCTCATCCTACTTCCGCAAGCTCAAGGACCGAAGCCGCCGACTCGGCTCGTCCGGATGGCGCCATACGTCTCCCCAGTGAGGACTGAGGTCCGACGAGCGGCGGACTAACGATCGCCCGCGCGGTGGCAGAGGGCGTCCATGGAACCTACGTGTCAGCTATCGTTTTCAGGATATCCGTCAACCTTTCAGGGTCCTGCGCCTGATGCTCCCAGATGCGGCAGACCTTCCAACCGAGTCGTCTGAGTCGCCGGAAGTTCCTCCGGTCACGGGTACGATTGGCGCGAAGTTTGTCTCGCCAAAACGCTGAGACCTTGTGCTCCCATGTCGGAAGACGCCAGCCGTGCCAGAACCTGCCGTCGACGAAAATGGCGACGCGATATCGAGGGAGCACGATATCGGGACTTCCCGGGAGCGACCGATTGTTACAACGGTATCGGACTCCCATAGCTCTCAACTCTCTCTGAACGAGCTTCTCCAACGGACCGTTCTTCAGCTTGACCCGACTCATGGCCCGCGACCGCTGCTCGGGGGTCATATGGTCCGGCATACTTTCTATTTGTTTCCGCTCAATAGTTTCTTCACGCGTCCTTTGATGTTCTCGCGTACAGTCTTCAACTTGGCCTTGGCCGGGTCCGTCAGAAGAGCAGTGTGGGCTACCGCATCGCGGATGGGCTTGAACTCCGAGGCGTCTCGCGAAAGCGAAGCCTCCTTCAGCTTGTCCTTAGGCTTGTCAACGAGATTCGCCAAGTCGTCCATAGAAAGGTAGCTAAGGTCTCCACCGGTCCGGCGGATCTTGATGCTGATATTCCCCTTGTTCATGCTATCCGTCTCTCGCTCCTTCCATTTCTTCACAGACTCAAGCGCTTCCGTCGATAGCGTCATCTTTCTGTCTTGGATGTAATTCCGCACGAGGTTCTCCGATACGAAACACTCGGCGTACGATTCGAAATTGAATCGTGCGTCGGACGCTAGGTCATTGACCCACTTGTCGACCTTGCCGACGCCCTTGGTTCCCTTCGGCGGCTCGAATCCTTCGGATACGACGTTATAGAGGGCCAACGAGGCGCGTTCGGTCTTGGTCATCCTTTTTTCGTTCTCGGAATCACCGTCCTTTCGGTGCTTGATGCGCCAGTCGTCCCACTCATCTACCACCTTGAGCAGCGTGGCTCTAAAGCGCTCCAGGAACTTTTGATACTTAGGATCATCGGCCACGATGCCTTCTCGGCTGCTCGTGAACCGATCGGTGTCGTCGTCCAGCGAGTCGAAATGAACTTGGCCGTACAAATAGCTCTCTGCGATTCGTGCTGTAGGGATGTGTTTCAGGATGTCACGTTCGCGCAGTCGGCCGTTCACGAACAAATCAACGCCAACTCGCTCGTCGGTGGTCATTATCTTGAGATCTTTCGGTTTCGACACCGACGCGATGAACCCCTTCACTTCCGCGACCTTAAGACTCCCGGTCTCGTGATCACCGGGTGCTTCAGCGAACCGCTTTAGCAAATCCGTGACATAGGGATCCTCGTGCCTACCGATGTGCCAAAGAAACTCTGTCTTCTCGGCGAGATCTTCCAGATCCTCGTACGTGATGGTCTTGCCATTCAGGTGGATATTGAACGACTTATCGATGAGCGAAAAGCGGAAGTAGAGGGCGACGATCTTACGTAGGAACTCCGGCGAATGGCGCGCGCCTTCCTTCACATTCTCGAAGCGAATGATCGTCCCGTGCAAGTGCTTCTTCATGTATCGGCGGAACGACTTCATCTCGACGGTTTCCAGTGGATACTGATCCGGCGCCAGATCGTGGGTAATAGCCTCGTCGAGAGACGGGTTGTCTATGACGCCACCGACGTAATCGCCACCATCAACTTTGGAAATGACGCTGATCCGCTCGGCGCTTGAAAGCAGCGCAAGCTTGCCGATGCCCTTGCGCCCGATGAAAGGGCGTTTCAGCTTGGCTGACTTCGATTGACCGGCCTTCCGCTTAGTGTAGCCGATCGTGAGGAATTTGTTTTGGAAGTCATTGGCGGTCATTCCATCACCGTCATCCTTAATCCAAAACCCATTCTTTTTCTTGTCCAGGTAGATCCAAACGTTCCGCGCATCGGCATCCCAAGCATTCGAGATCGCCTCACCAAGGACGGTGGCGAAACTGCGATAGAGATGCCTGCCGAGGTGATTGAGGACGCTGAGTGAGATCTCGAACGTGAAGGGGCGATTATCGGCCATGTTTCTCCAGGTGAGCCTTGATGCTTCTCCCGATAGCTTTGCCGAGTCTCACGGGAACTGCATTCCCTATCATTCGCCCGACGTCTTTGAAGGAGTACCTGGCCTTGGGCTTCACGAAGGCATAATGCCTTGGAAAGGATTGAAGTATCGCTCCCTCTCTCAACGAGAGAGCGCGGTCCTGCACCGGGTGACCGAAGCGACCGTTACCGAATCCGTAAAATTGGGTTGTGATGGTTGGCGACGGTTGGTCCCATTCCATCCGGCCATACACGCTCGCATAGGTCTCTCCCGTCTTGGCCTTGTGGCAATCGGCGACCAGATCGTCCGGCCAGTCGCGCCACGTGCCACCTGGCTTGGAGCGCTTTATCCGGCGCAGGTTGAGCTCCGAGAGCGCACTCGCCCGGTGTAGCCGATCGCGCACAGACCGTTGGCCGGCCTCGAGCGAAGGCAGACGCGACAGCACATCGCGGACGGTGCGATGCTCCTCGGGCTGGTGAGTGGGAGGTGTCATTTCGATCGGACCGAGTCTAGATGCGAGTATGACCAGCCGACTCCGATGTTGAGGGATGCCATAGTCGGGGCAATAGACCACTCGCTTCTCTGGGTCATTCGAGAAGTGATACCCTTCGCTCCTCAGCACCCGTAAGAACTCCTGGAAGATCGAGTGGTACTGTAACTCGGGGACGTTCTCCATGGAGATGACGTCCGGTTCGATTTCTCGAACAAGTCGGGCGAATTGGCGCAGGAGAGACCATTTTGGGTCTCGCGTTCGATTCAAACGTTGTGTGTATCTTGAGAACGTGACGCACGGTGCGCACCCGACCAGTATCCGCAAGGAGCCTTCGGGGTAATGGCTCGCCAAATCTGCGCCTTTAAGCTCGCCGACGTCCTTGCTGTGAAAAACGGCTGGAGCGTTGTTCTCCTCGAACGGGAAACGGCAGCTTTCATCCGTATCGTATCCGGCGATGACGGGAATGCCAGCGTCGAGCAGCCCGTGCGTAAGGCCGCCGGCGCCGCAGAAGAGATCGACGGCGACGGCGCTGCTGGTAGGTCGATTCGGGTGAACTGTGCTTGGAGTCGATCGGTTGTGGCACATCATTCGAAAAGTATCTGACGGTCGCCATGCTCGCGCAAAGGAATCTCGGTCGCTGCGGCAC
>JABXNS010000182.1_pt1 | contig 16221 bp, 13 predicted proteins | sample 7301101 | NCBI WGS metagenome assembly JABXNS01 (sample SAMN14449646, study PRJNA615230) | soil metagenome | isolation source: soil from bare, unvegetated metal-rich iron-sulfur acidic spring small-cell... | place: Canada: Paint Pots Mound, Kootenay National Park, BC | collected 2017-05-25
AGAGATACAATGCCGGAATGACGATCAGCGATAGCATGTTGGAGCAGAGTAATCCGCCGATGACGACCGTACCCAGCGGCGCTTGCGTTTGGCTGCCCGCCTCGATTCCCGAGGCGATCGGCAGCATGCCGCCAACGGTGGCCAGCGTCGTCATGAGAATCGGCCGTAAACGTAACGGAGCGGCTTGCAGCACGGCGTCGCGCGGCGGTATTCCGCGCCGGCGCAACTGATTCGTAAATTCCACAACCAAGATCGCGTTCTTCACGACGATGCCGACGAGCATCAGCGCTCCAATGAAGGCCGTCAACCCAAATGCGCGGTGCGTGACGATCAGCGCCAGAACGACGCCGGCGATTGAGAGCGGCACGGAAACCATGATGACGATCGGATGCACCAGCGACTCAAACTGTGAGGCGAGCAGCATATAGATCAGCAGGATCGCCATCAGGACGATCAGGCCGAGACTGCTGAACGTTTGGCCTTGCTGCTGAACCGCTTGTCCGAACTGCCAGTAGTATCCGGCCGGCAGTACGATGGAGTTCATGACTCTTTGCGATTGCGCGATCACCGCGCCCAACGGAGCGCCGGAGACCGACGCCGTTACGTCGATCTCGCGCTGCTTATTTTGACGCGTAATCTCCGAAGGGCCCAGGCCGGCCGCGATCGTCGCAACGTCGGAGAGCGGGACTGTCGGCAGGGCATACTGTTGGCTTGGATTGATATTTCCGCTCGACGAAAGCAAACTTCCGGACCCGCCGATGGTACCGCCTGCAATCTGCGCGCCGCCGGCACCGGGCGCCGGCACCTGCAGATCGGCGATCGACTGATACGTGCGCCGCTGGGTCGCCGGGAGCTGCACGATGATCGGATACTGCGTGCCGTTGATCTGAAGGTACGACGCGATGCTGCCGCTGGTTCCCGTATCGATCGTTTGGCTGATGGTCTGCGTCGAGAGTCCTAACTCGGCGGCGCGCACGCGATCGACTGTAACGTTGAGAAGCGGTTGCGACGGCGTTATGCCAGTGTCCGGGCGCGTCACGCCGGGGATCTGCGCAAGCCGGGGGATCACTTGATTTTGCGCGATGCTGTAGAGCGTATTCACGTCCGGTCCATAGATCTGGACGTCCAAGCTGTCCTGGCCGCGAGAGATGATTCCTTGCACGATGTCCAGCGTGCGGCCGAAGACTGCCAGGCCGGGAATCGGCCGGCCGAAGATCGCCCGGTACTTCGCAACTTGCGCATTTCTGGTACTCGAGCCGCTCGCACCGCCGCCGCCCTGCCCGCCCGCGCGACCGCCGAACTGGCCGCTCAGGGCGCCTTGCCACTGCTGCACGAACTGCGCAACTTGAGAGCTGCTGGTGTTCGGTTTGAGGGCGACCGAAAGATTTGAGCTGTTGCTCGTGCTGCCGCCTCCGCCAAAGCCGCCGCCGCCGACCTGATCGGCAACGTTCAGGACTCGCGGATCGCGTTGGATGCGGCTTTCAACATCCTTGGAGACCCCGTTCATCACGTTGAGAGCCGTGCCGTTGGGCATGCGCAAGCTAAAACGCACGAAGGGCGGATTTGAGGCGGGAAAGAGCTCCGTCGCAACCGCTCCGAATTTTATGACGATGAGCGTGACGATCAGAATCGCGCCGGCCATCGCGAGCACGCGGCCGGGATGATCGATCGACCAAGCCAGCCATCCGCGGTACCGTTCCGCAAATCGCTCGTAGCCTTTGTCGAAGCGCTGCGTAAATTTGGCGTACCAGCCGGCGCGGTATCCGTTGGTGTGCGGTTTGTGATCGTGTAGCAGGAGCGTCGAGAGCATCGGCACGGTCGTGACTGCGACCAGCAGCGAGATTGTTACGGCGGTCATCACCATCACCGCGAACGGCATGAAGAGCAAGCCCTGCAATCCCGGAATCAGCAGCAACGGCACGAAAACGGCGATCACGGTGATCGATGAAGCAAGTACCGCCGAGAAGATCTCGCTGACGGCGCTTTCAGCGGCTTCCCTCACATGCTGGCCGCGCGCCATGTGCCGATGGATGTTTTCGATCACGACGATCGCGTCGTCGACAATCAAGCCGACGGCCAGTGCCAAACCTCCAAGCGTCATGATGTTCAGCGTAAAACCAAACATATAAGCCGCAAAGAGCGTGCCGAGCACCGCGATGGGCAATGACATCGCGACGATAACCGTCGGTCGCCATGCGTGCAAGAAGAGCAGGATCACCAAGACCGCGAGCACGGCGCCATAGACTGCCGTATGTTCCAGCGCCTGCACGGCCGACGTGATGAAGCTTTTTTGATCGAAGACGACCGCGAACTGCATGCCGGGATAACGCTTTTTGATCTGGTCGATTTTCGCGTAAATGCCCGACGCGGTCTGTACGACATTGGCTTGGGGTTGCGCTGTAACGAATACGCCGAGCGCTTGGGTGCCGTTCACGCGCTGGAACGATCGCTGCTCTTCGATCGAGTCGCTTACCGATGCCACATCGTGCAGGAAAACCGGTGCACCGTTCTTGGTGGTAACGATGATATTTCCGATTTCCCGGGCGCTCGTGAAGAGGCCATTGGCCTGAACCTGATACTCGTTGTTTGCGATTTGCACGATGCCGGCAGGCAGATTGACGTTTTCCTGGCCGATCCGCGAAACGATCTGGCTCATGGTCAGATTGTAACCCGCGAGTTTATTGAGATCCGGTTGGATCATAATCGCGCGCGTCTGATCGTTGCTTACGGAAACCGCGGCTACGCCCGAGATCGAAGAGAATTCATCGGAGAGCGTATTCGTCCACAGATCGCCGAGGTCGCGCATCGCCATGTTCGGATCGGTAACGAACATGCGCACGACCGGCAGCGAATTCGGATTGAACTTATTGATGCTGGGCTGCGAAAGATTGGGATCGTTGGGCAGGGAGCGATAAATGCGTAAAACCTGCTGCTGCACGTCGACCGCTGCCGTATCGATGTTTACGCCGTAGTAAAACGTGGCATCGATGTTGGTCAAACCTTCGGATGATGTCGAGTTGATCTGCTGGACGCCGGCTACGCGGCTGATCGCGTTTTCGACCGGCCGCGTGATCAGCGTTTCCATCTGCTGCGGCGCAACATTGGTGTAGTTGACCTGTACGCTGATGACCGGCGGCGAGAAACTCGGCAGCAGGTCTACCGGCAGGCGCGGAAATGCGAAAATGCCCAGCACGACGAACGCGCAGGCGATCATCGCGACCGTTACTCGGCGGTTCACGGCGAAACGGGCTATCGGCATCCTTTAGCTCGCTGTTCTCATCCTTCCATAAAATTTGGCAGAAAGCGGTGAGAAGCCGCTGAGAGGCCTCCCGGCCCCGCTCGGGGAACACCGCGTCCCGCCATGGCAAACGAATACGAAGTGACCTACCTGTTGCGCCCCAATCTGGAGGAGGCCGAGGCCGATCAACGCTCGGCAGCAATCGCCCAATCGCTCAAGTCTACCGGCGGCGAAGTCCTGGGCGTTGAGAAACTCGGCAAGAAGCGCCTCGCCTACGAGATGCGCGATGTGCGCGAGGGCATTTACATCGTTATGCGGTTTCGCAGCGATGCCGACGCAGCCAAGGAGCTCGAGCGCCAGCTGGGGTTGAACGAAGACGTTCTGCGGGCACTTCTGATTCGGCTCGACAAGCAAGCGCTGGAAGCTGAAAAAGTGGCAGCGGCCGCGCCGCCCCCGGTCCCTTCGCAAACGCCCGCCGAGTAGAGTGCCAGACTGGTGGCAGACTCCGGGGTTATCCTGGCGGCAGCAAGCGCATCTAAAGGAAAAGGTAAGGCATCATGGCGGCATCGTTTAACAGAGTGATTTTGGTCGGGACGCTCGTGCGCGACCCAGAGATCCGGTACATTCCATCGGGAGCCGGCGTCACGAAATTCCGCATCGCGGTCAATCCCAACAAACGCGATCCGAAGCCCGAGGACACGCTCTTCGTGGACATCGTCGCGTGGGAGAAGCTCGCCGAAACCTGCAACACCTATTTAAAGAAGGGCATGTCGTGCCTGGTCGAAGGGCGCCTTTCGATTCGCCAATACGACGACAAGGAAGGCAACAAACGGCAAGCCACTGAGATCGTGATCAACGCGATGCAAATGCTTGGCTCGCGCCAGGATCGCCAGCAGCAACAAGAATCGAGCGAAGGGTTCGGCAACGGCACGCCAGTTGCGGCAGCTGCAGCGTCGTTAGGCGACTCGCTGGACGAAGAGATCCCGTTTTGAGCGGGTTGATAGGCTGCTCAGTTTCTACCAGGTGAGAATCCCGGTGCAGTAATTATACGTCATCGCTTGGTTAACTCGTGCGGAAGAATTCAGCGGAACACCCTCGCTCCTGAGACTCGATTCCCCCGGAGGGAACGCTCAACATTGCCATCGAACCAGGGTGCTCTTCCGCGCCGGCTTTCGAGGTAGGCGTTATGTGCATTAGAGCGATCCTGTTGGTTCCTGCGGTGGTTTCATGCATTCTCTTTGCTGCATCCGCCCCCATCCGGTCATCGCCACAGCCGGCCGCGCGAACGTATTTCATCGCCGCCGATGAAGTCGACTGGGATTACGCTCCCAGCAATCGCAACGGCATCACCGGTGCCCTACTGAATATTCCAAGCGGCCCGAAAGTCAGTCGCATTGGGAAGGTTTATCGAAAGGCACTCTATCGGGAATACACGGACGCGACGTTTACCCATCTGAAACCGCGGCCGAAAAGCGACGCGTATCTTGGGTATCTCGGCCCGGTGATCCGCGCGCAGGTCGGCGACACCGTGAAGATCGTTTTCCAGAACCACACGCGCCTGCCGCTTGACATTGTCCCTCAGCCCGATGTCGGTCAACCCGGCGTAATCTCTGCGACTACCGTCCCGGGCCGAACGAGTACGTACCTCTGGCACTTCACGGACAAGGCGGCTCCGCCCCAAGGGATCAGCTCAAGCGTTTGGCTTTATTACTCCGATGTGGACCGGGTTGCTGATACGAGCGCCGGGCTCGCCGGGCCGATCATCGTAACGCGCCGCGGCATGGCCAAGCCCAACGGTACGCCCAAGGATGTCGATCGTGAAGTGATCGCGATGTTTTCGATCAAGAATGAGGACAACAGCGCGTATTTGCACTTTAATATTCGCAGATCCATAGGCAAGCCGGCCACGGCGCTAGAGGCCGATCCCGGGTTCCTCTTTTCTACCGAGATGTATGCGCTCAATGGCTACGCGTACGCGAACCTACCGCCGGTTTCGATGCGTGTGGGAGAGCGCGTGCGGTGGTACCTCATTTCCGACGCCAGCGACAGCTTCGATTATCACTCCATCGATTGGTCAGGTGTTCCCGTCCTCGTTGGAGGTCGTCGCATGAGTACCGTCCAGCTTGAAGAAGGGCAAACCGCCGTTGCCGACATGCAACCACGAGTCCAGGGAACGAATTTCATTTCTTCCCGTACACCCGCGGACATCGGCGGCGTCTTGCTCGCGCAATATCGCGTGCTCCCAGCTTCGGTTGCGCACGTTCTCGATCCGTCGCCAACGGTGAAGCGGACGTACTATATCGCCGCCGACGAGGTCGACTGGAATTACGCGCCAAGCGGCGTCGACCGGATCACCGGCAAGCGCCTGCACACGCTCAGCGGACCGAAAGTCGATCGTATTGGCGACGTCTACCGCAAGGCCATCTATCGCGAATACACCGACGCGACGTTCGCGCATCTTAAGCCACGACCGCCACGAGAAGCGTACTTGGGCTTCTTAGGCCCGGTTATCCGCGCCGAGGTCGGTGACAGGATTCGAGTGGTCTTCAAGAGCCGAACTACGATTCCGGTTGGTTTTCATGCGGATGGACTAGATGAAGTCAGTCGAGCCGCGTCCGCTGCCGGGACGCGGACCTACGTTTTCCGCGCTGCCGAACAGTCAGGTCCGGGGCCGGCTGACACCAGTTCCATTATTTGGACCTACCACAGTGACGTTGCTCGCGCCGCTGACCTAAGCGCTGGTCTGCTCGGTCCCATCATCGTGACGCGGCGCGGTATGGCCAAGCCCGACGGAAGCCCTAAGGACGCCGACCGCGAGGTCATTGCCGCCTTCGCCATGGTTGACGAAAATACAAGTCCCTATTTCGACTACAACAGCCGAAGATATACGGGTCGCCCTGCAAGCACGCAGCTCGAGATTCCGTTTACACCGTTTTACATGTCCAACGAGATCGCGACGATCAACGGCTTGCGGTTCGGCAACATGCCGGTGCCGGTGATGCGTCAAGGCGAACGCGTACGCTGGTATCTACTGGCCGATGCCAGCGACGGCGTGGACTATCACGCGGTTCACTGGCACGGCAACACGGTGCTCGACGACGGCATGCGGACTGACTCGATTGCGATCGACCCCGGCACGAGCGCTATCGCCGACATGGTACCTGATGATCCCGGCATCTGGTTGGTTCACTGCCACATGACCCTGCACTTTTCGGGCGGAATGATAGCGCGCTATCGCGTGTTGCCTTCAGCCGAACGCACTCAAACTCGTACGCAGCTTGGGCTCACGCGCACGTACTATATCGCCGCCGACGAGGTTGACTGGAATTACGCGCCAAGCGGCGTCGACCGGATTACCGGCAAGCGCCTGCACACGCTCAGCGGATCGAAAGTTAATCGGATCGGCGAAGTCTACCGCAAGGCCATTTATCGCGAATACACCGACGCGACGTTCACCCACCTCAAGCGGCGACCTCCGGACCAAGCGTACTTGGGGTTCGTGGGCCCGATCATCCGTGCCGAGGTCGGCGACAGAATCAAAGTCTTTTTCAAAAACAACACGCGCTTTGCATTTGGCATGCATCCGCACGGCGTCTTGTATGACAAGGTCGACGAGGGCGCTCTGTATCAAGACGGCGTGGCGCCGGAAAAAAAGCTCGGCGGCGCGGTGCCGCCAGGCGGTACCTTTACCTACGTATGGCGTGTTCCCGAACGTGCCGGGCCGGGACCTCACGATCCAAGCTCGATCATTTGGATGTACCACTCACACGTGAACGAGGTCGACGATTTGAGTGCGGGTCTTATCGGTCCGATCGTAGTGACGCGCCGCGGCATGGCGCGCCCCGACGGCACTCCCGTGGATGTCGACCGGGAAGTAGTCTTGTTGTACGCAATGGACGACGAAAATACCAGCCGTTACTTTGATTACAACAGCCGCAAATACGCCGATCGCCCGGCAAGCAAGCAAATCCTTCTTCCGTTTAACCCATACTATGGCTCGAACGAGATGCCATCGCTCAACGGCTACTCGTTCGCCAACATGCCGCTAATCACGATCCGCAAAGGCGACAGAGTCCGGTGGTATTTGCTGGCCGACGCCAGCGACTATGACGACGCGCACGTCGCCCACTGGCGCGGCAACGCCGTCATGCATGCCGGCGCGTATGTCTCGTCGGTTGCGCTTGATCCGGCGGCAATGGAAGTCGTCGACATGAGGCCCGCGCATCTGGGCACATGGATCGTGGAGTGCATGGTCCCGGGGCACTTCGCGGGTGACAGAGTGCCCACGAATTTCATGGGCGGCATGGTGGCACGCTATCGGGTGAAGCGGTGAAAATCGCGGTCCACGCAAACCATCAACCTATCTCAGAAATCCTTATCGGAAAGCGCCTAGGATTTTGGAGTTAAGAGGCGCTTTCCCTATATTCTGTTCCGACTACTTACTTATGGCGTTTTGAACAGAACCTTTACGAACGGCCCGACGATGCGATTGGCATAGGCAAAGGAACCGTCGTCGTATGTTGCGGTCTGTTGGACATACCGTACGCCGGCTTCCAGCTGGCTTTTCACGCCGCGTCTGATGAATCCACGAGACTGCCGCATCAAGCGCCGACGAACGTTCGAAACGAGTGCCGAGTGGCGAAAAAGGGTCGGCCGTATCCGACTCGACGCCGTGCATGCTCGGTGCGGCTCGAACGTCCAGCCGCAACATATCATTCCTAAATGGAACTTGCTCGACGGCTTCATACTCCGCGCCGACGGTTCGTGTGGCAAAAGAGAAAAGGGATCGGTCATTTTGGCCGGTCCCTGCTTTTGTGCTATTGCAGCATTCGATGAAACTGAGCTGTTCAGTCTTGACGTGCGTAGCACTACAGGCTACAATAGGCTTGGATGGAGTTCGCCGATAAGGGGACCGAGGATATCTACGATGGGCTCGATTCTAAACAAGCTCGAAAGACGGTACCAAAGTACCTTCACAAAAAGGCGCAGCGCAAGCTCTCAGTGATGGCTTTTGCGGAATCGGTGGACGACCTGCGTGCGCCACCGAGCAATCACTTGGAAAAGCTTCGCGGTGATCGCGATGGCCAGTACTCCATTCGCATCGATGGACAGTTCCACATCTGTTTTTGGTGGACCGCAGGAAGGCCGGTCGATATCCAGATTGTGGACTATCATTAGGAGAAAACAATGACGCGCGAGATTAGATTGCCGAAACACCGCCCCCCCACTCCGGCAGGAGCACTGTTGGCCGAGGAGTTTCTCGAACCGCTTGGGCTGACGGTGACTGCGTTCGCAAAACACATCGGCATAGGGCGCGATCGTCTTAGCGAGATTATCAATGGTCGCCGGCGTGTGACGCCGGATACAGCCATGCGGTTGAGCATCGCGCTCGGAACAACCGTGCAATTTTGGCTGAATGCTCAAATGGCCACCGATCTATATGAAGCCCAGCGCTCAACGAACACCGCGGCCTTCAAGAAAATCAAGCGAATCGGAAGAAGGTCGACCGCCGCGTGACAGTCTGGAAGATCTGTCAGGTTGACAAAAATAGTGAACAGAACCGTTCTAACTTGAAGTAAAACATATAACTTAACGTAGGACGCGACCCGCCGACGCGCTCTCCGGCGAGCGATTTATTACGCTCCGTATCTGCCGCATGTCGAACGGAGAACGACTGCCGCTCGTGGTTGATCGGTCCGGGATTCCCGTGCCCAGACCGAACCAGTACGCACTTCTGTTGCGCCATCCCGCTGGGGTCGTCCCCCACTTTTTAGTCCGCGGAAGGGGTCGTCCCCATTCGCTAAGGCTTCACATAAAGCTTCATCGTAGTCCCCGTGTCGGGTGCGTGCAGTTCGCGTCGCGGTAAGGCTACGCCGCGCATTGCCGCCTGAATGGCTTCGATCTCCGGTGCGCTAATACCGTCGCTCTGCGTCGCCATCATGACCTGATTGCCGTTGCGCCAAGCAAAGTGCTCGTGCTTCACGAGTACCGGGCGCCCGTTGGATGCCAGGCCGTCGGCTTCGAACATGTATTTCGGTTGCAGCCCGTCCTGCCGATCGAACTGTTCCGCCATTAAGCCGAACGAGCGGCCATCGGCGCGATGATAGCTAAAACTCACTGACGGGGATCCGACGCTCCAGGAATGCGTTATTTTTGAGTAGACTCCCGTGGGAGTCATCTGGATTTTCGCGGAGACAACATCATTCGGCAAGCCGACTGGCGGGACGATAGTAAAACGTACACGCGATTGCGCGATTGCAAGCGTCGCATTGCGCGACTGCGATGACAGTGTTGAAACCAGCGCCTTAGGCGCAGGTGGCGGCGCAATCCCCCCCAGCGCTTGCAAGGCCGCACGATAACGCGCTTCGATGGTTTGAACGAGTGCCGGCGAGATCGAAGGCAGAGCTATGACAAACATAGCTATTATCACAGCGACAGAGATCGCGAGCCGCAGATAGCGCGGCGCGTAGCGCGGAAGGGCCTGTTGTTGCAAAATTTTTCGTTGGATTTGGTGGAGGGTGACAGGCGGCGCGTCGATTCCGCGAATCATCGTATTGAGGCCCTCACGGATACGTGCATCACTGAACATTTGGAAGTACCTCCTCGGAAGAGTGTATAGCCTGAGTCGTTGTGGAAAGGGCTTTACGCAACGCTCTGCGCGCGAGCATTAAGTGAAAACGAACGGTGGACGACGGCAAACCTGTCGACGCAGCGATTTCACCACTGTTCAGCCCCGCGTAGTAATGAAGAATAATCGCACCACGCTGTACGACCGGAAGTGCGGCAAGCGCATTGTAGAGATCCATGGCCTCGCTTCGATCGAAATGAATTGCGCGGTCGGTCAGCGGACCGAGCGTGAGGGTGGGAGGACGGCGGCGTGCCGCTGTAATCGCATGATTGACGAAGACCTTGTAGCTCCACGTGTGGAAAGTCTCGGTATGCTTGAGCATGGGCAACGAACGCGCGATTGAGGCACACGCCTCTTGCGCAGCATCCTCGGCGAGACCCCGATCGCGAAGAATACTGAACGCTATCCGGTAGGCTTCCGGCCAAACGGCCGTAATGAGACGCTCAAGCGCATCACCGTCGGACCGGGCGCTTTCGCTGAGTCCGCTTTCCAGAGTTAATGGCACGTTGGCGGCTCCATGTGGAAGGACCGTTTCCTATATAGACGCCCCTAACCGCCCAAGTGTTGGCCACGCTCTTCTGAAATCGAGACACTGTGAAATACAGGCAAAAAACGGGGAGATAATGTGCACAAGAAGGTCCCGGCAGTCTTCGAGAATGACTCTCATTCCTGGGCAGATCTGCCACAGCTCGCTCACCCTCTAGTTCGGTTTACTGGAAACGGCATGTGAAAGGAACGACATGGCTTTCGAGAACGGCAAAGGCGCCGGCAACCGGCTAACCACAAACTTCGGGGCACCGGTCGGAGACAATCAGAACTCGCGCACAGCCGGAACGCACGGTCCCGCCACGCTCGAAGATGTGCATTTGATCGAAAAGCTGGCGCACTTCGATCGCGAGCGAGTGCCAGAACGCGTGGTCCATGCCAAGGGCGGCGGTGCGTTCGGATATTTCGAAGTAACGAACAACGTCACCGAATTCACGAAAGCCGATTTCTTGAGCGAGGTTGGCAAGCGTACGGAAATGCTAGCGCGCTTTTCGACGGTTGCCGGCGAACTCGGTTCTGCTGACACCGTACGCGACCCGCGCGGTTTTGCGTTGAAATTTTACACTGAAGAAGGCAACTATGACCTCGTGGGCAACAACACGCCGATTTTCTTCATTCGCGATGCAATAAAATTTCCCGATTTCATCCATTCACAAAAACGCCATCCCCAAGCGCACGTGCAAGATCCGAACATGATGTGGGACTTCTGGGGACTTTCACCGGAGTCGACACATCAAGTGACGTATTTAATGGGCGATCGCGGCACACCGGTGGCGTGGCAGCACATGAACGGTTACGGAAGCCATACGTTCATGTGGGTCAACCGCGAAGGCAAAGCATCGTGGGTGAAATACCACATCAAGACCGATTTAGGCATCAAGAATTTCACCCGCGAAGAAGCAGCACAGATGGCCGGCGAAAACCCGAACCATCATCTCCAGAGTCTTTACAAGTTGATCGCCGGCGGTGGCGTCGCGCAATGGACGATGTATGTTCAGATCATACCGTATGAAGAGGGTTTCAATTATAAGTGGGATATCTTCGATGTCACGAAGGTCGTTTCTCACAAAGACTATCCGCTGACCGAAGTCGGCAAGATGGTGCTCGATAAGAATCCGCAGAACTACTTCGCGGAGATCGAGCAAGCCAGTTTTGAACCGTCGAACATGGTTCCCGGCATCTGGTTCTCGCCTGACAAGATGCTGCAGGGTCGCATCTTCTCGTACGCTGATACGCATCGCCATCGCGTCGGTGTCAACTACGCGCGGCTCCCGGTGAACCGGGCACGCAACGCCAGCGTAAACAACCATCAACGCGACGGTTCTATGCGCTTTGACGACAACGGCGGCAATGCGGTCAACTATGAGCCGAACAGTTTCGGCGGCCCGGGTCAACGCGGCGCCGGCGCGGAACCGGAGGTCCTTGCGCTGAGCGGCGCGGTCGGGCGCTACGATCAAAAGGCGTATAAAAACGACGATTTCCAGCAGGCCGGCGATCTTTATCGTTTGATGAAACGAGACGAAAAGGAGCGCTTGATCGGCAACATCGTTGCACACATGGGTCCGGCGAAAAAAGAGATTCAGCTTCGTGCAATCGAGAATTTCCGCAAAGCAGATTCTGCTTTCGGTGACGGCATCGCACGTGGCCTGGGTTTGCGAGAACCCGTGAAATGTGGCTAAACCGTGCGACAATGCCATTCCAACGTTCTAGCGTTTTGGCGTTTTAGCTGTGTGAAATGCTTCAGTCGCGAGGCGGATTTTATCGCCACGAATGCTCCTACGCCTTTTCGGCCAGAGCAAATCGGGACTGCCCGCTTCGACGTCTATCGCGTCGAAGACCGGCCTGACGAACGATCCGGATCTCTTCGTGCCGCCATCGGGCGTGCGCTACGCGGAGGCGGGGACGAGCTAGGGTGAAATTCGGGTGTCAGCTTTTGCTGCGCGTAATCGTGGGCGTCATCTTGCCGTTCCAGACAAATTGGTAGCGTTCACGCCTGCGTACGTTTGTGACGACAGCCGGCCGAAAGCAAGCGATGCATGTTCCTTGCTTGCGTCGCACGCTTGGATACACGACGCCCAGCGATCCGCTCTCAAGGAGCTGCTCTCTGAGTTTTTGTGAACGCACGTAGCTTGTTGGATTTAGGCAATTGGTGAATCCTTTGGCATTACGTACATCGTGAAAGTTTCCGCACTCGGAGAGCGAGTCAAATCAGGGCGAGGCGATCGCAGTTCACCGCCTGACTCTTGACGGCGCCGACGAATAACTGTATAGTTATATAACTAGATGGTTAACAGTCAGAGTTTGAACGCGGTCTTCGCCGCCCTCGCCGACCCTACGCGCCGCCGCATCGTCGAAAAACTTGCGCGGCGCCCACTGACGATGGGAGAAATCGCGGCGGGGTTTACGATCTCGCAGCCCGGCATCTCCAAGCACGTGCGCGTGCTCGAAGAATCGGGTCTGCTAACGCGCGAGATCGACGGGCGCTTTCATCGCTGCATGCTCGCGACTCAATCTATGGCTGAAGCGTCGGCATGGATCGAAAAGCAGCGTGCGTTTTGGACCGCCACGCTTGATCGTCTGGATGCATATCTTAAGAGCTCGCCCAAACGAAAGAAGCAAACATGAATAAGGAATCTGCCACGTTAGTACCTGCCCTCGTTCTCTCGCGAACCTACGATGCGCCTCCGGAGCGAGTCTACGCAGCTTGGACGGACCCAGCCATTGCAGCGAAGTTTATGGGCCCGGGCAATGTCAAGGCGACGAAGATCGAGATGGACGTGCGCGTCGGCGGGGCTTATCAGATAGTCATGGTGATGGAAGACGGCTCGACGCTGCCCGTTCGCGGCATCTATCGCGACGTGCAGCCGGGCAAACGCCTTTCGATGACCTGGAGATGGGAAGAAGACGATCCGGCGGACGAGTACGACACCCTGCTTACGATCGAGTTCTTCGATCGCGGCGGCAAAACCGAACTCGTTCTCACGCACGAGAACTTCGCCCGCGCGGAATCGCGCACGAACCACGAAGAGGGCTGGACCGCGATCCTCGATGAGCTCCCGGGCGCGCTATAAATACCGAACCACCGTCTTGTTTTGATTAATTTACGAACAATCGGCGAAGACGATTGGCAGTTGTGGCGTCACCTTCGAGTGGAAGCACTCCAGGAGGCGCCCTACGCTTTCGGCTCGACTCTGGACGAGTGGCAAGGGCAAGGAGACACCGAGCTGCGCTGTCGCCAGCGCTTGCAAGACGTGCCGCTAAACATTATCGCTCATCTCGACAAAACCCCGGCGGGTATGGTGAGCGCGCCACCATCGCAGAGCGATCAAATCGTCGAACTCATCTCCATGTGGGTCGCGCCCTTCGCGCGCGGGCACGGCGTCGGCGACGCGCTAGTCGAGGCAGTGATCGGGTGGGCCAGGCGCCGGCGAGCACGGCGCCTGATCTTGGACGTCACGGACGACAATGAGCACGCAACGGCTCTTTATCGGCGTCATGGATTTACAGACGAAGGATTCATAGAGGGATCTCAGCGCGGCTCGCAAGTCGAGCGCCGCATGTCGTACGACCTCGAGCGAGGGGATGTGCGTTTCTAACGCTATGAGCGCCCCGAGCTTTTCGCGGAAACAATTTGTCGGAAGTCTTGGGGTGGCGGCCGCCGGTGGTATGCTTGCCGGCTGCGGCGGTGGCACGACGTCGATAACTCCACCAGCAAACACCACGCACGACTTGATTGCGACGAACCGGCCTCAAGGGATTACGCACGTGTAGCCGAGCGGCCAGGCGCGATTTTCTTGATCGAAGAAGCCCATGATGTGAAAAAATCGGCCGCACCTGGGAGATTGCGGCGCGCTCTTCCTGCCGATCTTCCGGCGCTTTATGATCTGTGGTATCGCTCGAAGGCGTCATGGGGCTATGACGAAGCGTTCATGACACGCGTAGCCGCGGGGACGGTTTTCGACGAAGATTACGTCACCAACAATCCCGTCTTCGTTATCGAGCGCGAAGGCCGGCTCGTCGCCTTTTATGGATTCCGCAATATCGACGATAGGGTTTTTCTTGATGACATGTTCGTCACTCCCGAACTTGCCGGAACCGGCCTCGGAAGACTGTTGTGGGATCACGCCCTCGTCACGGCTCGGGAACGCGGCTACGATCATTTCCTCATCGAAAGCGACCCCAATGCCGAAGCGTTCTATCTGAGGCTTGGAGCGCAGCGCATCGGCGACATCATCTCGCCCAGCAGCGGGCGGACGTTGCCCCTGCTGCGCTTTTCTTTCTCATCGCGTATCGAATAAGTCGTTTAATGTGCGGACGTTTTCCACATCTGACGTTACGCCCAGACGCTGTAGGCCCCACGAATCTTCAATTGTTCGTAACAGTGAATAGTGGTTGTACGGAACGGCTGAAACGTAGGCGCGTTTGACGCCGCCGCCTATTGCGATAAATGGAATCTTGCCGCCGCCGTACGTGCCGCCTTTTGGCAAGAGCTCTGTTCCCGGCGGCAACGCCGGCGAATCGCAGCATCCATCGGCGTTGAGCCATCCGCCCGTGCTCGCATCCCCAGTGTACGTCGTCTCATCCGTTAAAATGAAAATCACCGAACGTTTCGTCCAACTCTTGGAGCGCAGCAGCACCGGAACCCATTGCTTCACGAAGTCGTCTCCGCTGCGCCGAAGATCGGCATCTTTCGCATACGGACACGGCTCCTCGGGCGTGCCGTGCATGTCCTTACAGACGTCGGGTGATATCCAGATGAACTGCGGGAGTCTCCCGCTTTGCGCATCGTTCGCCAGCCGTTCGAGCGGCACGACTTTCGTGCGCCGCTTCGGATCGCTTCGCACGTCGTCGTAGAGCATGAACGGATCGTGACGGATGACATAGAGCGCTTTGTTTTCGCTGGACGGATAAAAATTGCCGGCGAAGCCCGGTGACGGCAGACCCTGCATATACGCCTTCCAGGAGATGCCATGGGCTTCGAGTTCGTCCACCAGATTCCAGTGTTGGAAACGCTGCGTGGGATCGTCCGAATTGCTGTACCAGTTCGAACCCGATGTTATGGCGATGTAGTTTGGTAAACTCGGATGGGTGACTCCGTAGAAGTTTGATGCGTAGGCGTATTCTCTGGCGTACTGGGTGATGGAAGGAGCGGCGGGATCGCCGACGACGCTCTTGTCGCTGTGATTCTCGAGCATGATAACGACGATGTGGTCGAATTTCGGCAAAGATGCGGCCCCCGATCGGGAAGGCCAAAGAGATACCAAAGGCAAGAGCAAAGCAATGGCGGTGATCAGACGGCGCATGACGATTCCCTCCCAGCTGTGAGGTAGCCGAGGAGATTGCGCGCTTCCTCTCGATAATTCGGGGAAGACGTGCAGCCTCGGCTCGGAGAAGACACATGACCAAGCGGAGATATCTCGTTTTCCTGCTCATGTTCCTGAGCGTCTTTGTCAATTACATGGACCGGGTTAATTTCGCGGTCTCGATTCCAGCGATCAGGCACCAATTCGGTTTTAGTTTGCAGCAGATCGGCGCGATCGCATTCGCGTGGGGCATCGCGTATGCCGTATTCAACTTCCCCGGCGGATGGCTGGCCGACCGGCTGGGATTGCGCTGGTCGCTGCCGCTCGCGCTGGGCTGGTGGTCGGCATTCACCATCGCCACACCCTTTGCCGGGACGTTGGCCGCGTGGTTTGGCGTCCGCGCATTGATGGGTGCGGGCGAGGCGCCGATCTGGCCGATCAATGCCAAATGTGCCAATGCGTGGGCTGCGCCCGGCGAACGGTCGGCCCGCTACACATGGGCGGGG
>JABXNS010000183.1_pt1 | contig 16076 bp, 13 predicted proteins | sample 7301101 | NCBI WGS metagenome assembly JABXNS01 (sample SAMN14449646, study PRJNA615230) | soil metagenome | isolation source: soil from bare, unvegetated metal-rich iron-sulfur acidic spring small-cell... | place: Canada: Paint Pots Mound, Kootenay National Park, BC | collected 2017-05-25
GTGCCGCACGTGGGGCAGCGATACTTGTAGACCCTTTTTTCATAACATTAATGTCTCACGACATTAATTCAAAGCCAATAACAGAGGGAAAACGAGCTAAAAACCTCCACGAAATTTCCGGTTAGTCGCAGATGTAATGCAATCGACCCAAGCGCAAGGTCTTTGTGGCTTGGGCTGTCATGAAGTTCCGGCGTCATTTGAATAAGGTGTTTGCTGGTTTCCAGAGCAATTTTGAGGGGGCAAACGTGGGATTCGTTCATCGTAAGTCTCTTGTGCTAAAACCGGGCGAAGTGGGCAAAGGCGCGGTTCGCTTCGGCAACTTTGCGGGTGTCTTCTTTTTTCTTAACGGCGGTGCCAGTGTTGTTGTAAGCGTCGATGAGCTCCAGACTCAAGCGATCGGCCATGCTCATGCCTTTGCGGGCGCGGGCGGCCGCCACAAACCACATGGTGGTGAGGTGCGTTTGGCGTTGGCCTTTGACCTCGAACGGAATTTGATAGTTGGCGCCACCGACACGGCGCGAGCGGGTTTCGATGAACGGCTGAATGTTCTTCATGGCTTGCTCAAAAACCTCCAGCGGATTTTGGACTTTGAGCTTGTCGGCTGCTTTTTGCATGCCGCCGTACACCAGGCGCTCGGCAATTTGCTTTTTACCGTCTTGCATCACGCGGTTGATGACGCGCTGGATATGCACGCTGTTGTAGAGGCGATCGGGCTGGATGTCACGCACGAGGGATTTGGTAACTTTTCTAGGCATTTGGAGCTCCTTCTGTGGATTCTGGAATTACTGACTCGGGATTCAGAGCAATTGAGCGCTCTGCTAGTTCTCGTACGGCAATAGAGACTAGACCACATTCAGCTAATACACCCCTTTCCGCTTTGCAACGTCTGACATCAAAATACTGACCTGATACTACTAAATAGTCGGTGTAACTCTTGCAAGCAGCGCCACGACACTCTTGCTGTACCCCTGAAACTAGCGGACCACCCATTGGAGGCACCTCAAAGCGAAGAGGTCTGCCCATTACTTGCTCGCTTTCTTGGCGCCGTATTTGCTGCGGCCTTGCATGCGACCCTGGACGCCTTGGAGGTCAAAGGCACCGCGGACAATGTGATAGCGCACACCTGGAAGATCCGGCACTCGGCCGCCGCGCACCAGCACCACGGCGTGTTCCTGCAAGTTATGACCTTCGCCGCCAATGTAGGCCCAGACTTCCTGGCCGTTGGTTAGGCGCACGCGGGCGACTTTACGCAAGGCGGAGTTTGGCTTTTTGGGAGTTTTGGTGGTAACTTTCACGCACATGCCGCGTTTGAATGGTGCGGCCTTTTCGTAGTTGGTGTTCTTGAGGTTGTTAACCACGCGCTGCATGGCTGGCGACTTGGTTTTGGTCGTCAGTTTGGTGCGCGGTTTGCGGATGAGTTGGTTAATGGTGGGCATATCGTTCTAGTTTAACACCTTGAGGTTTACTCGTCAACAGCGACGAATTGTTCGTCTAGCTCTTTAATGGGCTCGGCAGGCGCGTAGCCAGTGCCGACGGGAATCTTGCGACCCAGGATGACGTTTTCTTTCAGACCGTAGAGTTTGTCGACTTTGCCGCTGGTGGCGGCGCCAATCAGCACCCGAGTGGTGTCTTGGAAGCTAGCGGCGCTCAGGAACGAGTCGGTGGCCAGACTGGCTTTGGTGATACCAAGCAGCAACTGGTTGACCACAGCCGGACGTTTGCCGGCAGCGGCCAGAGCTTCGTTGGCTTCGTTAACGGCTACTTTGCTGACGATGTCGCCCGTGACAAATTCGCTGTCGCCGGCGTCTTCTACCTGGACGCGACTGAACATCTGGCGGACGATAATTTCAAGATGTTTATCGGCAATATTCTGGCCCTGCTGGCCGACAAAGATTTTCAGCACTTCGTTGACGATGTAGCGTTGCGTGGCGTCAACTCCAGCCAAACGCATCAAATCCTGCAAGTTCAGCGAACCATTGGTCAGACGTTGGCCGGCCGTAACACTGTCGCCATCTTTAACGGACAATTGTTTAAAACCGGGAATTTCGTACCGCACAACGCTTTGCTTGCCAGGCGTAATCAGAACGGCCTTGTTGGTAAGGTGCACTTTGCCGGCAATTGGCGAAATGAGCGGATCGGCTTGGTCGTCCTGGGCAGCCAGAACATCGCCAATAGCCACGTCGGAACCGTTAGCCACCTGCGGTGTGCGGCCACCGAGCGCCAATTTGACCTTTTGGCCTTCGTCGGCGGTGATTTGCACGACGTAGTGATCGCCTTCTTCCCAGGTGTTGAGCAGTCCGCCGATATCGCTGAGGTAGGCTTGACCCTTGGGCAAACGGGCTTCGAACAACTCTTCGACACGCGACAAGCCCTGCGCCGTATCATCGACAATCATGGCACCAGAACGGTGCTTGGAGTCCAGGCTCAGCTGGGTGCTCGGCTCACCAATACTCTGAGCGGCAATGACACCGATCGGGTGATGCGGCTCCACCAACAAACCGGTGGCTGGATCGACACCGTAAGATTTTTGCGGCACGCCGCGAATGGAGCTGACACTGAGCACGCTCATGATCTTCACGCCGTCAGTATCGGCTTGGGCATCAATTTTTTCGGCAATTTCTTTGGTAATCAGCTCGCCGCGTTTGACAATACCGGTAATCGGCATAGCAGCAAACCGACCTTCCAGACGTGAGCCGTAGCTTACGCCAATCTCGATGGCATCGGATCGCAACATAGCAAAGCCTTCGTCGAGCTCATCATCTTCCATAGTGAAGACATCTTGGGCCACATCCACCAAGCGACGCGTCAGGTAACCGGCATCGGCAGTTTTAAGGGCAATGTCAATCAAAGCTTTGCGTGTGCCACGGGTACCAGTGAAGTATTCCAGCGGGCTTAAACCTTGAACGTAGCCGGATTTGATCGGCAGCTCAATGGCGCGGCCAGAAGCATCGCTCAGTACACCTAGCATACCGACGGCATCGCGCAGCTGAGAAATATTGCCACGGGCACCTGAGGTAATGGCGATAGCCACGGCGGTATCTTGACCAATCATTTGATCAGTCAGCATAGCCTGGACTTGGTCGCGAATCTTGATCCAGTTTTCGATAGTCAGGTGCACACGCTCAGCTTCAGTGATGAACCCTTGCTCGTACTGTTCGCTGATGGCAGCAGTGTGCTCCTCGCCTTCTTTAACGAGTTTGGGCATACCCACGATACTGCGGAAATCTTCAATACCAATAGACAGGCCGGATTTGGTGGCATAGGCAAAGCCCAGATCTTTGAGGTCATCAGCAATTAGTGCCGTCTGTTCCTGGCCATATTTTTGGTAGACTTCAGCCATCACCACCTGCAAGCGCTTCTTGGTCATGGCTTCATCTTTGAAATCAAAATCTTCGGGAAACACTTCGTTAAACAGCAAACGGCCGAGCGTCGTGCTGCGGGTTTGGCCGCGGAACGGCACACGCACCCAGGTTTGCAGACCAATAGCACCGGCACCGTCGTCATAAGCCATCAGGGCTTCTTCCAGACTGCTGAAGGTTTGCGGTGTTTTGTCGGTAGTCCGCGGCGAATCATAGGTCAAGTAGTAACAACCCAGCACGATTTCTTGCTCAATGTGCAAGATCGGCGAACCATCGGCCGGTTTGAGCAAGTTGCGGTTGGCGGCCATGATGTTTTTGGCTTCGGCCTGGGCTTCGTCGCTCAGCGGCAAGTGGACGGCCATTTGGTCACCGTCAAAGTCAGCGTTAAAACCCTTGCAAACCAGCGGGTGCAGCTGAATGGCACGGCCTTCGATTAAGACCGGCTTGAAAGCTTGGATACTTAGTCGGTGCAGACTGGGGGCGCGGTTGAGCAGCACGTATTTGTCTTTGATGCTGACGTCCAGAGCGTCCCAGACGGCGGTGTCGCCCAGTTCGATCATGCGGGTAGCCGAGCGGATATTATGAGCCTGCTCGCGCTCAATCAGCTCACCAATCACAAACGGTTTGAAGAGCTCCAAAGCCATCATTTTGGGCAAACCGCATTGGTCGATTTTGAGTTCCGGACCGGACACAATGACCGAACGACCAGAATAATCAACACGTTTACCGAGTAAGTTCTGACGAAAGCGACCTTGCTTGCCTTTGAGCATATCACTCAAAGATTTCAGGCGACGGCGCTGGCCAGTGGCAGCCACAGCGCGGCCAGAACGAGCCGGGTTGTTATCGATCAAGGCATCGACGGCTTCTTGCAGCATACGCTGCTCGTTACGGCGAATAACTTCCGGCGCGTTTAAGTCCATGAGTTTTTTCAGACGGTTGTTGCGGTTGATAACACGGCGATAGAGGTCGTTGAGGTCGGAAGTGGCAAAGCGACCGCCGGTGAGTTGCACCATCGGGCGCAAATCGGGCGGAATGACTGGCAGAACGGTCAAGCACATGCTCGACGGCTTAATGCCAGCGCGCGACATGCCTTCCAATAAACGCAGGCGCTTCATGAGCTTCTTTTTGCGCTGGCCTTTGGCCTCGTCGGATTCTTTAGTAAGGTCGGCAATCAGTTGCTCCAGGTCAATTTCCAGTAGCAAGTCGCGCAGCGCGCCGCCGCCCATACCCACCGTGATAAGTTCGGCAACGTCTTCGGGTAGAGCACGGTAATCGCTCTCGTTCATCAGGCGCATTTTTTCGAGGCTGGTGAGTTGCTCTTTGAGCAGTTCAAAGTCTTTGGTTAACTCTTCGGTTTCTTTGGTTTGTGATTCGGCCAAGGCGCGCACGTTAGCACCGTCTTCCTCGGCAGTCTTTTCGTGGCGCAGTTTGATGGCTTCTTTACCGGCAGTAAATTCAGCTTCTTTGTCGGCCAGCATTTGATCGCGCTTGGCGACATTGACATCTTTAATCACGTAGCTGGCAAAATAAGCCACCCGCTCTAGGTTTTTGACCGTTGTGCCCAGAAGTAACCCAACGGCGCTCGGCGTACCGCGCAAAAACCAGATGTGCATGACCGGCACAGCCAGGTTGATGTGGCCCATACGTTCGCGGCGCACAATGCTGCGGGTGACCAGTTCGCCATTCTTGTCGACGGCGGCTTCGCGGCTGCGCACGCCCTTGTATTTGGCATCGTGCGGGTTAATATCTTTGACCGGGCCGAAGATGCGTTCGCAGAACAAGCCATCACGCTCTGGTTTTTGGGTGCGGTAGTTGATAGTCTCAGGCTTGGTAACCTCGCCGTAGCTCCAGTCAGCAATGTCCGTGGCGCTGGCTACGGCCAAACGCACGGCATCGAAATCAGCAATATTAGTTCCGTGTGAGTAGTTGCGCATGTTTAAGCCTCCTCTGCTTGATCATCAGCCATTACAGCTGCGTCGTCGGTTAGATTGTCGTCAATGTCGTCGGCATCATCATCGTCACCCACTGAAGCGGCGGTAGCGCTGTTGGCAATATCAAGTACCATAAATTCGTTGACTTGGGCTTCCTCAGTCACGTCAATGTCTGAAGCCAGTGGTGCTGGCACTTCAATTTCGGCCAAGTGGCTGGCTTCGTCTTTAATGCTGGCGGCCAGCACGGCTTCGGCGTCAATTAATTTGTCTGAGGTAATGAGGTCAACTTTAAGTCCTAAGCCTTGCAATTCTTTAACCAGCACGTTGAAGCTTTCCGGAACTTTTGGTCCAACAATTTCGGTCTTTTTGACGATCGATTCGTAGGCTTTGCTGCGGCCGTAAACATCGTCGGACTTGATGGTCAGCATTTCCTGCAAGGTAGCGGCAGCGCCGTAAGCTTCCAGGGCCCAGACTTCCATTTCACCGAAGCGCTGGCCACCATTTTGGGCTTTCCCGCCCAGTGGTTGCTGAGTAACCATGGTGTACGGTCCGGTCGAACGAGCGTGGATTTTATCGGCAATCATGTGGTTGAGTTTGATCATGTATAAGCTGCCGACGGTGGTGTGCTCGGTAAAGGCTTCGCCGGTGCGGCCGTCGTAGAGTTGTTGTTTGCCGTCTTCGGGCAAGCCGGCTTGCTTAAGCAGTTCGCGGATTTTGGGCAGCGGCACGCCGTTGAACGGCGGACTGACGACTTTGATCCCCAAAGCGCGGGCAGCCATACCCAAATGCGTTTCAAATAACTGTCCAATGTTCATACGTGACGGCACACCAAGTGGGTTCAATACCAAGTCAACCGGAGTTCCATCGGCCATAAACGGCATGTCCTCTACCGGCAAAATGCGGGCAATGACACCCTTGTTTCCGTGACGGCCACCGAGTTTGTCACCTACGGCAATCTTGCGCATCTGCGCCACGAAGACCTGAATTTGCATCAGCACTCCGGCCCGCAGTTCGTGGCCATTAGCTTTGCTAAAGATTTTGACACCGACGACTTTGCCGTGTTTGCCGTTGCTCATGCGCTGGCTGGTATCGCGGACTTCCTTGGCTTTTTCACCGAAGATGGCGCGCAGCAAACGCTCTTCGCTAGACAGCTCCTGTTCGCCTTTGGGGGTAATTTTGCCTACCAAAATGTCGCCGGGATGGACTTCGGCACCAATGCGCACAATGCCCTCATCATCGAGATGGCGCAGCGCTTCTTCGGAAACGTTGGGAATATCACGGGTGACAATTTCCGGCCCCAACTTGGTTTCACGGACTTCAATCATAAAATCAACAATGTTAATGCTGGTAAGCGTGTCGTCCTCAACTAGTTTGCGCGATACCACAATAGCATCTTCAAAGTTGTAACCGCCCCATGGCATAAAGGCCACAATCAGGTCTTTGCCCAGCGCCAGTTCGCCGCCCTCAATGCTCATGCCTTCCACCAGCACATCGCCTTCTTTGACTTTTTGACCAGTGCTAACCACAACTTTTTGGTTAATTGACGTGCCTTCGTTGCTGCGCACAAAATGGCGCGGCTCGTAGGTTTTGACCACCTTGGCGTATTTCACTTCCACAGCCTGAGCCGTAGCGCGCATAACTTCACCGGCGCCTTCGGCAAGGATCACCTGGCCAGTATTACGGGCAGCGGCAGCTTCCAAGCCAGTGCCAACGATCGGGCTAGAGGGTTGGATCAGCGGCACGGCTTGACGTTGTTGGTTACTACCCATCAGCGAACGATAGACGTAGTTTTTCTCCAGGAACGGAATCAACCCGGCACTACTGCCGATAATTTGGCTGCGGGAGGCATCCATGTGCGTGACGTCATTGGCATCAACTTCACCGGACTGCAAACGAGTGCGTGCACTGACACGCTCATTGATAAAGTAGCCGTTTTCGTCAAATTCTTCACCGGCGCCGGCGATAACCGTCGACTCTTCGGCGGCGGCATCCAGATAGATAACTTCGCTGGTGACTTTGGCTTTGACCGGCCAAGTGTGCTGGTCTTTAACTGCGGCCAATTTGGCAGCTTGGGCGGCAGAAATTGTTTGGCCGGCTTTGACAATCACTTTACCTTTGGCGTCTTCCAGGTCAACGCTGGCGATGTGGCCAGCAGCATTTTTGGCCGGTACAGCATTAACCACCTTGCGGTAGGGGGTTTCGATAAAGCCATAATCGTTGATGCGGGCAAAGTTAGCTAGGTTAAGCACTAGGCCAATGTTGGCGCCTTCGGGCGTTTCCACGGCACAGATGCGGCCATAGTGCGTGGCGTGGGCGTCGCGAACTTCAAAACCGGCGCGTTCACGAGATAGTCCACCAGGCCCCATAGAACTTAAGCGGCGTTTGTGGGCCAGCTCGGACAGCGGGTTGATTTGATCCATAAACTGCGACAACTGGCTGGAAGCAAAAAATTCACGCACAGCAGCCACTACGGGACGGGCATTAATCAGCTGGCCGGGTGTGACGGTTTCGATTTCGCTCATGCTCATGCGGTCTTTGGTGTTGCGTTCCATGCGTAGCAATCCAATACGGAACTGGCGCTGGACAAGTTCGCCAACCAGTTTGACGCGGCGATTGGCCAGGCTATCGATGTCGTCAGCCGGCTCCTGGGTGTTGTTAAGGCGAATCAGTTCGGCAATGATGGCTTTGAGATCTTCCAATCGCAGCACGCGATTTTCGGTGGTGTTGGGTACGTCCAAATCCAGTCGTTTGTTGATTTTGTAACGACCGACGCGGCTAAAATCAAAGCGCTTGAAGTTATAAAACATGTTTTCCAGCAAGCTGCGAGCATTGTCGACAGTCGCCAAATCGCCCGGGCGCAAACGGCGATAGACTTCAATCAAAGCTTCTTGTTGGCCACGAGCCGGATCTTTCTCGAGCGTGGCATCCAGATAATTTAGTTTGCCTTGATCGACATGCTTGAAAGCTTCGCGCATTTGAGCCTCAGCCAGGCCCAGCGCCCGCAGCAAGGTGGTGATAGGAATTTTGCGCTTGCGGTCAATCTTGACATACATCGCGCCGTTGGCAGCTGTTTCAAACTCCAGCCAAGCGCCGCGACCGGGGATAACTTTGGCACCGTACAAATTAGTGGCGCCGTGCAGTGTCGAGGTAAAGAATACGCCAGAGCTACGAATCAGCTGGCTGACGACGGCTCGTTCAGCGCCGTTAATCACAAAGGTGCCGCGCTGCGTCATCCAGGGGAAGTCGCCCAGATAGATTTCCTGGGTTTTGACTTCGCCAGTAACTTTGTTGGTTAGTTCGACATTGGCTTTGAGCGGCGCGTCAAAGCTGACGTTGTTTTCGCGGGCCTGAGCTTCGCTCATTTTTGGTACGTCGAAGTGATAATCTTTAAAACTCAGTGATAATTTGGTGCCGGTATAGTCGTCGATCGGGCTGATTTCGGCCAGCAGCTCGCCCAAACCTTCATCAACAAACCATTGGAAAGATTTGTTTTGGTGGTCAATTAAATTAGGCAAGGCGATAGCATCGTCTTGGTGTGTAAAGTGAGTTCGTTTGCCCGCCGCTGCGCTCTTAGTAATAGTTTTCGCCATAAATGTCGTACTTCCCCTTTTAGATAAGTTATGACCGCCGTTTTTTTGCTCAGGCCAACAAAACCCAAACTATACCTTTACGTTGTTTGTTGTATTTTTTGCGCGCGAAGGTTACTAAGGGGCAATGTTGGCTGTTGTCTGAACACAAACCCAGCACTTGCCCGACTTACACTACTTCTTACAGGCTAGTGTGAGGTACTGACCAAAAAATGTCAAGCCCTTTTTTAAGGGTCGAGCCGGATAATATCAGTCGCCTTAACCGCGAGGATTTCTACTCATCATTTCCTTTGTATCTTCGTCTATTTCCCTTAGCCAGCTTTTCCATCGGCCTTTGCGTAGCTCCAGTTGTCGACCATGAGCGGTGAGCCATTCGCTGCTTTGCTGAGCGTAGAGGGTACTGCGGGGTGGAATCTGCCGTTTGTTCTCGCCGTCGTAAAAACGGCGCGTGGCAACTCGAGTGAGTCCAGCTGTTTCTAATGCAGCATGCACCCAGCGCGGCGAGCGGGTCGGCTCAATTGTCCACGGCGAGTCATGCGGCTCGCCTGTCCAAATTGGTGATACATAGTTTTTTGCAGCCAGTTGCCGGTAGGCACCAATCAGCACTTCTTCCTCGCCCGTTTTTGTCCAGGCATGAATGTTGGGATTAGCATATGGAAACAGCTCGGCAAACGGTGGCACGGCCAAAATCCCTGGCGCCGGCAGGTGCAGCTTGCTTAGCGGCAAATTGCGGTACACCGAGGCACCGCCAACGATGTTGCCGGCTTCGTTCACCACGGCTAGGTGCCCTGGATTTACGTCGTGTTGGCCTTTGTGAACATTTTGCTCAGCAAGTTCTAAGCCTGCACCATAGCGCGCCAACACGCCCAGTAAATTTCTGTCTTCTAATTCCGGGGCGCTAGCCGCGACAATTTCGTGCAACTGAATAGCCAGATCACTTGCTTCAAACGCTGTATATGGTTGTAAAACCTCGTTCATAGTAAAATTACTATATCCTGAATCGTCAAGTTTGTCTACTTGGTTTTAGACAGAGATTCAATAACCTTGTCGACCAGGCCGTAGGCTTTGGCTTCTTTAGCGGTCATCCAGAAATCGCGCTCCATGTCGGTGTGGATTTTGGACAACTTTTGGCCAGTGTTTTTGACCATAATTTCCTCCAGCAAGTGCTTGAGGCGCAGGCTTTCTTTGAGGTCAATTTCTTGATCGGTCACTTTGCCTTGCGTGCCGCTGGACGGTTGGTGAATCATCACCGTGGCGTTGGGCAGCAGCAAGCGCTTGCCCTTGGTGCCACTGCTCAGCAAAAAGGCCGCAGCAGATGCCTGCACGCCAATACCGACGGTTTGGATATCGCTTTTGACAAACTGCATAGTGTCATAAATGGCCAGCGCGTCGTGGATCACGCCGCCCGGGCTGTTGATGTACAGGTAAATGTCTTTTTTGGAATCTTCGTTATCCAAAAACAGCAGCTGGGCCACGATAAGGTTGGCGCTGTGCTTGTCGACTTGATCGCCCAAAAAAATAATGCGGTCTTTGAGCAGCCGGCTGTAGATATCATAAGCCCGCTCTATGCGGCCGTCGCTTTCGATAACAGTTGGAATTAGCATGGTTTTTATTGTAGCCAATTAGCACTCACGAGTCAAGAGTGCCAAGTTTTAGACTTTTATCGCCAGTACTCAACCGGGTCGGCCAATTCAATCATGGTGAATTGAGCGACAAGTCCGGTTGCCAATTGACGCGGCTTGGCGGCCTCACAACTCGTTTTTAGGGCAAGTTTTCGTAGATGCCGTAGTTCTTTTTTCGTCATTTGGCGAGTGGCACTTACCACTCCTTCAGGAACTAGTTCCTGTACTGACTGTGCTTTTGCTGACCCATTGGCTCCTCATCATTGCCAAAGCCGCTTAACGCAACTCTAGCAACTGGATAAGTAGGGTAGCTCTCGGTATCCGGAGTATTTACGGTAATTTCATAAGTAGGTAGTGCGTGCGAAATCATGTTGTTATAGTATCACTCTATGTTTTGTCTGTCAAAATTTGGGTGAGCCTACTAATGGTCTTTTCGGTAAGCAGGCGGCTAGCAATGTCGCGCCGGTTTTCGGGTTTTTCTAGCTCGGCCTGCATTTGCTCGTCGGAGTCATGTTGACCTTTCAAAAGCTGTATGCGAATTTCCAGCTCTTCGGGCGTGACGTCCAGCTGCTCGACCTGAGCAATGTCGCCCAACACCAAGCCCGTCTTGACGCGCAGTTCGGCATTAGGCCGTTCGCGCGTGCGATGCTCTTCCTCAGTTACACCTTCGGCCACCAGATGCTCGGCCCAGGTTTGGCCGCGGTAGGTCAGGTTGCGGCGCTCCTCGGCCTCCATGCGTTGCAGCTCTTCATCGATTAGCACATCCGGAATCACCACTTTGGCCTGCGCTGCAATATTAGTAATCAATTCATTTTCAAAGCTGACCTCGGCTTCGCGCACAGCTTGAGCAGCCAGCTGTTTTTTAATGTCTGCCTTGAGTTCGGCCACAGTCTTAAACGGACCAACTTTTGCCGCAAAGGCATCGTCCACCGCCGACTCCTTAAGCTCCTCGACCTTTTTGATCGTCACTGTAAAGCTGACTTTGCGGCTTTGCAGAGCTTTCACGCCGTAGTCGGCCGGAAACTCCAGGATGAAAGTTTTTTCTTCGCCCGCTTTTAGGCCAATTAAGTTGCTTTCAAAGCCCGGAATAAAGCTATTGCTGCCCAAAATCAACGGATAGTCTGAGCCATCGGCACCACTAATTGGTTCTTTGGTTTTGGCATCGACGCCTTTGAAATCAATCCAAGTTTCGTCGCCATTTTTGGCCGCCCGGACGATGATTTGTTTGGCGGCCGCTTGTTTGCGCAGCCGGGCAATCACCTCATCAACTTCTTTGGTAGTCACGGCTTTGGCGTCCGGTTTAGCCAGTTTGATTTTTTTATAATCGGGCAGAATTATCTCGCCAACAGCTTCAACTTCGGCCTCAAATTCCAGCGTCGTAAACGGCACAAACTTTTTGATGCTGACCTGTGGCTGAGCCACTGGACGAAGTTTGGTTTGCTGCAAAGCGCGCAGATAGAGAGCACTTAAGGCACGGTCCAGAAACTCTGTTTGTAGTCGCTGAGGATCCAGCTGCTTTTCGACGAGCTCCAGCGGCGCTTTGCCGGTGCGAAAACCAGCTATCTTTTGATCGACAGCCAAATCTTGCAATACGGTGTGCTTGGCGGTAATCAGCTCAGCTGGCTCGGCAGTTATGAGCAGCAGAACTTTCGTTGGGGTTTTGTCGGTTTTAGTTACTCGCATGCGGCCTACTGTAACAGATCGCAGAAACTTTGGCCAGAGTTTAGAGTCGCGCCAGCAACAAGCCGCCGAAAATCAGAAACCATATCAGCTCAATCCAAGCGCCCCACAAACGTTCGCCCCATTGCATAAAATGGTTGAAACGGTCATACCAACCAGTCAGTGGCGGTAATTTTTGATGCTTCAGGTAGTAGATAAAAATAGGGATGCCACGCAGGTCCGGGCTGGCCGCCAAAATCCCGCTGGCCACACCAAACTGCCAGTACATAGGATGGGCAATAATGATTGCTAGCATCATTGTCGTGGCCAGAAGAATATCAAACGGCAGGACGGCTTTGAGCCAGCGCATACCCACGGCTGGCTGTTTGCGGTCGCCAAAATGCGGCAAGGCGTCCATGGCAAAATGGCTCACAAACGCCAACGGCAACGCTACAATAGGCACATGAATGGTTAGTCCGATCAATGCGCCGGTGACGAAATGATTAGTCGCGGTCATTGGATGAGTTACGGTAGTCTTTGACAATGCTGACAATGCGCTGAGTGCCATGCTTTTCGCCGGTACCAGTGCGTAGATCCTTGAGCATGTACTGCTCGGCAACTAGTTCCTGCTCGCCAATGAACAGTGCATACGGGATGCCATTCTTGTCGGCCGTTTTGATCTGGGCATCAAGCTTGCGGCCGGACAAATCAACCGCTACGTTTAAGCCCATTTCGCGCAGCTGGCCAATCACTTTTTGGGCAGCTTCGTAGACATCACCAATCAATACCGCGTAGACGTCGGTTTCGGTTTTGATAGTTGGCAGCAGCCCGTGGGTTTCCAAAAAGGCTTGCAGGGTGGCGTCTCCCATACCAAAGCCAACGGTTGGCACCGGCTCCACGCCGAACAAACCAACGAGGCCGTCGTAGCGGCCACCGCCGAACATGGCGCGGTTGTTGGCCGGATCGGTGTCAAAGACCTCAAAGACAATGTCGGTGTAATAGTCAAATCCGCGCATCAGCGTAATGTCAAACACCGCGTTGGTGATACTGCCGGTCTCGGCCAGGCTCATTAGTTTTTGGAGCTGAGCTACGGCTGGAAGTTCCCGCAGTGGCGCGGGCAGATCACTCATTTTTTCTGTTTTGAGGATCGCTAGTAACTGGTCGCTCAGGCCAGCATCGCGCTGGCTGGGCGTAAAGATAGCATCAACCTCAGCGGCAAAGGCCGGATGCTCCAGCTTGTGCATGCGGTCAATCAGCTTGCGCAGGCTCTGGGCTTGAACTTCACTGACTTTAAAATAGCCCAGCAACAACTCATTGACCAGCTGTATGCTGTTGAGCTTGATGACGTACATGTCAGGCTTGGCGCCGTAAGCGCTCATCAACGAACCAATCATTTGAATCATCTCATGTTCGGCTTCCAGGCTGGCCACGCCAAACAAGTCAACGTTAAGCTGCCAAAACTCGCGCATTCGCCCGCGCTGCGGCCGCTCATACCGCCAAAAGTTAGGGATGCTATACCAGCGCAGTGGATAGGCCAGCTCCTGCCGGCGAGCGGCCACCATCCTCGACACAGTTGGTGTCATTTCCGGCCGGATCGCTACCTGGCGGCCACCGCGATCTTCAAAACTATAGGTCTGCTCACTCACAATTTCCTCGCTGGTTTTAGCCAGATACAACTCCAGCGGTTCTAGTATCGGTGCATCGTATTTTTCGTAACCAAACTTCTGCACCACGGTTTGCATGACGCCAAACAGATAGTCCTGCAGCCGCTTATCTTTCGGGTAAAAATCCCGCGCGCCTTTGTATGGTTGAGTACTTAAAGTCATATCAGTATTCTATCAGTTTAATGGTTGGTTTCCGACCCATCGCATCAATGGAGACCATGCCACCAATAGGAAATGTCAAGAGTGGCTTGGTGTGACCGAAGTCCATATCCGCTATCACCGGAACGTCTGAGTGAAATTTTCGGCTCACTATATCTTTGATATCCGGCATAGTCACTTTGCTTGAGAGTTGGAATCGTCCGATGAGCACACCTTTTACCGCTGTTCTGGCGTTTGGTTGCTGCAGCAATGATTCAAGGCGACGATCAAATTCTCGCGCCGTGAGTTTACCAGCTTCATCATCATCTTCAATAGCCAGGATAGTATCTCCTTTAAATTGTGGGGCATATTCTGTTCCTTGTAGTAGATAGTAAGTGCCTAGATTGCCGCCAATCAGCACGCCAGAGGCTTGCCCCGACTGCAATATTTTCCACGGCCGCGTCTCCTGTAGTTTGTTCTTGCTTGGCTCCCACTGCTTGCTTCGCTCCAGTACGACTTCTGTTTCAGAAATTAAAACTTTCTGCAAATTCTCAAGTGAGTAGTGATAGTACTGACGACCGAGACTCCCAAAATTTGGTCCCAATAGCCCTATGTTGCCTGTTTTTGCAAAGATTGCATTAAGAAGTACTGTAATGTCCGAAAAACCAATAAGCGGTTTGTTGTTGCCGTGCAGATGCTCCCAATTTATACCAGGGAGTAGCTCATTGGCGGACCACCCCCCAGTAACACACAAAATAGCCTTCACCGCTTTATCTGAGTAAGCTTGATGAAAATCCTCAAGGCGAGCTTGAACCGGAGCGGTTTTGAACCTACCGCTAACTTTTATGTTTTCTCCATACGTAACTTTGTAGCCGAGCTTCTTGAGCCTCTCAGCCGAACGTTTATACCCACCTATCCGACTGCGGTCCCAGCTTGCAGAAGGGCCTATGATCCTAATTTCGTCACCCGGTTTTAGTGGCTTAGTTACACGCATTTTCTCCTCCCACTCTACCACACGGCAGGACAGCAGCCGCAATAGCACCAGCTCTTTCGAGTTGGCTTAAATCTGTTACCATACCGTTTTCAGGATAGTCACGACTCACAATGACCGGTTCAACGCCCAGCTTATCCTTCACAAATTCAGCAGCTGGTATCGCCACGCTTTGTCTGAACGATAAAAGATCCTGGTTCCCAGGCTGGTTGTCATATCTAAAGAGTACGCCAAAGACTGAGTACAAAGCCATGATAGCCGAATAATAGCCCTTGGCCGAGCGCGACATGCCTCTCAGGGCGCTTTGACGACTATACCACTCTGAATAGTCAATAGTAAGCGGCTCTATAGTAGAGCTTGCAGCTTCTAGCGCAAGCTTTGCCAGGCTGCCTTGATACTCGGCTACGCTGATGATTCTGACGCCTGACTCAAAGACCGTAGGAGCTGCGCCGATACCTATGCCCGGATCTTTTCGGACAGTTTCCGGCACGATCCATTGTCTCGTTAGCTGCCCCTTGGGCCACGCAATTCTTGGCCGCCAGTGATTAACCTTTACGGGGTTGCGGGTTGTAAACCTATCCTCAATGTAGCTCGTCCAGATCGGTTGGGCACCGCTCGCTATAACTTCTTTTGCAAATTCCAGTTCGGCAATTGTTCCACCGGCGACATGCGGCGCGATGCAAATGGGCATATTTACAGCTTTAATTGTGTCGGGTATGTCGTTGCCCAGCAGATTACTAGCCTTTTTGACCAGTCTACTATCTTGTCTTCTGTTGCCAATAATTTCAATGGCGCTCTCAATACTTTTCATATTATTCCTCTAAAATTTACAGTTGGTTTGAAATTAAAAACGCCGGAGCGTTTGTCCGGCGTTAGGATTTCAAAATAAAAAAAACTAACCGACGTGCTCCGGCAAAATATGCAGATGATGTTGGTTGGTTTGATAAATCATAAAATTAATCATAAAGTAAATATTATTTCTTGGCAAGTAAACTGTACCTACATTCAATCCCGAAGTGCAACACCTGTTAGTTCGTAGAATACCTCATATGGGGTTTTCCAGCCAAGTCTTTTACGTGGCCGGCTGTTTAGTAAATACTCTACACGGGCAATATCTGCCTCGCT
>JABXNS010000184.1_pt1 | contig 16002 bp, 13 predicted proteins | sample 7301101 | NCBI WGS metagenome assembly JABXNS01 (sample SAMN14449646, study PRJNA615230) | soil metagenome | isolation source: soil from bare, unvegetated metal-rich iron-sulfur acidic spring small-cell... | place: Canada: Paint Pots Mound, Kootenay National Park, BC | collected 2017-05-25
CGTTGCGGTTCGTCTTTCCCCCGCCCCCCAACGTCGTCGCCCCCCTGGCGGTCATGCCCTCAACTCCGGATACCCTTGGCCCGCCGGCTCCCTCGCTGGCACCATTCTCGCAACTCGGTCCGGCCATTCCCGTTCACGGCAGCGAACTTTCGGCAAATCTTGGGAAGTATCACGTGGCTGCGATCGTTGCTTCGCTGCCGTCGTTGCCCGGAACCGCCGCGCGCGTTCGGACGATTTCGGCACTGCGGGATGACGGCGACGGCAACCAACTCGGCGCGCAAATCGCGCACTTTACGGAAGCGGGCGATCCGCAAAGTCTGGGCGTCCTGTTCGGTTCGATACCCTCACTCGACCCGGGACCGCAGGGCCCATTGCCGACGAGCACCCTTTCGGGGCAACGAAACACGCTTGCCGGCATCCATTATGCGAACCACCGTCAGAACGCTTACGCGCTTGCGGATGTGGGCGTCTCGTGGTATGACGCGACGTACGCGGCGGCTTCGCACGCCGCAAAGCCGGGCGCGTTCTATCACGTGGGTTATGCATACGGCGCGAGGGGCCGGTTCGCGCAGCTCGACGCCTACCGTTTCGAGCCGCGCTACGCCCAAATCGTCTTGCCGTACGGCACGCCGGAAAACATCTGGGCCGTCGCGTGGTCGTGGCCGGGAGTGTGGTTGAAATCAACCTACCAGGTCATCGACAACTCGCAGGTCGGCATCAACCGTCAGGGCTTCCGCTTAAAATACTCCAACGACGCGTCCCCGGTCATGAATTACCACGTGAGCTACGCTCGCTTTTGGCAGATCGAGCCGGCGAGTCTATCCAACGCGCGCGAGCCGGGGTTCGTCGAGGGCTTCTTCCTTCCGCAAAGCGGCAGCGGCACGATCGGTGCACAAGAACAGCTCGCGGGATATCTGGTCTGGCACACGCCGTACGCGGACCTTGCCGTCGATGCGGTTGAAGATCGTTTTTACCGGGCCACGCCGGGCGATCCGCGCGAATACGTTTCGTATCACGTGCCCCAATACATCATTTCGGCGAGCCGCACGTTCGGCACGCGAGCGGTAACGGCGGTCGGATTGGGGCGCTATGGATTATCGGGCTCGTGGGCTTCGTTCGCGACCAACGTGCAGGTTGCCCAGCGGCAAGTGTTCGCGGGTTTGCAGTATCAGCTTTCGCCCGCGCACCTCATCCACGTCCAGGCACGCCGATTCTTGACCGATGGAACGAGCGCGACGCCGGGGATTCCCGCAAACGCCAATGCATCCGTAATCGTCATCGAGGACCGAATCAGTTTCTAGAGAGTCTGCTCGACGGAAGGCCGCAGGCGTTTTGAAACGTGAATCCGTGTTGGTCGTCAAAGTTGCGTTCTTTTAGAACCTTCAACAGCGCTAGCTGGGTCATCGAACCCTTAACCAGGCCGCACAGATGGCGCTGCCAGTCCCGAGGGTCCACCGAATATTGGGCCAGTTGCGTGCGTTTATCGGTGCTTTCGTAGGTGGCCGTTACGACTAATCCGCTCGAATCGAAGCGAAGCGCCTCGATGCTCTTCAGGCGCGGCGGCACGGGCAGCGCCCCGATTTGAACGTGCGCGGCGACATCGTACAATTGCACCTCGCTTTTTCCGAACGCGAGCATTCGCCCGTCGGGTGAAAGCGCGCACGGCGCGTCCTTCACCATATCCCGCTCGGCGTTCGCATCGCAGGGTTTCCGCGACGGGGACGCGCTGGAGCGGCTGGTTTGCAGCAAGGGGTAATGCAGATCGCGCAGCGAGCGAACGGCAATGCCGTTGCCCTCGACGGCAGTGCCCTTGCCCTCGTCGGTGACAAACCGCGGGCCATCCGGTTTCGGGTCGTAATCGGCAAAGGGCAACGAGCCCGACGGGTTGGCGATCTCGTATTCCGGGTGTCCCTCGTAGGCGATGCCGCCGCCGTATTGCTCGTGACGACCCGGCAAAAGAATGAGCGGGAACTGCGAGAGTGGGTCGTCGGCGGATAATCGAGGCCAAATGAAGGTCGCATTCGCACGAAGACACTCGGCGCAAGCGTAGGACGTTGCGTGGTCGAGGTTTGACAACGCCGCAATATAGATGTTCGTGCCGTCGAGCCAGACCAGTTTCTTTTCATCGGAGCTGAAAACGACTTCTCCGCCGCAGGTGTCGCCCGGACAGGACGGGTGCCCGATTTGCAAATGTCCGATTTTCGATGACCGAACGGTATCGAAAACATCCACGAACGTCATGCCTTTGGAGAGGGCCGCAACGTACCTTCCATTGCCCGAAATCGAGATGGCATCAAAATGCGAGCCGGGCGAGCGCTCGAGCGCGCGTACCGCTCCGGTTGCGACGTCGAGCGTTTCCACCGTTCCATCCGAACCGGCAAGCACGACGGAATTGCGCTCCGGCATGCACGCGAGAGCGTCGATCGGACCGACATCGCGCGTCGCGGATGCGCTGGCCCGTAAGTCCGGCGCAACGGTGTATATCGTGATCTTGCGCGGCTCGGCGAGCGCGAACTGCCGCGCCCCCCGCATGCCGCAGAGAAAAGAAGCGCTCCCGGCGACCGACAACGCGCCCGTTCGAACCAAGCGTTTCGTGATCGTTTGTGCAGGCAATTCCAACATGGTCAGAGTGCTCACCGCCGGTGCCGATCGTCGCGCCGCCGTCTGGCTTAACAGCACCAACAATTTCCCCCGCTCGGCGAAGGCGCCGGCGGTCCACGCGGGCGTATAGACGCGAACGAGCTCGTCCAGCTGGGCCAAATGAAGGAGCAGTGCACCCGCCGCTCGCGGCGCCGGCGCTTGCGCACAAGCTTCGGCTGCGACCAATGCCCCGACCGATCCGGCGCCGCTTTCCGCCGAGAAATCAGCCAGGTGTTCGGAACGTTGAACGGCGAGCGCCGCATTCGCTTTGTTTCGCTCGTTAAATGCTAAACTGGAAAGAACGAGCAGTGCAAGCACCGCGATGGTTAAGCCGCCAATCGTCGCGCGCACTCGCAGAATGCGATCCCGCACTTGCTTGGCGCGTTCTCGGCGCTCATCATCGAGCGCTTTTTCACTGTCCAGCAACAGCTGCTGCACTTGATTGAATTTTCCGCCATATCGCTCGGCCCAAGCGCTCGTGCGCTTGCGTTTTCTCCACCATTCGAGGTGGGATTCGACCTGCGCGGGCGGGAGCGTGAGTTTGGCCGTCATTAGCTCACTTCGGAAATCGTCAGCAACGCGCGATAGCGCTTTCCATCGTCCGCTTCGGCAGCCAACCAGCCCGTTATGGGATCGCTCATTTTTTTCCAGCGCCGCAGAAGAACTTCGTGCACGATGTTGATTTGGTCGGCATCATCCAAGACGGCCCTTTCGTTTTTTGCCGGCAACAAAAAAGAGCAGTCGTCGGCGCGGAAACGATCGACAACCGCAACCACGGCTTCGCGCGGGAGCCCCGTTTCGGCGCACAGCTGGCCCAAGGGAATCGCGCGCCGCGTTTCGCGCCCCTCGCCGTCTCGACCGCTTAGCGCGCGGAAAACGGCCTCGACCGACTCTTCGGGCAACCCTTCCATGACTTGGTCGGCATGGTTTGAGAGCGCTCCGTCCAGGCTGCCGACTTGCTCGTACAACTGCATCGTCAAGTTGCGCGACGGGCTCGCTTCCCAAAGACGGGACAGGCATTGCTGCAGCAGCGGCAACGGATCGGGTTCATCTTCGGTTTTGCTCAACAGGCGTTGGACCAATTCACTCTCGATCGAGCCGTCGGCCTTGGCAATCGGCAGGCGTATGACGTCTTCGTACTGATCGGTGGAAAGCGAAGGGACCAGAAACTGGGCGCTGCTGACCGCCTCGGGCAAGCCACGAAACCACGCGCAGTCGCCGATGAAGTCGGAACGCATGGTGATGAGCACCTGAATGGACGGTTGCCCCAAACTGCGTGCGGCCTCGAGCAACAACTGGACGAATTGGAGGCCCCTTTCCCGGCTGCCGGCATCTTTCGAAAGGCGGTCGGCCGCTCCGTATGTGAAGAGCTCTTCGAACTGGTCCACGAGTAGGACGATCGAGGCCTCACGTAGGGCGGGGATTTCTTTGAGGGCTTCGCGCAGTCCGAAACTCGAACTCGACAAGGCCAGCTCGATGCGCTCGGCGCGGATGGCGTGGTCATCCATGGGGCCGATCTCATCCGCCAACCGGACAAGGGCGGCGGCCAGCTCAGGCAGCGGATCGTCGCTGGGATGCATGGTCGCAAATTGCCAGGGGCGTCCACCCTTTTGGCCGCGCTCTTTGCGCAGCAGCGGCAGAAGGCCGGCGCGCACCAGTGAGGATTTGCCGCTGCCCGAACTGCCAACGACCGAGACGAAATGGCTTAGGTCCAGCAGGCGGTAGAGCGCCGCTACCTGTTTTTCCCTGCCGAAAAAAAACTCGCAGTCGGCGACATCGAAGGGGCGCAAGCCGGCGAACGGGCGATCATGGGAAAGATGCGTCGGTTCAGTCGTGGTCATTACGCGGTGCGTTTAGTGGGCGGCGTGGCAAAGAGCGCATCGAGCGCTTCGGGTGGCACGGGTCCGTCCCCAAATTGGCGCAGGTCGAGCACGAAGTCGACGCCGTCGTAACTTTGCCGGCTCGCGGCCCATTGTTTGTCTGGATCGTCCTCGGGAGGGCCCGCGAGCAAACTCTTGCGCTCGAAGTCCTTTTCGCGCCCAAGTTTGCGGTAGTCGCGCCAGATGCCCGGCTGCTGCTCGATCCACGTTTCGGGAACGTTGCCCCAACATAAGACCACCGCGTCGCACCCGGCCAGTTTGCGTTTATTGTTCTCCATGAGTTCGGTGCCGCTGTCCGCGCTGAACGTCGGCTTCACGGCTTTGACGTGACGCTTCTCCAGCGCGTCGGCGATCCGGAGTGCGTAGTCGATGTCATCGCGGCGGCAGTGGAGATAGACCGTGGAGTCCGCCTTGATGCCGCTCGCTTGATCGACTTCTGGAATCGGACGGCGGTCCAGGTACCCTAAGAACGTCTCGATAAACGCGCTACACTCGGCGTCGAGAACTTTCTCGCCCCCCGCGACCCGGGTTTCGCCAAACCGTTGAAGAACGTCGAAGGGATCTCGCTCCCGTGCGTCCTGCGCCTCAACACCGGCGCCGGGAACCAACTTCAGCGCCCAAATAAAGCGAAGAAATAGTTCATCCGCTTTCGCGCGAGCCGCTCTCGCTGCAGCTAGGCGCAGTTGCAGTTTGGCGATCGGTTCCGGATCATCGCCATCGGGGGCATTGCCCATGTTGCGCCCGAGCAAATGTACGGAAGCCTCTGCGTGCTCCAGCGCTTCGTTAATGAATGTGGTCGCCGCCGCAACGCTTTCGAGCGGAATTTTTTCATTTGGCGCCGGCGTTACCCTGTATCCGCGCTTTTCTAATTCGATAACGATACGCTCGTACGGCTCCCGCATATCGCCCGCAGGTTTTGCGATAAAGATCTTGCGTGACGAGTCGATCAGCAAGCTGACCGCGGGGGCGGCCGTTTTTTGCTGCGCGTGCTCGCGAGCATGCCGTAAGAGATCTTCGGCAAGGCGTTCCACCGCGTCGTGGTATTGCCGTTTGAACTCTTCAAACGGGCTCCCGGAAGTATAATCGAAAAATTCGCGGTGGCGCCGCGGTCCGCGTTCGTCCTCGTCGTAGAAAACCGTGTGCTGTTTAGTCTGTAGCATCGCCGGCATATCGGCCTCGCTGATGGGACTCTTCTTGACGACCACGATGCGCGACTTGGCCTGGTCGCCCCAGCGCGCGGCAAATAACTCCAGCTCCTTGTTGCAATAGGGCCGCGAAAGCCAATTATTGGAAAGCACGACCACGAGAAGATCGGAGTCCTTGATCGCCCCGCGAAGGACTTCGTCGAAATCATCGCTCGCGCGTATGCCCGTGTCGTCGCGCCAAATGTCCGGGGTCGGTGGTCCCTGGTTTTTGAAATGATACTCTAAGCAAAGCCAGAGCCTCGAAACGAACCCCGGCCGTCGCTTATCATCGAGGGCCGGCAGATCGTCATTGTGCGCGTACGAAATAAAAACTTTAAGCGGCGCCAATACCAAAGACCCCCTCATTCAAAGCGCTTGGGACGCCTTGCCCGGCGACGTCCTCTTTCGGGTTTCGCTGGGGCGATTCTTGCGAGAACCTGCGCGGGCCGTAGGAATCCCGGACGCGAGCCGTTTCGCCGGCGTTTTACGCGCTCAGGCGCCGCAGGACATAATGCAAGATGCCGCCGTTGCGATAGTACTCCGCTTCGTCCGGCGTGTCGATGCGAAGCAAGACCTTGATCGAGAGCGAGTCGCGTTGTGCGCCGGATACGCGCACCGTTAGCTCCATCCGCGGCTTGATGCCGCTTTCCAGCCCGACGATATCGTACGTCTCCTCACCGGAAAGCGCGTACGTCGTGCGATCCGCTCCATCCAGGAATTCTAGCGGCAGGATGCCCATGCCGATCAGGTTGCTGCGATGGATGCGTTCGAACGACTCGGCGATGACCGCTCGAATGCCGAGCAGCATCGGGCCCTTGGCAGCCCAATCCCGTGAGGAACCCGAGCCATACTCTTTGCCCGCCAGCACGATCAGCGGCGTGCCGTCGGCTTTATATTTCATCGCGGCGTCGAAGATCGACATCTGCGCGTCCTCCGGCAAGTAGCGCGTAACGCCGCCTTCTACGCCGGGAACCAGCTGGTTGCGCAAGCGCACGTTGGCAAAGGTTCCGCGCATCATCACCTCGTGATTGCCGCGGCGCGCGCCGTACGAATTGAAATCGATCGGCTCGATGCCGTGCTCGATTAAATAGCGGGCGGCGGGCGAGTTTCTCGCGATGCTCCCGGCCGGCGAAATGTGATCGGTCGTGACGCTGTCGCCAAGCACCGCCAGCGCACGCGCGCCGAGAATGTCGTGCACGGGCGGCGGGTCGGGCAACATATTTTCGAAATAGGGCGGGCGCTTGACGTATTCTGAGTGCGCGTCCCACGCGTAGCGCTCGCCGGAGGGAACCTTGAGTGACGCCCAATTCTTATCGCCGTTGAAAACGTCGCTGTAACGCGCTCGGAACATCTGTTCGTTCACGCATTCGGCGATGAGCGCATCGATCTGCGCATTACTGGGCCAGAGGTCGCGCAAATACACGGGCCCGTCCTTCCCGGTTCCAAGCGGCTCGCTCGTGAGATCCACATCCATGCGTCCGGCCAGGGCATACGCGACGACCAGCGGCGGCGAGGCTAAATAGTTCGCGCGCACCTGCGGGTGGATGCGGCCCTCGAAGTTTCGGTTCCCCGAAAGCACGGCGGCGACGATCGTATCCTGTTCGGCGATCGATTCGGCGATCTCGGCGGGGAGAGGGCCGCTGTTGCCGATGCACGTCGTGCACCCGTAGCCCACCAAATTAAAACCGAGGTCGTCAAGGTACCGGTCAAGTCCCGCCTTGTGCAAGTAATCGGTTACGACTTTCGAACCTGGCGCGAGGCTCGTTTTCACCCACGGCTTGCGCTCCAGGCCCAGTTCCACCGCGCGCTTGGCGACCAACCCGGCGGCGATCATCACCGCGGGATTGGAGGTATTCGTACAACTGGTGATCGCGGCGATCACGACGCAGCCATCGGAAACCTCGACGCCGGGACGAGCGGCTACGGCCGTGCCGCCGCCGCCTTCATTTTCTAAGCGTGAGAGGGCACTCGCCGATTTAGCATCGCGCGCGCTCTGCCATTCCTGCATCGCCGCAACAAACGAACGTTTCACGTCCGAGAGCGCGACGCGGTCCTGCGGCCGGCGCGGGCCGGCCAAATTCGGCTCGACCTCCGAGAGATCCAAGTGCAGCGTATCGCTGAAGACCGGATCCGGCGTCGCGTCCGTGCGGAACAGCCCCTGCGCTTTGGCGTAAGCTTCAACCAGCGCGACGTGTTCGGCGGCGCGTCCCGTTAAGCGCAGATACTCCAGCGTTTGTTGGTCGATCGGAAAAATCGCGCACGTCGAACCGTACTCGGGCGACATGTTGCCGATGGTGACGCGATCGGCAACGCCGAGCGTCGAGAGCCCGCGGCCGTAAAACTCCACGAACTTTCCGACCACGCCCTTTTTGCGCAAGCGTTCCGTTACCGTAAGAACCAGGTCGGTCGAGGTGACGCCTTCGCGAAGCTTCCCATCCAACCGGAATCCGACGACATCGGGAATGAGCATCGTCACCGCTTGCCCCAACATGGCCGCTTCCGCTTCGATGCCGCCGACGCCCCACGCCAGCACGCCCAGCCCGTTCACCATCGTGGTGTGCGAGTCGGTTCCCACCACGGTGTCCGGAAACGCAACCTCCGCCGTATCGTTTGCGACGCCGGCCCCGCCCGCGCCGAAAACCACACGCGCGAGAAATTCGATATTGACCTGATGCACGATGCCGGTGCCGGGCGGCACCGCACGAAAATTGTCGAGCGCTCCCTGTCCCCATTTCAGAAATGCATAGCGCTCGCGGTTGCGATCGAATTCAAGTTCTTGATTCTTTGCGAACGCATCACGCGAGCCGAAACGGTCGACCTGCACCGAATGATCGATGACCAGCTCGACGGGCTGCAATGGATTGATGCGTTTTGGATCGCCACCCATCGCCGCCATCGCATCGCGCATCGCCGCGAGGTCCACGACCGCGGGTACGCCGGTAAAATCTTGCAGCAGAACCCGCGCCGGGCGAAAGGCGATCTCGCGCTCTGCGGTCTTTCCCGGCCGCCATCCGGCTAGCGCTTCGATATCCGCCCGGCGGACCGTGCGCTCGTCTTCAAAACGCAGCAGATTTTCCAGCAAGATCCGCAGCGAGTACGGCAGGCGCCCGACGTCGCGGAACCCGGCGCTCTCCAGGGCCGGGAGGCGAAAATACCGGTAGGAACGGTCGCCGGCAACCAGGGAATCGGCCGCGCCGAACGTGTTGAGACTCTGCTGGGTCGTCATATCGTCGTAATTTGCGGATTACCGTTCGCGTAGCCTTCGATGTGCAGCGACGCCTCGCCGGAAAGCAGGCGCCACAGCGGTTCGGCCACGAGGCCGGCGCGCCATGCGCTCAGATCCAGCGTGCGGATCAGCGCTTCCCGGTCGCGCGGCGCTTCACGCGCGACCCGTTCGAGCGCGGCGCGCGAAACCAGCAAGCTCGGCGGGAGCTCGTTTTGTTGAGCGATCGCGCCCACCAGCACGTTCATGACGGCGACAAGTCCTTCGCGCCGCCCACCCAGCGGACGCGCCGGACGCTCGGGCAGCTCCGATTCCGGAATGCGTTCCCCTCGCGCGACCGCCTCGAGAATCGAGGGTCCCAGCGATTTGCGCGAGCCGGCATCCAAACGGCGCAGCTGTTCCAAGTCTTGCAATTTGGCCGGCCGCAGCATTGCGAGCGCGACAAGCACGTCGTCCGCCATCACGTATTTGAGCGGGATGTCGCGGCGGCGCGCCGTGGCCTCGCGCAAAACGGCAAGCTCGCTCAAGATGCCGAGTTCGCGACGGCTCATGCGGTTGGAGCCACCAACGCGTTGATACAAGCGTTTTGGTTCGGTGCGGTAGCGCTGCACGTCCGCAAGCGTCCGGCACTCCTCGAGCGCCCAGCCATCGCGTCCGGCTGCTTCCAGGCGCGCCATTAATAGATCGTGCATCGGCAGTAGATGAATGACGTCGTCGACCAAGTAGTCGATCTGCCCCGGTGAGAGCGGTCTCGAACTCCAGTCGCTTACGGTGTGCGATTTCTTCAAACGCACGCCGGTAAGTTCGCGAACGAGGTCGGCGAGCGAGATCGATGCGCCGTATCCGCAAAACGATGCCGCAACTTGCGTGTCGAAGACCCGCTGCGGCACGCGACCAAAGCGATCGGCAAAAATTTTTAAATCGCTGCTGAGCGCGTGCCCGACCACCAGCGTTTCTGCCAGCGCGTCCGCGAGCGCAGTCAGATCAGGCAACGCAAGCGGATCGACGATGACCACGCCATCGTCAAAGGCGATTTGCACGACCATGAGGCGCGCCGTATACGAGCGCTCGTTATGAAACTCGGTGTCAAGCCCCACGCGTGGCGCGCGCGCGATACGCTGCGCGACCTCACGCAACTCGGACTCGGCGGTGACAATTTCGGGCGTCACGTGCGGGGCGCGCGCCGGTGGTGGAAATGCGGGCGATGGCGCTCGTAAAAGTCGTGTACGCGCGTGTGCACTCGCGTTTCAGTCCCGTGCATCCAAGCCGTGACGCGGTCGCCGAAGATTGCGAGCAGCGTGCAGATCGGAATGGCGATCGCGCACATGGTCCAGACGTGCACCCAGAGCGGAACGCGCAACGTCGCCGCGACGCTGGTCGCAAGCGTGCCGCCGAGGCCCGGAATAACCCGCACGGAGAGAAGAAAGCCGGGCGAACCCACGCGAAAGCGTTTCGCCCACGCCGGCAAATGGTCCAGCGTTTTCTGCAGATCGAGCAGATGCGAGGCGTGCCGGTTAATATAGTAGCCCGCGATGGCGGCAAACACCAACCCGACCGCGTTCACAATCGAACCCCGCACGGGGCCGAAGAGGGTCCCATTCATTATGGCCAGTGCGTCTGTAGCAGAAAACGGCGCAGAGGCGACCGCCGCGAAGATGAGCACCGCGAGCGGATACGCAAACCAATGCAGGGTGCTGATGTAGTTCTCGACCTGGGGCTTCTCCCGGATAACCACAAAGGCGAGGGCAAACGATGCGAGCAACATCGCGACCCCGCCAAATCGTCTTATAAGGGGCAAGCCGTCGTGCTCGAGCTCAAGATCGTCACTACCGTTCTATGCGCCCTCGGGCTCTACGCTTCCGGCCGGATGTATCGCAAGGGCCGCTTGGCTGCTGCGGGAGCCCTGTCGGAACCCAGCGTTGTCCAGCGACCCGCGGCCCAGACGCTGCGCACGCCCAACTCGCTCCTCGGCCTTCTGTATTATGCCGCCTTTGGAGGTGCGATTTGGTTTGCCGGTCCGCTCGTTGCGCGCTTCCTGGTCGTCGCGAGCGCGGCGGCGGCCGCGCTATCGCTGTACCTTGCGTATAGCCTGACCTTTCGCACGCGGATGCCGTGCGTGCTGTGCTGGACCGGCCACATCGTTAACTGGGCGCTGCTAGCCATCGCTTGGCGGCTTTTCAAATTCATGTAAGCGGGGGCTTGTGCGCACGGCCAAAGCCGCGTACAATGCCCTTTATCTCGAGAAACGGGATCGCAAACCGGAGCCCGGCAGCTGAGCCTGCCGCCGGTAGATAAACAGAAAAGGCCACGCGAGCGCGTGGCCTTTCTCTTTGCTGCCGCGAGCGGCGAACTACATCTTGCCGCTTGCGTTCAACTTGTACGCTGCTGCGAGATCGCTCATCGCCGTGGTCAGAATGACATGGTATTGCGCATCCGCCGCGACACCGTATTTTTTATCGATGTCTTTCATGACTTGCACGTGTAGCGGATGGCTGACGAGATGGTCCAGACCAACCTCGACATTGTGGCGGCCGCCGCCGATCGAGGAAGCGCCCCACAGTGCGCCCGCAAGCGCTTCGCCATTGGTAGGATCGACCGCCGGTTTTGCCGGAAGCGCGATATGCTTGACCGTTACGTAATGTAACGAGTCGGCGATCACGAAGTCGAACGTCTTGATGAATTGACCGACCTGCGCTTTGCCGTAGGTCTTCGTGAGTTTGGCTACTTCCGCGCCAAACTTATCACCGGCCAACGTCTTGAGCAGCGTGGTCGTCTGGTAATTCTTCGGGCCGCCGCCTGCGATGACCACGGCTAGCGTAACGCCGAGCGCCGGAGCGCCGTTATAAACGCCGGGGCCGCCAAAGCGGGAATTCATCTTGCCGTTTACGCCCATCGGGCTCATCATTGATCCGCCCGACATTTTGCCGGCTGCCAGGCCGGGAGCCGTTCCGGCGATCGTACCGGCCAGCACGAGCGCTCCGAGGAAACGATATGTATGCATAGGGTCCTTTCTCTTTAGAGGTGCGCTTAATCGGCACCACCCTCGCACAACGGTGCAGGCGTGCCTTTGGATTGCGCAGGGGCTCGCGCCAGACGCGTGGCAGACGCCAAGATGCAAACCCTTACTTCCAAGACCACGATCGGCGTGGTTGGAACCGGGCGCATGGGCGCGGCGTTGGCTTCGCGTCTGAATGAATGCGGATGGAACGTGGAAGCGCTCTTCGACGTCGACCCGGCGGCGAGCAACGTCCTAGCGGAGGAAGTCGGGGCGGTCATCGCCGCAACCGTGGCCGATGTCAGCGAGTTGTGCGATGTCATCGTCACCGTCGTCAGCGACGACGCGGCGATGCAGTCAATCTTCGCCGAAAGCGGCGATTCGCTGTTGGCGCGCCCGGTGTCGAAACTTTTTATTAACTGCGCGACGCTTTCACCCGCGGTGCACGCCCAGATCGCGGGCCGCTGCGCGGATCGCGGTGCACGCGCTCTGGTCGCGTGCATGGCCGGTTCCATTCCGCAGGCTCGAAACGGGGAGCTCCTGCTGATTTGCAGCGGCGACCGGAAGACGTTCGACCATGCAGCCCCGCTGCTTGCGCTTGTCGCAAGCGAATGCGTCTATGTCGGCGAGGGCGCGCGTGCCGCCGAGGTCAAAGCGCTGGTCAACATGGTCATGAATATCAACACTGCCGGCCTGGCGGAGGGACTCGGTCTTGCCCAAGCGTTGAAGTTGGACCTCACGATGGTGCGCGACGTGTTTTCGAAGACCGGCGCCGCCTCGCGCGTGCTCGAAACAGACGGCGCCGATATGCAGGCGCGCGAGCACGACACATATTTTTCCGCGGAACATGCCGCCAAGGATTCGCAGATTGCACTGGCGCTCGCGCGCATATGCGGACTGGATCTACCGCTGGCGGCGGCCACGGCGCAGCAGTACGAACGCATGAAAACGCTCGGACTTGGAGCGCTCGATAAATCCGGTATTGCCGAGCTGACGTTTCCGTCACGCGCGCAGCGAACTTAGCGCGTTTCGACCCGCTCGATCATCGGGCGGTACTTGGGATCGTCGGTCGGCATCTGCGAGAACCAGGCCTCCAAAATTTCGCCGGCGACCGCCGCCGACGTCGCACGTAGACTGAGCGCTAACACGTTGGCGTCGTTCCACTTGCGCGCCGCGCTCGCCGTTTGCGCGTCCGCGCAGAGGGCGGCCCGTACGCCCGGAACTTTATTTGCGGCAATCGAAACGCCCGTGCCGCTCCAACAACAAACGATCCCGCTCGTTGCATCGCCTCGCGCGACGGCGTCACCGACGGCGTGCCCCACGTGCGGCCAGTCGTCGTTGTCGCCATTTTGGAGCGCTCCGTAGAGCGCAACATCGTAGCCGCGCTCGCGCAGCTGCTCTTCGATCGCGGAGGTCACGTCACTGCGCATGTCGCTTCCGAGTGCAATCTGCATGCCGCCATTGTAGCAAAAAAAAGACCGCCCGGAGGCGGCCTTCTTTAATCGTTCGACGCGCTTAGCGCATCGTGATGACGTTGGCGTTCAGGGAGCCGTCCGAGAGGCCCTGACCTTGAACGTCGATGCGGTCGCCCTCGTGGATCGAGGCCCCGCGCGGATTGATCACGGTACCGCGGTGCAAGTGGACCGTGCGGTACGTTCCGTTCGCAAAGCGAATCTGCATATCGTAGCGGCGATAATAGGTCACAACGCCGGCCGCGCGGTTGGCATCCCATCCGTAGGCGGACTTCACTTGACCGGCCGCAGCGTTGATTAAAATTTGGACCCACGGATCCGTCTTCGGCGGAATCGTCGGAAGCGCTACGGGCGAAGCCGTCGGCGCGGGCGCAGGCGAACCTTGCGCGAATGCAGCAACCGAACCGAGTGAGAACAGGGCCGCGAATAGACCAATCGCTCGCAGTTTCATACGTCTGGAGAACGTACGCTGGGGTTTGAAGGTTCCTCGGCCCGGTTGGCCGCGACGGTCATGCTCGTGCGGGAATCGCCTACCGCGCCCTTCGACGTTCTGATGGTGCGCCGAAGCGCGCACAGCGCGTTCGCGCCCGATGCGTACGTGTTCCCGGGCGGCACCGTCGATCCGGGCGATTACGAAAATTTAACGGAAGTAGCCGGTCTTGACGAGCGTCGCATCGCTCGGCTGTTTCGCGTACAAAGCACACGCCTGCTCGATCTCTCCAGCGTTCGCGACACGTCGGTTGCCGATCGCCGCGCGCTGCTGGTCGCGGCACTGCGCGAACTTTTCGAGGAAGCCGGCATCCTGCTCGGAGCGCAGACGCCGCACCACCCGGCGGCCCTGCACGAAGTGCGTACCGCTGTGCGAGAGGGCGTGATCACCTTCGGCCAAGCGTTGCGCGAGCTCGATGCGACGCTTCGTGCCGACCGCCTCGAATTATTCTCGCAATGGGTCACGCCGCCGTCGGAAGGCCGGCGTTTCGACGCGCATTTCTTCGTTGCGCCGGCCGACGCCCAACATGCGGTTGCCGATCGGGTCGAAACGCACGATGCCGTGTGGATCTCTCCGGTGAGTGCGTTGGATGGCTGCGCGCGCGGATCGCACACCATGGTCTATCCAACCATCAAGCATATGGAACGGCTTGCACAGTTCGGCGGAATCGACGAGTTGCTTGCATTTGCGAAAACCAAACCGATCCTGCGCATTATGCCGAATGCGACGCAGGAGGGCGGGTTCGTTCTCCCCGCGGAGCTGGAACGCGCGTGGTAGCGCCCACGCGCGTCGCGCTCGTGCGCGCGCCCAATCCGTCGGCGATGACGCTGTCCGGGACCAATAGCTACCTGATCGATTGCGGTAACGGCCAAGCGATCTGCATCGACCCAGGGCCGCCGGTGCCCGCGCACATCGACGCGATTATGTCACACGCCGCAAAAAGCGGACTGAACATCGATCTCATCCTGCTCACGCACGGCCATCCGGATCATGCACCGGGGGCAGCTTTGCTACGGGAACGAACGGGCGCGCCCATTTCCGCCCACGCAAACAACGCGACCTCGCATCAGCGCGACCTGCGGGACCGGGAAACGATCGTGCTGGGCGACACCAGCGTGCGCGTCGTGGACGCGCCGGGACACACGTTCGACCACCTGGTTTTTTACGAACCGCGCGAGGCCGCGCTGTTCACGGGCGACGTCGTGCTCGGAGAAGGCACCGTCGTCATCGCGCCGCCCGGCGGTTCGATGCGCGCCTATCAGGCGACGCTCTCGCGTCTGGCTGCAGAATTTTCCGGCGCGCGCGTCATCTACGGCGGGCATGGCGACCCGGTAAGCGACCCCGGAGCAAAACTGCAGGAGTACATCGACCACCGGCGCTCCCGCGAACGCCAGTTGCTCGACGCGCTGGCCGGCGGCCCGAAGACGATTCCCGATCTGGTCACCAGCATCTACGCGGAGATCGGCCCGGTCTTGCGGCCTGCCGCCGCTCGGCAAATGCTTGCGTACCTTATCGCTCTTGAGAACGAAAAACGCGTCCGTGCGGTGGCCGTGCATCGCGAAATGACGCCCGCGGAACGCGCCATCTTGAATCCATCGTGGGAACATTTGGTGGGCGCCGACGATGTGGCTGTCGCTGAAGCCGAATTAGGGACGTCGTGGCGGCTCGACGCGCTGCGTTCGTACGTGTTGGTCAACTAATTCGTAGCACGACCTTGCCGAACTGTTCCGCCTCTTCGAGCCGCTGCGCCGCTTCGCCGGCGTCTTCGAGCGCATACGTACGATCGATCGCCGGGTGCAGCGCGCCGCTAAAACACTCCAGCATGCCCGCGAAATCCGCCGGGCTTCCCATGGACGTGCCGAGCACGTCGAGATGCTTCCAAAAAACGGAGAACGGCCGGATCGTCGCATCGCCGGTCGTTCCGCCGTAGGTAACCACGCGGGCGCCCGGCTTCACGATGTCGAGGATTTGCGCGAACGTTTGGCCGCCTGCGGCGTCGATGGCAACATCGATGCCCCATTTTTTTGCCGCTTTATGCCAGTCTGGATCGCTCCGGTAGTTTGCGGTCCCATCCGCGCCCAGCGCTCGCGCGCGCTCGAGCTTTTCATCACTTGACGA
>JABXNS010000185.1_pt1 | contig 15857 bp, 21 predicted proteins | sample 7301101 | NCBI WGS metagenome assembly JABXNS01 (sample SAMN14449646, study PRJNA615230) | soil metagenome | isolation source: soil from bare, unvegetated metal-rich iron-sulfur acidic spring small-cell... | place: Canada: Paint Pots Mound, Kootenay National Park, BC | collected 2017-05-25
CCTGTGGAGTGGTCATGCAAATGCTATCTGCGGAAACGTCCGGGATCAGATCGGCGGCTAGCGAAAGGCCGAATGGAACGATCCGTGGGATGCTGCCCTTTCCAACGCCCACATCATTGAGGGCGAAGAATTTTTTCCCGGCGTGCTCGGCTTGCAGCGCGACGCGCTCTTCGACCTGAAGGCCCGCTTCAAAAAACTGCGGGAGCCGATCGATGCGCTCGTCGTCCTCGTCGAACTCCGTGAGAAAGCCCAAACGCCCGGTATTGATCCCCAAAATCGGAATGTCGTCCTCGATCGCGATGCGTGCGGCGCGCAGTAAGGTCCCGTCACCGCCAACCGTAATGAGCAAACCGGCGTCCGCAACGCGCGCGCCATCGGTGGCGAAGCCCAGCGTTTGCGTTTGTCCATCGCACAAGGCGATCGAATATCCGCGCTCTCGAAAACTCTGCGCCACGCGCGTCGCAAGAGCGCGCGCGTGTTCGCGATTGGTGTCGACGTACAGCGCGACGATGCGCCGGTCCGCGGCCATCATGGCGTTTCCCCGGCGACGACCGCGGCAATGTCCGCATCCGAGACCGCCGGCGCACCCCGTTCGATCCGCGCCAGAAACTCGCGGTTCCCCGCCGGCCCGCGCAATGGCGAAGCGGTCAAATCACGCACGGCCAACCCCAATTCATTCATTGCATCGCGGACTTCGCGCAACACGGCTCGATGCACCTCGGGGTCCCGCACCACGCCGCCGCCGCCCAGGCGCTCCCGTCCAGCCTCGAACTGCGGTTTTACGAGCGCCACGATCGGTGCGCCGGCTCCCAGATACGCGCGCGCGCGGGCAACGATCGTGCGCAGCGAGATGAAAGACGTATCGATGACGATAATTTCGAAGGCTTGCTCGAACGCGTCGTCCGCAAGATGTCGAAAATTCGTGCGTTCGAGAACGCGCACGCGCGGATCGGTGCGCAAGGTCCAAGCCAATTGTCCGTAGCCGACATCCACCGCCGTAACATATGCCGCACCATGGCGCAGCAAGCAGTCGGTGAACCCGCCCGTGGACGCGCCGACATCGAGCGCAACCATGCCGGTAACGTCGAGGGCAAATTTTCGCAGAGCGTGCTCGAGCTTCTGACCGCCCCGGCTGACGTAGGCGTTTCCCGCTTCGATCTCGATGGGCGCATCATCGCGTACCGTTGTCCCCGCTTTGGTCATGGTCTCGCCGTTGACGCGAACCCGCCCAGCCAAAATAAGGCCCCGCGCCTGCGATCGCGTGAGGCCTCCGTGCTGCGCAACCGCCGCATCTAATCGCATGTGCCCAACCTATTGCCCTGAGGGGCGCTAAAACATGTTAGGGGCCGGTATAGGCGAGGTCCAATAGTCGAAATACCTGACCGCCGGGCGCGCTGAAGTACGTATGCGGGCTACCGGGATGGGAAAAACTGGGGACGCCGGCTTCTCGTAACGTTTCGTGAACGCCCGATACATCGTCCGTTCGAAATTCGATCCACGCACCGCGAAAAGCATCTGCGTAGTCGAGCGTCCTTGAAGGCGGCTCCGCGGACGCGTTTTCGCTAAATTCCACGCTGAAGGCGCTCCCGTCGCCAAACGACACTAACAGGACGGGCTGCGGCAAGCCGAAGTCCAGCTCTCGAACGTCGCACGCGAGGACCTCGCGGAAGAGCTGCGTGAATCGCGTTCGATACTCGGGGCGCAGGAACAGATGCACGCGCGCCCCGAGACCAGCAATCATTACGCCGACCGGGCCTTGAGCGCTTCGATCGCCGGCGCGAATTGCATGCGATCAAAAAATAACTCGACGGACGAGATCCGGTCGTCCCGAAACGTCAGTAACTCCACGCTTGGGATCGAACCGGCTTCGGTGTTGGAAACAAAGTCGTAGATAACGCACGCGCGCTCGTCGTCCGCAAAGGCGGCCCGAAGGACATTGCCCTTCCAAATCGGCGCCATGCGGCGTAAAGCGGCGATAAAATCCTGCGCGGAGTTCGACGCCATGAACGGCCCTTTAAACGAAACGTCGGGAGCCAGAATATCCGCCACCGCGTCGTAGTTCTTGTTGCCGACGAACTCGATGTATTGCGTGGCCAGGGACTTGAGGTCGGAACGCGTCTGCATGTTGGGGCTCCTCAGGGATTGAAGGTCGCTTTATTCTAGTCCTTTTTGTTTAAAAAATCAACTTATTTGACATTTTTTTAAACTTGGTCCATACTTCCTGTATGCGAACGTACGGGCAGTATTGCGCCCTCGCCAAAGCCCTAGACACCATCGGCGACCGCTGGACGTTGTTGATCGTGCGCGAACTTTTTGCACGCAAGCGCGCCCCCCACACCGACCGTCTAAACGGCCTGCCCGGTATCTCGTCCAACCTTCTAGCCGAGCGGCTGCGCGAGTTGTAAGCGGCGGGGATCCTTATCCGCTAAGAGGCGCCGCCGCCAATCGCCGCTACGCTCTACGAGCTGACCCCGCGGGGACGGGCCTTGCAGCCGGTGTTGCGTGAGTTGGGTCGCTGGGGCGCGCCGCTTCTCGCGCAGGCCGGCAAAAGCGATGAAATCCGTGGCTACTGGATCGGGCTCCCGGCCGAAATCTTTTTGGCAGACGGTGCACCGTCGCAGGCGCCCGTCACCCTTGAGGTGCGCGCCGGAGGCGAACCCGTGACGCTCTCGACGCACGCCGGCTCCATTCGCTCCTCCATCGGGCCTGCCCAAGAGCCCGACGCCGTCCTCAGCGGGCCCGCCCGCGAAGTTGCTCGTGTTTTGCTGTCACGGGCGCCGCTCGCCGAAGCGCGCAAGCGCGGTGTGCACTACACAGGAGAACGCAAGGTCCTCGAGCGCATCCGCACGCGGCGCTCGGAGTAGCGATCGGTGCTCCGATGCCTGGATGCATCTAAGTGCACTCCAGCGCGGTCTAGTCTTTCAAATGAAGTCACGATTCTCAACCGAAGCCGGCCGGCTCGAAGCGTTCAGCGACGGCGTCATTGCCGTCATCATCACGATCATGGTTCTGGAATTGAAGCCACCGCACGGCACGGACCTTCAGCCGTTGCACGCGATTCTTCCAACCTTGGCCGCGTACGTGATGAGTTTTGCATTCATCGGAATCTATTGGAACAACCATCACCACATGCTCCGCGCGACCGGCGGAATAGACGGCCGGTCCATGTGGGCAAACTTACACCTGCTGTTCTGGCTCTCGCTCGTACCGTTCACCACCATGTGGTTGGGACAAAATCCAACGGCTTCCGTGCCGACCGCTCTCTACGCCTTCGTCCTCCTGCTCGATGCGGTCGCGTTCACGCTCTTGCAACGGGCACTGCTGGCGGTCAACGGCCGCGATACAGCGTTCGCCAAAGCAATCGCGTCCGACGCAAAGGGCAAAATTTCTCTCGTCTTCTATGTCTGTGCGATCGGCTTTGCGTTCCTCTCGCCGATTATTTCGGACGTCCTGTTCGTTGCGGTTGCGCTCATCTGGTTCATGCCCGATCGCCGCTTCGAGCGCGCGATCGCCGATCGACGCACGGCGACGGGTCCCGGGACGGGCCCATGACCGATAACGCCGTTTGGCCTGCATTCGATGGGGCGGCTTGGGCGCCGACAAAAAGAAGTTTTCATCTCTACGCGCAAATGCTTGGGAAGCTACGCGTGGCACTCTCGCCGGCGCAACCCAATTGGATGTTTACGGGCCTGGCATTGTCCGCGCGCGGACTGACGACCGGCGCCATTCCTTGGCGCGGCACGTCGATACAAGCCTCAATCGATGTGTTCTCCTCGGAATTGCTCGTCGAACGCAGCAGCGGCAAAACCGAACGCATCGCCCTGGTCCCCGTTCGCACCGTAGCGGAGATTTATGCGGATTTTCGAGCGGCACTCGAAACGCTCGGCGTGCACTGTGCGATCTCGCCCGTGCCACAAGAAGTTCCGGACACCACGCCCTTCGATGAAGATCACCGCTCGGCTAGGTACGAGCCCGCGGCAGTCCAGCGTTGGTTTCACACCGTCACGGCCGTCGCGAATGTTTTCGATGCGTGGCGCGCGCATTTTTTTGGCCGCACCGGCATTCAAGTCTGGTGGGGCGGGCTCGACCTCTCGCTCATGCTCTTTAGCGGTAAACACGTAACCGCACCGGACGACCGCGGCTACATCATGAGGTATGACCTTGACGCCGATCTGATGAACGTTGGACTTTTTTATGGCGACGGACAAACGGCGCCATTTTTCTTCGGCTATATCTTTCCGGCGCCGTCGGGACCCGAGAAGTTGGCGACGGCGCCGGCGGGCGCGACGTGGTCGGATACGTTCAAAGAGTGGGTTCTGCCGTACGATACCGTTCGCACCGCAGCCGATCCTATTCGCGACCTGCGCGCCTTCCTCGATGCCATCTACACGCATTGCACGACCGTCGGGGGCTGGGATCGCGAATTGCTCTCATATATCGCGCCGAAGCGCCGGGTTCAGTCCTAGGCAGTCACCGCACGAGGCACAACCTTATTCGGTTCGCTCTTCCATCGCGCGATCGATCTGCGCCTGAGCAGACTTCAGGAGTTCCTCACATTCGCGCGAGAGCGCTTTGCCTTCCTTAAAAAGGGCGACGGCCTTATCGAGCTCGATGTTTCCGCTCTCCAAATCGTTGACGATCGATTCCAATCGTACAATCTTGGCTTCAAAGGTCGACGGTGCTTGTGGTTCAGCCATTGGAATCCACCCGTTCGACGCGCGCGTCCAACGTTCCGTGCATCAAACGCGCTGTAATGAGGTCGCCGGCGCTCGCATCGGAGGCGCGCCGCAAAACCTTGCCGTTGCGGGTCACCAGGGCGAAGCCGCGCTGCAGCTCGCGGTCGGGATCCAAGGTAGCGAACTTGGCGAAGACGCGCTCGAACCGTTGCGAGAACGAGGCGGCGCCTTTCGAACCGCAAAGCCTGAACCGGCGCGTTGCCCCGTCCGTTCGATTCGCATAACGGACGAGCACACTCCGCGAACTCGCCGATAAGCCCGCCGTGGCGCGGGCAAGTCGTTTTTCGCGCTCGGCGATGCGCTCGGATGGGCGCTGATTGTCGAGCCGATGGCGCAGCAACAAAAAGCGCCGCTCCTGGCCGCCGGCAGCCGCGCGTGCTCCGCGCTGAACCGCTTGCAGGCCTGCGTCCAATCGCTGCGCTTTGTCGAAGAGGAGCGCTCGCGCGTACTGCGCGATCGTATCGCGGACCCGTTGGATGCGCGCAAGAAGCGCGTCGCGCGCTTCGCCAAAATACTGCGCCGCATTGGAGGGGGTTTCAGCATAATGGTCGGCCACTTCATCGGCGAGATGCCGGTCGCCGGTGTGGCCGATGGCCGTCATGACCGGATGCGCGCAGCGGGCGATCGCTCTGACCACGGGCTCGAGATTGAATGGAAAACGATCTTCAAACGAGCCGCCGCCGCGAGCGAGGACGACCGCATCGACCGGCATGCGCGATGCCCGGTCGATGGCTTCGGCTATGTCGATTTCGGCGCCGAAACCTTGCACGCGCGTTTCGACCAGCGTAATTCGGAGATGCGGCGCGCGGCGCGAGGCGGTTTCGAAGAAGTCTTCCGCCCCTTTCGCACGCGCCGATACGAGCGCGACGTGCATGGGGAACAACGGCATCGCGCGCTTGCGGTCCCCATCGAAGAGGCCTTCTTTACGGAACCGCTCGCGCATGGCTTCCAACTGGGCATGCAAGTTGCCGATGCCCGAAGGCCGGGCCGCCGTGACGATCAACTGATATTTACTCTGGTCTGCGTAGATGCCGAACTCGCCCGAAGCGATCAACTCGTCGCCGTTTTTGATCTCCGGCAGCTCGAGCGCGCGGCTCTCCCACGCAACGCACGCGAGAACGTCGCGCCCCTCCTTGAGATCGAAGTACAAACGGCCGTTCTGAAGCTTGCGATAATTTGAAACCTCGCCGCGCACAGAGATGCCGGTGAGGGTTTTGCTCTGTTTGAGCATCTTTCCGATGTAGCTGACAACGCGGCTAACGCCCTCGACTCGCTGGGCGGAAAAAAGCGCTTCTTGCATGGCTTAGGGCGTGAACGTCGGCGCGGGGACGATGGGCGGGACCGGAGGTTCCGTAAAAGCGGGAACGGCCGCGCTGCTGTAGGGGTTCGGGCCCGGCGGCTGGTACGCGCTGCGATCCGCCGCTTGCGCCATGGGCGAAGAGCACGTGGATGCCGGCTCGGTGCCGGCCAGAAAATATTCGGCGCCCAATTTGCTGCCCGCGGCGCACCGCGTGACCTTCACCACCTCGCCGTTCGGAAACGGAAAATCGTGCTTCGCAACTTTTTCGAGCGCGCCGCGCATAAAGCGCGCCCACGTGCGGGCCGGAATGTTGCCACCGTAACTTTCATTCATCCGCGTGTAGTCATCGTTGCCGAGCCATACGGCCGCCACGAGATCCGGCGTGAACCCCACAAACCACGCGTCCCGGAAATTTGAAGTCGTTCCGGTTTTTCCACCCGCCGGGCGGTCGATCACGGCGTTGGGATATCCGGTTCCCTCTTGGATGACGCTTTCCAGCATCGTATCCATGATAAAGGCAGTGCCCGCACTGACCACTTCGGTTTGCTGAGGATACAGATTGTCCATGATCGTCGTTCCGAGCGAGTCTTTGACCAATCGAAACGGCGAGGGTTCGACGTGAATGCCTTGGTTGGCAAGCGTCGAGAATCCACTTGCTTGGTCGAGCGGCGTTACGACCGAGGTTCCCAGCGCGAGCGAAAGATTGGCTTCGAGCGGCGAGCGGACGCCCATCCGCTGCGCGTAGGCGATGACGCGATCGACGCCAAGCTGCTGGGCGAGCTTGACCGCCACGACGTTTCGTGATTGCGCCAATGCCGTGCGCATGGAGATCGCCCCCATGTAGCGGTGGTCGTCATCTTCGGGCGCCCAGCGGGTCCCGTCGCCCATCGGATAATCCGCGGGCGTATCTTGCACGGTCGTCGTGGGTGGCATCCCGCTATCGATCGCGGCGGTATACACGTACACCTTAAACGAGGAGCCGGGCTGCCGGTGCGCCTGCCACGCACGGTTAAATTGATTTTTCAACGAAAATCCGCCGGCGCCGCCCACCATCGCAATAATTTCGCCCGTGGACGGACGCAGCGCAACCAGCGCTTCCTGATGCGCGCCGATCCCTTCGGAAATCGCATGCTGGACACCCCAATTGACGGCTTCCTCCGCGATGCGCTGCACGCGCGCGTCCAAACTCGTGTAGACTTGCAGGCCGCCTTCGTAGGTCGCTTGCGCTCCGAATTGGCGCTCCAGTTCGTGGGTGGCATACGTGGTGAAATACGGATAGAGATAACCCTGGAGTCCGGGCTGACGCTCCCCCGCGAGCGCGAGCGGCGCCGCATACTGGCGATCGGCTTCGCCTTGCGAGATGAATCCGGCGGCAACCATGCGGTCGAGCACGTGCAGCTGCCGCTCGCGCGCGTGCGGCAAATTCACATAGGGCGAATAGTCGGAGGGCGCGGCGGGCAACCCGGCCAGGAGCGCGGCCTGCCCGATGCTTAGGCTGCCGACGCCCTTGCCGAAGTACGTGTGCGATGCCGCTTCGACGCCGTACGCTTGCGATCCAAAGTAGATCAAGTTGAGGTAGCGCTCGAGAATCTCTTCCTTCGTATAATATCGCTCGATCTCCATAGCCAGCAGCGCTTCCTGAATTTTGCGCGATATTGAACGCTCGTTGGATAAGAAGAGCGCGCGGGCGAGTTGCTGCGTAATCGTCGACGCGCCTTGAAATTGCTGATGGCGATAGTCCGCATATGCCGCGCGAGCGATGCCCCCGAAGTCCACGCCGTGATGTTGGTAGAAATGCTGGTCTTCCGTCGCGATGAACGCATTGCGCACCATGGGCGGGATTTTATCGATCGGAACCCAGATGCGGTTTTCACGGTAGAGGTTGGCAAGCAACGTCCCGTCGCGTGCATAGACGCGCGTCGACCGGCGCGGTTGATAATCGGCCATGCGATTGATGTCCGGCAAATTTTTGGAATAGGAGGCGATAACGCCGGCAATAGTTCCCGCCGCGAAGAGCGCGACGAACAGGACCGCGACCAGCATGATACGCATGACGCGCCACCACGGTGCGGTTTTCGAGCGCGTACCCCGCCGTTTACGCGCCATTGCGCCCGGCTCGCTTTCCGCTCGTCATCGAGGCTAGCACGCCGTTGACGAAGCGCCCGGAATCCTCGGTCGAAAATTTCTTGGCCAGCTCCACGGCCTCGTTTATAACCACCGGGTGCGGCGTCAGCGGACGGTGCGCAAGCTCGAAGGCGCTCATTCGCAAGAGCAGCCGGTCGATGGTCGGCAAACGCTCCAGCGTCCACCCTTGTAGGAGCGGGGATACGGTCGAGTCGCTCTCGGAGGCATGCTCGAGCGTGCCGTACACGAGATCTTTGATAAAGGTGCGCTGTTCGCTGCCGCTGCCTGCATGCGCAAAGGTTTCATCGAGCACCTCGGCAGGCTCCCGATGCCCGATTTCGACACTGAAGAGGGCCTGCAGCGCCAGCTCGCGCGCCATCCGACGGGTAGGCATCGATGCAGCGGCCTATGCGGGTCCAACGGGTTGCACGCCGGCACGCATTAACGAAGGCAAGAAGTCGATGTCGTACGTTCCGTTGCGAAATTGCGGCGTCGCAAGGATCTCCAAACACTGTCCGATGGTCGTTTTCACCCCGGCGACGACGGTTTCGCGCAGCGCGCGTTCCATGCGTCCGATCGCCTCATCCCGCGTGTCGGCGAACGCCACCACTTTAGCAAGCATCGAATCATAAAACGGGGGAACCTTCGCTCCGGCATACACGTGTGTGTCCACGCGAATTCCCGGCCCGCCGGGGAAGACGACATCGCTCAGCTCGCCCGCGGCGGGGGAAAAATTATGGTGCGGGTCCTCCGCGTTGATCCGGCACTCGATCGCATAGCCGCCCGCTTTGAGATCGCGTTGGACGTAACCCAGCGCTTCGCCGGACGCAATGCGAATTTGCTCTTTGACTAAATCGATTCCGTAGACCATCTCCGTAACCGGGTGCTCGACCTGGATGCGCGTGTTCATTTCCATGAAATACACGTGACGGTCGCTGACCAAAAATTCTAACGTACCGGCGTTCGTGTATTTGACGGCCGATGCCGCGCGAACCGCCGTTTCGTGCAGCGTCTTGCGAACGCGATCGGAAAGGTTTGGCGCCGGTGCCTCCTCGATCAGTTTTTGGTGCGACGGCTTCTGAACCGAGCAATCGCGTTCGCCCAAATGCACCACGGTGCCAAAATTATCACCGAGAACCTGCACTTCGATGTGCCGCGGGCGCAAGATGAGTTTTTCCATGTACATGCGTCCGTCTTTGAAGTTGGCCTCCGCTTCGGCTTGCGCCGTTGCAAACGCGCCATTCATGCCTTCGGGCGCCGTTACTTCACGCATGCCTTTGCCGCCGCCACCGGCCGTCGCTTTGAGCAACACCGGGTAGCCGAGTTTTTTGGCAGCTTTGCGCGCCTCTTCAGCCGATTGCAGAATACCGGTGCCCGGCGTGGTGGGAACGCCCGCAGCGTCCATGACGCGGCGCGCCGTTGCCTTGTCGCCCATCGCGGCGATCACCGACGGCTTCGGACCGATGAAGGTCAGGCCGTGATCCGTGCAGATCTCCGCAAAGCGCGCGTTTTCCGCAAGGAATCCGTAACCGGGGTGAACGGCATCGGCTCCCGTGATGAGCGCAGTAGAAATGATATTGGGAATGTTCAGATAGGATCGCATGACGGGGCCGGGGCCCACGCAAAATGCCTCATTGGCCTGCCGCACGTGTAGCGACTGACGATCCGCTTCGGAAAAAATTGCGACCGTTGCGACGCCCAGCTCCTGGCAGGCCCGATTGATTCGCAGCGCGATCTCGCCCCGGTTGGCGATCAAGACCTTCTTAAACACGCGGGGCTCTCACTCGCGTTCGATCTCGAAGAGCGGTTGTCCGAATTCCACCGGCTGGCCATCTTGGACCAAGACGGAGCGTATTCGCCCCGCGCCAAGCGAGCGAACCGGATTGCGGATGCCCAGGGCTTCGACGTACGCAAGTTCGCGATCTCCGTCGAGTTTGGCGCCGGGTTCGGCGACGGGCTTGGTCAGCCGTGCGATCCCGACGAGATCGGCTTTGATCAGATCGAGCAGCTGCGCTTGTGGGTGACCCGAACTCGTAACGCCATTGGTCGAAACGCGCGCATCAGCGTCCGGCGCGCGCGGAGCGGCCCGGTTGACTTCAATGTAATCGCCGTCGGCGCCGTCGATCCGCAACCCGGTCAAATCGGTTCCCTGCAAGAGCTCGACGCACCGGCGGACGCGTTCGACCAGCCCGGCAGAATCAGAATCCATGAGCCCCGGAGCATTCGCCGTCTGGCGGGCGTATCCTGAGCGCCGTCATTCGTCCAGCGCGATCGGACGATTCTCGGCATCGACCTGTGCGGCCGCTGCTTCGTAACGCTTATCGATATCGGCAAGCGGGACGACGACAAAAGGCCGCTCCAATAGCTGCGGATGCGGCAACGTCAACCCGTCGCGGTCCATCCGCACATCGGCATAATCCCGCAAATCCAAATCGATAACGCGCGGACCCCATCGGTAGGTGGGAACTCGGCCCAGACGGTGCTCGATTGCCTGCAATTCTTCAAGCAGTTTATCCGGCGGGATATGGGTTGCGAGAAGCGCAGCGGCGTTGATGAAATCCGGCTGATCCGTAACGCCCCAGGCCTTCGAGCGGTACAAGCGCGATACGGCCGAGACGTTGCCCAGCGCGCGCAGTGCGCGAATCGCACGCCGGACATTGCCCCCGGCATCGCCCACGTTCGAACCCAGACCGATGGCGGCTACGGACATGCGGGATGCCGCGTGTTGGTGCGGCGCAGAATCACAACCGGCGTCGCACCGTCCAAAATTTCGGGCTTGGCTATGGACACGCGCGCGCCTCGGATGCGCGCGTCGGCGAATACCTCGTACAGAATCGCGTCTGCCAGCCGTTCGAGCAGCTGAAATGAATGACCGCGCACGACTCGGGCAACGGTATCGCGGACGGACGCATAGTTTACCGTGTCGGCCAAATCGTCGCTGTGGGCGGCGCGCTCGAGGTCCAACTCCAGTTCAAGATCGATGTCGAAGGGTTGCTCGCGCTCGCGTTCCTCCGCATACGCGCCGTGTTTCCCGTCCACGCGGATACCGCGAAGCACGATTAGGTCCACCCCGGCGGCCTCCAGTTCCGCTCGATGGCATCGGCCGTCGTAACCACGTCTCGAATCTGCTCCACGTCATGGACCCGAACGATGTCGATTCCTGCGGCAATGGCGAGCGCAACCGTAGCGGCCGTGCCGTAAATGCGTTCGTGCGGTTCCCGCCCGGTCAACTTTCCGATCGTGGATTTGCGCGACGTGCCCAGCAACGTCGGAAAACCAAGGGCGACCAAACGCGGCAGCGACTGCAATACGGCGATGTTCTGCTCGGCCGTCTTTCCAAAACCGATACCCGGATCCAAGATGACGTGCTCGGCGCGCATGCCGGCTCGAACGGCGCGGGCAGCCGCTTCCTCGAGGTAGGCGAGCATCTCATCGACCACGGAGGTTTCATATGTCGCCGCGTCTTTGTTGTGCATGATCACCACGGGAACGTTGCACTCAAGGGCAACGGCCAGCGATCGTTCGCCCAGGCCCCAAATGGAATTAAAGATGTCGGCACCCGCTTCATGCGCCGCGCGAAATATCTCCGGTTTGAACGTGTCGGCCGAAAGAATAGCCTGCTCACCCAACTGTGCGCGCGCTTCGGAAATCGCCGGCAGCAAACGCTGCCGTTCCAACGACTCCGGGAGGGGGATGTGACCCGGCCGCGTCGATTCGGCGCCCAGGTCGACGATGTCCGCCGAGCGGCGATATTGGTCCACCGCGCGCGAGGCAGCGCTCTGGGCCGACGCGACGCCGTCACCGGAGAATGAATCGGGCGAGACGTTTACAACGCCCATAATATAGGTTCGCTCGCCCCAAACGAGGCGACGCGAGCGCACGGTTAGCGCGCCGCGATCAGCGTGCGGTGGATTCTGAGCGAACGTTTTCAAGCCACCAGTGCCGGAGCGTCGCGACGATAAACGTCGAGCCCGTAACCACGACGATGTCATCCGGCCCCGCGTTACGGCGGGCGACGGAAAGCGCATCAACGGGATCGTTGATGGCGCGGGCGGCAAAACCCATTTCTGCGGCAATGCTTGCGAGGCGCTGCGGCTTTGCGGCCGGCCGGCCGGCGGCTTCGAACGACGTGCAGATGAAGGACGCGGACAAACCGGTCCCAAGGCCGCGGATAATTTCGGCCTGATCTTTGGACTCCCCAATGCCCACGACGAAACGATACGGCCGTTCCAGGCCAAAGTGCGTCGCGAGCGACTCTGCCAGAGCGTTTGCCTTATCGGGGTTATGAGCGATGTCGAAAACGACAATCGGCCGCGTTGGAAACACTTCCATACGTCCTGGCAGCGCCACGTGTTCGAGCCCTCGCCGGACGTCGGCGATGCTCGGTTGCATCTCGGGCGGAAGCTGCTCGAGAACGACGATGGCTGCGGCGGCATTACGGGGCTGAAAATTACCAAGCAGCGGCATGTCGAGCTCGTACTTCCCGCGGGCCGTCGTGATTTCAAACGATTGTCCGAACCGGCCGATCGAATTGACGTGCGCAACCAGTATCGCCTCGCTCACCGCAATAAAGGGGGCGCCAACGACCTCGCATTGCGCGCGGATTACGCGTACCGCGTCCGGCAGTTCGGCACCGCACACCAGGGGCACGCCGGGTTTTGCGATGCCGCTCTTATCGGCGGCGATGAGCTCGATCGTATCGCCCAGCACGTCGGTGTGATCCAAGCCCACATTCGTAATCGCGGCAACCAGCGGCGTGATCACGTTCGTTCCGTCCAGCTTTCCGCCGACGCCGACCTCGATGACCGCCACGTCTACGGCTTCGCGCGAAAAATACAGAAACGCCAGTGCGAGTAAGGTTTCGTAATAGGAGGGGCGGCTAAATTCGCCATCCGTGGCCGCAATGGCGGATTCCATTTCGGTGAGCAACTCCGCAAAGCGATCTTCCGAAATCGGAACGCCGTCGATGCGGGCGCGCTCCGTTATCGATTGCAAATGGGGCTTCGTGTGGAGGGCGCACCGTTTGCCGGAGGCCGTCAGGACCGACGAGAGCATGGTCGCCGTCGATCCCTTGCCGCTGGTCCCCCCAACGTGCAGCGTCGGATAGTCGTTCTGCGGATTTCCGAGCGCGTTCAAAAAATAGCGCATGCGTTCGAGACGGTACGGCACGCCGCGCGAAATTGACTCGCTTACGGTTCCCAAAAGGTAGTTTTGCGCTTGAGCGAAGTTCACGCGTGCACGTCCTCACCGCGCAGAAGCAACAGCGCATGCGGCAACACCGGATAGATAACGTCCAGGGATTCCGCTACCGCCTTGGGACTGCCCGGAAGATTCACGATCAGCATGCGATTGCGCACGCCCGCAATCGCCCGTGAGAGCATCGCCGTTTTTATGTGCGGGATGGAGGCCGCGCGAATGGCTTCGCCGATCCCCGGCACTTCGTAATCCAAAATGGCCGAGGTCGCCTGCGGCGTTCGATCGCGCGGACCGAGCCCCGTCCCGCCGCACGTGATGACCAGCGAGACGCGTCCCCCATCGGCAAAGTCGATCAGGCGCGACTGCAACTCGCTTGCATCATCGGCGATGACCGCTTCGCTGACGATTTCGTAAGCCGCACCCAGCCGCTCGCGCATAATCGGGATGCACGTATCGGGACGGTCCCCGGCTGCCGCGCGATCGGATAACACGATCAGCGCAACGGTAAAGGTTACGCCGGCCGCTTCCACGTGCCGCTCTTTCCGCCCGATTTTTCCATCAAGCCGACGTGCTCGATGCTGACCGACTTATCGACCGCCTTCGTCATATCGTAAATCGTAAGCGCCGCTACGGTGGCGCCGACTAAGGCCTCCATCTCCACGCCGGTCTGCGCCGTCGTGCGAGCCACCGCTTCGATCCGGAGAGCTCCGTCCGGCATCCACTCGAAGGCGATGTCGACGGCACCCAGTGGAACGGCATGTGCGAGCGGTATCAGCGCCGGCGTTTGTTTTGCCGCCATGATGCCCGCCACTTGCGCTGTGGCAAACGCATCGCCCTTAGCCAGCGTCGCGCGCGTCAGCGCGTCACGCGCATCCCCGGACATGCGCACGAGCGCCACCGCTCTAGCCGCACGCGACGTCGCCGGTTTTTCCGATATATCCACCATCGAAACGGAGCCGTCCGTCCCGACGTGGGAGAGTTTATGCACGCGGTTTGGCTTTCGCGCCGGTGGCGCAGCGCCCTATGCGGCGGCAGATTTAGACGCGAAGCGCATCCAGATCAAGCACAGAATTCCCAGCACCACGAAAAGCACGAAATGCGAGATGTGATAATGGTGCGACGGATCGGCCATAAATTGCAAAATTCCCGTTACGTAGAGAATAGCGATGACAAAACAGAGGATCGCCAGAACCAATGCGACGTTTTTCACGAAAGCATCCCTTTCTTGAGAAGAAATAAACACAGCGCTCCAAAGAGCAAACAATACCAGCCGAACGGGCGCAGGTCGTTTCGCTGGAAATAGCGGGTCAGAAACGCCACGGACGCGTAGGCCGCGACGCCCGCAACCACGCACCCGGCCGCCGCTTGCATGGCGACAACGTGCGCGCCGGGCGCCCACAATTTTGGAATCTCTAACAGAGCCGCCGCAAAGATAACCGGCGTCGCAAGCAAGAATGAGTACCGGGCGGCATCTTCATGATCGAGGTCCACGAGCAATCCGGCGACGATCGAGGAACCGGATCGTGAAATGCCCGGTAAGAGCGCCAGAGATTGGGCCAAACCGACACCGACGCTTTGCACCCACGTCAGACGCTCGAGCTTTTTATAGGCGCGCCGCTGCGCATCGTGCTGCCTGCGCCGCAAGTATTCGCCCAGAAACATGATAAAGGCGTTGGCGATCAGGAAGATGGCCGCAGGCGCCACGGCGCCGAAAAGCCGGCGCACGGGAGATTCCAAAAAGACGCCCAGGATTCCAACCGGCACCGTTCCGACCACGAGCAACCACGCGATGCGCTCGTCCTTGGAGCCGTCCATGCGGCCACGGGCGATACTTGCAAACAACGCGCGAGCCAGCACCACCCATTCGCGGCGATAGAAGATAAAAAGCGCGATCGCCGTTCCCAGATGTAAGACAACCACGAAGGCCAAGAACGTGGGATCCGTCCGATCGACCGGCCAGTGCAAAAGCGCCGGTACGAGGATGGTGTGCCCCAAGCTGCTCACCGGAAAAAGTTCGCTGACGCCTTGCAGCAGCGCGAGCAGCATCGCTTGCACGAATGTCACGCTGCAGCACGTTTAGCGGCGGGTTCCGGCGGCCCTTGCAAAACCGATTATTGTTGAAGCGGTGTAACGAACCGCACGCGAAAGTCGTACGTTCCGGCAACGGGCTTGCACGCAACCAGTGCGGCGGAAAACGTGCTCCCTTTGGCAACCGTCAGCGCGATCTGGTCGAGTTCGCCGGAGCCCGAACTGCGGTCGACGAGCGCGCCCGCAACGCTGCCGTCGGGATTGAGCGAAACGCGTACCTGAGTAAGGCCCACCTTGCCGCTTGCGCGAACCGCGCTGGGAATATCGGGAACGTCCGGCGTGGCGCGCACGGCCGGCACCGCGTTCGCCACAGCACATCCGGTTTGCACGCCCGTGGGCGTCGCCAAGCGCCGAGGAGGCGGCGACGGCGACACGATGGGCGTTGCGGCGCTTTGCGCGGCGATGCTCGCCAC
>JABXNS010000186.1_pt1 | contig 15840 bp, 9 predicted proteins | sample 7301101 | NCBI WGS metagenome assembly JABXNS01 (sample SAMN14449646, study PRJNA615230) | soil metagenome | isolation source: soil from bare, unvegetated metal-rich iron-sulfur acidic spring small-cell... | place: Canada: Paint Pots Mound, Kootenay National Park, BC | collected 2017-05-25
GGTGCAAGTTCTCAAAATCATCAGCGTCCACGACGTGGGCAAAGCCATCAACAAGCAGCAGGTCGAAGGGCAGATCGAAGGTTGCCTTGCGCAGGCGGTCGGCTATGTGCTGACGGAGCATTTGCAGTCGCGAGACGGCAAAATACTGAATCCGTATTTTAGCACGTACTTGCTTCCAACCACGCTCGACATGCCGACGGAAATCTATCCGGTTATTCTGGAGTTGGCGGATCCGGTCGGGCCGTTTGGAGCGCGGGGCGTAGCCGAAATGCCGCTCGTTCCTTTCGCCGGCGCGGTCGCCGCCGCAATTCATGCGGCGACGGGCGCCTGGGTTTCGCAGTTACCGATGACACCCGAACGCGTGCTCCGCGCGATCGAGGGCTTAGCGGTCTCCGCGCACGAGGGCGCGCGCGATCGTGTTGTGGCGCTCGACCAGCACCGGTAGGTCCACACCGACCAAGCGTCCGTCGCGCACGCGCACGGTTCCGTTAATGAGGCTCAAGTCAACATCGTTTGGCCGGCAGAAAAGCAGCGCGGCAAGCGGATCGTGCACCGCTCCCCCGGCCAGGCGCAACTGGTCGCTTCGATAGCCAATGATGTCCGCGGCCATCCCGGGCGCCAACATGCCAACGTCGTCGCGGCCCAGCACCGCTGCACCGCCTCGTGTGGCCATCCACAGCATCTCTCGAGCGCTCGTTGCGGCGCGGTCGCTACCGACGCGTTGCAGCAGCATGCCCATACGTACCTCGTCCAACATGGATGACGAATCGTTCGAAGCCGACCCATCGACGCCGAAACCCGCGCGTGCCCCCGAGCGGCGCAATGCCCCCAAAGGTGCGATGCCGGAATACAGACGCATATTTGAGGAGGGACAGTACGCAACCCCCGTTTTCGAGCTCCCCAAACGCGCAATATCTGCATCGTTCACGTGCACCAGATGCGCGTGCCAGACGTCGGAACCCAGCCAGCCCAGGCGCGCGGCATACTCGACGGGACGGACCCCGAATCGCTCGAAACAATACCGTTCTTCGTCGAGCGTTTCGGCAAGATGGGTGTGCGAGTGGACGCCATAGGAGCGCGCAAGCGCAAGACTTTCGCGCATCAGATCGGGGGACACCGAAAACGGGGAGCACGGAGCCAGTACGACGCGCGTCATCGCGTAGCGCGAGCCGTCGTGGTAGCGCTCGATAACGCGGCGCGAATCCTCAAGAATCGCCGCTTCGCTCTCGACGAGGTCATCGGGAGGCAATCCGCCCTGCGAGCGACCGACCGACATCGATCCGCGCCCGGCATGAAAACGCAGGCCCATCTCCTGCGCGATTTCGATTTGGTCGTCCAGTCGCGCGCCATTCGGCCAAATGTACGTGTGGTCGCTACTGGTCGTACATCCGGATAACAGCAGTTCGGCAATGGCGATCGACGTCGCCGAGCGTAAGGCCGATGGCGTGAGCCCTCCCCAAATGGGATACAGCGCGTTCAACCAGCCGAAAAGATCCGCATCCTGCGCGGCGGGCATGCTGCGCGTCAAAGTTTGATAGAAGTGGTGGTGCGTGTTGATGAGACCGGGCAGCAGAATAAAATTGGCCACATCGATGACATCGTCTGCCGTCTCCGGCAATTCCGAGGTGGGACCAACGCGTTCGATGACGTTATCGCGGATGAAGATCGAGCCGTCTTCGAGCGTGGTTTGCGCATCGTCGAAGGTGGCGATAAAAGCGGCGCCGCGCAGAAGCGTCGTGGCCATTAGAACAGCGCCAACTGATCCTCGGCCGGCTGCTGCGGTGCGACCTCCGCGGCTTCGTCAACGAATGCGCACAAGAGATTGGTGAGGGCCATTTGCTCGACCGTCGCGCAGTGCAAGTCCAGCAGGCGCGGCGAGGCGACCAATACCGCCAAGCAGCGCGCCCGCGAAATCGCCACGTTGAAGCGATTGCGGCTGAACAGAAACTCGACATCGCGCGGCATTTCGTCGCTGCTGGACGTGGCCATGGAGAAGAAGACGACAGCCCCCTCCTGGCCTTGAAATTTGTCGACCGTGCCAACGCGCACCGGAATATTTCTTTTGGCAAACTCCCGCTCGATCGTGCGGCGCTGCGCGTTGTAGGGAGTGACGACCAGCACGTCTTCCGGGGTGAGCAACCGCGTATTGCCTTCGATGTCGGTCCACGTTGACAGCAGCAGGGCTTCAATCGCTTGCGCGATGCACCGCGCTTCCTCGGGTGACTCCTGCGCATTTCCCGAATGCTCGACGGCAATGGCGCGTAAACCCGCGCCGCTAATAATAGCGGAACCCTCGACGCTCTGGCGCCCCGTTTTAGGCGCGCTCGTTAAGCGACCGTCATACACGTGGCGAGAGATAAAAGAACAGATCTTGGGGTGCATGCGGTAGCTCTCGTTTAAAAAGATCCCGGTTTCCGGGGAAACGGTGGTCCGCTCACCCAGAAGATGCTCGAGAGCCGACGCGCCGATTCCGTCCGGGTGCGATCCCTGCGAAACCTGCGCGAGCTGCAGCGGATCCCCAAGCAGGACGAGATTCTTGGCGCTTGGCGCCACGGCGACGGCGTCCGCCAACGCGATCTGGCCGGCCTCGTCGATAAAGAGGTAGTCAAGCGCGTCGACCAATTCTTCGCGCGCGAACAGCCACGCGGTTCCCGCTGCCAACTGCCAATCGCGTCCGGCAAAATCGTCGTTGCTGATCGTTGAGTGGATCAGGGGCTCGGGCAGGAGGGACTCGTACTCCGAACCTTCCGTGGCGCCGTATTTTTTTAGGCCGCGAAAACGAATCGCATGCGATGCCGCCGCCTCTTCGACCTTGCGCAAAAGATTGTGAATGGCATGGTGGCTGTTCGATAGGACGCCGACGCGCTTTCCGGCACGCAGCAAACTCGCAATGACGAGCGCTGCTTTCGTGGTTTTCCCGCTGCCGGGCGGACCCTGGATGAAGAGCGCGGTGCAATCCATCGCTTCAACGATGGAATAAAGCGATTGGGCATCGACGTGTTCTGGTTGCAGCGTGCCGCCCGAGGCCATTCCGCGCAGGCGAGGCGTTCGTCGCAGCAACAAATCGAGCGTGGCGGGGTGTGCGCTGCTGAGATGCCCACTCAAATAGTCGCGACCGCTGCGGGCAAGCGAATCGTCCTGGGCTCGCGTCGGCAAGGGGCGGCCCGGAATTACCGCCGTCAAGGGTGGTCCCTCGACTTGAGCCCGACTGCGTTTAATCTGCAACAGATTTCGCTCCGGGTCGATCGCAACGAGATCGCCCGCTTTCTTGCGCGTGCACGGATCGTAGACGTCGCCCCGCAGCTTGTACTGCTGATCGGGAAACTCGTACGTGTAGACCAGGTTGCGATCTCCCGAATTCTGCTTGAAAGGCGCGCCGTCTTCGCGTAGCGTTAGTCCCCCGATCGCTTCGTTATCAGCGTAAATGAGTTCGTCGCGGTTCTCGCACCGATCGTAAAAGCGCCACCAGCTGGGTTTTTGCTCCCGGCGATGATATTGGATGAGGTTGGCAAGCGTCCAACGCGCCCGCTCGTCCTCGCTGCGTGCGTGAATGCTGAACGAGTCGACATCTTCGACCCCGGCAAGCAGCTGCGCGCTTAACCGGACGCGTTCGCTGACATCCGCAGCTTCGCGGCTCCGCTTCTCGCAGAGTTTGCAGCCAACCGTGGGTTGCTCGTGGCAAAGCGTCGCGTCCGTTTTGGTGTACCAGGGGATTGGCCCGCTGCGCTCCTGCGCCTCAGCCCGCAATTGAACGAGCCACTCTCGCAACATCCAGGTGGAGCGACAGTCGTCTTGGTTATAGCGCTCGATATCGTCCAGCAGCTCGGTACGGGCGCGATCGTGCACCCACTGCTCGTACATGATGATGGAATCGCCACCGAATTTGGTTTCCGTATCGCGTGTCATTCCATAAAACGCTTCGAGTTTTTTAATTGAGTAGCTGGGTTGCGAAATGCGTATTGCCTGTCGTACCACGGCGTATAAGTCAACGAAGACCTCGGCGCGAAGAAGGTCGTCGAGCTCGTCCTCGCGCGTGCTGTAGGTGCTCATGAGTCGGCGCAGCGCGGTCTTTTCGTAGGGGGCGTAATGGTACACGTGCATGCCGGGAAAGCGTGTGCGGCGCTCGACCAGATAGTCAACGAACGATTCGAACGCGGCTTTCTCCTCCGCCGGGGTGTGGGCCCAGAGGGAGCGGAACGGTGGCGTGTCGTCCGGTGCGAAGACGCCGAAAAGATACTCAAGAGAGCGGCCCGGTTCGTAGAGCGGATCGCCCTCCATATCGAAAAAAACGTCGCCCGATGCCGGTGGCGGCAGCAGCCCGAATCCCTGCTGGTCGCGCGCTTCCAGAATCTCATAAAAATGGCGGGGGCCATCGTGCGTCCCGTTCGAAGTCATCGCGACGCGCTGCCGAAGTTGCAATTGAGCCTGGCTGTGCAGCGTGTCAAAGGTCGACACGGCGAGGGCGACGGGCCGTTGCGCCGGGGTGGCTGCCGCCAGTTGCGCCAGCGTGTTGATGTGGGCGCTTTCAAGCTTGCGGATTTGATCTCGGCGGATGCGCGCCGTCAAACTGAGATGGTCGTCGTCATCGCGCTGCTGGGTGCAGATCCGGTCCCAGGCGCACATGTCGCAGTGGCCTACGGGCATTGGGTAGGTGGAAGCACGGGTCTGCATGGCAGCGGCGAAGCGCGTTTTAACGTGGGAGAAGTAGGCGGCGAAATCGGCAACGCGGTAGCTTTCTTGACGGCCGTCGCCGAGGATGACGTGCATGTTGGCGGGCGGGCTACCCTGCACGTTGGCGAGTTGCTCGCTGTAGAAACTTAGCTGCAGAATGAAATATGGTTTGGTGTGCAGCGCCAGTTTCGTGTCGGCGACTTCGTAGCTCCAAGGCCAACGAGCGCTTGCGGTTTCGACCCGGGTCAGAAAGTCGGCTTTGCCCAGCCAGCCGCCTTCGAAAAAGACGCCCTGATAAATGATGCGCGCGCCGCGCTCCATCGCTTCGCGAGTCGAGGCCGCGGCAGCTTGGAAATCCTCGGCGGTGCGGGCGTTGTCACTTTCGATCGTGACGATCTCGCCGTAATCGGCCTGCAATTTTTTCAAGTAGCGCGCTTCGTGCTCGATCCCTTTGCCGGCGATCAGCTCGGCCGTCGCCGACTTCTCGGGTCTCGTCCGGCGGCCAAAGGCCACATCGGCTTCCAGGGAGATCAAGTGCTCGCATTCCAGGAAATTGTTAAGGTCCGACGCGGAATAGAGCAGCGATCCATCGAGTAATTGCATGCGTAGATCATGGGCTTCGGCGGTGCCATACGCCTGGCATTCCCGCCCGCTTGCCGCCGGGGAGTTCCCGAGGCGGGCAACGGGGTTGGCCCGGGCGCGCCGAAGACCGATCTGGAGTTTCCGATTTTACGGAGGTAGCGGTATGACGCCACGTCTTTCGGTATTTGGTGCGGCTATCTGCGGCGCGCTGTTGGCATTAGCGGTGCCGGCCTTGGCCACGCACCATACAATTTCGGTGACGAATAACACGGATAAGCCCATCACCTCGCTACTCTTCGACTTTCGGCCCGACGAGACGTGCGAAGGGTGCAAAGGACGGGGCCTAAGTCCGCGTAACGTCCATATTGCGCCCGGGGCGGTCGTTCGTATCGCGCTTCCTGACACAATTCGCCAAGTCGGCAGCCCCTTGAGTGTGGCTTCCGATTGTCGAATCGACGTGAAGCTGCTTTTCGGCAGCAGTTCGTATTGGATGCGCGGCAAAGACCTGTGCGCCGATCCGTATCTAGACGTGCGTGCCTCGTCAGCCTATGCGTACTCATCCTATGCGCTAGCAACGCCTTTTCCCAAAGCGTCCAGCGCTATCGCCACCCCGGCGCCAACCGCGACCCCGCGCACGCCTTCCGACGAAGCCGTCCATCGCGGCGACCAACTGTTCGGACGGAGCCGTTTTAAGGATGCGCTCCCGTTTTTCGATCAGGCCATTAAGCTCAATTCGCAGAATGCCTTTGCGTATGCATACCGCGGCCGTACGCACTACCAATTAAACCAGTTCGACCGGGCGTTGAGCGATTATGACCGCGGGCTCCAGATCACGCCAACGGACAATCTGCTCCATTACCTTCGCGGTTACACGGATTGGGCGCTTAACCTCGACGAATCGGCCATCGAAGATTTTGGCTCCGACATCCAGGTCAGTGCTTTGCAAGCATGGATGACCTATTTGTCGGCCATCGTTCAACGCGAGCGCGGTCAAAATGCGCCGGCGCAAACGCTGTTACTCGCTTGTAAGCGCAGCAAACCATGTCGTACGGATGGCGATTATCCCAAGATCCGCTATTTGCTCGGCGAGATTACCCCGCGCGTCCTTCTCGCGACAGCAAAAACCGAGTCCGAACGCGTCGACCGGCACGCGGTTATCGGCCTGACGCTATTACAGCGGCGCGACACGGCGGCCGCGCGCAACGCAGTTGTCCTGGGTCTTGGCACATGCCAAACCCACCGACATCTGGCTTCCAATTATCCGCCAACGCCTCAGCGGCAAGAAGTAAGCGCCTGACGCGCCGCTTCGCGCACTGAGCGAAGCAAGCGGAACGGTTCGAGTATTCTTAAAAATGGAGCGCCATGCTATTCGCGCTTGGATTTTCACTCGTTCCTTTTTTGATGGTGATCGCACCAGCACCGCTGCCATCGGTTGCGGCCGTCATTCAAGCCGACGTGCTAATCGGGGCCGGGCACGAGGGCCGGCCGCAGAGCTGTCCTCAATTTCCCCAGCACAAGTGCAACCTCGGTACGCCCGGAGAGCGCGAGCTCACACCGGTCGTCGCCGACGAGGCCACCCGCATCCTTCGCGCCTATGGGGTGACCGTGGCCCGCGTGCCCGCGGACTTCCCCGGGCATTACGCCGTTGACGCGGCCGCGTTCATCCATTTCGACGGAACCGAACCGGTGTGCCGAAGCGGCGCGTCGATCGGCTATCATCGTCCCGAGGATAAACCGGCGGCAGATGCGTGGCACACGCTGTACGCGAAGTATTTCCCCTTTCGATTCCAGCCCGATAACTTTACGCTGAACCTGAGCCAATATTACGGCTTTCGCCAAGTGACGGCGCGGGACTCGGCCCTGGTCATCGAATTTGGCGAGCTGAGTTGTCCCGCGCAACGTGCATGGCTCGCGCCTCGCGCGAAATGGGACGGGGCCCTACTCGCGCACTTTTTAAGCGCGCGCATCGGTAAGGGAAAGGTTCCGGACCCCGGCCCGTTCCGCCGCTAAGCGGCAAAACGCGAACGGAATTCCTTCGCGTCGAGCAGCCCCAGCTTTACGAGCCGTCCGCGAATGCCGTTCTCGGTGCGCTGAAAATACAGCGAAAGGTCGTTGATGACATTGCCGCTTTCGAAAAGCCGCCGCAATTCCTCGTCCGCCTCAGGCGTCCACGGACGCCCGCTATTGGGAAAGCGCCCGTGCATGCGCCGGCCCGGCGCTCCCTGATCTTGCCCGTCACGCCCGGCGTCGTGCGTAAAAGTAGTGAGATCGTCGGAGAAATTGGTGACCACGCGCGCCATGAGTCGTAATGCTTCGTTGTGGAGTTCTTCCGCGCCGCGCTTTTCCGGCGGCAAATGTGCCCATATTAACGCCGTTGCTTGGCGAAGCAGCGCGTCGATTTTGAGAACCGTGTTGTCCAATGCGTTTGACATACACACCCCTTTCAAAGTGAAGGGATGCATCGTAAGCGACCTCAGTGCCACCTGGGTGTCATTGTGCCCGGTAGGCACGCACGGGCTCCTTTGCTGCGGGTCGCATCGTGGCCGGCAATCCGCGCCGAAGGGATCAGGCATTTTCGCGGGCGACAGGACTGGCTGCGATCACCCCTTAACCGACGGCTATGATTCGGTCCGTCGCGGGCGATAGGCGGATTGAAAGTGGCGCTTTCACCCCCATCCAGCGCCCGCGGATTATCGAACGCATGCGCGACGCTGCGCTACAACGCATCGTGCTTTTGATTGCGCCCGCTGGCTACGGAAAATCCGTCGCGCTCACCCAGTTTGTCAACCAGGTTAGCGAGCCGTACGTCCGCTACGACGTGCGTTCGGATAACGCCACCCTCCTCGGGTTTCTGCGCGGCTTTGCAGACGCCCTAACACCGATCTCGCCGAAACTGCGAAAAACCGTATCGGGGGCCGTGGAGAAGGCGCATGCATCAGCCACACGTGGCGCCGATCTAGCGGCCTGGATGCATTCGCACATTAGTTCGTACGACGGCCTAATAATCGTAGACGACTTGCACGTCGCCGCCGATCCGGAAATCACGAAATTCCTAGCCGCGCTCATCGAGCGAACGAAAAATCGAACGCGCTGGATCATCGCGACGCGCTCGCCGCTGGATCTGCCAGTAGCATCCTGGTTAGCATACGCGGATGTAGGCCTTCCGATCGAGCAGAGCGACCTGCGCTTTACTTTTGATGAAGCCCGCGATGCGGCAGCGTCGGCCGGCGGGAGAGCGCGGGACGAAGAGGTTCGCGACATCCTACAAATGACGGAAGGATGGCCCACTGCATTAGCTTTTGCCCTGCGAAGTTCAGTTCGCTCGGCCGATCTGCGAAAAATCGAAACGGCGACACGCGACATGATTTACCGCTACTTAGCGGAGCAAGTCTTTCAATCACTTGGCGCGGAGGAGCAAGAGGTACTGTTTTTTGCTTCGTTTCTGACCAGGATCGAAACAGACGTTCTCAAGGCTGCTGGATTTCGTCGGGCATTTGGCCTATTAGAAGGAGTGCGCGCCCGAGGAGCATTCATTTACGAAGACGGTGGGCGCGCATTTCGCTGCCATGACTTATTTCGCGATTTTTTGGCACATGAGCTTGAATCAAAAGGCTACGATACGTTTTGTGCCTTCAGGGCGCGAGCTGCTGACGCACTCGAGCGGGCTGGACGGACCGCGGCAGCTTTGCGGCTGTTTACGGAGGCGGGGGACGCGGAAGCGCTCATTCGCATCGTTGAAAGTTCAGGTCTACAATTGGTCGAGCAAGGCCACGGTGACGTGGTGGAAGCGGCGGTCAATGCGCTTCCCGCGAGCGCGCAAGGTAAGAACCCAACAGTCCTTGCCATACGTGCCCTGACTGAAGTCTCTGGCGGTCGCTTCGACCGGGCGGAAAGGCTGTATCGCCGGGCAATCGAGCTAAGCAATAATGACGCTTTTCGCGTTGCGACAGGCATTCAAGTCCTGCTGCTTTTGCTAAACCAGGGGCGCAACGGGCTTGGGCATCTTTTGCCGATGGTTGAGTCTGCCCAACTGACTGTGGATCTTCGAGCCGAGGCAACGGCTGCGTTGGCCGGAGCGCACGCATTTGTGGGCGAGATCGAGCAGGCACGGCAGTGCATAGCGGATGCACTCAACCTCGTTGAATCCTGCGAAAACGAGGACGCCAAAACTAAAACATATCAGAGGGTTGGGTTTGCGTCCTTTTACATCCACGACTTTCTACGAGCGAAAGAGGCCTCTCTTGAGGCGGCGCGTCTCGCGGAAAAACTGGGCCTCTTCATTCTCGCCGCTCGTGCATATACCGTTCTCGCAGCAACGTCCATCGAGGCCGAGGAAGATGTTCCGACCACCCTCTGGTACGCGCAACGAGTAGTGAGCTCTGCGACCAAAGCCGGTGACCGACTTGGGCGCCAGACTGCCCTCATGCAGATGTATGAGATCGAGGCAAGATGCGGCAGTTTGGAAAAAATATTAGAAATTGAAAAAAGTTATTCAGAAAGCACAACAAGTGATCCGTTACGTCTCACGTTGATTCGCCCGCTTCGAGCTCTGGTGGCAAGTTGGGAAGGCCGGTTTAGCGAGGCACATCGCCTAGCTTCGGAGGTCTGTGCAAATCAAGGGTTTGAGAGTCTAAGGGTTTTGCGCACTGCGGAATGCGCTGTGTACTTCGCGGCAGACGCGAAGCGAGAAGAAGCCATCGTGTTTTCGGAGCGAGCGCTGACAAGCGCAAATGAGCTGGTCTCGCATTCGGCAATGTCCCGAACAAATGTGACGATCGCCCGCCTCTTATGCAGCGTCGCGAATGCGCTTTTAGGTCGATCCATTAAAGCTTCTCGTATCACGCGCGTCCTTGACTCCGAAAAAACAACTCCCGCAACGATGACGCTATTAAGAGCAACGAAGGAGTTAAATCGTCTCATCTCGTTTCCGGGGTCAGATGATGCTTTCTTTGAAAGTTTGAGCGAATTGCGAACATTGGGTTACGGCGGATATGCCAACTTGTTTCGGGCCGTAAGCGCAGCGCAAATCAAGAAACGGATAATAAAGACGGCTTTGACGCCCTCGGAGCGAGCGGTCCTGCGTGCCTTGGGGACAGGTACCAGCACTAAGAGTATTGCGATCGATAGCGGCCGTAGCGTTCACACAATCCATGCACATGTTCGGAGTGCGATTAGTAAGCTCGGGTGCAGTGGTCGAAATCAGGCAATTGCAATCGCCCGCAAAAATGGTCTACTTTAGGAAACAATCTAGTCACAATTGACTACAGACCAGCTCCTGAATTGCGCGTAAGATTCATACATGTTACGCAGCCAAGGGAGGGCGTCTATGGAGTTCCTCGTGTTAGCGGTCGCGACTGCGATTGCCGTCGCGGCGACAATTCCGCCGAACGTCGGCTAACGCTCGCTGGGCCTTGCGGCCTGGCCAGCGGGGTACCTAAATCGCGGTTGGAGTCCCCATTCGGGTGTGGGCGAGAGGCGCGCCGTAACGGGCGCGTCTTCCATTTCTGTGCCAGCCAGGTGGCACACAGGGCGGCCATACTCCAGGAAAAGGGGGCCTGGAATGTTCACGGAGAGCCAACCTCGAGAGTACCTCATCGCGGCCGGGGCGATTTTAGAGGCCGGAGCGCACAGCACGATTACGCGCGCAACCATCCATGCAGAGATCTGCGGACAAGAGCCGCTGCCGCAGGCCGCCCTGATTGATTTTGAGGCCGGCGATCTCGCCGCGATCCGCCGCTTGCTCATTGTGAGCGCGGGAAGCACGGTCGATGCGTTTGAGGCCGCCGTAACGAGCACGCTATTGGCGCGAGGCGAGTGCAGCCTTGAGGAGGTTGCGCTCCTGTGCGCGACTCAACTTCAGGTAAAAAAACTCCACCTTTTTGCACGCTGGCAAGCACCGGTCACCCTTACGGAAGCGCTCGCCGCTGCCGGCGTGGAATTGGTCGCACGTCCGCTGCTCGAGATCTCTCGAGCGGCCCTCATTACCGAACATCGGTTCCACGCCTGGAATTGCGGGCGCTTGGCCGCCTAGTCCACAGCCCATCCTTAGGAACCCCTCGCACAATCGAGCGGGAAGAAGGTGCGGTAGAATAGTGGGAATGTCAGGGAAATCGCGCGTCGCCGTCGTTGACGACGATCGTCACATCCGCGAGATGCTGGAACTGGGTCTGGGTCGTGAGGGATTTGCGGTGCGCACCGCGGCCGATGGCCAGCAGGCGCTGTCGTTGGTACGCGAATGGGAGCCCGAAGTTATCGTGCTGGATGTGATGATGCCCAAAATTGACGGTCTCGCACTTTTGCCGATGTTGCGGCAGATTTCTCAGGCGCCGATCGTGATGCTGACGGCCAAAGGCGAGCTTTCCGACAAAGTTACCGGATTGGCGAGCGGTGCGGATGACTACTTGGTCAAGCCTTTTGAATTCGAGGAACTTATTGCGCGCTTGAGCGCCGCGTTGCGGCGGCCGCAATTGGTCGAGGACGGCTCTCTGCGCTGGCAATCGCTGGCCTTGAATCTAACGACGCGCCAAGTCTTTCGCGAAGAAGAGTCAGTCGAACTGACGTTGCGAGAATTCGACCTTCTTTCCGTGTTCATGCGCGAACCGCGCCGAGTCTTCAATAAGGAGCATCTGCTCGAGCTCGTGTGGGGGCATGATTTCGAGGGCGGAACGAACATCGTCGAAACCTACATTTCCTATCTGCGCAATAAGCTCGATCGGCCGGGCCACCGCTCGTTTATCCGCACGGTCCGCGGCGTCGGATATGGCCTTGCGTAGATCCATTGCGTCGCGCCTGGCGACGCTGTATGCGCTGATGCTCAGCGTGATCGTGCTCTTCGTGATCGTGGCTTCCTCGGTCGTGCTGGTCTTCAAGCTTGGAAATCTCACGGGCGATATCATGACCTCCAAGCACGACGAGGCGCGGATTTTGTGGGAAGAGTATCGCGCCGCCGGCCTGTCCCTGCGACAGGCTGCGCCAAAACTGGTCGATCAGCTGAGTGGAATCGGGCTGCGCGTTGCGGTGTTTGATTCGAGTCGCCGCTTTTTGGCCGGCGACCGCGAGCTTCGTCCGCGCGGCTTAGACGAAGTCGTCACCCATTCGCTTCTCCCAAAGGGAGCGAACCTCAAGAAGATCGTGATTTACCGCCCGCCTTTTGAGTTTATCTCCCCTGGGACACCGGGGCGAGGCGGTGTCAAGCAAAACACTTCCGCTGGCTACACACTCATCGGGCCGATGCAACGCGGTACGTTTGCCCCCCCGCAACATCGTAGCGAGAATACCGCTTCGCGCATCGCTCTGCACGAAATTCTCGCGCGTCCTACCGGTCCCCATAGTGAGCCGACGGGGTTGGCCGTCATCAACGGGGGTTTTGTTGCCTTCGCCCCGTCATGGGCATTAATTTGGATCGCGCTCGTACCGTATTGGAAATTCATCATTTCCCTCGCCGTCATCGCCATCGTCCTGGCATGGTTCTTGGGGCTGCAATTTTCCAAGCAGGCGTTGCGCCCGCTCAACGACGTCTCGAACGCCTTGCGCGCGCTGGCCCAAGGTGAATACGCGCAGCAACGATTCGTGCTGGCGGGCGGCGACGAAATGGCATCGTTGACGTCGGCATACAACGCGGCGGCCGCAAATGTGGCGGCATCCATGGACGAGCGCCGCCGCACTGAGGAGCGAATGCGTCAATTTGTGGCCGACGCTGGTCACGAGTTGCGCACGCCGCTGACCGTGATCGCGGGCTATATCGACGTGCTCCGGCGCGGCGCCGTTGAAGAGCCGACCGTCGCCAAACAAATTTTGGCTACCATGGCCCTTGAAAAAGAACACATGCGCGGGCTCATCGATCGCCTCATGCAGCTCGCGCGGCTAGATACGGAATCGCCCCCCAACGTGGGACCGATCGATGTGCGCGAACTCTTGCAAAGCCAATGTGAGGCGGCGAGGCGATTGGAGCCGTCACTGGAGATCGATTATGCCGTCGACACCGACGCCCAAGTCCTTGGCGACCGAACCGAGTTGGGCGAAGCGCTTTGGAACGTCGTGGAAAACGCGATGAAATATGCCCCCAAGGCTGCGATTCATTTGCGTGCCGCGCGGGCGAACGGGCGCGTAACCATTCGCATCGAGGACGAGGGGCCGGGGATGACGGAGATCGAGCGCCTGCATGCCTTCGAGCGCTTTTATCGCGGCGACCGGCGCGGCGAGATCGCCGGATCTGGCCTCGGGCTCGCAATTGCCAAGCGGGCGGTGGAGCGGGCCGGCGGCGCAATTGCCATCGAAAGTCACGCCGGACGCGGCACCGCTGTCACGCTGACGTTCTAGCTCACAGCGTATTCTTAGCGCCTCTTGGTAGCCTACACGACGTAGGCGCGACAAACAGACGCGCCGGAACGTAAGGTCTAAGGAATGTTTCGACGGTATTTTTGCGGGATACTCGCGCTCGTGCTGACGCTTTCATCGGCGCCCGCGCTGGTTGCGGCCCAAGCCGACAGCGGCCAAATCGTCATCACCGTTGGAGACGCGGCATCCAAGTTGCCCATCCCGCTGGCCCGCGTATTGCTGGATGGCCCCGTCATTACCAGCGAATACTCCGGCCAAAACGGCGCGGTCAAGTTTACGGAGGTTCCGGACGGCATCTACCGGGCCCGCATCTTCAAACGCGGCTATCAATCCGTCACTTCCGAACAGTTTGAAGTCTCCAATGGCCGCGCGATCGCGGTGGCCGTCGTGCTGGCAAAAAGCGAGCAGCTCAAAGAAATCGGCAGCATTACCGTAAAGTCGAGTGCAACGGTGTCGACATCGGCCATCGGGGACACGAGCGCACAGCGACGGCTTTCGAGTACGCTTGCCGACGCCCTGAACAAGCTTTCCGGAGTCAGCGTTAATACGGCCAGCTCCGACAGCGACGCAACGCAAACCGTTTCTTTAGAGGGTCACGATCCCAGCCAGACGGCCTTGACGCTGGATGGCATTCCGCTAAATGCGCCGGGCAGCGCGGGGGATCTACGTCAAATCGGAACCGACTTGTTTCGCGGAGCAAACGTATCGTTTGGGCCGCAAAATGGCGGTCTCGGCGGAGGCGTCAATTTTCGGACGCTCGAGCCAACCCTGGCGTGGCAAGGCACGGGCTCGGTAAGTGCCGGGTCTTTCGGAAAGTACAGCTGGTCGCTTGCGGAGACCGGATCGCTCGGTAAGTTGGGAGTCGCCCTCCAACACAGCGTGCGCTCCACGCCGAGTCTCGCAAACGGCCTACGCTACCTCGACGCAAGCGGCCTGACTTACGAGCATGACGCCATCAATCAAACGGACTCCGATTTACTCAAGCTGCGGTATCGTCTGAACAACCAAACCCTTTCGGGTACCTTCTTGGACACCAATGCTTCGAATGGGATCTTGTGCTTGCAAATCACCGGCGCGCTGCCGTGCGGATACGGCCCAGACAATACGACCAACAGCCGGTTTTCGTTGTTCTCCCTGTCCGATAGCGCGCTCATTGGGCAGACCGCTTTCCAAGCGGCGATCTTTCAAAACACGGTTCGCTTCGATCGGGACTTGCTCAACCGGTTTCTGAACGGTCTTCCCGACCCCACCGGCTCCCTCACCGACAGCACCACCCGCGGATTCTCCTTCAGTGCGCTGCTCCCAGCAAAGGAACGCCACACCATCAGCATCAGCGCGAATTCCATGACCACGGCTTCGCACAGTACGCCGCTGGTTGCTTCCGCGCGCCCCTATCTCGGAGCTGACCGGTCTAGTACGTATGCGAGCGTGACGCTGAACGATTCAATTCAGTCCAGTACCAAACTCCGACTGAACGAACATCTCGGGCTGAATCACGCGACCAATGCGCCCACATCCATATTGGCCGGCGTGAACGCGAGTTGGGCGCCGACCACAAATGATACCTATACGGCCTCATACGATATCGGGGGCGTTGCAGCGCGGGCCGGCTTTAGCGGCGCTTTGTCCGACCCGCACTCGCTGCGCTTTGATTGTAACGGGCATATCGCTTATGGAAGCGCCGCGGGGGACGATCCGACGGCGAGTTCTTCAACCTCGGTGCGCCTGAGTGTTCAACACCGTTTGAAGTCGGGCACGCTCAACGGCTCCGCGTACCGACAAGTTCAGAACGGAACGCTGCTCACAACGCAAGTCAACGGTTCGATCTTAGCTTCCGGACTGCCGGCCAACTACTTTAACGTCGTTCAAAACGTGTACGATTCTCCGGGCGGATGTAATGCGGGAGCCGGGGCCCCATTTGGGGCGTCCAATGTCTACTTCAGCGTTCCGCTGGGGAATGTGCAGCAGGTATATCAAGGTGCGCAGCTCGCTGCGAATCTCACGTTCGGAAACTTGAACGTGCAGCCGTACTACAACATCACCTCCGTCGTCGTCCATTCGGCAGACAGCCGCATCAACAACCCGTACTCCATCATCACTCCGGGCAGTCAGGTGCCGAATACGCCGCTGCATCGCGCCGGTCTTACGCTCGACTACAAGGCGCCGCATTCCGCCATGGAAGGGCTTTTCTCAGCGCAATATACGGGTCCCCACAACGGGCAGAACCTGCCTGCGTATACGGTTGTGGAT
>JABXNS010000187.1_pt1 | contig 15791 bp, 14 predicted proteins | sample 7301101 | NCBI WGS metagenome assembly JABXNS01 (sample SAMN14449646, study PRJNA615230) | soil metagenome | isolation source: soil from bare, unvegetated metal-rich iron-sulfur acidic spring small-cell... | place: Canada: Paint Pots Mound, Kootenay National Park, BC | collected 2017-05-25
CTTCAAACGCGTCGATCCGGCCAGCGGCTCCGGCCCGGTTTGCAAGACGATCGCCAGGTCGGCCGCGGCGGCCAGCGGCGATCCGCGCTTGTTGGAGACGCCCAGGGTCCACGCGCCGGTTTCGCGCGCCGTTTCAATCCCTCTGCTCACAAAGGCGGCCGCGCCGCTGGCGCTCAATCCGACGACTGCGTCGCCGGACTTGACGTGGCCGCGCATTTCACGTTCGCCGGCATCGCCGTCGTCTTCGGCGCCTTCGATCGCGCGCGTCAACGCATCGCGGCCGCCCGCGATGTGCGCGCAGACCAGCGCGGGCTCCGTTCCAAAAGTAGGCGGCATCTCCGAGGCATCGACAAAGGCGAGCCGTCCGCTGCTTCCCGCGCCGACGTAATGCAGCGCGCCGCCCGAATTCAAACGCATCGCAATCTCGTCGACGGCGGCGGCGAGTTCGCCGCTGATCCCAACGACTGCGGGGACCGCTTCGCTCTGTTCGCGCGCGAGCAGTTCGACGAGCTCGCAAGTCGGAAGCCGATCCAACGCACCGGTTCTAGGATTGCGCCGTTCGGTTTGCGGCAGATCGTTCATAGCAAACGTTCGGCGGCGCAGAGTGCGCCCGCGCACGGCTCGGGGTTGTCTTTGAGGATCGGCATGTTTGGAAAATCGTTGAACAACCGCGTCTCCAATAGGTACGTGAGCAGACTGCTGCTGCCAAGCGACCCTCCGGAGAATGCGATTGGCGCATCGGAACCGGCCAGCCCCGCCGACACGATTGCAGCCATCAGGAGATCGGCAAGTTCGGCGGCGGCCTGCTGAACGATCTTGCCGGCCGTCCGATCTCCGCGTCCCGCAAGGTCCAGCACGACCGGAGCGACCGCGGCGACGGCCCGCGCCGGCGACGGATCGCCGTACACCTTCTGCAACGTTTCGTGCAGCGAACTCACGGCGAACGCGGTTTCGAGCTCTTTTGCGAACGCATCGCGGGGAGCGCGGCCGTCATACGCGCGCAGCAACCGATCGACGGCGGCCGCGCCTATTCCAAATCCCGAGCCGCCATCCCCGAACAAGTACCCATAGCCGCCGCTGCGAAAGCCGGCGCCGTCTCTCTCGGCGTAAGCGATCGCACCCGTGCCGGAGATGACGACCGCACCGTCGCCTTGCGGGACCGCCGCGCGCAACGCGCTGTACGCATCATCACGAATCTCGACGCGGGCTCCCGCAAAACGGGCCGCGAGCGCATCGTGCAGCATCTCCGCCACGCGAGCGCGTCCGGCGCCGGCTGCGCCCACGAAAATAGCATCGGGCAAAGCGCCGTCCAATGCCAACTCGATCGTTCCGGCCAACGTGTCGCTCGCCCGTTCGGCGCCGCGCACCGTTGCATTCGCGGAATTCCCGTACCAAACGCCTTTACGCTCACCGTCTAGCGAATAGGTGACGGCGGATTTCGATCCGCCGGCATCGACGCCGACCGCTATACGCGACATTCCAACCGCACCTTTTCCAGCAAGCCGGTCAAATCGAGCAGCGCGATCGCGCCAAGCACGACGGACGCTCCTGCCCCGGTCGACCGCGGCACGTTTGCAGCGCGCCCGCGCAGCGTCTCGTATCCGAGGATTGCAAACGCCACCGCTTCTTTCGAAGCGGCCGGAAGATTCATGGCATCCGAACGTTCGACGCGATGGTCCGGCAGCCGCTGCCGCAGCTCGCGCATAATCGCCGGATTATCGGCTCCGCCGCCGCTGACCAGAACGCGAGCGCGCGGAACGGCCGCCGAAGTCACGGCCGCTGCCAGCGATGCGGCGGTCAATCCAGTGAGCGTCCCGGCGCCGTCTTCGACGGAAAGCGCATCGAGCCCGGCGTGCTTGTCCAGGAACTGCGCACCGAAGCGTTCGCGCCCCGTCGATTTCGGCGGCGAAATCGCAAAATAAGGATCGGCCATCATCGCCTCGAGAAACAACGTGTCGATCGAGCCCGCCAGCGCAAATTTGCCGTCGCGATCGAAAGCCTGGCGGCCGCCGGTTCGGCGCTGCACGAACGCGTCGATCAACATGTTTCCCGGACCGCTATCGAATGCAACGACGTCTTCGGGGGCGCAGCGGCGCGGAATAATCGTGAGATTTGCAATTCCGCCGATGTTGACGGCTACGCGATCCTCCGAGTCGCTCGCGAGCAACAGTGCATCCACGTAGGGTACAAGCGGTGCCCCCTGGCCGCCGGCGGCGCAATCGGCACTGCGAAAATCGTAGCACACAGTCCGTTGCAGGGCCTCGCGAATGGCGAAGGGATCGCCGATCTGCAGCGTCGTGTGTGAATCACCGTCGTGGTAGATCGTTTGACCGTGAGATGCGACGAAATCCAACTCTGACTTGCCGGCAACGCGCAGAGCCGCTTGCGCGAAAGCTCGGCCGAGCGAGCGATGCAGCTCCGCAACGGCGCGCGCCGATCCTTCGTTCGGCGGCAGAATCGCGCGCAGCGCATTGCGCTCGGTTTCTTTGAAGGCCGCGGTTTGAAAATTCAGCAAGTCCACTTCGTAGGACCGCCCGCGCGGAACCAAGCGCACGAGCGCCGCATCGACGCCGTCGAGCGACGTGCCGCTCATCAGGCCGACTGCGATCATCGCATTCCCAAGTCTTCCACCATGGCTTCGTAAAAAGCCGCCCGCAGATCGCGCAGGTCTTTTCTGCCGAAATACACCGCGTTCGTCAGCAGCACGCCGCTGCAATCCCCACAGGGATCTGCCCACACGCAGGTCCCGACGAAACCGGTGTGCCCGAACGTCTGCGGCGAGAGCCATCGTCCGCATGAATTCTCGTCGCTCGTCTTGAGCGCCCAACCCAAACCTCTACGAAGAACCGGATCGAAAGCTTGTTCGGAGACGGCCGCGTTCGCAAGTTCCGGCGGAAGTGTTGCTCTGCCGCGCCCACACTGTACGCCTAGGTATTGCTCGGCCAGCCGCGCGACGTCGGACGCGGTTCCAAAGATTCCCGCGTGACCTGCAACACCGCCCATCAGGTAGGCCTTTTCATCGTGCACGTATCCCTGCACGCGGCCACGCCAGCCGTCGTCTTCGGTTGCGGGAATCATATCGCACATGCGCGCGGGCGGCCGAAAGAGAGCCGGGCGCGCCTGTGCGCGCAGGCTGACCTGCTCGAGCCGCTCTAAGAGTTCGCCGACGGCGATGAATCCGAGATCGCTGTAAATTACTCTCTCTCCCGGCGCCGCCGCGAGCCCGCGTTCCAAGGAGAAACGTAGGACGTTGTGGTCGAGCAGTTCGAGATAGTCGGCGCCCGAGTTCATTCCGGAGTCGTGTGCGAGCAACATCCGCAGGGTAATTGCTTCCTGGGGTTTTCCGCGCCACTCGGGAAAAATGCCGGTCAGCGAGCCGTTAAGGCCGACGCGGCCCCGCGCCACAGCGCGCAGCGCCAGGGTAGAAACGAACGGCTTGGTGATCGAGGCCAGGTCGAACAGCGTATCCACCGCGACGGCCCGCGCTCGCGCATCGTCGCGCGTCAGCCCGTACGCTCGTTCGAAACGAACCTTGCCGGCTTGCTCGATGCGAGCCACCGCGCCGGTAAACTGGCGGCCGCATGCGCTGCGCACGACGTCGTCGACGCCCGCGAAGGCGCGATCAAGCGCGAGCAACCGGCGCACCGTTGAGCGGAAAGATGCCTTGCGCCGGTTTTCCATCGAAGAGGACCGCCGCAAGTCCGGCAATGCCCGGCGCGTCGTCCCCATACGTGCAAAGAATATTGCGGGCTTGCGGAAAATCGAACGCGTCGAACGGTTCGCGCAACGAAACCAGGAGCGCATCGGGATGAACCCTCAGGATGCGCTCGATCGCGACTTTCTGTTGCGCATATACGTGCGCGCGACGCATCAATACGATCGGACGATCGCCGGTGATACGCGCGAGCGCTTCTTCGATCTCTTCATCGCGCGGTTCGAGCGAAAGACGGATCACTTTGACTTGCGCAAACTCGGAGAGCGCGGCATGCCGCTCGTGCGCCCCCTGCGCGCCTTCGACGGTCGGGCTTTCGAAGCTTACGACCGTCGCCGAATTGCCGGCGTGCGGCTCTCCACGCATAGAAGTCACGGCGCGCAATCCGATCTCTGCGCCAATTCCGGAGAACGGCGGCCGCGCGTCTAGCGGAAGCGCGGGGTTTAACATGCCGCGTAGTCTCAGAACTCGCGCGTACGCTTCTTCCAGCCGCGTGCGCGCGAGCTTCCCTTCTTCTATCGCGCGCGCGATAGCTTCGACGGTGCGCGCGGTCAGATCCGGATCGTGGCTTAACAGCACGCAATCGGCACCCGCCGCCAGCGCTTCCACGGCGGCACGCTGGGTGCCGATCCCTTTTGCAATTGCATCCATCTGCAGGCAGTCGGTGAAACAAACGCCGCCGAAGTGTAGTTCTTCACGCAAGAGCCCGGTAAGGATGCGGCGCGAAATCGTCGCAGGCCGGTCGCCGTCAAAGGCGCAAGCTACGATGTGAGCGGTCATGACGGCGTCAGCTCCGGGCAAGAGTTCCGCAAATGGGATCAAATCGCGCGAACGCAGCGCCGCTTCGTCGAGATCGATGACCGGCAAGGCGACATGAGAGTCGACTGCCGTCGAACCATGGCCGGGAAAGTGTTTGAACGTCGCCACAACACCGCCGCGCGCAAGGCCGGCCGCAAAGGCGCCGGCAAGCTTGGCGACCCGGTGCGGATCGTCCCCAAACGCGCGCGTCCCGATAACGGTGTTCATGCGCGCCAGCGCCAGATCGAGGACCGGTGCAAAATTCAGGTTGACGCCCACGCGGCGAAGATCGAATGCAACCTGCTCGCCGGCGCGGCGCGCGAGCTCGTCGCTGTGCGCCGAACCGCAGGCGGCCGCAATCGCGAGTGCGGACGGAATCTCTTCGACGCCGTCGCGAATGCGCGCCACGCGTCCGCCTTCTTGATCGATTGCAACGATCGGCGCGGAAAGAATGCCGCGCACGTCATCCGTGAGTGCACGCAGTTGTGCGGGCGATTCGACGTTGCGTCCGAACAGCGTCACGCCTGCCAGCGGCAGATCGTGCAGTAATATCTCGAGACCACCATCGGCGCGCGTCCCGTCGAAGCCCGTGCAGACGACGCCCGCGGCCAGGGCGCGAAGACCGTTCATCGCGGCAGCGCGCTCGCCGCGCGATCGAAGCGCCGAACGTGCGCTTGCGGAAACGTAGCGGCAACTTCGGCGCCGAGTTCCGGAATTGCCCCAACAGCGACACGCGCGACCAGCTCGCCCCGGGGCGTTTGCAGATGCACGAAAGCGTCGGCTCCCGTTGATTCGACGGAGATCACGCGGCCGCGCAGCGCTCCGCCGTTCTCCAAGTGCACGTGTTCTGGTCGAATGCCGATCGTCTCCATGCCGTCATCGAGCAGATTCATCGGCGGCGTTCCGAAAAACCTCGCCACGGTCGTCGTGGCCGGATAGTCGTAGACGGTTTGCGGCGAGTCGCACTGCAAAATCTTGCCGCCGATCATAATCGCCAGCCGATCGCCTGCGGTCAGCGCCTCGGAGTGGTCGTGCGTTACGTAGATGACCGCTCCTCCGAAGGAACCGGAGAACTCCAAGAAACTATGGCGCACGCGCGCCCGCAGCGAAGGCCCCAGGTGTGCGAGCGGCTCGTCGAGCAATAGCACGAGCGGAACGCTGAGCAGCGACCGAGATAGCAAGACCCGACGACGTTCGACGGCCGACAAGGCGCCGGGCCGCCTCGCCAGGTGCGCGGCGATTACCCGAGATTGCGCCGTTCCTTCGATCCGCGCGAGCCGCGCGCTCGAATCGTCACGCGTGAACCGCAGAGCGAACGCCAGATTTTGCCAGACGGTCAAATGCGGAAAGAGCCAGTCGCGATCGAAGACGATTGCAACGCGGCGGTCTTCGGGCAAGAGGTTGCGGGCGTCACGATCGTCGATGAAGATCTGGCCGGCGTCGGGATGCTCTAACCCCGCAACGATCCGCAAGAGCGTGGTCTTGCCGGCGCCGCTCGGACCCAGGATGACCAGACGCTCGCGATCGCGCACGGAAAAAGAAACGCCGTCGAGTGCGGCGCGGCGGTCCCCGTTCAGATAAAAACTTTTTTCGAGATCGCGCGCGGCGACGGCCACGGCGCGCTACCGCTTCCTAGCGGATGCGAATGATTTGGGCGACGAGCCGGCCGCCGATTTCGCTGACGTCGATGTCCACGCGCGATCCGCGTCCGAGTTCGGCAAACGACGCAAAGTTTTCGCCGCGGAAAATACTCGTGCTGGGCGTAACCGCGATCGGCACACGACCGTGCGAGGTTTCGACCAGAATGCTGGCGGTTGCAAAATCCACGCCGACCACACGGCCGGAAACGACGGCGTGCGAGCGCGCGAGACCGTCGGCAAACGGCGCCCCGTGACCGTGTGTCCACGGCGGCGGATCGGCAAGCGCAAACCCGATGCCGGCGGCTCCAAGAGTCGCGGCCAAAGTCGCCGTTGCAAAAATACGCAGCCAAGCCATGTCGCTATGTCAACGCGAAAGCCCAAGTCGGCGTTCCCCCTTCGACGCGCCGGCACGGCCCGCATCCCGTCGAGAGCTCGCTTGCTCCGATTATCGCAGCTCTTCTTCATACGCAGCGCTCGCCTCGGCCGCATCCTCGCCGCCCTTTCGCGCGATCTCGACCAGCGCTCTCAATCGCTTGACTGCGGCGTCGTCGGCCTTCTTGCCGGCCAGCACGAGCCGGAGCGCCATAAGCGAGAGGTCAGGCGTCCGCGCACCCAGGATTCTCAGACCCTCGTAAAACGGAGCGGCGCCGGGAGCACCCGGGCGCTCTCGGAGAAGCGCCGCAACGACTTCTTCCTTCGGCGGCTTGCCTGCGAGAAGGTAGCGGTCGAGCAAAGGGAAGTCCACACCCATGAAGTTCGCCGCGGCGCTCGCGCTCTTCTCCGTGCTGTCGCACATGCGTCAGATCAACGGCGATGTGTATGCAACGCATGTTGCGAGCACCGCCGCGGTAACCGTGGACGGACAGGCCGCCACGCAGCAAACGGACACGCAGGGTTTACGCTTTTTGCTGCGGCAGTGCAGCGGCGCGGTTTGCCCCGGAACATACTTCGACGGGCAACGGCTGTATGGCGTCACGATCAACAATACCGCGTTACCGCGTTCGGATCCATCGGATGCATATATGCGCGCGCTGCGCATCGTGGGAACGCTCGATTTTCTCGCGCCGGAGTTTGCGCGGCAAGGCGGACGCATTCTCGACGGCGGCACGGTCGCATTGGCGAATTGTACGTGCCGGCGGCTTTTCGTTTCCGACCCGGAGGCGGCGCCGATGGAAGTGTACGTCGATCCGCGGACATGGCTGGTTTCCGGGGCGCGCGCTGTGGGCGGCAGCGCATTGTACGCGATGCGCGACTACCGGCGGGTGGGGGCGTACATGCTACCCTTTCGCATCGAGCGCAACGGTGTTGCGATCGAGCAGTACACCACGCGCAACGTGGTCGCAACTCCGCTACAGCCGCCACAGGGTTTGATTGCGCAATTCGCTTCCAAGCCCTCGACCGTCGCGCTCGACCCAGCGAGCACCACGCCTGACGCAACCTGTTCGCTGGGCGGCATCAGCGTGCGCTGTTTGTTCGACACCGGAAACTCGGGGCTCGCGATGAGCCTGGAGTTAGCCGAGCGGTTGAATCTCAATCCCGTGGGCGTTTTCAACGTCCGCGGACTCGGATCGTATGCAACCGAAGTCGTACGCGCCGGGCCTTTACAGATAGGCGGCGTTCGTTTCGGCGATGCAGAGTACGTCGTGCTCAGCGATATTCATCGCTACGGATACGACTTGGTGCTGGGAGCCGACGTCTTTGCCGCTTCGCCGATGACCATCGACTACGCGCGCCGTACGATTGCATTCGGCGTAGGCGAAGAGCCAAATCCGGTGCAAACAATCAAGCTCACATTCGATAATTTCGTGCCCGTCGTCAACGTCTCGCTGGCCGGTGAGCCGGCGCGGCTCGCGGTCGACACCGGCGATCAATCGACCGTCAATCTCGCCGACGATTTTTATTCGCGCCACTCGACGCTCTTTAAGCCGACGCACGTGCAGAACGTGGGCGGAATCGGCGGCGACAGTGTGGAGCTGATGGGAACGATTCCCTCGATTCAGATCGGGCCCGTCACGACGGGTCCCCAAGCTATCGGTACGACCAAAACGCTCAAGGGCACGGCCGACGGCCATCTGGGCGCGGGGTTTCTTTCGAATTTTGCCGTCTTGCTGGACTATAGCCGCGAGCGCATGGAGCTGCTGCCCAAACATACGTGAAAGGCATACTATGGATTCGGTGACCGAGCTCTCCCAGCGCACGTGCGTTACGTGCCACGGCGGCGTCCCGCCCATGCCGCGCGCCGGTGCGGAAACGCTCCTGACGCAGCTCGGCGGCGGATGGGCGTTGACGGAAGTTTCGCAAAGGACTACCGGATTGCGAAAAACGTACCGTTTCGGCAATTTTGTCGAGGCGCTCGATTTCGTCAATCGCGTAGGCGTACTGGCCGAAGAGCAGGGCCATCATCCGGATATTGCACTATCGTGGGGGCGCGTCACGGTAGACATCTGGACGCATAAAATCAAAGGGTTGACCGAGAGCGATTTCATCTTTGCCGCCAAGTGCGATAAGGTCTAGTGTGCCCCGCCAGAAATGGCGTGACACAAAGCCACGAGGAATTTTTCGGTGAGTCGAGGAGCGAGGAGGGAGCAATGCCGTAGCATTGTGACCGACGCAGCGACGAAGATTCGCCGGAAAAGACCCGGGGCGACTGTCGCGGCATTTCTGGCGGGGCACACTAGCTATTTGGTCTGCGCGTCCAACTTCTCGTAGGCCTCTTGCATCGTGCGCATGATTTGGGAAAACGTCGTGGCCATCGCGATCGAGCCGCGCGCAAACTGTGCCACCGATTCGCGCAGCTTTCCGCCGAGCTCCTCGGAGAGCGGCGCGTCGGCTAAACTTACGAGCTCCTGATATTGACTGCTGGCGGCTGAGGCGGCTTCCGCTACCCGTTCGACGGTAGCCAACTAGTCGATGATCGCCGAGCCGAGATCCGCGACCGTGTTTCGGCCTTCGAGAATTCGTCGCCGGAGATCCCCGTTTTGAGCGGACATGGCCCCGGCGTTCGCTTCGCCGCAAGGTTAGCCTTCACGCGAAATGGGGAAGTCTTGCTTCGAAAAGGAGCTCTATTTGAATGCCATCTCGTAAACGTAAATCTAAGAAAACAGCGACGCGTAAGGCCGCCCGCAAGACCGGGCGCAAATCGGCGAAGCGTTCGGCCAAATCCAAGGCCGGCACAGCCGTGCGGCGCGCGAAAACGTCAGCTAAACGCGCGAAACCGGCGGCAAGAAAAGCTGCCAAGACTGCCCGCGCGGTCGCGACAACTCTAAAGGTAGCGGGCGCTCTGCTCGAAGAGGGCGCCGATATAACGGAGTCGGTAGCTGACGGGCGCACAGGCCGCCGCTCGAGCGGGAGACGCGGCAACCGCCGCTAGGGAGAAACCAGCGCGCTGAACGAGCGCGCCGCGCCAACTCGAGGGAGTGCCGCTTCGCCTACACGGTGAAGGCGGCACTCGGTTGTCGCGCCCGATCGCCCGCGGAAAAACGTCGCCGCACGCACGACGACCGTGGCGCCGGCAGAGAGATTCAGGCTTATCGGCCTCACAAATGCCGGCGAGTTTCGAGCCGGCGTATTTCCGTCGAGCGTGTAGCGCACGGTGCCTGCGATCGGCGCCGACAACGTCACCCGCACGCGGGCGGCGCTCGTCCACGCATTCACGCTCTGCACGCGATCCGGAACCGCCGTAAAAACCACGCGCCCGCCGGTCACGTCGATCGCCGCATTGGGAATGCGAAACGCATAGCCTCGGGAATCGAGCCAGCTGAATTGCGCAGGCAATCGCTGCAGAAATCCGCTCCAGCTCTTGCCGGCGCGCGGCGTCCAAAGAATCTCGGCGAGCGCCAGTTCGCGCGGAAGAAGCATGTAAAAAAGGTGCTGCGGCGTCCTGATGCGCTCGGTCCACAAGGCCGCCTCGCCGCCGAGCACGCGGGCTTGCTCCGCGGTAGACAAACCGGACGGCATGACGTCCCAAGAATAGACTTCGGCGAGCGTACTCATGTGCGGCGCAGCCTGCGGTTCTTGCGCCGCATCTCCTTGCGCGGCGTCAAAATACAATGGCCATCCGGTGGTGACGGTTTGGTTTCCACGGCGCGCCGATTCGGCTGCGCGCCGCATAGAACTCCAGGCCAAGACGATCGCATCGCCCGACAGCCGCGGACTCAGGATTTCATTCCACCCGACGATCCGGCGATTGTGCGCGCGCGCAAAGTGTTCGACGCGCGACACGAACCCTGATTCGTCGTACCATGCCGGAACTTCATCGCCGCCGATATGAACGTTCCGGCCCGGAAACAATCGGAAAGCCTGATTCAACACAGCCTGCAAAAATGCAAATGTCGCCGGACGGGCGCAAAAAATGTCGCGGCGCCCGCAACCAAGCTGCGGATAGGCCGTAATGGCTGCCGATGCATGCGCCGGCATTTCGATTTCCGGCAAGACCGTGACGTACCGTTTGGCCGCGTACTCTACAACGTCGTGAATTTGTGATTCACTGTAGAAGTATCCGCGCGCCGTTAACGCCGGATAGCCGGGCACGGGCAGCCGCCAGGCTTGATCGTCGGTGAGATGCCAGTGAAAAACGTTGAGTTTGTAATGCGCCGCAACGTCGATGTAGCGTTCCACCGTGCGCACGTCGAAAAAATGCCGCGCCGTATCGAGATGCACGCCGCGCCAGCGGTACGCCGGCCAGTCCCGGATTTGCAGCGAGTGGACCAAAGAACGGGCTTTCCAATGCAGCTGCCCAAGGGTTTGCATTGCATAAAAAAGCCCGGCGTGCGTGTTGGCCCGCGCGATTATGCCCGGCGGCCCGATCGACAGCGAGTAGCCTTCTTCCCCTAAGGCAGCGTCGCGATGAACGTAGATGTGCGTCGCTACATGCGCGGACGACGGCCACCGGTAGACCGTCCTTCCGGCGCTCACGACGCGCGGCCATGGAACGAGCGACGGTATCGCCGCGAGCGCGAACGCCGCGATCACTGCGGTTGCATCTCTAGAAGCGAAACGAATACTCCCGCGACCGCAGCCGCGACCATGCCGCAAAAGATCAGGCCCGCCTCGGTGAGGCCCACCGCTTCGCTCAAGAAGCCGACGCCGATAACGGGAAGCGCCAAATCCCCTGGACGCTCTATCAGCTTGGCGGAACTGCGTCCGTTAATGAGCCGGGGGCAACGACAACGGCGCCGCCGCCTGATTCTTGCGAAGCCAGTGCGGCCGTAATGTTGGGCTGCTGCCCGCCGTGCTCTTCAACCCAGTGACATGCGGCGAAATGGCCCGGCCGGTATTCGGTGAACGGCGGCACCTCGATTTTGCAGCGGTCGAAAGCGATCGGGCAGCGCGTGTGAAAGCGGCAGCCCGAGGGCGGATTCACGGGCGAAGGAATGTCGCCGGTCAGCACGATGCGTTTGCGCCGCTGTTCGACATGTGGATCGGGAATCGGAATCGCCGAAAGCAGCGAAATTGTGTAGGGGTGGAGCGGCTCTTCATACAGATCGTCGCGCCGCGCCAATTCCATGAGCTTGCCCACGTACATGACCGCCACGCGCGTCGATATATGACGTACGACCGAAAGATCATGCGCGATGAACAGGTACGTCAATCCCAGCTTTGCCTGCAAATCTTCGAGCAGGTTCATGACTTGGGCTTGAATCGAAACGTCGAGCGCCGACACAGGTTCGTCGCAAACGATGAATTTCGGATCGACCGCGAGCGCGCGCGCGATGCCGACGCGCTGGCGTTGACCGCCGGAGAATTCGTGCGGATAGCGGTTTGAATGATACGGCTGTAACCCTACCAGCCGCAGCAATTCCTGAACGCGCGCTTCGATCGCTTTGCCTTGCGCCAGATGGTGAATCTTCAAGGGCTCGGCGACGATGTCGCCCACGGTCATGCGCGGATTCAGCGAAGCAAATGGATCTTGGAAGATGATCTGCATCTCGCGGCGCAGCCGGCGGATCTCGCCGCGCGGGAGATCGAGGATCGGCTTGCCGTCGAAGCAGACTTCGCCTTTGCTGGCGGGCAGCAGGCGTAAGATGACGCGTCCGACCGTTGTCTTTCCGGAGCCGGACTCCCCGACTAGCCCCAGCGTCTCGCCCCGTGCGATCGTAAAGTCGACGCCGTCGACGGCTTTGACGTCGCCGATATGGCGCGACATCAGGCCCGCATGGATCGGAAAATACTTATAGAGTCCCGTTACTTCGAGCAGATTATCGGTCGCGGGCTCGACGCTCAGTGGTTGCGCGCTCATACGCGGGCCGCCTCGGGGGGTGGACTCGCAATCGACGCCGTCTCTACTTCGATCGTGCGCTGCTCTTTGGCGCGCTCGTCGTACAAGAAGCACCGCGCCACGTGACCTCCTCCGAAATCGTAAACGGGCACGGGTTCGTCACAGATCGGCATCCGGTACCGGCAGCGTGGAGCAAACGCGCAACCCGGCGGCAGGCGCAATAGATTAGGGGGCTGTCCCGGAATGGGTTCGAGGCGTTGGCGTTCGCGAACGTCCAAACGCGGGAGCGACGCGAGCAAACCTTGCGTGTAGGGCATTTTCGGCGTGTCGAATATCTGCTCGGCGCTGCCGTATTCGACCATGTTGCCGCCGTACATCACCAGCACATTTTCGCAGACCTCCGCGACGATCCCCAAATCGTGCGTGATGAGAATGATTGCCGCGCCCGTTTCGCGCTGCATTTCGTTCATCAGTTCGAGGATCTGCGCTTGAATGGTGACGTCCAGAGCCGTGGTTGGTTCGTCGGCAATCAGCAGGCGCGGATCGCACGAAAGCGCCATCGCGATCATCACGCGCTGACGCATTCCGCCCGAGAACTGGTGCGGGTAGTCCTTGAAACGCTTTTCGGGAAGAGGGATGCGTACTTTTTTCAGCATCTCGACCGTTTTGTCGAATGCTTCTTTCCGGTTGTATCCCAGATGCAGCTGAACCGCTTCGGAGATCTGTTCGCCGATCGTGAGCACGGGATTGAGCGAGGTCATCGGGTCTTGAAAGATCATCGCGATCTTGCGGCCGCGAATCTTGCGCATCTCAGCTTCTGATTTTTCGAGCAGGTTCTCGCTTTCGAAGTAGACCGAGCTGCCCGGATCGATCCGGCCGGGCCGCTGAATCAGGCGCATGATCGAGAGCGCGTTGACGGATTTTCCCGAACCCGATTCGCCGACGATCCCCAACGTCGAGCCGGCCTCGAGCGAATACGAGAGGCCGTTGACGGCCGTGACCAAGCCGTCCTCGGTATTGAACGTTGTCCTGAGGTTCTTAACTTCCAGTAACGCCACCGTGAGGAGCCTAAATCCCGGTCAGCGACAAGATCGTGCCGATCACGACGAACATCACGGCAAACACGCCGGTTATGCGCTTCAGCTGTTCTTCGGCGCCCAAGCGGCTGTACGCGGATTCGACGCGCCCGCCGAGCGTGCCCGACAGCCCTTCCTGTTTCGTGGTTTGAATCGCCAGCATAATGATGAGGCCTAACGCTACGATGACGAACAATCCGGCTAGGCCGTGCGTCAGCCAGCCGGCATGCGCTTGAAACCACGTCTGCGCGGCGGGCGTGTTGTAATTGACGGATGGCTGCCCAACTTGCAGCGGCCCCGCGGTCGGCAGGGCGCTCACCGGAACCTTTACCGGAGCTTTTGTGACGGCCGCAAGCAGCCAGGTCATACCGGTTCCTCCACGAGGTCTGGCGCGCCGGCATCCGCGCAAACCGGACGAAGAGCGCGTTGAGCACGCGCGGCGACGTACTCGCCCGTAAGCCCGAACAGCGCCCGTTGTTTTGGTTGCGAATCGTGTTGCACCAGCACGTTGGCAACGCCGATGCGTTCGACGGTGACGTCCAGTCCGCGATCTGAAACGAACTCGATGACGGCCGAACCGAATCCACCCGCCAGCGAATGTTCTTCGAGCGTTATGAAATGCGAGTGGTTTGCCGCGAGCTCGAGCAGGAGAGCTTCATCGATGGGTTTTGCAAAGCGCATGTTGACGACGGTCACGTCGCCGTCTACCAGCGCATGCGCATCCAGCGCCACATCCACGGTATTGCCGTAAGCCAAGATCGCCACATCAAGTTTACCCCGAGCTAGCCTGCCCTGAGCCTCGTCGAAGGGAAGGGCACGGCGCAGCACTTCCCCGCGCCCGTGCACGATCGGAGCCACGGGATCGCGATATTTTCCGCTCGTCGAACCGCGCGGATACCGAATCGCGGCGGGACCTTCCAACGAGAGCGCGTGCTCGAGCATCGGATAGAGCTCTTCTTCGTTGCGCGGGGCCATGCACGTCATGTTCGGAAGCGTGCGCATATAAGCGATATCGTAGAGGCCCATATGCGTAGGGCCGTCGTCGCCGACTACGCCTGCCCGGTCCATACAGAACACCACCGGCAAATTCTGCACGCAGACGTCGTGCACGACTTGGTCGTACGCGCGCTGCAGAAAGGTCGAGTAAATCGCGCAGACCGGCTTGAGCCCGTTGGTCGCCGCACCCGCGGCAAAACATACGGCATGCGCTTCGGCAATGCCGACGTCGAAGTACCGTTCAGGGAAGCGTTTGGCAAACTTCGAAAGCCCGGTGCCGTCCGGCATCGCGGCCGTGATGCCGATGACGCGCGGATCTTTTTCCGCCAGCGCGATCATCGCGTCGCCGAAGACGTCCTGGAATTTCGGCGCCGCGGGTGCCGCCGTTTTCTTGCTGCCGTCATGCGGCTCGAATGCGTTGGCGCCGATGCCGTGGAACGTTCGCGAATCGCGCTCCGCCGGTTCGTAGCCTTTGCCTTTGACGGTGCGAATATGCAAAAGAACCGCGCGCGGAATCGCCTTAGCCGTTTCGAGCGCATCGACGAGGGTATCGTAGTTGTGACCGTCGATGGCGCCGATGTAGCGGAAACCGAGTTCTTCGAAAATGACCGCGGCCTTTTCCGACGGAGCGATGAATCGCATCGCGCCGAGCTCGGCTGACTCGAAAGCTTTTTTCGCCATCCCTCCGAGCGGCAAATGATCCAGCACCTGTTTTCCGGTCGCGCGCACTTGGTTGGCAAACGGTTTGCTGCGAAGGACTGAAAGATAGGATGCGATCGATCCGACGTTGGGCGCGATCGACATTTCGTTGTCGTTGAGGATCACGATGAAGTTGCTGCGCATCTGCCCGGCATTGTTGAGTGCTTCGTAGGCCAGACCGCCGGTCAGCGCGCCGTCGCCGATCACGGCGACGATCGTTTCATTCCCGCCGGTCAGGTCGCGCGCTCGTGCCATTCCCAGCGCAGCCGACACGCCGGTGCTGGCATGGCCGGCACCAAAGCAATCGTATTCGGATTCGCTGCGCATCGCGAAGCCCGAGATTCCGCCGCCTTTGCGTAATGTGGCGAAACGATCGCGGCGGCCGGTCAAAAGTTTGTGCACGTACGTTTGGTGACTGACGTCCCACACGATGCGATCTTTCGGCAGGTCGAGCGTGCGATGCAGCGCGAGCGTCAGCTCGACCACGCCGAGATTGGGAGCCAAGTGCCCTCCGTTTTGCGCGCAGACCTCGACCAGCAGCTCGCGAATCTCGCAAGCCAGCCGATCGATCTCAGGGCGGGAAAGGGTTTTGACGTCGGCGGGAGAGTCGATGCGTTCGATTACCATGGGCGGACCCCACCCTTCGACAGACC
>JABXNS010000188.1_pt1 | contig 15781 bp, 15 predicted proteins | sample 7301101 | NCBI WGS metagenome assembly JABXNS01 (sample SAMN14449646, study PRJNA615230) | soil metagenome | isolation source: soil from bare, unvegetated metal-rich iron-sulfur acidic spring small-cell... | place: Canada: Paint Pots Mound, Kootenay National Park, BC | collected 2017-05-25
GCGGTGACGTCCGTGCCCGCGCCCGCCCCGCACTCTTGGGGTAGGGGCGACCGTGGCTCGTCTCGCGCGGCGGCGGCCACGCCGTCTCGCGCGGGCGGGTGCTCCGGGAAGCGCTGGACAGCCGCGGCCAGACGGGGCGCGTCGTCAGCCGACTGCCCGGCGAGCGGGACAACCTTGGTGACGGCCGGCGTACCGCGCGTGATGGTGCCCGTTTTGTCGAGCACTATGCGTTTAACATCCTTCAAGACCTGGAACGCCTCGGCCGAGCGCATGAGAATCCCGCGCTGTGCTGCCATCCCGCCGCCCCGAATCATGGCCAAAGGCGTCGCCATGCCGAGCGCGCAGGGATAGCCCATGACGAGCACCGCGAGCACGGCGAAAATGGCCCGCGTCCAACTCGCCTCGCCGATGACGAGCCACGCGCCGAGCGTCCAGATCAACACCGCGAGGCCGGCCGCAACGAGGACCGCCGGGACATAGACCACGAGGACGCGGTCGACAAGTGCCAGGATGCCGGGCTTGAGCGCGCGCGCCTCCTCGACCTGACGCGCGACCTGTTCGAGGAAGCTCTCCTCGCCCACGCGCGTTACGCGGAGGAGGAGCGTGCCTGTCTGGTTGATCGACCCGCCGATCACCTCGTCGCTGGGTGCCTTCTCCTGCGGCATAGACTCGCCCGTGACCAGGCTCTCGTTCACCCCCGAGGCACCCTCGACGACCTCGCCGTCGACTGGAATGGATTCGCCAGGCCGGACGCGCACGAGGTCTCCGGGCTTCACCTCCTCGATCGGGACCTCGACCTCCCGGCTCACGCCGTTCACGTCGCGAACGACGCGCACGGTGGGTGGCATGAGCGCCAAGAGCTTGCGCACCGCCTGTGAGCTCCGCGTCCGGACCCGGAGCGAGACGTAGCCCGAGAGCAGGTGATAGGTCGTGATGAAGATCGCGACGCCGAAGAAGTCCGGGAGCGGGAAGTCGGGGTTGACGAAGCCGAGCACACCACCGACAAGCCCCGCGAAGGCGCCAAACTCGAGCAGCACGTGCTGGTTCAGGATGCCCCGCCTGAGACTCGCCCAGGCCATCGTCAGGATGTGCCACCCGGGGCCGAACACGGTCGCGAGCGTCATCGTTGGTAGCAGCCAGACGACGATCGGCCAGATGGTGCCCATGTAGATGGCGTGGGTCCACATGAGCACCATGAAGACAAAGGCGACGACAGCGAAGCCGGCTGCGAGCAAGAGATTGTTGCGCTCGCGCGCGAGCTCCTCGGCTTCTTCCTCGATGGAGCGCGCCTTCCGCGTATCGCGCACCGTATAGCCGAGATCGAGGAGCGTTGCCTTGATCTCCTCCGGCGTCACCTTCTCGGGCTCGTACTCGACGAGCGCCTCCTCGTGCGCGAGGTTCACGCTCGCCTCACGCACCCCATCCGTCCGGGTGAGCGCCTTCTGGATGCTGGCAACGCAGAAGGAGCACGACAGCCCGCCGATCTTGACTTGGAGCGTGGCCGGGCCGCCGGCGCGCGCGGCGAAGGCCGCCGGCTCGTTGGTCCGCGCGGCACGGCGCGCACCGGTATCGTTCTCGTTCATCCTCTCGGCCATGGTCCCCTCATCCTCCGTATCGAGTCTAAATGCCCTAGTCGAGTAGAGGGTCAAGGGGGGGCGCTCCCGAAGTGCCTTAACTCGCCCGCCGATCAGTCGCGCTGCACACGAGTCACCACGGTGGCGGCGTAGAGTGTCGCAGGGATCCGGCAGAGCTTAGCTACGCAGTCGGCGCCGTCGCCGACTCCATCGATGCCTCCTTCATGTGCCGGCCGGGACGGCGATGCCGAAGTAGATCGACCAGAGGCCGAGCGCCACGAAGACGACGCCGGTCCAGACCGGAACGCGCTCGGAGAGCGCGCCGAGGCGGTCGAGCCAGCCGCGCGCGCGTCCCCAGAACACGGCCACGATGAGCGGCAGCGAGAGCGCGAGGCCGAAGATTGCCATCACGACGAACCCGCGTGCGACACTGGCGGTCCCGGCGCTCGCAGCGAAGAGCGCGGCCAAGAGCGGCGCGGCGCAGGCGGGAATGTTGAGCCCGAAGAGGACGCCGAGTGTGACCGCTCCACGTGTGCGGCGGGCCCGCGCGAGCCCAGGGCCCAACACGCGCATGATGACCCACTGCTTGCGGGCGAGGTAGAGTATGCCGAGCAGCACGTAGGCGACGCCGAGCGCGATCCAGAACCCGCGCTGGAGGCCGAGGAATGCGGCACCGATGAGGCCCGCGAGCGCGCCGAGGCCGCCGATGAAGAGCGCGCGCGTCAAGGCAAACGCCACCGTCTCGCCGACCTTCGCCGGCCGATCCTTCCCTTCGAGGTACTTCACGAAGAGAAGGCTTGAGCCGACGGTGCACGGCTCGATGAAGCCCAGAAGCCCGAGTCCGAGCGGCACGGCGAGAACCGTCCAGAGGTGGGTCAAAGCGTGCTCGCGACCACCGCAGGCATGGGCGGTCTGAGCCTACGCGGCACTTTGCGCCGTGTACCCAGCCCGCTCGATTATTTCGCGCAAGCGATCCGGCGTGACCTCATGCCCGTCGTACTGCACCAGGGCCTCGCCACCCTTGTATGATACGTCCGCCTTCTCCACTCCAGACTCCCGCTCCAGGACGCGCCGCACGCGTTGTGCGCAGCCATCGCAGTGCATGCCCTCGATCTTGATAGTCGTCGTGCTCGTGATGCTCTCCTCCGAATAGCGTTGCTATGACAAACTGTGGGTATCGAGGAATGATCAATCCCGCCTCAGGTCGCAAAACTTCCTGACGCGCACCCCCGCCGCAGCAGAATATTCCAGACCGTTGCGGCTACAAGGCCGACGGCACCAATTCCGATCAGCGCCTTCGCCGGCGAACCGTGCACGAACACGACGCCCGCCACGAGCGCCACGGCCGCGACAACCGCCAACCAGAGCGGTCCGGATGCTCCATGAAGCCGCCGCCCCATCCAGAATCCCCATAGCGCGATGGCGAGAGAGAGGCCCATGAGAGGCAAAAGAATCGCGTCGGTCCGGAGAAAGCTGAGACCAATCGTGGCCAGGACGCCCACGACGAGAGGAGCACCGGCGCAACACAGCGCGGCGAAGATCGCGCCAAACGTACCGGCGCTGTCGGCGATGCGAACAGCTTTGCTCATTTCAAGCTCCGTGTTTCAAGTCGTTGGCTAATCGCGGGTCATAACATGTATGGGATATCCGAGCCGCTCGTCGGATAGGCGTAAATCATCTGGCGGAGATCCTTCGCCGGTATTCCGAAACGCACAGCAAGCGCGAAAAGGTTGATCACTTCTTCGGCATGCACTCCCAGCAAATGCGCGCCGAGGATCCTGTCGCTGTCGGCTTCGATAACCGTCTTGAACATTCCGACTGGCTCGCGCACTCGGCGGTTCGAGTACCAGCCACTGGTATCGCCGCTCTCGACGCGCACGGCGATTCCCTTCTCGCGCGCCGCTTTCTCAGTGAGTCCCACGGCGGCGAGTGGCGGGAGCGTGAACACGACACTCGGAATCCCCCGGTAATCCGGCCTCCTCGTGTTCCCCTGGAGCAGATTGTGCGCGACGATCGCTCCCTCGTGACCCCCGACCGGCGTCAGCGGAAGGGATCCCGGCGGGAGAGCGACGTCGCCCGCTGCGTACACGCGCGGATTGGTAGTGCTCTGGAGAAACTCGTTGACCTCGACCGCGCCGTTTCGATCGAGGCGGATGTGGCCATCCTTTGTTCCCAGATGTGCGGTGTTCGGGACGCGACCCGCGCCGTGAACGACTAGCGCTGCCTCGATGACGCCGGAGCCGCGTCCGCTACCAGTGTGGACGCGGAAAGTCTCCGAGCCTTCGACGCTTTCTATCTTCGTAACGTTGGCGTCGAGACGAATGTCGATTCCGATGGTGCGGCTGTGAGAGAGCAAGCGCTCGACCAATGCTTCGTCGAAGCCTGGCAATGGCGCCCCTCCGCCGAGAACAAACACCTCGGCTCCCGCCTGACGCGCGATGTGCGCGAACTCGAGTGAGATGTATCCGGCACCGACGAAGGCGATGCGCGAAGGGAGGGTCTCAAGCTCGAGAAATTCGGTGCTGGAAATGACGAGGTCGTCGCCGGGGATCTCGAGCGGTCGCGGACCCGACCCCGCGGCGATCACGAAGTGCTTTCCGCTCAGCTCGCGTTGTCCCACGACGAGGCGATCGTCTGCGACGAAGCGCGCGGTCCCATGCAGCGTCTCGATTCCGGCCTTCTCGAGTGCAGACTCGCGGCTCGCAGGAACAGGATCGGTGAATGTGCGCTTGAACGCCATAAGGGCAGGCCAGTCGATTCTTGCGTCCCCTGCCACGCCGTGCTCGCTCATGCGGTTGTGCCACGACGCGACATCGGCCGCTCCGACAAGAACTTTTTTCGGATCGCAGCCTCGCACCGCGCAAGTCCCGCCATAGGGCTGATCATCCACGATCGCCACCCGCCATCCTGCAGCACGACACTTCGAAGCAGGTGTCGAGCCTCCGGATCCGGTGCCTATGACCACAAGGTCGAATTCCTCAGGCATGTTCGCTTCTCAGAGCGAGAGACTCCTGAGGCGCCCTTTCCCCATTCGCAAGGCCGGAAATCCGCAGGAAAGTCACGCCGCCGCCGCCATGACGATCGAGTCTCCGTAGACCAGCCGGCCGTCGACATCCAGGTAATGCGGGTCCGCGTCCCTTGTCGCGTGTCCCTCGATGAGGGTGATCCCAGAGAGGTCGAGAGAATGGCGGAGTCGGCGCACCTCGGGATGCAAGCCCTCGCTACTTGGAAGCACGACTGCGACGCGCTGGCGGCGATCCCGTCCGAGGAATGCCGCGACAAACGCCTCAGCTAGCTGCCGCTCGCTCTCAGCGACGATCACAAGATCGTACAGATCTTCAGGAACGCCGCAGCACATCGTCTCGACCAGGCGGAACGGAGATATCGCACGCATCTGCGGTCGCTCCCGGCTCCCTCCGCAGCAACAACCAGAGCGACAGAGCGAAGAGAATGCCCAATGCGACTACGAGAGCAGGAAGGTGACGTGCCAGCCATGCCGATCCCGCCGTTCCGCCGAACAAGAGAACGAGCGGTACCGCGTTGCACGGACAGCTTAGAACCGCGCCAATCCCGCCCAGAGTTTTGAGCGGACGCATCGAGCTAGCTTGTCGCTGCTGAAGTAACCACCGTCGCCTTGTAGCCGAGCGTGGCGATCGCAGCCACCATCTGCTCGACGGTCACTTCCGCTGGATCGTATGTCACTACGGCGCGGGTTTTTTCGTAGGTGACGTCCGCCTTCGAAACCCCAGGCAGGCGCGTGAGCACCGCGCGAACCCCGATGACACAGCCGCCGCACGTCATCCCCTCGACCTTGAACGTCACGGTTTTCGTTTGGACTGCGGTCACTTCGCCAGCACCAACGAATCGGCCGGCAGGCAGATAGCCGCGAATGGCCAGAGCAGAGGCGCTCGCCACTCTAAGGGGTTGAGCGCCCGCGGCAACGCTGCTGCCGCCACCGCACAGATCGCACAGCGAGAGCCCACCGCCAACCACGAGGACACCAAGAGTTGCCGCCATCTTGATCATGAAACTGTACCTCTAAGAAAAAGTGAGAAGCCGAGCTCGTTAGACAAGCAACCTCGACCACTGTGGAAACGTGAGTAGAAGGAGCGCGACGAAAGTCGCGACCCAGAGCACGATCTTGCCTCGCCTTCTACGCGGAACAATGCAGGCACCCTCGACGTCGCACGATTTGCCCGCCGCGGTCGCCGGACGGCGACCATATACGGTGTAGAAGCCAATAGCGATGAGTCCCACTGTCAGAATTGTGAAGATGGGACGCAGCGGCTCGAACCGGCTCGCCAGACCGGCGCCCACGCCGAGAGTCACAAAGAGAACCGGGCCGATACAGCAAAGCGATGCCAGGAATGCAGCACCCATGGCGCCGAAAGACGCGGCGAGCCCCCGACGGTCGCTGACCTCAGGTTTATTGCTGTTATCGCCTGTGAGGAGGGTTTGCGACTCAGCCATGCTTCATGACCTTCGCCAATGAGTGACGAAGACTCGCCAGTGCCCGCTGCCCGTCTCCTGCTTCGACGCGACCCAGCACACACGTCTCCATGTGCGCCTGGAGCAGCTCCGCCGCTATCCCGTTTACCGCCTGCTTGAGCGCCGAGACCTGCACCAGCATGTCGTCACACGATTTGTGCTCAGCTAACATCTTTTTCACGCCGCGCACCTGACCCTCCAGGCGCGAAAGCCGGTTATAGATCGCGCGCTCGGACTCGCCCGTGAGATACAGATCGTTCACCGCCGGCTGGACCGCTGAAAGCGAAGCCGCTGCTTCGCGCCGCGTTCTACCGAGCTTCTTCTCGTTCGAGGGCGATGACTTCCGACCGTTCGCTTTCACGCCTCTACTCCCGACGAGTCTCTCGTCATGCGCAGCAACTCAGCTTGCTGACGTCCATCGTGAATCCCTGCGCGGCGAGCTTCATCGTCTCGACCCACGTCAGGTAGGGATGCAGCGTTCCGGCAAGATCCCGCGCAGTCAAGCCGAAGCGGATGGCGAGCGCCGCTTCTCCCATGAATTCGCCAGCATTCGTCGCTACTGCATGCACGCCAAGCAATTTTCCCGAAGCCGCGTCTGACACCATCTTTACGAGTCCGCGCGTGTCCCGACTGACGATCGCCCGGGGGACCTGATCCATCTTCAACACCGCGACCTGCGGATTGTGTCCCGCCTCTCGCGCCTTCTTTTCGGTCAAGCCGACTGACGCCACCTGCGGAGAAGTGAATGTCAGATTCGGAACGACTGAGAGATCGAGCACGCGGAGCTCTGCTTCGCCGGGCGCGCCGTCAGTCAAGCTCCTGACAGCATTCTCTGCCGCTATGCGTCCGCCCGCTGCCGCGACGTACACATAGCCCGGTCCACCGGTTACGTCCCCGGCTGCGTAGACCTCTGGGTTGGAGGTGCGCATCGTCGCATCGACTTGAACGACTCCCGCCGATCTGAGAGATACTCCTGCCGCCTCGAGGCCCATACCCTTTGTGTTCGGCTTTCGGCCCGCAGCGACAAGCAAGTGAGTCGCGCGAAGCTCGCCCCTGAGATTTCCCTCGGCTAATTCGACTACGACCTCGGTCCCATCGCGTCTTACTTTGGTGCTCCTCGCCCCGGTATGAATCTCCATACCTTCTTCCTCGAGGCAGCGCCGCAGTTCCTCCGAACTGGTCTCGTCTTCGTTGGGCAGCAGCCGCGGCAGCAATTCCACAATCGTCACCTTCGTTCCGAATCGCGCGAATGTCTGCCCCAGCTCGAGGCCCACCGCGCTGCCACCGAGGACGATGAGCGAACTCGGTATCTCCCTGAGCTCCATAATAGACGTCGAGTCGAGGGCCCCGACTTCGTCGATGCCAGCGATCGGCGGGCGTGCGGGCGCGCCACCAGTTGCGACGACGAATTTCCGCACCGAATACTCCTGAGCGCCCACTCGCACCTTCCCGTTGCCGCCAAGCGTCGCGGGCCCGTGTAGAACGACGAGTCCGGGATAAGACGCGAGCACGTCGGCGTATTTGGCCTGCCTGAGCTCGTCAACGAGCTCGTTCTTCTGCTCGATGAGTGAGCGCCAGTCGACCCGGGGCCGGCACGGCTCGATACCCTGAAATCCGGTGACGGCAGACCTATAGTGCGCCGCTGCCTCGATCAGGTTCTTCGACGGGATGCACCCGACATTCACGCACGTTCCGCCGAGCGTCCCTGCTTCCGCGATCGCCGCCTTGGCGCCCATTCCGACGGCCTGGATCGCGGCCGCGACTCCGGCTCCTCCGCTACCTATGATCAGAAGGTCGAAATCGGCGGCGCCACCGGAGCTGCTGCGAGGACTTGCGGCGGCGGTTGATTGAGAGGGTCTCTTCTCGACTGCTGCGCTGGCTTCGGTAGTCGGAGAGCCCTGCCCGCCAGCGACCGGCGTTTCGACTGCGGGTGCGTCAAGCGCGAGCTCGGCCTGATATCCCGCGCGCTCAACGGCCGCCAAGAGCGCTTCCGCGGGAATCCTCTTCGTCGTTTCGACCGTCGCCTCGCCGCCCCGGTAGTCAACGCTCGCTTCTACCACACCGTCTACGCCCTTGAGCGCACTCACGATCCGCTTCGAGCAATCGAGACAGGTCATTCCCCTGACTCTCAGACGTTGCCTCCAAGGTCCAGCCATCGTGCCCCATCCGGTGAAAGTCTAAGATACCCCTGGGGGTAATCTAGGCAAATGCGGGCCGATAGCCAGTGCCTCGACCTACTGGCCGGAGCCGCAACGGACCGCTCGGGGGAAACGGAGTGTCGAAAGAGGCTCCGTTTTTCTTTTGCGTCCATAGGGTTGCAGTCGGGACGTGACATTTTCCACGGTAGTGGCGCCCTCGCGGAGGGCCGTACTCGATCTCGCGGACAAGTATCGCGACGTTACCACGCGCCTCGCTGCGCACGGTTTGCGCATTGCCGTCATGGGAACAAATGCTATTGTAACGAGGCTTAAAATCAGAGCGCGCATCTAGTCTCTTCAACGTGATTGTGGAATAGCCAAACGAATTCTTCGATTCTTATCCTTGAACGCGCCGCTACTTTCCGCTGTTCGAGCTTCCTTTCTCCCAGAGTCTTGCCAGTCGGCTAAACAGCCCTGCGCGCCGGATATGATGCGTCTTAGATCCGGCGCCGTTCTTCGCAACGCGAGGACGGAACGTCAGCTTCACGTTTCCAAGAGTGAGTGTTGCACCGGGCGGCACTGCTCTCTCACCCGCGACACGAAGACCGTCGACGAAGGTTCCGTTTGATGATCCAAGGTCCAGAACGAACCAGGCCTCTCCCTTTCGGACCAGAGTGGCGTGCGATTCGGACACGCTCTCGTCGACAATTCGCACATCATTGTGTTCGCCGCGTCCAATGGCGGTAACCGGTCGGTTGACCCGAAAGTCCCTTCGCCACAACAATCCGTTCGACAATGTGGCGAGCGTGGCAGGCGATTCGAATGGCTGCTCACTTGCGCGCTCTGGCGCTCTGCTGAGGGTTGTTTCTGCGACCGGAGCTTCGCCCCATGGCTGCACACTCGGCATGATCTCCGTGGCGTCGCCAGGCTTCGGCGCCGGTCGCGTAGGCGCCTTGGTTTCCCACCGAAATTCGTTCGGCCCGATCGTGATTAGATCGCCGGGACGCAGGGGATGAGCTGCAGCCAACCTCGTACCGTTTACCAGTGTGCCGTTCGAGCTCTGATCGATCAGCACGTAGCCTCCTGCCGCCTGCTGAATGATCGCGTGGCGCCTCGATACTCCTTTGCCTTCAAGAACTAAGTCGCATCCGCGCTCTCTTCCCAGCACGGCACCGCTCTCGGGAACTTCCAAGGTTTCGCCGCTTGCGGTATCGATTAGCCGATACCGCGACATCTGATCGCCCAGACTCGGCATGAGCTCGGTTCCCAGCGCTGCCGGGTCGGCGCCGGGACCGGCTCGCAATGGAGCAGGATGCCCGTACGTCAGTTGACAGTTCCCGATATCGATCCGCGTCCCATGCCGAAGTTCGACGGGGTCCGCTCCGACCGAGTGTCCATCAACTCGAATCACAGCTTGAGGCGCCAAGCGCCGAATGACTGACAGGGCGTCGGGACGCACAACGAGGACAGCCGTCGGCGTTAGGTTCGCCAACGCTGAGAGCGGGACGGCGTCCCTGCCGCGTCCGCCAAGAACATTGGAGCCTACTCGTAAAGTCGCGCGGTCGCTTCTCGCCGTAAGAAAGGGCATGATCACGGTCACACTCCCCAGTGAAAGACACTCGTCACTGACCAACTCGCTGGAATTCGATGTCCTTCGTTTGTCGCTTCCCGCCGGGGTCCGTTACCGAGACGAAGAGAGTGTAGGTACCAGCCGGCATCTCTGCGAAGCTCAGTGTGCGGTGGCGCCGGGTGGCGGGGCCGCTCGCCGATTCATCAAAGCTCTCGGCCACCGGCGAAACTCCGCCGAGGAGACGGCGAAAACCCGACTCATTCTTGACGACGCTGATACGCGTGCGGAAATCAGTCCCTTTTTCGAGGCCGCAAACGTCGTAATAGACGTCGAGGTCTCCCTGCTGATTCGATCCGATCCCATCAACGAGCAATGACATTTGCGCACCGGTAGGCCGTCGCATCGCTTCGTCGAGGTCAATGTCACGGGTTCGGGCCACGGCGGGACAACGCGACCTGTGCTTCAATACCAGGCCGCCGCCATACCATGAGCCGACTAGGAGAAACGCGACACTCGCGAGGATTGACCAGAATCGCGGGCTCACCGCGCGCGCTCGGCTGGACGCCCGAGCGGCGCTGCCACCTACCCTCCGGACTACCTGATCCCCCGCAGAGCGAATGCGAGGGATATGAGTCTGCGCGAAACGGCTTCCCGCCGCGATGCCTGCCTTTACTTTCGGCTCCTGCTCGCGCAGCAACTGAATGCCGACGGCGAGCGCATTGTCGAGAGCTGCCGACGGCCGCGGACCGCTGTTGTCGGCGTCGGGATAAACGCTGGCGGTCACATCAGCGTCTGGGCGCATACGCTGTGGCCCAGAGGAGTCCTCGAGTCCATCATCCGCCTTTGCGAGCGCCGCAAGGAGATCATCTGTATTCTGGAATCGCTTGCCGGGATCCTTGGCGAGCATCCGCTCAATGAGCGCGTATAACGCGCGCTCCTCGCTCGACTCCAGAGCGGGTCGAGGGACCGGAGTCTGCACGTGGTCTAGCAAAATGCCTACGGCGTCGTCTCCGGAAAAAGGAACTGTGCCGGTGAGGCAGAGATACCCAACCACTCCAAGGCTGTAGATATCGCTACGTCCATCGACGTGTTTCCCTCTCGCCTGTTCCGGGCTCATGTAGCGCGGAGTGCCGATGGAGATTCCTGCCGCGGTGAGATCGGCGTCGCCCTTGGCGCGCGCAATGCCGAAATCCGTGACGACGCAGCGTCCTTCGGCATCGAGCATGATGTTGTCCGGTTTAACATCGCGGTGTACGATTCCGCGCCCTGCTGCGTAGCCAAGGGCGAGAGCCGTTTGGGAGAGAACGCGTCGCACTTCTTCAACCGGCAGTCTTCCGCGGCGCTGGAGACGTGCGGAGAGTGATTCTGCCGAGAGTAGCTTCATCGTGAAGAAAATCACTCGACCCGAACGACCAACACGGTAGATAGGAACTATGTGTGGGTGCTCGAGCTGCGCGGCCGTGCGCGCTTCACGCTGGAAGCGCTCGACCCCCTCAGCGTCGGACACGAGCTCAAACGGCAGAACCTTGACCGCAACATCGCGATTGAGCTGCCGCTCGCGCGCGCGGTAAACGACAGCCATTGCCCCGCGACCAATCTCCTCGAGGACTTCATAATCTGCGTCGAGAGCGGTACGCACGACGTCGAAGTCGCTCGGCACCAGGTAGCTCGGAGCGCTCATAACTCAGCGCCGTAAATGAGGATCAAGTTTGGGTGCTGCGAGCCGGGCGCGCCCTTATACGAATGCGCTGGAACCACTCTCCGAGCAGGGCCACGACCAGAACCCCAGCGAGCATGCTGAACGAGCTCTTCCAAGTCAGTCTGTAGGCGCCAGCAGCAACGAGCAACGCTGTCGCAGCGGCGGGTGGGTGGTAGGCGCGTAGCGACGGCTGAACGAGCGCGGTTACCGCAATTGCGATTGCGCTCGCCCAGACGCGAACCACCGGAAGCGAGTGACCGCCGACAAGCGTCGCGGAGTCTGTCGCACCAAGGAGCAGCAGCGCGAACCAGGCGCATATGAAGGCGACGACATGTCCGGTGACGATGTTGTGGAATCGCGTCGATGAAGACCCTGGATGGCTCGCTATCAGAAAAATGCTAGGACCGAGACCGGCAGTCAGCCAAGGCTGACCGGTGGCCAGACTGATCACTCCGACGATCAGCACGAGTGTTGCGGAAACCGCGGGCACCCAGACTGCGTCGGCAGACGCAGCAGGTGAGCGTCCGGCCCATCGGGGGTCGAAACGAGCTGTACCCGTTCGCGTACCGGCCGCCGCGGCAGCCGAGGAGGCCATTACAGATGGAGTCGGAATAGTCGGTGTGATATGTCGAGTGGCCACGGTAGGTCTCGGGGTTAGAAATTGCGAGTTCACGGAGTATTGCTTTGCGGCGAAGGAGGTACGCCGCACGCCTGCGTCTACGTCAATTAGAGACTGTTCGGAACGCGAGTGCGTAACGGCGCTGCGAGGTGATTCGTCATCCTATCTGAGCGGCCCCTGGAAGGCGCGCATGAAGTTCCCGACACGTCTCGACACTACCATCGATCACATGTCCTTTCTGATCATCAACCACGAACGCTACGCATTACAGATGGGCGATACCGTCCTCGGCGGATCTGGTGACGAGGTTCTGTCACTGTCACCGCTGGCCAATCTCGCTCCTTTCGCGATCCTTTCGTGCTCGCCGGAAGGGTCCGGTACCATCCAGCGACTAGGTCCCGGTAGCGGGATTCTGATTGACGGAGAGCCGCTCGGAACCGAGCCGCGCAGTTTGAGACACGGCGCACGTATATCAGCCGGCGGGCTAGACATCTCGTACGGCGAGCTGCGAGCTGCGGGCGGCACAGCGCATGTCGGTAGCGTGACTGCGGAGACCTTATCTTCCGTTGCGGCCGCGGCCTCCAGCGGGAAGGCAATCAACGGACGCCTTGTACCTTTAAACGGACCCGGCGCGACGTTGATTCCGGATGAAGGCCTTGTGATCGGCAGAGACCCCGCGTGCGGGTTGGTGCTGGCTTGCAAAAGCGTCTCGCGGCGTCACGCCGAAGTCGCGCCGTTCCGACTCGGCTACCGCCTGACCGACCTGAGTCGAAACGGTGTGTTCGTAAACGGACAGCGCGTGAAGGGCTCGCATCTTCTGCGTAACGGCGACGTTGTGCGTCTCGGCACTGAGGAACTGCGTTTCGAGGCGGACTCACAGCGATAGACCCTGGAGAGCAAGGGAACTCGTCTCTGTCCTACTTTGAGGCAACCGTTGTCCTCGCCTGTGGACAGCTTCTACCGCTTCCTTCGTTAACTCGGTGCCTAACTCTTTGCTCGTCAGCTGCTTAGCCGTTCGACTCCTTAAGGGCGCTCTTCGTGCAAGATGCCATATGGGTTAGGGCACAAATATCCGAATTGCCCCAAATTGCCGAAGCGGGCTAATTCGCATCTGAGGTAACAACATGAACAAACTCAGGCTCTTTTTTCTGTTCTTCAGCATGCTGGTTCTTACCGGAACTGCGAACGCACAGCGCCGCGATCGAGGCCGCGACCAAAGCGGCATCGGTGGGATCATTTTCGGCAACGATCGGGCTCGTCACGGAGACGATGATGACGGCGACGATGACGACAGCGGCTGGCGCATAGACAATCGCCGCCAGGACGGCGATGACCAAGGTGACGACGAAGAGGACGGTGAAGATCGCGGCGAACGAATCGGCAGAAATCGTGGCTGCATCGATCAGACCGGGCGGAATGTCTGCGACGTTGCCCTTCCTGGCCGTTTGCCAAACAGGCTTCCTGATATGATCAACGCAATTTTGATCTCTCGTGGACAGCTCACGCCGGACGGTAGAACCTGGCTGGGAAGCACGCACATGACCCCGAGATATATTCGGGGGCCAGGTCGCTCGTACCCAAGCAAGGTTACATGGCTCAACAGAGCTGGTCAGATCCGCCAAGTCTGGTTCGACAGAAATGGGGATGGCCGCGCGGATATGGTGAAGCTTTACCGACGCGGTAGGCTGGTCCGCACCGTAAGCCGATAATTCAGAACAAAAAAATCGGGGCGCCGCTGGTGCCACGATTTGCTTTTACGCTCGGAGCCAAACGCCGGACGGGAACCAAATCGAGCCTGGGCTTTAAAGCACGTCGTGGCCACTGACGCTCTCATGGCTACAGTCGAGATGACGATGACGAATAGAACGACACCCTTCCCCTAGATTGGTCGAGCACAATTCACGGGTCGGGCAAGAACATGCTTGAGGCGATCGTCGCTATTCTCGCGGGGCTACTCCTCCTGGCTGAGCTGTTCCGCGGGACCGGGCAGCGCATTATCGGTAACCTCCGCCCTTTCGCGGTCGTTATCGGAGTCGTCGCGCTCGTCCTTGGTGTCCTCCACATCGCGAGCGTCTTTGGCATCGCTCTCCTGCTAGCTGGTTTTATTTTAGCCGTGAGTGCCCTTGAGGCGGTCCCACGCGTTGGCAGCGAACTGGCCCGCGCCGGTCGCTCTTTAGCCCAGCTCCGGGTTGTGATCGGTATTGTAGTCCTCGTCGTCGGTGTCATGGCGTTGGTACGCAGTTTGGACTGAGCGGCCGCACGCACAGGATCTCGCCCCACAACGCCGGCTCGGCTCTTCACCTTTGGTGGGCGAGGGCGCCTACATAGCGCTCGATCGCGCGTTTTTTTTGTCGGGGAATTACTTCGGGGGGAAGGCACGATCACGGATTATCGCGAATTCGTTGATTCTGAGGAGAGCTTGTGGCGGGTGTCGGCCAACTACCGGGTTCGCCTGCGCGGCGAAGGGCGAGCAGACAAGATTAGTCAGCCGCTTCCTCCAGGTCTGGCGAGCCGGCCTGTCATTTCGGGAGGGCGAGTCGCGACGATTCCCGCAACCGAGCCAAGACGCAGAGCGCGCGTCGCACCGCCTGTGTTCCCCGTGGTATTTTGGGGGATGTACTGAGGAATCTGACGCCAGCTCCTCCTTGACGGAAAATGCCGGGTTGCTTCAATTCGATACGCCACCGCCCGATTACTTCTTCCGGGGATCGCTCATGCTCACGCACTCCCATCGTGTTAGTGTCCTCTCTCTAATGCTGGCCCTCACCGCACTGAGTGCCATTCGAACGACCGTTGCGCAGGAGGTGTCGACTTCCCCCTCGTTTGCCGCGTCGTCGACTACCCTCGCGCCACTTCCAGGGGAAGCACCGTCGGCCGAACCGGCCTCGGCGTGCACATCGTGCAACGGTTTGCTCGCAGGCAGCGCTACCGTGCCGGTACCGGTGTCGATATCCGCTATGCCCACAGCGGCGACCGTCGGGCCCACAATCGCCGCGACGAGTATCGCCGTGCGCCGGCGCGCGTCCGCGCCTGCGTCGCTCGCTTCGCGCCGCCATGGCGGGAGGGGTCAGCCCGAGATACTGATGATCGTCGGAGGCGCGGCCCTCCTCGTCGGTCTCGTGATCGGCGGCGGTGCCGGGGATGCCATCGCCATTGGCGGGGGCGTCGCGGGCCTCATCGGACTCTATCAGTACTTGCAATAGCGCACGGCGGGTGCTCACTCCGCCTGTACCACTCAGTTTCCGCTGTAGCCCACGGTCTTCGCGCACTTCCGCCTTTTGGGGCCGCCTTTAGGATTGCACGACAAGCGAAGGGCCGTTCACCGCCATCCGACCGGAGGTACACCAGATGCGCTCCACCAGGAGTGGAAAGTCATTCGGGTACAGATACAAGTTTGTCCCTACTTTCTACGGCGTGAATGACGGGAAAGTCCGGCTCCGACGCTCGGTTCCAGTATGAAGTCCGCCAGAATGTCGTTAGTGGTTAGTGTGTGTTGGTGACTCCGGATCAGAAGGTTGGGAGTTCGAGTCTCCGGGCGCGTTTCGAAACAAAGACCAGAGATCACCGATCGGGTAGGTGAGGAGCCTTACAGCTCCCCACCTCCCACACCACCGTACGTGCCGTTCGGCATACGGCGGTTCATCGAGAATTAGTGTAAGAGTGTGAAAGGCGTTGGTGCATGCCGAGAAAGCT
>JABXNS010000189.1_pt1 | contig 15780 bp, 18 predicted proteins | sample 7301101 | NCBI WGS metagenome assembly JABXNS01 (sample SAMN14449646, study PRJNA615230) | soil metagenome | isolation source: soil from bare, unvegetated metal-rich iron-sulfur acidic spring small-cell... | place: Canada: Paint Pots Mound, Kootenay National Park, BC | collected 2017-05-25
GGATGACAAAGCGGCGCGCTCCGTATTTGGTTTGCCTGAAAAAAAGAGGGCCGCTCGCAATCTGGAGTGTTGACGGCTCTTACGTGCGCAAGAACATCGATGAGGAGTTCAGCAACTTCGGCCATCATTTCTCGATCTCGGAGATCCCGCGCGGCGAGATCTGGATCGATGTCGAAACCGACCCCGACGAGCAGCGGTTTTTCGTGCATCACGCGCTCGTAGAGCGACGCATGATGCTCAAGGGTGTCGACTACGATACAGCGCGTCTCAAGGCGAACAAGGAGGAGCGTCAGATGCGGGTGGCTGCGGGCGATCTACGGAAAGTCATTAAGGGGAAAGCGCTACCGGACGCAGATCTCATTCGCCGCGGAATTTGGAAAACGCTTCCGAATGGAGTCCAGGTGTGGTTTGTGAAAGGGCGACTCGTGCGGAGCGTCTACGACATCGAATTCACTGAAGGCGGACACGAGCATGTCTACGAGTACATCCCTCGGGGCGAGGTATGGATCGATGACGATATCCACGAGAACGAGCGTGGCTTCGTGTTATTCCACGAGCTGCACGAGCGAAATCTGATGGCGGATGGAATGGACTACGATACAGCGCACGACGAATCGAGCAGATTGGAAAAGCATTATCGCCATCATCCCGACGAGTTGCATGAAGCGCTGGCCGGGGAAGGCTGGGAGTAGGGAACGGCTTCACCGTCTCACTGGGGCGTCCATTGCGGATGTGCGGTGAAGAGCCCGTTGGCGACGCCGACGTGGTAGGGGATTAACAATCCGAATCCAAGGCTGATTACTCCCGAGGCGATCCGGAGGCCGCCCCCGAGACTTCGAGAACGGTGAGTGGCATGTGTGAATGGCTGTGCAGACGAGATTGCCGAGGGAACCCATACAGCTGTCCTGTCGGGATGTGCATTCCAGAAAGACCTGCCTTCAGGCGACGTGGCGGTGTGCCGCCGAACGGTTTGGAGAAGCGGCGCTCTCGCGGAGCGGTCTGACTTCCGCATTGGGCGGTTAAGCGCCTACGACTCAAATCCGATTGCATCCCACCAAAGCCGCCGCCAAGAGACCCCGGCATCTTGCATTTGGCTTCGCATTTTGCAATGATTGCGGCACCGTTTGCGTGTCGTGTTAACTACCTAAGTCCCTACCCGCCAAGGGTTTAGGGCCAGAGCCTTCTTTGGCCGTCCGCCTGCAACAACACCCGGTTGCGATAATGCGTAGCACCACGTCTTTTGAGTGTTGACGGCAGGGCCTCGCCGTTCACCAATCGTCTTTAGGAGACACAAAATGAGCAACAAAAAAGGTTTTACCCTTATTGAACTTTTGATCGTGGTCGTCATCATCGGCATTCTTGCCGCGATCGCGATTCCGAAGTTCGCCAATACGAAGGACAAGGCTTATGTCGCAGCGATGAAGTCCGACCTTCGTAACCTCGCGACCTATGAAGAGCAGTACGCCGCTGACAACAACGGTGCCTACTTTGCAGGAACCGCAACCGTAGGCTCGCCCCTTCAGGGCTTCACGCCTTCGCAGAACGTGACGGTTACCGCGACCTCAGTTGCGGGTCCGCCACAGAGCTGGACCGGCACGGCTGTTCACTCGCAGTCAGCCAAGACCTGCTCAAACTCGACTGGTGTGATCGTCTGCGCCTAAGGCAACGAGTCTGGTTCAATGAAAAACGGGGACGGCCTGGTGCCGCCCCCGTTTTTTGTCAGGCGATCGGCCACTGCTGGTTCGATCTGTCCCGAGATGCCTCGAGGCTCGGTTGCCCTTCAAAGGTCGGCGGGATAACGTGACCGCTCACGTGAGTTTCGCAAAACAAGTCGCCGCCTTTTTTCGTGACCCCCGCTCGGAGCGCTGGCTTCTTGCGATTTACGTCGTTACTGCGCTCATCGTTACCATCCAGCGGGGCGTGTTCTCCTTTCCGAATGATTTCGCGATCTTTCGCGCATCGTTCTGGAATCTGATCGCTGGAAGAGATCTGTACGTCCTCCGGCTCGATCAGGCCCACGATTATTTCAAGTATTCTCCCACCTTCGCGCTCTTCTTCGCTCCTTTTGCGGCGCTCCCGTTCGTGGTCGGACTCTTCTGCTGGAATTTGGCCAACGCGCTCGGAATCTTCTTCGCGCTCAAGTTGCTCCTTCCGCTGGATGAGGCAGGCGTTGCTCAGGTGCTCGTGTTCCTACCCACGCTTAGGTCCATCCAGTCCTCGCAGAGCAACGCGCTCGTGGCGGCGCTCATCATTTACGCGTTTTTGAGCTTCGAGCGCGGCTGGTTGTGGCGCGGCGGACTTTCAGTTGCACTCGGTGCGGTGACCAAAATATTTCCGTTGGCCGCGGTTAGCTTCGCCCTACCGCGGCCAGATCGCTTGCGAGCCATAGTGGTGACGGTCTTTACGACGATTGTCCTGCTTGCTCTTCCTTTGCTCGTCGTATCACCGTCAGCGCTCGTAGCTCAGTACAAATCGTGGAGCGGACTCGAGACACTTGAGGCCGGACTCTACGGCTCGAGCGTCATGGGGCTCGTTCGCGATGTCGGGCTGGACTGGCCCCCGTGGCCACTTCAATTGATCGGAGCGGCGATCGTTCTCGCGGCCTTGTTAGCCATGGTGAGCCATTGGAACGATCGGAGCTTGCGACTCCAGTTTCTGGGCGTGGTGATGGTGTTCTGTGTTCTGTTCAATCACCGCTCGGAGCGACAATCTGCTGTAATCGCCATATCCGGCGCGGTGATCTGGTTTCTCGCTTCGGAGGGTGCCGCGTGGAGAACCGCTCTTTTCTCGCTCGTCTATGCGCTCGTCGTGATTAGTGGTACGGACTTCATTCCGGACGTCATCAAGGCGCTCTTGCCGCCTCAAGCACGATTCACCATTCCCCTCACGATCCTGTGGCTAGCGATGCTGGGCCAGCTGGCCGTGCGGCGTCCTCCGCGACGACCAGTCATCGAAACCAGCTAGCTCGATTCCGCACTGCCTGATCAAATCGCGCAATTCGACGGAGCAGAGAACTCTCAACTCCTCCGCTCGCTGCCAGGTGTAGTCATCGTGCTCAGCCAGTGCGGTATCGGCATAACCGGGGTGTGTCATGAGCTCGCTCGTTCCCGCTGGCAACCTCGGGATCAAGCCGAACAATCGTTGCGCAAATGAGCTTCCGCCCTGCAAAGAGATTCCGAAGAAGTGCCGAGGAACAGTGCCGCTAGAGTTCCTGCGAGCGATTGCGGTGGAGAGGCGCAGTCCGATTTTTTTAACAGTAGCTCTCCAGTCTCCGACATTTGCCCAGAGCGGTTCCAAGGGAATGCGAACCTGTGTGATTCCGCTCGCGCGTGCGGCTCTGAGAACTGGGGGATTCAAGGCAGGGTGAATGTGCACGTGTCGGTGACTGTCGAGGTGCGTCGGCGGAAAGCCGGAATCGATCATTCTATCGAGCTGGGCAGTGCACTCCTCTTGAACCTCGTTGGCCTGGACCAGGCCGAGGCTGGCGCGGGCGATCAAGGCAGGCAAGGGATAAAAGTCACCCGTTTCGCGCCTGGTGAGCGAAGGCGCGGCAGTAAGGGGCCGACCGGTGGTCAGGTTGAGGTGAAGGCCGAGTGAGAGACGGCTGCACGAAGTCGCGCGGCGCACCGCATCGTCGAATGCTGGCAGGTTCACCATCATCGAAGCGGCCGTCACAACGCCCGACTCTGCCGCTTCGATTATTCCGATGTTGACGCTACGGGAGAGTCCATAGTCGTCGGCGTTGACGATTAGCCGCTTGGGGCTAGGCGTAGATCCCACGCGCACCGTTACGGCGGACGCGGATCAGATCCATGAGCATCTCGGCTCCGTGCTTGACGAAGGAGACGGTGGTAGGCTCGTCGCCGTAATGAAAATCAACCGGCATCTGCTCGATCTTGAATTGGTGGGACCGGGCGATGAAGAGGCATTCCAGATCGAACCCGAAGCCAAAGAGCCTTTGGCGAGAGAAGATCGTCTCGGCCGCATGGGCGGTGAATCCCTTGAGCCCCGCTTGGGTGTCCAGAATGCCCGGCAGGAGCATTGTCTGGGCGAGCCGGTTGAACAGTCGGCTCATGAGATGGCGCGTGTAGAGATAGTGAATGAACGTTGGACTCATGATGTAGCGCGATTCGCTCAGCACGCGGCAGGCGATTACGACGTCGCTGCCGGATTCGAGGGCATGCAATAGCTTATTGATCTCACTACTCGGATACGCGAGGTCGGAGTCAACAAAGATTCTGAAGGCTCCGGTCGCGTTGAGCATTCCCCTGGCGACGGCGTGGCCCTTGCCGCGATTGCGGTCGTTCCTCAAGACAACTGTCGTCTCGTTGTTGTCGGCAAAATGCTCGACTATGCGCGCGGTCGACCTCTCGCTGCAGTCATCGACGATGACTATCTCGGTGGGGAATCGTAGCCCCGATCGAAATTCCCGCAGATGTTGAAGGGTGGCGCCGAGTTGGCTACCACCGTTCCACGTCGGAATGACTATCGAGAGGTGGGCTTTAGCCGTTTTGGCGGCGGTGGACCGGTACCGGGGCTCAAAGTGGGTTTCAACAAATGCCATAGGGTGTGCGTATTAACGCGGTTTGCGCCCGCCGGCGCAAGCCTCAACTGACACGATGTCAAGTGACACGGTCAGGCGGTCGGATGGGTGGAACCCCAGGGTCGTTTGCTGACGGAGCCGTGCGCTCCCTGCACGGACGACTTCAACTCACAATATTGGAAGGTCGTCGAAACTCACGATGGCGTCGCTATCACCTTGGATCGGGGCATGATCGAGCGCGGTTTGGGCGCGATGTACTAGTTCCGCAACGTTGAGCTTGGACGCCGCGACATCTGACACGGCCGAATAGCCGGCGCGCAGCCGAATCTTGCCCGCAATGAGCTTGTTCTTCGATGCGTGATCGAGCTCTCGCTGTAGCCTCGCGACCAATAGTCGCGCGCCTTCGGCGTCGGTATCCGGAGCCAGAATAGCGAGTCGAAGCTCACCAACATGGCCTACGACGTCCGACTGCCGGCTCTGCTCGCGAAAGACGTGGGCGACATCGGCGAAACCGGTCAGACTCTCCTTCCAGAGCGTGCTCGATCCCACCTCGCGGTCGTGAACCTGTGGGGCGAAGGCGACACAAGCAAACGCCTCATGATTTCTCAACGCGCGCGCGCCGAGCTTTCCGGCCAGTTGCCGCAAGCCGAACGAGGTATAGAGACCGGTGGTTGAATTTACGAAATCCTCTGAGCGGGCCAGAACGAGTTCGTTGCGTGCCCGAAGGAACGTTTCAAGCTTGATAAAAACCGGTTCGAGATCTATCGGATGACTGCAATATTCCCATGCACCGGCGCGCAAGGCCGCCAGCCGAGCGCTAGGTACGGCGGGTGTAGGAGAGGTGATCACGACAGGTACGGAATGGTCGAACTGTTCGCCATCCCGAATGGCGCGGCATACGTCCACCGCTTTCACGTCGACGAGCGATTCGTCTAGCACCAGGAGATCGTGGTTTGCGAGGCGGGCAAGCTCTAGGGTTTGGGCTCCAGAGCGGGTGTGTGCGACCACGTACGCGTGCTGCCGGAAAACGCTCTCCAACGCCCTACTCATCCAATCATCGCCGCAGGCAATAAGAGCGAGCAGCGGACGTTCAAGTGGCAACTCCATTGAGCCTCCTCTTCGGTAGCTCGACTGGCATGGCGCCTTTTTAAGCGCTTTGGCCTCGTAGCTTTGCGTCGCCACCTTTCGATGGGTTTGCCGGTTTTCGGAGGTGCTATCCTGCTCGGGACTGAGCCCGAACAAGATCGTGAGCCTATTGTGAGACGAGCGAGGGAGGATCGGGGTTACCCTAATACGTGCCCAGCAAGAGATGAGTGCCCTCTGTAGGATTTGCACGTATGTTTTCCCGCGGTAAATAGCATGGGAAGACCCCCAGACCAACCGCTTTCATTCGATGACGACTGAAGAGGAAACCACGCCCCGCACCATCCTTCTCGTTGATGACGAGGATTCCGTGCGCGCAATTGTGGTCAAGATCCTCCGCCGCGCAAAGTACAATGTGCTCGAGGCAGAGAACGGAGACGCAGCGGTGCGCATTGCGGACGCGCACCAGGGCAAGATCGACCTTGTGATAACGGACATGTTCATGCCGGGCCTGCGCGGCCGTGAAGTCATCCAGCGCATAGCGCCCACCAGACCAGGGCTGCGCGCGCTCTTCATGTCGGGCTATGCTGATCAGGATGCTCGGACCGGCGTCCCGGAGGGCGCCAACTTCCTGAGCAAGCCGTTCTCGGGCCAGGAGCTGACGGCCGCAGTGGAGAGCGTGCTCAGGGGTCCGCCGATTTCCTGAACGCTTAAAGGGCGAAGCTAGGCGGCCGCGCCCGCCTTGGCCATCAGCTGCTTGAGGCCTTCGAGCGGGAGCGCCCCCGATTGACGGGCGACCTCCTTTCCATCCTTGAAGACTATCGTGGTCGGAATGCCCCGAATGTTGAATCCCGAGGCTGTCCTGGCTGAGTGATCGGTGTTGAGCTTGCCGACCAGCGCTTTGCCTTGGAGGTGCGCAGCAAGCGCATCGACTGCTGGGGCCATCATGCGGCAGGGGCCGCACCAATCGGCGTAGAAGTCGACAGCCACCGGGACATCGCTTTCGTTAATGGTGCGGGTGAACGTTTCATCGTCGAGCAGGATCGGACGCTCCAGGAGGATGGGCTTGCCGCACTTTCCGCACTTGGGGCCGGCGGGGACCTTGCTCGCTTCGATCCGGTTCCAAGTATTGCAGAACTGGCAGCGCACCGTGAGTTTCTGAGTGGCGGTTTTAGTCTCAGTCTCCATCCGATCCTCAGGAGTCGTTAGGTTCCCGCGATGACCAGTACACAACTGCAATATTCGCCGCAGGTAGGGGACTTAGCCCCCGATTTTACGGCTCCCTCCACATCGGGAAGCGAAGTATCACTTTCCAAGTTTCGCGGAAAGCAGAATGTGCTTCTCGCGTTCTTCCCCCTCGCCTTTACCGCGACCTGCTCAAAGGAGCTGACCTGCTTCACCGAGGACTTCGATCAGTTTGCGGGAAAAGGGATCGAGATCCTTCCCGTCTCGGTCGATTCGATTCCATCGCTCCGCGAGTTCAAGAATAAGTTGCAGATGAAGCTCGAACTCCTGAGCGACTTTAAACGGGACGTTTCGCGGGCTTACGGAGTCCTTAATGAGGACCGGTTTTTCTCGAACCGCGCCTACTTTCTGATCGACAAGGACGCTCGGGTGCGGTGGTCCCACATTGAGCACAACAACAGCGAGCGACGCGAGAACTCAGAGATCTTGGCGGCGATCGAACTGCTGAGCTAGCGTTTGGATGGTTAAGGCCGTCTAGAAAGGCTTAACCGTCATTTGGCGAACCTTCGGGGTGACTCGGCTACCCGGTATTCGTCCATCTCTCTATAGAACCGTATTCTACCGGGAGTGTCGTCGGACCGTGTCCGATCTCCTCCCCAGCCGCAAGGGAATGCGCATGCTGACTAAATCGATAAGTCACAAATATGCTCGCCATGGCTTCACGGTGCTCGAGCTCATAGCAGTGGTGGTGATTCTCGGCATTATGGCGAGCGTCGCCGGCCCCGCGATGTCGACGATCGTGAGACATAACCGTGTGAATCGCGCCACTACGATCATCGTTGCGGATCTTCAAAACGCATTTGCGACCGCGGGGCGTCAGCGCATGCCCGTCCTCATTGAGGCCGATTCTACGAATCGCAGCTACCAGTTCGTGGACCGCAAGACGGGAACGGTTCTTCGCACCAGAACGTTCTATGGCGACAGGTCCGAATTTGGTCTCAACCAGCTCGCTTTCCAGCCCCAGACGGTCAGCGTATTTCCAAGCGGAGTTTCATCCGCCCCAATCACGATCAATCTCGCCGACGGCGATTACTCGAAGCAGATCACCGCGAGTACAGCGGGCTTCATTAGGGTTAGCAAATAATGAAAATTTCATTGCGTAAATTCGGCAGCGCCGCTGGCTCCTCGAGCGTCGAAGCTGCTAGAGAGCGGAAAGGGTTCGTCATCGTCGAAGTCATCGTGGCGATGATACTACTTGGAATAGCCATTTCTTCGCTCGCCGCCCTGCTCTACTCGGTATCCCAATCTGGGATTGTCGCGACGGGAAACGCGTATAGAAATGGCGTGCTCATGCACGAAGTGAATCGACTGGAGGGAACTCCTTACGACTCAATACCAGTCGGGACGAGCAGCTTTACAATATCGAATGCGCCTTACCCGCACACTCGCGTGATCACTGTTTCCGAGCCCGTGACCAACGTCTTCAAAACGATCAACGTCCTCATTACGCCGACGAACCCAATGTACAAGCCTGATTCAGTGACCTTCACCAGGACTAAGGCCGCCACGTCCAAGGTCCTCTGCACCACATGCATATGACATACGACTTACGACGTTGCGACCGCCGCGGCTTCACGCTCATCGAGCTCTTGGTTGGTATCGTGATCTTTGCGATCATTGGAGCCCTTTGCACACAACTGATAACGAACCAGGGCAGATACTTCGACAGGCAAGGGATGTCGAACGCCGCGCGCAACGTCTCGCGCGCGTCCTTAAACCGCATGGTTTCGGACTTTCGAATGATTGAACCGAGCGGCGGAGTTGTGGCCGCTACTTCCACATCGCTCACCATCCGCATTCCGTTCGCGATGGGCGTCATGTGTGGCAACCCCAATACCAATGAAACCTCTGTTACTCTCCTGCCCGTCGACTCCATGACTTTCGCGACAGATGGCTTTTACGGATATGCGTGGAGGAATTACTCGACTGGTGCGTATACATACGTCGAGAATCCAGCCTCAGAAGGCCCTGGGGGTTCGACCGACATAGCGGTATGCACTGGCCTCAATGTGACTACCGTGACGGGTGGGAAAGTGATTGTCGTCCAGCCCATACTTCCGAGTGGATCGGGGCTTGGCACACCCATCTTTCTATATACGAAGATTCGGTACGAGTTTAAGGCGTCGACCGCCGTGCCCGGGACGTTGGGACTCTACCGCACGAGAATCTCGCCCAGTGGCGGAGAAACGTCGGAGGAGCTCGTGGCGCCGTTCGCGAGCACTGCAAGCTGGAAGTTCTTCACCGTTAACGGTGGAGCGGTTGCGCAAGTCAATCCGCCCGCCATGCTGTCGGACATTCGTGGACTCGAGCTCCATCTAGACGGTACCAGCGAAGCCACGGCTGTCACAAAACTGGCACCCGAAAGTGCGCCATTCACAACCGCGGTCTTCTTCAAGAACCGCCTAAACTAGCCCAAGAGGCTTTGATCATATGATGAACAACACCGAACGCCGCGGATTTGCGATTCCCATTGCGATTCTTGTCATCGCCGTTCTGACGATCATGCTGGCCGGAGGCTTTTCTCTGGTGAGCGCCGAGCGCCGGTCGGTGTCGGACCAGAAGTCCCAAATCTCCGCTTTCCGAATCGCAGAGCAGGGCCTCGAGATCTATCTCGTGCGCCGCGACTCGCTCTTGGCGGGAGACCCGAGTTACACGAAGATTCCGGGCCTCAAGGATAGCGTTCGCATCATGATGACCGGTGGGTATGCCGACGTCTCGCTGACGCAGCTCCGCCCGCCCACCGGTTCTCAGTCGGGCCTTTACATCGCACGCTCCAGAGGAACTGAAACAGCAAACGTGTATGCGGGAACGCCCCAGGGCGTCCGTACCGTTGCTCAGTACGTCTTGTGGGAATCTGCGCCGATGCAGGTTCTTGCCGGCTGGATGGCGCTTTCGGGTCTTCAAAAGAACGGTCAGGCTGGCACTTTGAGCGGCGTAGACCTCTGCAAGGATTCTGCGGCGCGAGCTGGCGTCGTAGTTCCCACCTCGCCTGGTTACACGGGAAATACGTCCGCTCCGGCGGGCAATCCTCCGATCCAAGTGCTCCCGGCTGATTCGATTCACATCGACTGGAACGCTATAGTAAACGGCAACGCCATCACGCCGACGATAACCATTCCTCCGGGAAGCTGGCCAGGCGCGGCGCTCTCTGCTGCGTACGCCGATACTACCTCGACCTACTATCCGATCATTCGCGTTAATGGGGACTGGACGCTGCCCACCTCCGGAAGGGGAATGCTCATTGTTACCGGATCCCTCACAATCAACGGCAGCACCGGTTGGAACGGCGTGATTCTGGTCGGGAACGATATCGTATCGAACGGTACTAACACTGTCGCCGGCGCCACGGTTAGCGGCCTGAACATCAAGCTCGGGAGCTACGTTCCTGCTGCCTCCATCGGCAACGGTACCAAGACTTATCAATACAGCTCCTGCGAAGTCGCGAAGGCGACCATGAGTTCAGGTCACCTCGTGACTCTCCCCAACACGTGGGTCGACAACTGGGTGCAGTACTAGTGCTAGCCGAGTCATACCTGGCAAGGCGGGCCCGTCGGGGGTTCGTGATCGGCGAGCTCTTGATCGCGGTTCTGCTTCTCGCAGTTGCTGTTTCTTCTCTAGTTGCTCTCATGTACTCGGTCTCCCGCCGCTCAACGGCGCGCGTGGAGACCGAATGCGTGGCGAGTGCGGCGGCCAAAGGAAAGTGCGTTCCCGATCTGTTGGTAGTTGGCGGGGGCTCGTCCAAGCTTCTTCGCTCCGGGTGCGCGACGCGTTCGCTCTCTGCGCAGCGTAACTGCAAGGACACCGTCGTCAATTCGGACAGCTCCGGCGGAACGGTCGTTAAGCCTCGAACCGATTCGACGGCGATGGCTCTACTCTCGAAAAAGACGAAGGAGAAAACCCCTCGTCCCGAGAGACCCGACAGAGGCTTTGTTCGCTGAGCGATCGCACAGGTCTTGGTCGTTGAACGGCACGTAGCCCAGATGTAAGTTAGGCGGAAAGGCGGAGACGCTCTTCCGCTTTTTTCTTTCCACGCTAGAAGTCTCCAGCCCGCCCGATGAAAATCCTCGTAATCGAAGACGACCCGACCGTCGGACAGTTCGTCAAGCGGGGCTTTGAGGAGCAGCGGTGGGGCGTAGATCTGGTCGCCAATGGTGACGACGGGGAAGCGCGAGCCATTTCGGAGGAGTACGACGTTGTCGTCCTCGACATGCGCCTGCCTGGCAAATCCGGGGCGCAGGTGCTCCACGATTTGAGGGCACGTGGCTTCGATAGGCCGGTCCTCATCCTAACCGCCCAGGACGCCGTCGACTCGAAGGTCGAGACGCTTAGGGCTGGGGCGGACGACTACGTTACAAAACCGTTCGCTTTCGAGGAGCTCTTGGCGCGCGTAGAGGCGTTGTCACGCCGGCCGCGGGCGCGCACCACTCCCGTGCTCAAGGTTCTCGATCTCTCGCTCAATCTGGACACGAGAGCCGTGAGTCGGGGCGGCCACGACATCGAGCTCACGCCCAAGGAGTATACAGTGCTCGAGTACCTGATGCGGCATGCCGGCCGCGTCATGAGCCGGACGCTCATCACCGAGTATGCGTGGGGCTATCACTTCGACCCGGGCACCAACATCGTCGACGTCGTGATCAACCATCTGCGGAAGAAAATAGACGCAGCCAACCCGCGAAAGCTCATACATACGATCCGCGGCGTAGGGTATGTGATCCGCGAAGAGAGCGCGGCAGGAAAAGGCAGCTAGAACGCGATGCTATCGACGCGCGTCAAGCTCACCGTTGCTTTTGTAGCCGGACTCATTGCCGTCACAATCACTTTATTCCTTGCGCTCCTCGCCGCACGGAACGACGCCGTCTATCACGACATCGCCCAGTACGCGGCGGCTCAGGGTGACTTAGCCGCGCGCGTGATCACTGACGCCGCGCAATCCGGCCAGAACGTCTTTGTCACGAGCGACACGGCGCTCATCCCGGCTCTCTCGTCAAAGGTCGTGGCGCGACTCCAGGCCCTGCCCGGGTACTTGGTCGTCGTCGACACCGCAGGCAGGGTCGTGTACAGCTCTAATGATGTGAAGCGGTTACAGGGGAGCGACATGGCAACGCTTCGAGCCCAGCTCGCCGACCTCCCGAAATCGGGCGAGGCACTCATCTTTACGCTCGACTCGCTCCAGGAAAAGGTTCTTTTCGTTTCGCATTCTTTGGGAGGAAATCCGGGCAGCCTGAGCCGGATCGCGTCGGGGGCCGCTGCAACCAGTGCGAGCACGATCCCACCTGAGTACATGTTCGACGCGCTCCTGATCGTGCCCTTGATCATCGGCGCCGCGGGAGTAGGAGCATTCCTCTTTCTGGGCCGAACGCAGCGTCAGTTGAACGAGATAACGACCGAGATGGCCGCGATAACTGACGGAAGGAGCCTCCACCGCCGTCTCGCACTAAGCGAAGAGACTACCGATTTCGAAGATCTCCTGACGACGCTCAATGCTATGATCTCCCGGCTCGAAACATCATTTGCCGGGCTACGTCGCTTCACCGCGGACGCGAGCCACGAGCTCAAGACTCCGCTCGCGGTTCTCCGAGCAGACGTCGAGAGAGCGATGATGGAGTCGGCGAGCCCCAACGAGCGGATGGTAGCGCTAGAGGAAGCGCTACAGGAAGTTCGGAGAATGACAGACCTGGTGGAGAGCCTCCTGACTCTAGCGCGTGCCGACGAGGGACGCTTCGACTTGCATCGCGAACCCGTGGAGCTTCAACCCCTGGTGCAGGAGGTTTACGAGACCGCTCAGATATTAGGCGAGGCGCAAGGCGTGACGGTCAACCTGCCGTTCACCGCCGACGTTGTTGTGATGGGTGACAGGACCCGTCTGAGGCAGCTTTTTCTCAACCTCGTTACTAACGCCATCAAATACACACCAGCGGGCGGCAAGGTGGAGCTGGGAGTGGGTCGGCATCCCGACAACGTGACGTTCGCGGTGCGCGATACCGGTATCGGGATTTCCGCGGCGGACTTCCCGCACATTTTCGAGCGCTTCTGGCGTGCCGACAGAGTGCGGTCTCGAATGTCGGAGCGCGGAGGGTTCGGGTTGGGGCTCGCGATCAGTCAGTGGATCGCGCAGGCGCATGGCGGAACGCTGACGGCGTCCTCGCGTCTCGGGCGTGGCAGTCTCTTTACCGTAACCCTGCCGCTCGCGGAGGGCGGCCAGCGCTCTTGACTCTGAGCCTATGGGTAATGATGGGCTAATGCGCCCGTTAAGAGCGCTTCACTCACTCTTAACGCGCCCGCTATTTGATCGCGGGTAGGACTCCGAGAGGTTGAACTCGACACTACTCGGAGGGGAAATGCTGGACACGCTTTTGGAGTCGAGATCGAAAAACGATCGTTTGTCTGGCAGCGCCCTGGTAAGCGTTACCGCTCACACGGTACTTATTGCGGCGGCCCTCTACGCGACTGCAGAGGGCCGGATTCAAGCCCCGAGTGCCCGCGACGTCATGCGACCAGTCTATTTCCCGGCGGTTCAGCACGTCGTGCAAACTCCATCGCCAACGACAAGGCGGCCCAAGGCATTCGACGCTCAGAACCTCGTCTTCGTCGAGACGCACCTGAACATCGATGTTCCGTCAATCAATGTTGGCGAGATAGCGTCCAAACCGGGCGATTTCGCGCCAGGCCCCGTAACCGAGAACAGGGTGACCGGACTAGGGGGATCGGGCGACAGCTCAGCCGAGGTTGTCTTAAGCGCCGACCAAGTCGAGAAGCAAGTGGCGCTAGTTCCAGGCAGCTTGCCCCCCAAGTATCCCGAGACGCTCCGGACATCAGGCGTGGAAGGGCGGGTGACGGCGGCCTTCGTCGTGGCCGAAGACGGGCGGGCCGAAGAGGGCAGTGTCAGGTTCGTTAACTCCGACAATCCGTTATTCGATGAGGCGGTGAGAGTGGCGCTTCACCGAATGCGATTCGTTCCCGCTCAAGTCGGTGGCAGGAAGGTAAGACAACTGGTTCAAATGCCGTTTGTGTTTACGCTCTCGCGCTAGTTAGTTAGGAGTTGTTTAATACTATTTCATTGATTCTTAATCTTGCGGGTATTCCGTAGGATTCCGTCCGGGAACACCTTTCGTTCACGAACTTCCCATTGGGTGAGGAATGTTTAACCAACTTCTCGAGTCACAAGCTAAGAAGCAGAAGATGGCAGGCGGTACGACATTCAGCATCGTACTCCACACCGTGCTGATCGCAGCGGCGGTCTATGCGACCGCACGGGCAGGCGTCAAGGACGAAAAGGCGAAGTCTGAGAAGATTCAGTTCGTCGAGATGAAGAAGGAGCCTCCGAAGGTCCCCGACAAGCCGCCCCCGCCCAAGGAGGTCGTGGTCAAGCCGCCTCCGCCAAAGGGGTTTCAGGTTCTTCGCGCGCCGGTCAAGATCGACATCAAGATTCCGGAAATCGATCTCTCCAAGGCGATCACGAACGAGAACGATTTTAGCGGCAAGGGCGTAAAAGGCGGGACCGGAAACGGCGTCGTCGGCGGGATCGCGAACACCAATCAGACCTATTTCGAGTTCCAGGTAGAGAAGCCCGCAGAGATGCTCCAGGACAGCCCCAAGCCGAAGTACCCGTCGGTTTTGGAGAGCTCAGGCATTGCTGGCGAAGTGCAGGCACAGTTTGTGGTACGGAGTGATGGGAAAGCCGATATGGATTCCTTCAAGGTCTTGAAGTCGACCAACGACCTGTTCACGCAATCGGTGAAGAATGTGCTCCCGAGAATGCATTTCAGCCCCGCGATGATCGGGGGCAAGCCGGTCAACCAGCTGGTCCAGCAATCGTTCCAGTTCGCCGTCCCCCGCTAATAACAAACTCACCGGAGTAAACAATGCAGCTGTCACTACTCGACATTTACAACCAGATGGGCAACTTCGCGAAGGGCATTGTGTATGTCCTCGCCATCATGTCGATCTGGTCCCTCTCCGTCGCCATCAAGAAGTGGTGGGACCTCCGCCAGGCTCAGCGCGAGACGCGCAAATTCGCGCCCGAGTTCTCGCAGTTCCTCGAAGAAGACAACCTCGGCGAAGCAGTCACCCTCGCCGACAAGTACAAGAAGTCTCACGTCGCACGCGTGCTGGGTGGGGCCCTGACCGAGATCCGTCCTCTCATTCAGGATGGCTCAGTGACGGTCGCCGACATCAACTCCGCTGAGCGCGCAATCGAGCGCGAGATGCTGATGACTATCACCGACTTGAAGCGCGGCCTTGGCATCTTAGCCACCGTCGGCGCCACTGCTCCGTTCGTCGGACTTCTCGGCACCACGATGGGAATCGTGAACTCGTTCGCTGCCATGGCCGCGTCGGGCTCGGGCGGTCTCGCCTCGATCTCCTCCGGTGTATCCGAAGCGCTGATCACGACCGCGTTCGGTCTTGTCGTCGCGATTCCAGCCGTTTGGCTCTTCAACTACTTCCAGATCAAGATCGACAACCTCACCGCCGAGATGACCTACACCTCGAAGGAGATGATCGACTACATGATCAAGAACGTCACCGGAACCGGTGAGTTCGGAAGATCGCGCTTCACGCGCGAGTTCAACACCACGGCGACTGCCGGCAACTCACCCATCTCGCAGTAACCCCAGAGGAGGGCTGAGTTATGGCAATGTCTGCCGGTAGTTCGGGGGGAGTCAAGGCGTCACCAAACGTGACGCCGATGATCGACGTGATGCTCGTCTTGTTGATCATCTTCATGCTCGTCATCCCTGCGATTACCGCCGGTTTCCAGGCGATTCCGCCGACCGGCGTGAACCTGAAGCCTCACCCCGAGGAGGACCAGGACCAGGTCTTAGGTATTGATGCGAATGGTCAGTACTACCTGAACAAGAAGCCGATTCCAAACGCGGAACTGGGGACTCGCCTCAAGCAGATCTTCGAGA
>JABXNS010000190.1_pt1 | contig 15573 bp, 18 predicted proteins | sample 7301101 | NCBI WGS metagenome assembly JABXNS01 (sample SAMN14449646, study PRJNA615230) | soil metagenome | isolation source: soil from bare, unvegetated metal-rich iron-sulfur acidic spring small-cell... | place: Canada: Paint Pots Mound, Kootenay National Park, BC | collected 2017-05-25
TCCCGAGGGAATGTCAGCCCGTCGAATCAGCGCTTTTACGATCGAGCTCTTGCCCGACCCGTTCGGCCCCGCGAGCGCGGTGAGCTTGCCACGCGCGCTCGTAAAGCTGACACCATCGACTGCGTTCAGTCGCGCGCCACGGTAGGAGACAACAAGGTCTCTGAATTCGATCATGAGGTCCGCCGTAGCTGCACCAGAAAAAACGGAACGCCAAGGAGAGCAGTAATTGCTCCGAGCGGGAGCTCGGTCGGTGCTGCCGCAGTGCGCGCAGCTAGATCGGCGGCGACCACAAGCGTTGCGCCGATCAAACCGGCCGCGACCAGAAGCGGACGATGGGCACGCAACCCCATTCCCCTCGCGATGTGCGGGACAACGAGTCCGACGAATCCGATGAGGCCGGCGGCGGAGACAGTCGCGGCTGCCAAGAGCGCGGCAAGCAGAAAGACACGCCGCCCCGAACGCTCCGCATTGACGCCGAGCGATGCCGCTGTGTCCTCTCCGAGTGAGAGCACATCGATCTCGCGCGCCCAATAGACGAGTGCACCCCCAGCGACGAGGATGCTTGCGCCCAACCACGCGACACGTCGCCACGTCGCATCGGCTGCCGAGCCCATCATCCACCAGAGCGCGCCGCGCACGGTATTCGGTTCCGCGCGAGCGAGTGCTACCATTATGGCGGCGTTGGCAAACGCTCCTACAATCACGCCAGCTATGAGAAGGGTGCGCATGTCCGCTCGCGAGCTCCGGCCACCAACTGAAGCGACTGCCAATGCGACAAATACAGCAGCGATTCCACCGGCAAACGCCGCGAGCGTGATCAGCGCGTCGCTCGTCACCCCGAACGCGAATGCCAAAACCGCTCCCACAGCGGCGCCGCCCGAAACGCCGAGAAGGTATGGTTCAGCGAGCGGATTACGAAGAGAGCCTTGGAGTGCCGCACCACTCACGCTCAAACCGGCGCCGACCAAAGCGCCGAGGATTACGCGAGGAAGTCTCAGGTCGCGCACGATCGCAATGGCGGTCGGATCGCCACGCCCGCTGAGCGCGTCAAGCACGCTCGCAACGGAGACAGATACGGCACCAAATGCGACGGCGACGAGAGCGATGAAGACGAGTGCCCCGATCAAGACCAGCCAGTACCAGTTTCGAAAGCGTCTCACCGGATGGCACCTGGATGCAGCATGTTGGCGAGTGAGACCGCGGCCTCTCCGAGCCGTACGGACGGCCGCGCCACGAGCAGCGTATCCACTACCAAGATTCTGTTGTCCCTCGCCGCGCGGACGATGCGCCATCGGGTGTCGGCCTGGATCTGATTCGCGCCGATCGGGCCGGCGAGGATGAAATCGGGATCACGGCGAGCAACGTCTTCGAGCGAGATTTGCCCGGAAGGCCCGCTCATGTCCGCGTACACGTTCCGGGCTCCCGCAATTGCGACGAGCTCATTCATGAAACTGCCCGAGCCAACGGTTATGAGCGGGCTGTCCCAAATGTGCCAGAAGACACTTGGTCGCGAGCTTCTCTCAGTTGCCGCCCGAACGCGGTCAAGCGTGCTCTGGACCGAGTCAACCACCGTCTTGGCGCGCGCGGGGTCATGAAGGACTTGGCCAAGCAGTGACACCGTGCGCCGAAAATCCGCGATGTGATCGATCTTGAGCGCCAGCGTGTTGACGCCCGCCGAGCGTAGCCGTTCAGCCGCGGGCCTGTTGTCCTGACTTGCGTAGAGGATGACAAGATCGGGATGGACGCCGAGCACTGCTTCGACATTGGGGCGAATCCCGTCACCTAAAGCGGGTACCAGCTTGGCGGAATCCGGCCAAAGATCGTACTTCGTGCGTCCGATAAGACGCGATCCCGCGCCCAGCGAGAACAGGATTTCAGTTGTGGCGGGATTGAGCGAAATGATTCGCGTCGGTGAGGCGCCGAGCCGAACCGGATCGCCGAAGTCGTCGCGCAGGCCGTCGGAGGCGCTGCCCGACCGACCACACGCGGAGAGCGCGAGGGCAAAGGGCAGCCATGAAAACGATCGCCCGCGAAAAAACAAAAACGGACACTCCTCTCAAGGGAATGCCCGCAACGAGCACGCGTCAAAAACGCATGAACGCCACCAGGACCTCCCCCGAGGTTCTGTGAAAGTGGCGCGGACGAGAGTCGTCTCCTGGCTTCGGGCCGCTCGACTCGCCTTCCCGACTCTTCGTGCAAGTCAGTGGCGCGTATGAGTCTGCGTTGGTGCCCGTTACAGTGGCGGGGCCGCACCGGCATCACACCGGTTTCCGTGGCTCCCGTCCGCGATCGATTGTTGGGCGAAGCTATCTACGTCGGAGCGCCTGCGCAAGCGCAAGAATCATCGAGCCTCCGATCAGAAGGGTAATGGCCACGAGAAAGCGCGGATCAATGGAGCGCGTCCGCGGAGGCTCGGGAAGATCGATCATCGCAACGGAGTTCTCGGGCATGTCCGAACCGAGGAAGCGACGGAAGTTTCGCTCGTCGACTGCAACCGGATCGACTTCCTTCATTTGTGGAGCGGTAACGCTGCCTGTCTTATCCTCGATCAAAATCTCGTAGACTCCAGTCGGCCTCTCGAGCGGAAGCTTGAGCGGAAACGACTCGGCTGGCAGCGAGTACGAGAATGACAGCTGCTTGATTCCGGGGGCGAGCGGTGCGAAGACGCTGACAAGTCCGTTCGCATACGAAACCGCGGCGGCGGTGACGTCGCCCTGACCCACCTTGAAATCGCTCGCTCTCGCTGGGATGTGAGCTTGCCAAGTCGCACCGGCAGGGGAGTCATCAACGGCGACTCGAGTGACGGTGCCGTCGTTGGACAGGTCGTAAACCTCCACAACCGATCGGCGCGCGTTCGGGTCCGCGGCGGATACGACCACGTGATGCCCGCGCACTGTGATCGGGACGCGATCAGATGTGGTGTCGAAGACCGTTATCTCGCCGTCGCCACCGCTCACCCTGCCCTCGGCGAGCGGCGGCGTGAAGTAGGCAATTCCGTCGTATGAGGCCGAGACGAAATAGATCGCGTCCGCGCTGCCACTGCGCACATAGGTGAAGGAGTAGCGGCCACCATTATCCGATCGAACAGAGTCGAGCGGTCCGGCATGGTCCGGCCCAACGCGGTGCAGTACGACCCATGCTCCACTCACAGGGTCCACCCGCTGGCCACCGGGCCGGACGATTCGTCCGGATACTCGCTGTGGAACCGATGGAAGAGCGGCCTGCAGAAGCAGCAGGACCGCCAACTTACATATTGAACTTCCCAAAATCTTCCGGCCGCAGGTTCTCCAGATACTCCTTCAACTGTTGAGCCGACATCTCGTCCGACGGCTCTGCCAGTGTCTCGGGAGGCGTTTGCCCTTCCTCGAGCAGAAGCGCGGTGAGGAGGCTCTCCTGGGCGTAGATCGGCGCTTCGAATCTGAGTGCGATTGCGATGCTGTCGGAAGGCCGGGCATCGATATGCACTGCGCCGGAGTTGCGAGCGATATGAAGCTCCGCGTAAAAGGTGCGATTCTCGACCTTGGTGATGTTGACGCGACGGAGCGTGCCGCCCATTCCAATGATGAGGTTCTTGCAGAGGTCGTGCGTGAGCGGGCGCTCTCGCTTGAGCTTGTTCATCTCGATCACGATCGATTCCGCTTCCGGCTGACCGATCCAGATGGGAAGGAGCCGAGCGCCGCCCTTCTCCTGCAAGATTACGACGTAGGAGTTGGTGGAGCGGTCGAGACCGAGGCGCATCACTTCGACTTCGACGAGTTGCATGAAATCAAGTTAACGCTGTTGCCGGAGAGTGGAAAAGCTGGCCATCCGGAGGCGGCCAGCTTATTACACCATTCGATGCAGGTCGCTACTTACCGCCTTCCACGGCCTTCCGGAGCTCCGAGACTCGATCCAGACGCTCCCACGTGAAGAGCGTGCCCTTTCCGTTCTTCTTGGGAGTTCGGCCGAAATGGCCGTAGGAGGAGGTCGGGCTGTAGATCGGTTTCCTCAGATCGAGAGCGTTGATTATGGCCCTGGGCGTGAGGTCAAATACCTTGAGGATCGCTTTTAGGATCGCCGTCTCGGGGACGGTGTTGGTGCCGAACGTATTTACGTTTACCGATACCGGCTCGGCGACTCCGATGGCGTAGGCGACCTGCACTTCGCAACGCCGAGCGAGCTTTGCGCCAACAACGTTCTTGGCGACCCATCGCGCCGCGTAGCAAGCGGAGCGATCCACCTTCGACGGATCCTTGCCGCTAAACGCTCCACCTCCGTGGCGTCCCATGCCGCCGTAAGTGTCGACGATGATCTTGCGGCCCGTGAGGCCGGCGTCGCCCTGTGGACCCCCGATAACGAACCGGCCCGTCGGGTTGATGTGGAATTTGATGTCTTTCGAGCGAAGCTCCTTCCGGATCACCGGCTCGATCACTTCGGACACAATCGCTTCGCGGAGCTTTTTGGTAGAGATGTCTTCGGAGTGCTGGGTCGAAACGACGACCGTTTCAACCGAGATCGGTAGCGAGTCCTCGTAGAGCACGGTGACCTGCGCCTTGCCGTCCGGTCGGACCCACTTTCCGTCTTTCGAGCGGCGGAATTCAGCAAGGCGCTCGGTGAGGCGGTGGGCAAGCTGAATTGGCATTGGCATCAACTCTTCCGTCTCATCAGAAGCGTAGCCAAACATCATGCCCTGATCGCCGGCTCCGCCGTGGTCAACACCCTGCGCGATGTCGGGCGACTGTTTGTCAATGGTGCTGATTACGGCGCACGTCTTTGAGTCAAACCCAAAGCCCGCATCGTTATAGCCGATCCGGTCGATCGTGGAGCGCACGATTTCGGGAACGTTCACATATGTCTTGGTGGTGATCTCGCCCGCTACGCAGGCGAGTCCCGTAGTCACCAGTGTCTCACAGGCCACGCGCGCCAGGGGATCGTCGGTCAGTATTGCGTCTAGGATGGCGTCCGAGATCGCGTCCGCGACCTTGTCAGGATGACCTTCGGTGACGGATTCGGATGTGAAGAGATGTCGATCGAGCACGAAATTCCTCTGGAGGATATGAGGATGATCGGTGGCAACGGTCGCACGCCGTACTATTCGTGCGCCGAGGAAGCTTTCAGCCCACCGGAGCCATCGAAGATATTTCCATCGACGAAGCCGGGCAACCCATCGCGCAAAAATGGAGCGTCGCCGAAGGATGTCATTAATCGCCGGCGCAGCTCCGCTTCGGCCTCCCGAGCAGTCTTTGACTCGATCGCAGCATTGGCTGCTTCCGCCGCGACACCGACGCTGACGCCCCGGACAATGCGTTTGACCAGCGGGACGGCCCTGCTGTTGACGCTCAGACACCGAACGCCGAGCCCGATCAAAGCGAACGCCATCAATGGCTGAGACGCCATCTCGCCACAGACCGCGACCTCGAGGCGATGGGCAACGCCCACATCGACGATGCGCTTAATCAGTGTCAGGACTGCCGGGTGGAGCGGAGTAAAGCGCGCAGCGAGGTTTGCGCTGCCCCGGTCCACGGCGAGCGTGTATTGCACCAGGTCATTGGTGCCGATGCTGAAGAAGGACACGTCATCGACGAGCGTGTGCACCGAGATCGCGGCGGCCGGAGTCTCGACCATCACTCCGAGGGGAAGATCGTGCCGGTATGGCACTCGCCTCGCGTCGAGCTCGCCCGCTGCCTCGTTCAACAAAAGCTTTGCCTGTCTCACTTCGTCCAGAGTGATCACGAGCGGAAACATGATTCTGACATCACCGTGCATCGCCGCCCGCAGGAGTGCTCGCAGCTGGGTTTTGAACAGCTCCGGCTCGTCGAGGCACATCCTGATCGCGCGCCAGCCGAGGAAGGGATTCGGATCGGTCGGATAGCTGCCAACGGGAAGCTTGTCACCCCCCACATCGAACGTGCGAATCACCACGGGCCGGCCACCAAACGCCTCGACCACATGCCGGTAGGCCCGATATTGCTCCTCTTCGTCGGGCATTGTCGCTCGGCCAACAACGAGAAACTCGGTGCGCATTAGACCGACGCCCTCGGCACCGCTCCGGGCGGCGAACTCGGCTTCTTCGGGTAGATCGACGTTCGCGCGCAGCGTCACCCAGTGACCGTCCAGCGTGACCGAGTCCGCGGCGGCGAGCGCCTGCAGCTCTTTGTCCTCCAGAGCTTCCAACGCGCGCCGCTCGCGGTAGGTCCGGATCTGTGAGGCCGTGGGGTCGATGATCAAGACGCCGGATGTTCCGTCGAGAATCACATGCTCGTTCCCGGTCAAGAGCTCGGTCGCATCCCTAAGTCCGACTACGGCCGGCAAGCCTAGGGACCGTGCGAGTATCGCCACGTGAGAGGTACGCGTGCCCGCGTCGGTTGCAATACCGATGATCGCTTCGCGATCCAGCTGCACGGTAAGACTGGGCGTGAGATCGTGGGTGACGAGAATCTTGTTCGATCCTTTCGGAAGATCGACCGGATCGTGATCCGGCAAACCGAGGAGAATGGACAGTACTCTGATGTGCACGTCGATCAGATCCCCGACTCTTTCACGCAGCAGCGGTCGGGCATGACTGGCGAACTGCTGCCGCCACTCGAACAGCACAAGATCAAAAGCCTTTTCAGCGCCGAGATTCTGCTGTATCAGCTCTTCGACTTGTCGCAGGAGCTCGCCGTCGTCGAGGATTGATAGCTGCACGTCGAAAATCGCCGCCTCCTCGGGACCGGCGTGCTTCTCGGCACGCGCTCGGACCTGTTTTAGTCGCTCTCTCGCCTGTTTGAGCGATGCATGGAAGCGTTCGATCTCGCCGTGCACGGCTTCGTCGGGGATAATGCGGTGCCGTACGTCCGGAACCTCCCACCTGAGAAGGTGGACGGGTCCGTCCACGATTCCGGGAGATGCCGGCATGCCCGCAATTCCCTTGGCCATTAGCTCTCTCCGAATTTGTTCGCGATCACGGCCGCGAGCGCATCGAGCGCGGCTTCAGCATCGTCGCCAATCGCACGCAGGACAACGACGGCCCCGCATTCGGCGGCCAGCATCATCACGCCCATAATGCTCTTGGCGTTGACCTCAAGATCATCGCGCATAATGGTGATGTTGCTCTTGTATTTCCCCGCCGTCTTCACAATCTCGGCAGCGGGTCGAGCATGTATGCCCAGCTTGTTGACGATCGTCGCTTCGCGCTCAGGCATCAGGTCAGGACCGAGTAAAGAACAAAAATCGCGAGAACTCCAAGAGCGATACGCCAGCCTTCCGCGCGCTCCCGGAGTCGAGCGAGAAGCAGGACGCCAATCAACACCGCCGCCAGGATGCCGCCGGCCAGTGCCCGCCCGGGACCGGCGACACGGTGCAGCGCGAGCGGCAGCGCCACCCCGGCAACTAGTGCGGCCGCTGATCCGATGTACTCCGGCCCCTGCCGAAGCACCGGATTCCCGAGCGCCGAGGCGACGTTCAAACCGCGCGAGAGACCAATCCGAAGTCCCCATGCCCTGAGGAGAAAATGTCCGGCGTTGTACAGCAATAGAAATGTACCGACGACCACGCTCGGCGAGCCGCCGACGCCGTACACGCCCATTGCGACGAGTGAACAGAAAGGCAGCCAGCTCGCCCACACCAGCCGGTCGCCCACGCTCCCGAGTGGGCCAGCGAGTGCCGTTCGAAAGCGCTCGATTCTTTGAGGGTCGACGCCGTCGAGCTCGGCCCGAACCAAAGCGCCCACCGCAATCCCGGCAAGATACGGATGCGCATTGAAATAGCGCGATTCGCGCGCCAGCGCGGATCGATAGGCGGGCCCGTCAATTCCGCCGGGTAAATATCTGAGTGCTGGCTCGATGGCGAAGCCGACGCCGGTCCCATTGAGCGTCTCATAGTTCCACGACCCCTGGAGAGCGAAAAGTCGGAAGTACATCGCGAGCTTGACCCGAAACGGCAGGTCAACCGCATGAATTGCCGCGGCGGTCATCTGGTCACCAGGAGCGCGGTCCCGACAAGAAGACCGGCGAGGAAGAACCACAGCACGTGGCGAACCGAATGGAAGACTTTCCAGAGCGCGCCGCCCGCCACGATGGCGGCGATGATCACTACGACGGCGCTCGATGGCGCCGAGTCGCTCCCCCAGATCGCAACTATCGCACCCACCAGGGGAGCGAAGATCAGCATTGCAATGACCGTGACGAGACCCGCGCGAAGGAGATCCATCGACATACCGGACAGGTGAAGCGAGACCAGCGCGTCTCGCGATCCTTGCTCGATCAAATCGCGCGTTCTCTGGAGACGCCACGCAATGAAACGTCGAAGCACCACCATGCTCCATCCGCTGATCCTCGCGGTTAACAGAGCGGCGAGCATGCATGCCGGAAGCGCTCCGGGCATTCCGGGCGGCTGCGCAGCAAACAGGGCACCGCCAACGACGCCCGCTGACCCCCACTCCGGATAGCGCGAAGCGCCGAATGGAAGGGTGTCGAGTGCGATCATCTCCAGTACCACGCCAACGAGGAGGCCAGCTTGCGGATTACCCAAGAAAACGCCCGCCAGGGTCGCCGCCACGATTGGTCGCGACACCATCGCCTGCGGGAAGCTCACGACGTCGAGTCCCAGGAGCGCGCCCAGCAGCGCGATCGGAAGCGCGTCAAGCAAACTCATCGTGACGCTCCGTCCAGGACCTCCGGTAGCGGAACCGCGGGCGCCGACGGAACGTCCTGCGCCGTCACTTCCACGCCCGCCGCTTCGAGCTCCCGAAGTTGACCTTCTTCGCCCGGCGTCAAAAAGACATAACGAAGCTTCTCAGTACGACCCGCCCGGTGATGGATTCCGCCCAGGTTGACGCTGCCGATCGCTTTCACGCCTTTGACGAGGCGGTACATGCTGGCGATGTCTCCGGTGATGAGTATTCCCGGCCGTGGATCGCTGGCGTACCGCTCGTGATCGCGAATCGCCATCCCGACATCCGCAAAAAGGATCTCCATCTCTGGTGGAACGGCCATGCGATACAGCTCTTTTTCCCAGTCGCTCGACGCGACAAGATCGTCGACGAGAACCAGAAAGCGGGCATTGAGAGGTTGACCCCAACCGACCACGACCTGTCCGTGAATGAGACGGTCATCGATACGGTAGAGGAAAATCCCCATCAGCGCCCGACCACGATGAGCGACGCTTTTCCTCGTTCAGCAGCCGCCAACGCGGCCTCGGTTGGTGGCAAGTTTGTGTTGAAAACGAAATCGAGCAGCGTCGCCAGATTTACTCCGCTCACGAGGACGACGCCGGGAGTGTCCTTCACGATGCGCCGCGCGGCGAGGGTGGCACTTCCACCCGGAAGGTCGGTGAAAATCACACGCGCGCCCGTCCGCGCAAGCTGCTCGCGAATCGTCCCCTCAATATCCTCCGGTGTCATTCCTATCATCGAGAGCACGACGAGCTTGTCGGCCATGCCGCAGATTTGTCCAACCGCCGACACCAATCCACCTGCGAACTCGCCATGCCCGATGACTATCGCGCGTGGGTTTTCCGGACCGCCCTTGCCTTGATCATTCATGGTCGTCCTGTAGATACTCGCGGATGTTGCTCGCAGCCACTGTCTTCATGCGGCGGACAAGTCGTTCGTTGAACGCTTCGGCGGAGTTGATGCCCGAGTAGCGCAACAGGTGATTCAGCGCGATTACCTCTGCTATCACGGTAATGTTCTTTCCCGGATTCAGATATACCGTGATCCTCGGCAGCTCGACGTCGAGTATGGTGGTGGTCTCCACGTCGAGGCCGGTACGCTCCACCACTGCATGTTGGTCCCACTCTTCAAGCTGAACGACGACCTCGAGCCGCTTCTGTTGCCGCACGGCGCGAATCCCGAAAATCGCCGGCACATCGATCAGGCCTACGCCCCGAATTTCCATATAGTGACGCTGCATTTCGTGGCCTCGGCCGATCAGGACATCGTTTCCGCGCTTGCTGGTGATGACGAGATCGTCCGCTACGAGGCGGTGCCCGCGCTCCACCAGATCGAGCACGCATTCCGATTTCCCGATTCCACTCTTACCCGTGAAGAAAAGCCCGACGCCAAACACATCGGCGAGCGAGCCGTGAAGCGAGACCGTTGCGGCGAATTCCATCTCGAGTACCGGCTTCACACGCCGATAGAATTCCGCCGTTTTCAACTTGGTTCGGATGAGCGGAATTCCAGCTGCAGCCGCTATTTCCTTGAGGCCGCCGGGCAGTCGTTGCCCTTTTGTGACGAAGACAGCGGGTATAGGAAACGAAAAGAACAGCTCGAGAATCTTCTTGCGCTCTCCTGTGCTTAGCGAGGCGAGATATGTAATCTCAGTTTCGCCAAGTACCTGGAGGCGCTCTGGTGAGAATCGCTTGACGTATCCCGCCAGGACAAGACCGGGGCTCGATACCTCGGGATTGCCGACAACGCGCTCGAGACCGGCGCCAGGCTCGATCTCCTCCAGTTGCAGTGACCCGCGCAACCGATCGAGAAGCTGCCCGACCGTTACCTTAGCGTTTGGCATCGCCGCTCCGTTGTCCTACTCGTGACGCGCGTCATTTCGCGACGACTTCCTCAAGATGTGCGAGCGTGTGGTTCGCCGCACGCTCCCAGGTAAAAGTTTCGGCGAAGCGCCGCGCCGCATTGCCGAGCAGGTTGATCAAATCAGGCGACTGGACGATTCCCCTCATCGCCGCGGCCATCGCCTGCGGGTCGTTCTGCGGAACGAGAAAACCCGTCTCGCCGTCGACGACCGACTCCCGGATGCCCGGAGAGTTGGCGGCAATCACAGGCGTTCCGCACGCCGCAGCTTCAAGGTTGCTGATTCCCCAGCCTTCTTTTGGCGACGCCAGTGTCGACGCCCACGCACGACGGAGAAGATGAACCTTTTCATCCTCGGGAATGAATCCGAGAAACTTTACCATGCCACTCAGGTCGAGGGATTTTACCAGACCTTCGAGCGAAGCGCGATAGTCACCCGTGCCGGCGATCTCGAGCGTCGCTTCCGGCACGTTGAGGCCCGCAAAGGCGCGGATGACGACATCCACACGTTTGTACTTTTTGAGCCGCCCGAGATACAGGAACAACGGAGTCAACGAGCGCTCCGCGGGGTCGGGAGTGAGCCGCGCCGAGTCGACACCGTTGTATATCACGCGAATCGAGCCGCGGGGAATACCCCGCGCAACGAGATCATCGGCGGTGCTGGTGCTGACGGCTTCGAACGGCACCTTTCGATATAGCACTCCAAGCGGCTGCTCAGACAGCCAGACCGCCGCCGCAATCGGCGGCGGGGCCTCGCGAAAGACGGTCGCTCCGAAGAGGTGGTGCACCAGAACGACGAGCTTCCGCACGCCCCAGAGCGGCGTGTAGAGCGGAACCTTGTTCAGGTCCTCGATGACGATGTCGTAGTTGTTGCCAGCGAGACTCTCGCTGTAGTAGCCATGGGCAAGGAACGGGTAGGTATGGCGCGTGCCGATGCGATGAACCTCTATCCCGTTCAGGTTGGCGCGTTGCGCAGCATTTGGCCACGAGCTGCAGAGCAGATCGACGCTATGACCGTGCGCTACGATGCGGCTGAAAACCTCCTTGAGGTGAAGCTCGGCACCGCCCGCCTGCGGATTGCCGTAGTCCTGCCAATTGAGAACTAGTATCCGCACTAGATCATGCCGGCCTGTCGAGCGAAAGCGTCGAGAACGCCGTTCACGAATTTTGCGCTGGCCGAAGTGCCGAATCGCTCCGCCAGTCTCACCGCTTCCTGAATAGCGACGCGCGGCGGTGTGTCCCCTTTCATCAGTTCGGCGGCTCCAAGACGAAGCACGGATCGTTCGATAGCCCCGAGTCGATCGAGACGCCAATTCGTGGTGACATCGGCGAGACGCGAGTCCAGTTCGCTGCCGCCGCTCGCGACCTCTCGCACAAGAAGTCCCGCCAGGCGCCGCTCCTCGGGCCCAACCGCCAGATCGTCCCAGACCTGTGTCGCAACCCGATCAAGATTCTTTCCGCCCCGCATCTCGCACGCGTACAGCGCCTGAAGCGCCCGCGCGCGGGCCCGGGATTCAATCCGCATCGTCTGGATCTAGGCGATTGAGCAGATCGACCATTTCGAGCGTCGCGATCGCGGCATCCCATCCCTTATTCCCGTGTGCCCCACCGGCGCGGGCTTCTGCCTGCTCATCGGTATCGCAGGTTAGCACGCCAAACCCGACAGGCGTCTCCGCCTCAGCGCTCGCATCCGCAAGTCCACGCGCGGCCTCGCCCGCGATGTAGTCGAAGTGCGCCGTCTCGCCACGTATCACGGCCCCAACTGCTACGAGTCCGTCGTAACGCTCGCTGGCGAGGAGCCAGCGCGCAGCAATGGGGAGCTCCCATGCCCCCGGAACCCACACGACGTCGATGTCCTCGAAGGAGACGCCGGATTTGACGAGCGCCTCCAACGCGCCTTCGACCAGCTTTTTTACGATCGGCTCATTGAAGCGGCTGGCGAGGACGACCATACGCCGTCCGATGCCGCTCGGCAAACCGTGAAACTCAGCCATCTTACGAAGCGAAGAGGTGTCCGAGCTTCGCCCGTTTGGCTTCGAGGTAGCTTGAGTTTTCGTCGTGCGCGATCGAGATGATCGGCACGCGCTCGTCGATGGTCAGCCCGTAGCCTTCGAGGCCGACGAGCTTGCGCGGATTGTTGGTGATGGGACGGATCGTCTTGAGACCGAGGTCGAGGAGAATCTGTGCGCCAATACCATAGTTGCGGAGGTCGGGCGCGAAGCCAAGTCGCTCGTTGGCCTCGACAGTGTCGATTCCTTGGTCCTGAAGCTCGTAAGCCTTGAGCTTATTGAGAAGGCCGATGCCGCGACCTTCCTGATCGAGGTACACTATCACTCCCTTCCCTTCCTTCGCGATCATCTTCATGGCCGTATCCAGCTGCCAGCCGCAATCGCAGCGGAGAGAGTGGAAGACATCTCCAGTGAGGCACTTGGAGTGCATTCTCACCAGCACACTCGAGCCTGGGCCCACGTCGCCGTAGACGAGCGCGATATGCTCGTGATTGTCCACGTCATTCCGGTAGCCGACCACGCTCCAGGTCCCAACTTCCGTCGGAAGTCTAGCCTCGGCTACTCGATGCACGAGGCGCTCAGTCTGCAGGCGATGCGCGACGAGCTGGGCCACGGTGATGAACGTAAGGCCGTGCTTTTGCGCGAAGCGCTCGAGTTCGGGGCGGCGAGCGCTCGACCCGTCCTCGCTAAGAATTTCGCAGACAACTCCAGCCGGGATGAGACCGGCAAGCCGTGCGAGATCAACAGCCGCTTCAGTATGCCCCACGCGCTGGAGGACTCCTCCGTCGCGAGCACGAAGCGGGGGAACATGTCCCGGACGGCGCAGATCTGTGGGAACAGAATTCGGATCGACCGCGACACGGATGGTTTTGGCTCGGTCCTGAGCACTCACGCCCGTGGTGACGCCGAAGCGCTCATCCGCATCGATGCTGATGGTGAAAGCGGTGCGGTATTCATCGGTGTTGACCTCACTCTGCTGGGCCAACTCGAGCTGGTCTGCGCGCTCGCCGGTGAGGGCGAGACAAATCCAACCGCCCGCCTTTCGGATCATGAAGTTGATCATCTCCGGCGTGACAAGCTCCGCCGCGCAGATGAGATCGCCTTCGTTCTCGCGATCTTCGTCGTCCGCGACGATTATCAGCTTGCCGGCCTTGATGTCCGCGATCGCCTGTTCAACCGTTCCAAACTGCATGATTCCTCTAATGCTCCAGCGAAAAATCGGTCAGGGAATTTAGCGCCGATGCGTCGCGCAGGTAGGGTTCTATGAGGCGGCGCACATGTTTAGCAATGACATCCGCCTCCACGTGTACGCTCGTTCCCGGCTTCAGGTCGCCCAACGTCGTATGACGCAAGGTGTACTCGATCAGCGAAAGTTGCAAACCGCCCGGCTTGAGCTCGTTCACGGTGAGGCTGACACCGTCGACCGCGATCGATCCGTGCAGCACGAAGAGGGGTTCAACCGATGGCGGAAGCGAGACGTCGACCAGCAGCGCATCGCCAGCCCGCTCAACGGCTGCGACAACACCCACGCAATCAACGTGGCCCTGTACTATGTGTCCGCCGAGTCTGTCACCAGGCCTGAGCGCGCGCTCGATATTGACCCGCGTTCCCTTCTTCCAGCCGCCAATCGCGGTGCGCTTGAGCGTGGTCGTGACCGCGGCCGCCTCGAACCAATTCGTACCGAATTCGCGAACAGTGAGGCACGCGCCGTTCACGGCGATGCTCTCGCCTTTTCTGAGGTCGCTGAACCGCGCGCGAATGCGAAGCTCGCGTCCGGCTTCCGTCTGCCGCACGCTTTCAACTTCGCCGATATGCTCGATTAGTCCCGTAAACATTCAAGCCTCACGCAGCGCGTACACCGACATCGCGTCCTCGCCGAATTCCGCGCGCCGGACGATGGGGAGTTTCCATAATGTCTCCCGAAAGTCGTCCGGCAGTCCTTCGAACGGACTGAGCGCGCCGGTACCAAGAGTGATTGGTGACTGAAAGATAATCAGTCGGTCCACTAGGTTCTGCCGCAGAAACTCCTGCGCAACCCTGGCACCGCCCTCGACCAGCAGGTGCTGGACCTCGAATTCGTGAAGCGCACCGAGTGCTGCCGGCAGGTCCTCAGCGTCGAAAACGTCGACTCCCGCATTGTGGAGCGCGGCGAGGCGCGTTACAGGAGGGTGGTGCGCGAAGATCACCGTCGGCGTCTCCCTTGCCGTTCGGACGAGCGTCGACTCGAGCGGAGTTTCGGCGTTCCTATCGAATACGATTCGCATGGGTGCCACTCGCGGGTGGATGGTGCCACGCGTCGTCAGCTGCGGATCATCAACGCGCACGGTGCCGACTCCAACCGCGATGGCATCCACGTTGGCGCGCAGTCGGTGAACTTCCCTTCGAGACAGCTCGCCGGTGATCCAGCGCCGCTCGCCCGAGGGATCGTTCATCTTTCCGTCGCTCGAGAGTGCGAGCTTGAGGGTTACCCACGGCCGCGCGTGGTTGGTAGCGGCGAAGAAGAATGGAGCGTTTAGCTCGAGCGCCGCACTTTCCTCCACGGAAAAGTCGACTTGAACGCCGTAGTCAGCGAGGTGGCGCGCGCCACCACCCGCCAGTGCCGTTGGATCCGCGGCGGCGATCACCACGCGCTTCACGCGAGCCTCAAGGATTTCCTCAGTACAAGGTGGTGTTTTGCCAAAATGATTGCACGGCTCGAGAGTGACGTACATGGTCGACCCGCGGGCACGATCGCCCGCCGCCTTTAGCGCGACCGCCTCGGCGTGCGGCTCACCGTAATGGGCGTGGTAGCCTTCGCCGACGACGACGCCGTCGCGAACGACAACAGCGCCGACCATTGGGTTCGGCGCTGTTTGACCCCACCCTAGCTGGGCGAGGGCGAGCGCGCGACGCATGTATTCCGCGTCGCGCTCGTCGTTAGAATCCGAATCGAGCTCCGACCGATCCGTAGATTCTGGAATCGGCTGCTTGCTTGCCACTAAAGGTATTGTAGGTGTTGATCGTGCCGCCGGATACCTGTCCAATTTCGCCGGTGAGCTTGAAAAGCAGAAGGTTCATCGACAAATCCGCAAA
>JABXNS010000191.1_pt1 | contig 15483 bp, 11 predicted proteins | sample 7301101 | NCBI WGS metagenome assembly JABXNS01 (sample SAMN14449646, study PRJNA615230) | soil metagenome | isolation source: soil from bare, unvegetated metal-rich iron-sulfur acidic spring small-cell... | place: Canada: Paint Pots Mound, Kootenay National Park, BC | collected 2017-05-25
GATTTACCAAAGGAGGCGGGACCAGCCGCATTCTCATCCCAGATCATTGGGCATGAGTGCGCATCCTCGCCGCACACGGCGCGACGGGAGATGCCCGCCTAGCAATCCTTCCAGCTAGGAGATCCACACCTCATGATAAAGAGTCTGAATCGAACGGGGCTCGCGCTTATCGTTGCCGCAGCATTGCTGCCGGCAATCGCGCGGGGACAACAGGGATCGACCCTTACGGGGCGCGTGTTAGATAACGGGTCTAAGGTGCCGATACCTGTGGCACAAGTTCAAATCCTGGGCACGACTCGCGGCACTGTCACTGCTGACGATGGGCGGTTCCGGATCACCGGAGTAAGCCCGGGCACCTATCAGGTACGCGCTCTGCGGATCGGGTATCAGGCTTCGACACAGACTGTGGTCCTCAGTGCCGGAGCGGCCAGCGATCTGGAATTCGCACTCACCCCAGCGGTTATCACGCTCGATCAGGTGGTGACGACCGCGACTGGTGAGACGACTCGAAAGCGCGAGCAGGGGAATGCCGTAGGCACTCTCGCGCCGAGACCCTCTGAACTCGCGAGTGCTGGCAATGTCAGTCAACTTCTTACGGGACGCATCGCGGGGGTTGATGTCGCCACGCCGGGCGGAACCGTGGGATCGAGCGCGCGGATCCGTATTCGCGGTGCTAGCTCCGTATCGCTATCGAACGATCCGCTCATCATCATCGATGGAATTCGGGTCGACAACAATTCATCATCGACCACGATCGGTGTCGGCGGTCAGGTACCCTCACGCTTCAACGACATCAACTCGGAAGACATCGAGAAGATTGACATTTTCAAGGGGCCGGCGGCGGCGGCGCTTTATGGAACGGCTGCCGCGAACGGCGTGATTCAGATCACTACCAAGCGCGGCCGAACGGGGGACACACGCTACAACCTTTTCGCCGAGACCGGTACTGCCCGCGACGTGATCGACTACCCGTCGAACTATGCGCAGCGTGGAATTACGACGACGGGGAGCCCAACGACGAATTGCTCTCTTGACAGTCAGACGCGCGGCTTTTGCACGGCAACCGCTGGTGGGCTCGTCAGCTTCAACGAGCTCAAGCAATACAGCCCCTTCATTACGGGCCAACGCGCCGCGTATGGTTTGAGCGCGACAGGTGGGACCGATCGCATCAGCTATTATCTCGGCGGAAGCTTCGACCGGCAGCAGGGTGTTCTGGAGCCGAGCCAGGACCAGCGCACATCTGGACGCGCAAATCTGGCTATACAGTTGCGTGACAACTGGAACGTTCGGGTCGGCACCAACTACCTGACTGACCACGTGCGTTTTCCGCAGAATGACAATGACATCCTCGGCGTGATTTCGTCCGGCATTCTGGGAAGCGCGTTTGACGACTCCGTCCCGGGTCAGCCTTGCCCACCGCCTGGCTGCTCGCACGGATACCTGAGCGGTCAGATTCCACAGGCGATCTATGCAATCGACACGCGTCAGGATGTACAGCGTTTTCAGAACAGCGTTGCGACCGACTACCAGCCACTCTCCTGGCTCAAGGCTACCGGAACATTCGGGCTCGACTATCTGAACCGCTACGATAACGAGCTAATTCCACCTGCGTCCGTGTTCTTCGGCTCACTCCCGGACGGTCAGCGGACATCCAATCCGTACTCGATTTACACCTATTCGGCTCAGGGAAGCATTACCGCCACTTGGGCACCGATGACGGACCTAACGGCCACGACGACAGTCGGAACTGGGTTCAGCAAGAACCTGGTGCGTGGAACTAGCGCGTTCGGGGCAAAGCTGCTCGGCGGTACCTCATCTCTCGCGGGGACCACGGCGCGCTTCGCGGTCAGCGAGGTGAACACGGACAACAAGACGCTTGGGGTGTTCGCATCCGAGGCGCTTGGGTGGCGCGACCGGGTTTTCTTGAACGCGTCGCTCCGTAACGACAAGAATAGCGCCTTTGGCCAGAACTTCGGCTCGATCACCTATCCTTCGGTTGGAGCGTCGTGGGTCATCAGCGAGGAGCCCTTCTTCCCGAAGACCGACATTTTCAGCTCGCTTCGCTTACGCGCAGCAAATGGTCGCTCGGGGCGCCAGCCGAACTTCCGTGACGCGATCACCTACTTTACGGCCCAGACGGTAACGGTGTCCGGAAGCGATGTCCCGGGAATCGCCATTGGAGGCACAGGGAACTCTTCCCTGCGTCCGGAGCGGTCGACAGAAACGGAGCTTGGATTCGATGCCGGGCTCCTCGGCAATCGCGTGAGCCTCGAATACACCCATTATCGCAAGAGGACCACTGACCTGTTGATTGCGGTACCGCTCCCGCCGACGCTCGGACTCAGCACGAGCCAGTTTCAGAATCTCGGCACTACCGAGAACAGCGGCAACGAGCTGACGCTCAACACCAAGGTGCTGGACAACAGGGCAGTGGCGTTCGATTTCGACGTCACCGCGTCAACGCTGGACAACAAGCTGATTTCGCTGGGCTTCCTTCCTGGTCCCGGAAACAAGCCGGTTCCCCCTATCATCATCAGCACCCAGCAGCAGCATCGCAACGGGTATCCTCTTGCCGGGTATTGGCAGCGTCCCTATACCTTTGCTGACGCCAACGGTGATGGCATCATCGCGCGAAGTGAAATCACGCTCGGCGACACCGCGGTTTATCTCGGCAACCCGCTTCCGAAGCGGGAGTTTTCTTTCTCGCCGACACTGACCGTGTTCAAGTTCCTCAGGGTATCTGCACTGATCGATCACAAGGGTGGCTACAAGCTGTTCAACTTCACGCGCCGCTTCCATTGTGCCTTCGGGACGTGTCGCGAAGCCTTTGACCCCAAGTCGTCGCTGGCCGACCAGGCAGCGAAGATCGCGATCTCGCTCGGAACCGACGCCGGTTATATCGAGAATGCTGATTTCACCAAGCTGCGCGAGCTGTCCTTCACACTGCTCGCGCCCGAGAGGATGGCACGCACGTTCCGCGTGCGTGGTCTCGATCTGACGATCGCGGGTCGCAACCTAAAGACATGGACCAACTACACAGGGTTTGATCCGGAGATAAACTCAGCGCCCTTCTCGAACTTCATAACCTCGGAATTCCTAACGCTCGCGCCGTCGCGGACGTGGACGGCACGCGTGAATGTCAACTTCTAAAAATTCCTTCCAGAGCGATAAATCCATGGCATATCGACTTCTCGCCCGTCGGCTCAAGAGCCGGGGGGCATTTTTACCGGGCTCTTGGCGCTGATATTCCTGTCGCTGAGCGGGTGTGACACCAAGAAAATTCTCGCGGTTACGGATCCGGACGTTGCCCGGCCATCGGCGCTCGACAATCGAGCAGCGTTGCCGGCGCTGCGCGCCGGAGCTATAGGTGCGTTCGGGACTGCCTACAATAGTGCGAATTCCGGCGTGGAACAGGTTCATCTCTCCGCGCTACTGTCCGACGAGTTCATTAACACCGAGACATTCCCGACGCGCATCGAGATCGACCAGCGGGCACAAAGCGTTGCAAACGTTACTCTGTCCGGCACTTTTTACGATATCAACCGCGCCCGTGGCCTCGCTCAGCGCGCGGCGGACGGGTTCGCAAAGTTCGCGAAGAATTCCAGCGACAGCGTCGGCTTCCCCGAGGTGTTGGCTCTCGGTGGATTGACGTACGTGTTCCTGTCGGAGAACTACTGCGGCGCAGTGCCGCTGAGCCTGGTCAACGCCGACGGAACCTTCACTTTTGGACCTCCGCTCTCGACGAACGCGCAACTCGATAGCGCGATCTCGAAGTTCAATCAGGCGCTTGCCGTGACTGGCGCGCCACTAACCTCGACATTCAAAGCGCTGGCGCAGGTCGGCAAGGGACGCGCGCTTCTGGATAAGGGCGATTACGCGAACGCCGCGGCAGCCGTAGCCGGCGTATCAACCACATTCCAGTACAACTATCTCCACTCGGAGACAACCGCGGGCCAGAACAACGGGACTTGGAGCTTTACCGCGAGCGTCGGCCGGTTCGGCGTGGCGGATATCAAGGGGGGCAATGGTCTGCCGTTTCAGAGCGAGGGCGATCAGGCACAATCTACGAGGGACCCACGCGTCGCCAACGCGGTGCGCCCGACATCTGGAGGTCACGGTTTCGATGGGGGGCCGGAGTTGCAGTTCGTACAGCTGAAGTATCCGCTTCGCGCCTCGCCTATCACGGTCGCTGACGGCGTAGAGGCCCGATTGATCGAGGCCGAAGCGGCGCTCAAGACCGGCGATGCAGTTGGCGCGCTTGGCATATTGAACGCGCTGCGAAGCAACTCCGCGCTGCTTTCACTCCGTGGTTATCCTGCCGGCTCGCTGCCGCCGCTGACGTTGCAGGTAACGCCGGACGCGCAGCTCGACCAGCTCTTCAAGGAGCGAGCGTACTGGCTATACCTGACTTCGCACAGACTGGGGGACCTGCGCCGGCTAATCCGTCAGTACAACCGGATCCCGAACGCGATTTTCCCCACGGGCGCATACTTCAAGGGCGGTACTTACGGCACCGACGTCAACTCCCCGGTGCCGCAGGCCGAACAGAACAACCCTAATTACGTACCTGGCAGCTGCAAGCAGGACCAGGCATAGCGGCCGGCTGGGGCGGCATCAATCCAGCAATAAACAGAAAAGCGCCGCCGGAAATTCCGGCGGCGCTTTTCTGTTTGCTTTGCTACTCTCTAGTTTGACCCGGACCTCGTGTAGATGTAAATCACGCCCGCACCCGACCCGGTTCCCTCCCAGCTTGTTCCACGCAATCCGCTCAGAATTTGAATTCTATCGATCGCGTCCGTCGGCATCTCCTGCAAAACATCAAATGCAACGAGACGCGCGCCATCGACCACGACCGTGGGCGAGTCGCTGTCGAGAAAGATGCTGCTCCGGCCACGGTGCCCGCGAATGCCCACTGCTCGGCCGGAGCGGTCCTCTATGTAGCTGTACCGCGGGACGCGCGCCCGGAGAAAGTCCCATGCGCTGCGGGCGTGCTGCGCATCAATCTCATCCCCTTTTATGGTGACGTCGCCGAAGGGAGAGCCGTTGATGGGCCGGCCATTTCGCGCAGAGATGGCGCATGCACTGACCGCCGTCAGAAGGCAGAGAGTCTTAAGCCTAATCATTCGCATTTGGTCGAGCCTTTCCCGGCCGCTGATGATTCCGGGATGCGTCTTCGCCACAATGCGGGGGCCACTTGCGCCAACATGAGATGGTGCGCCTACGCTTTCTCATAGGCACCTCTTATGAAGAAGCATATCGCCCGGGTGATCGAAGCGACAGGGCAGGCTTGGGAACTTCTACAGCACAGCATACCGCCCCGCCATCCGCGGTTTCGCCCAGAATCAGCCGCCGAACCTGCCCCTGAGCAGCGCTCTTAGATCCAGGCCGCGTATTTCCGGTGTCGACTCGTCCGAGGTCGGCGGCGTTTCGCCGCCGAGCGCGACCCGCTGCATGTTGTCGCGCACGCCGCGATCGATAAAGCGGCACAGCTGGTCGAGTGAATAATCGGCGCTGCGCCGCGATGAGTAGGCGTTCAGTGGGTAAGTCACGCTCAGATGATTCCGGGCGCGCGTCAGGGCGACGTACATGAGTCGGCGCTCCTCCTCGGTCTCCTCATCGTTGTTGAGGCAACGCGCGGAAGGGAACCAGCCGTCGACCGCCCAGATGACGAACACCGCATCCCACTCCTTTCCTTTGGCGGAGTGGGCGGTGCTCAGAACGAGACAATCGTTCTCTTCGCGCGTACCGGTAGCAAGATCCTGCGTCGCTTGCGGTGGCTCGAGCGCGAGGGCGGAGAGAAAGGTGGCCCGATCAGGGTAGCCGGCGGCGATTATTTGGAGTTGATCGAGATCGGCCAGACGCGGCTCGACCCGATCGTAGCGCTCGCGCAGAATGTTGTCATAGAGAAGGCGAACGCGCGCAATGTCGGCGGCGACCTGCGCCTCGTCTTGAATTGCACCTGCTCGCAAGCCGTCGAGCAAGGCGACTAGCGAGCCATGTGCCGCTCTGGCCCTTGGCGGAGGATTGTAACGTCCAAAGGCGGTCGACTCCCATGCCACCGCCGCCATAGCGTCGATCGCGGCGCGCGCGGTGGCGTCTCCGATCCCGGGAAGCAGGAGCAGCAGTCGATACCAGCTCACTTCATCGCGCGGGTTCTCGAGGATGCGCAAAAACGCCAGGACGTCCTTGACGTGGGCGGCCTCGAGAAATTTGAGGCCACCCCATTTCTCGAACGGAATCTTCCGGTTGGTGAGCTCGATCTCGAGGTCCGCTGACATGTAGCCGGCGCGGAACAGCACCGCGATCTCCGCCAGCGGCGTTCCCTCTTCGTGGAGCTCGAGGATCCGGTCGACGACGAACTTGGTTTGCTGTTCCTCGTCGCGCGCGGCGACGAGCCACGGTGCCTCGCCCCCGGTACGTTCGGTCCAGAGATTCTTGGTGAATCTCTCCGCCGCGCGCGAGATCAGCGTATTGGTCACGCTCAGGATGGGTTGTGTCGAGCGGTAGTTCTGTTCCAGCGCGACAACCGTAGTCCCCCCGAACTGTTTCGGAAAATCCAGGATGTTCCTGAAATTGGCGCCGCGGAATGAGTAGATGCTCTGCGCATCGTCTCCCACTACCGTAATGTTGCTGTGCGCCTTGCACATCCCGCGAAGGATTCGCGCCTGCAGCACGTTCGTGTCCTGGTATTCGTCCACCAACACGTGATCGTAAAGTCCGGATATCTTCTTCCCGAGCTCCGGAGACGCCTCGAGCATCAGCGCCCAGAACAGCAGCAAATCGTCGTAATCGACGAGATTCCGCTCCTGTTTCCGGCGCGTGTAATCGGCGTAGATCTTTCCGAGATCCTCAAGGTAATCGACAAACTGCGGGTAATCGTCACGCACTACGTCATCGATGGGTACGCCGGTGTTGATATGCCTGGAGTATACGTACTGGAGCGTCTCTTTCTTCGGGAACCGCTTGGACTTGGCACCGTATCCAAGCTGGGCCCGTGAGAGTTGCATCAGGTCGGCTGAGTCGCCCTGGTCCATAATGGTAAAGTCTTTCGCCAGTCCTGCCGCTGGTCCGTAACGGCGGAGTAGCCGATGCGCAGTCGCGTGGAACGTGCCGCCATGGACACGCTTGGTGTTGCTCCCTACCAGTCGCTCGGCCCGGGACAACATCTCCTGCGCAGCTCTCCGTGTGAACGTCAGCAGCAGTATTCGCTCGGCCGACACTCCTCGTTCTATGAGGTGCGCAACACGATACACGAGCGTTCGCGTCTTTCCCGTGCCGGCCCCCGCGATGATGAGAATAGGGCCATCGCCGTGCGCGGCGGCGGCCGCCTGTTGCGGATTCAGTTCCGATGCAAAGTCGCGTAAGGAGCCCGTCAACTCGGCGCGCTCGCGAGGAGGATAGACTTTGAGCGTCTCGGTCATGCGACGGTTTCGAGGAGCGTCGAGCGCGAAGTAACTACTGCCGTCAAATTGAACGCTTCCGCGAACTTCGCGGTCACTCGATCACGCACGTCCTGCATGACGATCTCTTCCGAGCCCAGCTCACGGGCGATCGAGGTCATGACGACGCCGTCGATCCCGCAGGGAATTATCAGATCGAAATAGGAAAGATCAGTCGTGACGTTGAGGGCGAAGCCGTGCCAGGTGACCCAGTCGCGGGCGTGAACTCCGATAGAAGCGATCTTCTTCCCTCGCGTCCACACTCCAGTGTAAGCGGTGTTCCGCTCGCCGGGAATGCCGTAGTCAGCGAGAGTGTTGATAAGCCCCTCCTCGATTGTCCTCAGGTACCAGTGGAGATCCTGGCGATGACGCTTGAGATCGATGATAGGGTATCCAACGAGTTGCCCGGGTCCATGGAAGGTGACATCCCCACCGCGCTCAACCTCGAACAGCTCTACTCCCTTGCTCTGGAGAAATCCTCGGGAGGCGGTAAGATGCTTCGCCTTGGAGGATCGACCGAGTGTGACCACCGCTGGATGTTCCAGGAGAAGCAGGACATCCTGGGGGATGGCTCCCGAGATTCGGTCGCGGGCGACGCCACGCTGGAGCTCGAGCGCGTCTCCGTAGCCCAATCGGCCCAATGGAACTGTCCATAACTCGCGCTCAGCCATCGTTCACCACCTAAATCACACGTGTATGACTCTGCCGAGCGAGTCGAGAGCGGCTTCGGCGACAGCTTCGGAAAGGGTGGGGTGGGCGTGGATGGCCAAATCAACTTCTTCGACGGTGAACTCGTTCTCGCGGGCGACCGCCAGCTCGTGGATTAGCTCCGTTGCGTGCGCCCCGATAATGTGAGCGCCGAGGATCTCGCCGTACTTTGCGTCGCGGATGATCTTGACGAAGCCTTCGGTTTCGCCCGACGTGCGGGCGCGTCCGTTCGCTGAGAAGGGAAATCTGCCGACTTTGTAGTCGATTTTCTTCTCCTTCACCTGGGCTTCGGTCATCCCGATCGATGCGACTTCCGGGTGGCAATAGGTCGCATTGGGGATGTTGCCGTAATTGACCGTATGCACCTGCTTCTGCCCGGCGAGAAACTCGGCGAAGACGACGCCTTCGCGCTGGCCCTTGTGGGCGAGCATCGGCGGACCGGCGACGTCGCCGATCGCGTACACCCCCTTGGACGACGTCTCCATGCGTTCGTTGATCTTGATGAAGCCCCGCTCGGTTAGCTGGACGCCCAGCTCCTTGATGCCAATGTCCTCGAGATTGGGGGCGCGCCCCGCTGCGACGAGGACCTTCTCGACGTCGAGAGTCTGCTTCTTGCCGCCGACTTCAACGCTCATCGTCACCGAGTTTTTGCCAACTCTAACATCACCGATCTTGGCGGCGGAGAGCACTTCGATCTTTCGTTTCTTGAAGCTTCTCGCCAACTCGGCGCCGCAGTCCGCGTCCTCGAGCGGAAGGATTCCAGGAAGTACCTCGATGAGGGTGACTTGGGTTCCGAATGCGGCGAACACGTCGGCGAATTCACAGCCGACGGCGCCGGCGCCGACGATCGCCATCGTCTTAGGGGCTTTGTCGAGAATGAGAGCTTCGTCGGACGAGATAACAGTCGTCTTGTTGAGCTCGAGTCCGACCTGTGGCAGCCCTTTGACGCGGGAGCCCGTCGAGATGACGACCGCCTTTTTCGCTTCGTGCCTCTCGTCCTTTCCGTCGACCTTAACCGAGACGGAATTCTTACCGACGATTTTACCAGTCCCCTTGATCCAGGTGATTTTGTTTTTCTTGAACAGAAACTCGACACCCTTCGAGTTTTGCGTACTGACGGCGCGGGAGCGTTTTACGGCGACGCCGTAATCGAGTTTGACATCGCTGACTGTAACCCCGAAGTCCGCAGCGTGGGAAACCCTGGTAGCCAGCGAAGCTGATTCGAGCAGAGCCTTGGCCGGAATGCAGCCCCAGAGGACACAGGTTCCGCCGAGCCCTTCCCGCTCGACTACAGCGACCGACATTCCGAGCTGGGCGCAGCGGATGCCGCCCACGTACCCCGCGGGACCGCCGCCAATAAAGATCACGTCGTAAGATGCCATTACTAATAGATCGGGTTGGAGTGCAGGATAAATCTAGCCACTAGGCGGCGGGTGGTCTTACGAAAATTGGCAACACAACCGCTAGCTGCGGCCGGCCGCTATTGGTCCGGCGTTGTGAGGGGGTAGCGGGTCCGGGGCAGTTATCGGTCGGCCTCCGGATAGGCTTCCGTTCGAGCCCGCACTCGAGCGCCGTGTTTTGTCAGATGACCAGGCTAAGCGGATTCTCGAAGTACCTTTTCAGCGTCTGAAGAAATTTCGCCCCTGTCGCCCCGTCGACCACACGGTGATCGCAGCTCATGGTGACGCGCATCCGCTGGCGGACCTCCAACGCGCCGTCAGTCACCACCGGTTTCTCCTCGACCCCACCAATCGCAAGAATTCCCGCTTCCGGCGGATTGATGATCGCGGTGAACTGGTCGATGCCGAACATCCCGAGATTAGAGACGGAGAAAGTCGACCCGGTGTATTCCTCCGGCGTGAGCTTGCGCTCCCGCGCTCTCTTTGCGAGATCGCGAGCCTTCTCCGAGATTTCCCATAGCGTCAGCCGGTCGGCGTCGAACAGGATTGGAGTGATCAGGCCGTCCTCGACGGCGACCGCCATTGCGACATGAATTCTGTTGAAGTGACGAATCTTGTCGCCCAGCCAGTGTGCATTGACCTCGGGATGCTCGGCGAGCGCGAGCGCGACCGCTTTGATGACGACGTCATTGAAGGAGACCTTGAACTGATCTCCCATTTCCGACAGCTGTGCGCGTAACTCCGCCGCGCGAGTCGCATCAAACTCCGCGGTGAGAAAAAATGTTGGGACAGGCCCGTTCGATTCGGACAGCCGCCGCGCGATGGTCTTTCTGATCTGCGTGAGCGGGATGTCCTTGAAGTCACCTTCTGTCGCGAGCCGCTCGGCCGCGGCGGACCGGCTGGCACCACCGGTAGCCTTGGCGTTCTCGATGTCGCGCTTGACAACGCGGCCGCCAGGTCCGGTGCCCTGGATCGCTCCGAGCTGAACGCCTTTCTCGCTCGCAAGTCTACGCGCGAGCGGAGAAGAGCGCTGACGCCCGCCCCCCGGGGGTGGAGACACGCCCGGACGCGCGGCTCCGTTTCCTCGCGGAGCTGGCGGTGCCCCCCAAGCCCGAGCCGGAGCGGGACGCGTCGGCGGGCCGGAGGGTGTTGCGCGGGCACTTGCAGCTTTTTGCTGCGGAGGAGTCGAAGCCTCGCCCTGCGACTGGCTAGGCGACTCGGGAACCGCACTTCTTGCTCCGACTTCTCTCGTATCGGCGAGAGCCTGGTTCGCGGATCCTCCGGGCTGTGCGCCAGACGAACCCTGTGCCTGAGCGCCTTGTCCCGCCTGAACAGATGTCGCAGCCGAACCAGCGGCCGGCGCCGCCGACGCAAGGATCGAATCGATGTTCTCCTCGGCGCTCGCGATTACCGCCAAGAGAGTGCCGACCGGTGAAGCGTCACCTTCATTGGCCAAGCGCTTCCGCAACACACCATCGCCTCGCGCCACGAGCTCCATCACCGCCTTGTCGGTCTCAACTTCCGCAAGCACGTCCCCGGACTTGACCTGATCGCCCTCGTTCTTGCTCCATTTGACGAGGCGGCCTTCCTCCATCGTCGGCGAGAGCGCCTCCATCACCACTTTGGTTGCCATAATCGCTCAGTCGAGGTACATGACTTTCCTGATCGCCGCGACCGTCTTGCCGGCGTCGGGCTTCGCCGCTCTCTCCAAGGTCTTTGCATAAGGCATCGGCACGTCTTCCTGGTGCACGCGTAATACCGGCGCATCGAGATCGTCGAAGCACTCGCGCTGGATGAAATCCACGACCTGCGATCCCATCCCGCAGATCTCCCAGCCCTCTTCCAGAACGACGGCACGATTCGTCTTCTGAACCGAGCGCGCGATCGCGTCGACATCGATTGGCCGTACGGTGCGGAGATCGACGACGTCGATCTTGATTCCTTCCTTGGCGAGGTCGTCGGCGACTCGCATCGCTACGAGCACCATTTTCCCGTGTGTGATCACCGAGCAGTGGTCGCCTTCGCGCTTGAGCTCCGCCACACCGATCGGAACGATGTGCTCACCCTCGGGAACTTCTCCCTTGGTGTTGTACAGCATCTCGCCCTCGAGGAAGACGACAGGATTGTCGTCGCGGATGGCGGATTTTAGAAGCCCCTTGGCGTCGGCGGGAGTGCCCGGCGTACATACCTTCAACCCCGGAATGTGAGCCAGCCAGCTCTCCCACGCCTGGGAGTGCTGGGCGGAGAGCTGAAGTGCAGCGCCATTCGGGCCGCGGAAGACCATTGGGATGTTGTATTGTCCGCCCGACATGTAGAGCATCTTGGCGGCCGCGTTCACCACCTCGTCGAGAGCGAGGAGCGCGAAGTTCCAGGTCATGAACTCGACGATTGGGCGCAGCCCGACCATTGCCGCACCCACGCCCACCCCGGCGAAGCCGAGCTCGGTGATCGGTGTGTCGACGATGCGCATGGGCCCGAATTCGTCGAGCAGTCCCTTCGAGACCTTGTACGCACCATTGTACTGCGCAACCTCTTCTCCCATGAGGAAAACGCGGTCGTCGCGCTGCAGCTCTTCGCGGAGCGCCTGTGTGAGTGCGTCGCGGTACGTGAGTAATGCCATATCAGGAGGTGGTGTCTCTGTAGACGTCGGTATAGAGTTTCTCTACCGGGGGCTCGGGGCTGGCGTCGGCGAAATCCCACGCGTCCTGCGCAATCGCCTTCGCTTCGTCGTCGATCTTGCTCATCTCACCTTCGGTGAGCTCGCCAGACTCGTACATCTTGTTGTGCAGGACGAGAATCGGATCGCGCTTCATATTCTCTTCCAGCTCGTCCTTGGTGCGGTAGGTGCCACTCACCGCGTCGGACATCGAGTGGCCCATGAAGCGGTAGGTCCTCATCTCGATCAGGGTCGGCCGCTTCTCCTTCCGCGCGCGCTCGATCGCGCGCGCCATGCACTCGCGCACCGCGAACACGTCCTGACCATCCACCGACTCGCCTTCCATTCGATAGCCCTTGGCGCGGATGAGCACGTCCTCGTTCGCCGTCGAGCGCGAGATCGCCGTACCCATACCATAGCGGTTGTTCTCGATGATGAAGATGACAGGCAGATCCCACAATGAGGCCAGATTGAGCGCCTCGTGGAATGCACCGATGTTGACGGCCGCCTCTCCGAAGAAACAGACGCAGACCTGATTGCCGCGACGATATTTGATCGCGAATCCAACGCCGGCGGCGATTGGAACGTGACTGCCGACGATGCCGTGACCACCGAGAAAGTTGGTCTTGGCATCGAAGATGTGCATGGAGCCACCCTTGCCCCCGGAGCATCCGGTATCGCGGCCGAACAGCTCGGCCATGACCGCACGGGGGCCGACTCCGCGCGCGAGCGCCTGACCGTGGTCCCGATAAGCCGTGATCACGTAATCGTCAGGGCGGATCATCGACATGACGCCGGTCGAGATCGCTTCCTGCCCGATATAGAGGTGACAGAACCCGCCGATCTTTCCAAGCGCGTACGCCTCGGCGCAACGTTCCTCGAAGCGGCGCTGCAAGAGCATCGAATGAAGCAGATTACGTCGCTGCTCCGGCGTCGTTCCGGCTAGCTGGTTCGCGGGAGCGGCGTCGGCGCCGTTGTCCCTCGCCGTTCCTTTCTCTTGCCGCTTCTGAGAGGGTGCACGCTTCGCTTCAGTACTCATACGCCCGCCGCCTGCACCTGCTCCCACGCGTGATAGCTGGAGCGAACAAGCGGACCCGATTCGACATGCCGAAATCCCATTTCCATTCCAATCTCGTACAGGTTCCGGAATTCCTGCGGAGCGTAGTAGCGATCCAGCGCAATGTGCGCATCGGACGGCCGAAGGTACTGTCCGAGGGTGAGGATATCGACCTGGACTTCGCGCAAATTGCGCATCACCGCGATGACTTCCTCCACGGTCTCACCCATGCCGAGAATCATACCGGTCTTGGTTGGAATGTCGGGTGCGATGCGCTTGACGTAGCGGAAAATCTCCATCACCCGCGGGTACCGGCCTCCCGGTCGGGCCTTCTTGTAAAGTCGAGGCACCGTTTCGGTGTTGTGATTGTAGATCTCGGGACGGGCCGCTAGAACATTGCGAATGCTGTCCTCATTCCCCTGAAAGTCTGGGACGAGAACTTCGACCGAGCAGTCAGGAGTCTGCTCGTGAATCTGGCGGATCGTTTCGGCGAAAACCCACGCCCCGAAGTCAGGAAGATCGTCGCGGTCGACGGAGGTGATCACGGCGTGCTTGAGTCCCATCTCGGATATCGCCTTCGCGACGCGATAAGGCTCAGCGATGTCATACTTAGGCGGCCGACCGTGGGCGACGGCGCAGTAGGCGCAATTGCGGGTGCAGACATCGCCCAGGATCATGAAGGTGGCGGTACCATGTTCCCAGCACTCGCCGACATTAGGGCAGTGCGCTTCCTCGCACACGGAATGGAGGTCGAGCTCACGCATTAAGTGCTTGAGGCGCATGTAGTTGGGGCCGCCCGGTGCTTTCACCTTTAGCCACGACGGTTTGCGCTCCGGGAGCGGCTCGGCGCGGTGACGCCCCATGATCTGATAAAGAGTATCTGGCATCGTTTGCGGCTCGCGGGGAGAGGAGGTCCGTCGAGCTTAGGCAATCTACATCAAAAACGGTCGGGGCGAAATTGTGACAAGTCGTGGCTAAGTGGTGATTCTGTCACGAGATCGGCGATTAAATCCCCCGTCAAGGGGGCCATGAGGATACCGTTTCGTGAATGGCCGCAAGCGTAAATGAGCGAGGGCTCCTCGGGGTCGCGCCCGAGTATGGGCAGCATGTCGGGAGTGATCGGGCGCAGGCCTGCCCAAGCCTCAGTTCGATCCGCTGCTCCGAGGCTTGGACAAATTTCCTCCGCCGCAGCACGAACTCCCCTTACGCCTTTCATCGTCGTGTTCGAATCGAACCCGACGTTTTCCATCGTGCTTCCCCCGATGCTAGCAGACCCGCGCGGCACTACGTAGCCGCGAGGTCCATACGCAACGTGGCGGAGTGGAGCGGCAGGGTACGACACAAGCTGCCCGCGTGCGGGCGTAACATTTCTGGCGAATCGAGCTCCCGAGATTGTTCCCGCCCACGCACCGGCCGCGATGACAACAGCATCGGAAGCATATGTCTCGCCCGATCTAGTCCTAGCGGTGCATGTGCCTGCCTTGGGTTCGACGGCGACCACGCCGGCGCTCACTCTAGTGATTCGATCACTGTTTGCGCAAAAGCGTTCCAGCGCCGCCAGTAGGACCTTGTTATCCACCGCGCCGTCGTCGGGATTGAACATTGCGCCAAGCCCGTGCGAAAGCCCAGGCTCTAAGTCCGTCAGCTCCTTTGAATCGAGCCAGCGACCGGTCGGGAGAGCCGTCTTCTTCAATCCCTTGATCCCCTTTTCGCTGAGCGCGACCTGAAGTATCCCGAGTCGATTGAGGGGTACTATTACACCCGTCCGGTCAGCGAGGAAATCCACGAACGACGGGTAACGATCTCGGGCGGCGATTCCGAAATTGTTGGCCGGTCCTGAAGTTCGCTCGACGGATGGCGCCAGCATTCCGGCGGCGGCAGGAGAGGCCTCGCCGGGGCGTCGCTCGCCTATCAGTATAACGGTGACTCCGCGTTCGGCCACCGCCGCCGCTATCGCGAGGCCGATCAGGCCCCCGCCCACGACTATGACTTCGCCGCTCAGCCTCCGGGCTCTCCGCTTTTCCTCTCGTGAAACAACCCGAGTGGCTGTATCGTAGGGGTTCCTGACACTGTAACGGAGAACGTCATGTTACGCGCCATTTTCATGATCGGCCTATTCGCCATGCTGGGCCTCTTTGCCGTCGGCATGGTGTTCAAGCTCTTCGGCGGAATCATTGGTCTCACTTTCTTCATCGTAGGGCTTGCGCTCAAGGTACTTATTGT
>JABXNS010000192.1_pt1 | contig 15378 bp, 14 predicted proteins | sample 7301101 | NCBI WGS metagenome assembly JABXNS01 (sample SAMN14449646, study PRJNA615230) | soil metagenome | isolation source: soil from bare, unvegetated metal-rich iron-sulfur acidic spring small-cell... | place: Canada: Paint Pots Mound, Kootenay National Park, BC | collected 2017-05-25
GGTTGCCGCTCCGATCGCCCGGGCGATCATGGGCCAATACTTCCACAAAAAACCCGAGCGCTGTCTAGAAGGCGAGCCTGCTATGGACCGAGCGATTAACCATGCGCCGAAGTCCTGAGCGTAGTCGAAAGCGAAGTCCATAGCAGGCCCGCCTTACTGCAACAACGCTAGAGTTTCCTCAATCCGTTGCGCGCGCGTTCCCGGGTAACGCTTGACGTGGGCGCGCACGCGATCGGCGGCGCCGCGCCTTTCGAGAACGTGCGCCGCGGCCAGCGCGACCGGTTCGGACGGGTCGTCAAGAGCGTGCAGCAGCAACCCGTCCGCGCGTTCGTCTTGCAGATCGGCGACCGCAAAAACTAAGTCACAGCGCGCGGCCTCCGAAAGCGTTGCAAATTCTTCGCCGGCCTGCGCCGTCCAGGCGGTGTCGGGCTTCCACGGTTCGTTCGACGGCGGCAGCGGTTCTTCGGCTGCCTCTTTGCTTGGCGACAGCCACGCATAGGCGCCGACGCAGACCGCAACTGCAACGATGGCGAGCAGCAGAATAACCAGCGCATTCATACGCGAGTCGAAAGTTGCGCGCGAACGACGTCGAGCGCTGCGTCCAACACCGGATAAGGACGCCGCTGCAACGCATCGATGAATGCCGTTTCGTCGACGCCGGCCAGATCGTCGAGGGACGTGATCAACATGCGCCGGTAGTTGGCTTGCGCATCAGACTCGCTGGGAAGCAGCCGTGCGAGCGCGGCCCACGGCAACGCCGTCGCCAGCGGCGCGTCCTCCAAACGATCCGTCAGCGCGCGCAATTCGGCGGCATTGCATGCGCCGCGCAGCACCGCCGCACCGTTGATCAACGTCGCTTGGCCCGGCTGCAACGCCGAGAGTAACGACACGACCCCGGCGCGCATTCCGGCATTCTCGAGATCACGCGGCGCGATCACATAATGCGGCAACCGCAATTTGATGAACAAACGGTCGAGCGTTTCGCGCAGCGTGGCGCGCACTTCTTCCAATGGAGCATGCCCTGAGCCCGTCGAAGGGCCCGGGCCGGCTTCGTCGGGGAAAAATGCGCGCAATGCGAACAGGTGCGTCGCCAATCCGCCGAACCGCGCCTCCGACAGAAACTTGAGCGTGCGGCTCAACCTTTCGCTATCGAATGCCGCGACGGTTTCAATGATTTGCAACTCGCCGTCGTCTCCGGCGTGCCCGTTTCCGCTGGATGCCAGCGAAAGCACCGACGTCGCCGCGCTTTCCCCGCGAGCGACCGGCATAGCAGGCGGCAGCTGCACGAAGCGATCGCCCACATCGGGCAATGCGCGTTGCCCGCCGGCGAACGCCGGGCCCAGCATGCCGTCCAAGCCGAACGGTAACCCCGCGATGGCATTGGCGAACACCGGCGAACAGCGCACCTTCAGTTCGGGCGCACTGATGTCGTCCACGCGCTCACCGTCGTATGCCAAACGCGCTGTGCGTACGATGGTTTCGCCGGACGCCAGGCCGTTGTGTACGACTTCGCGCCACGTTATCGCAGCTTCGACGCCGGGATCAACGTCGCTCAAAGTGATGCCTTGCTCGCTGGTCAATGGCGACTGCGCGCCGACGTCGCGCACGGGCAGCTCGTTCACCGTCGTGCTGTTCGGAACGTAGATCAATTCGTTGAGGGCATCGACCGAGATGCGCACGCGCCGTGCCGGCCCGTCCCCGCCGTTACGCACGTGCAGGACGAACTCCACTTCGTCCCCGGCGTCGGCTACGTCGGCGGGCTCGCTGTGCAGCGTGCCGACCGAGAAGTTCGGTTCGGCGGTCGTGACGATCGTCAGGCCCGTCAATTGCACCGGCAGCATCGCATCGGCCGTCAGCACGGATTCTATCGTGACCGGATACGCCTTCGCGAGACTGCGCAGCAGACGAATGCCGAGCTTCGCCTCGACGGCGCCGCCCGGACGAATCTCTCCGAAGAGCAGCGCCGAGCGTTCGCGCGTTGCCCCTTCGACGCTTTCCAGACGCGCTTCGGGCGAAACGTATAAGCGTAGCCGCACGTTGTTGGCGATGTCGGTGCCCTCGTTGCGCAACCGCACGTGGACTTCCACGAGCTGATTCGGACGAAAAACGTCATCCTGCACGAGCTGCAGCTGCGACGTTTCGCAAGAGAACGCCGGATGCGACTCGACGCGCCAGTTAGCTTCTCCCAAAACGACTTCGCCGGCCTCGCGCGCGTGCATCGTTGCGCCTAAGCGAATGTCGCTGCGATTCGCGTACGGCGTGCGCACGCGCGCGCGCACGGTCAGCCGGCGCGACGTATACGGATCGATTTTTCCCAGGTCGACCTCGTCGCGATCCATCTGCAGCCGCACGGTTTTATCGAAGACGCGCACTTCGTCCAGCGCCGGGTCGAGCACCAAATGCAGCCGCGCGTCCGTGGCCGCGGCGCTTCCGTTATTACTGAGCGCGATGGTAGCTTCACATTCGTCCGACGGTTGAACCGCGGCTCCGCCGACCCGCGTGATGCGGTTGTGCCGCGCTGAAAACCGCGGCTGAGAACGAACGACCGCCGAACACTCGAAGTTGCGTTCGCCATCAGCGTCCCAACGCAGTTTGGCACGAACGGGCAATGCGGTTCCGTCGGCGATCGGTGAAAGCACCGCTCCTTCGGCAATGAACTCCACTCCTTCGCGCGCGCCGATCGATCCCAGATCGAACGAGAGGCTTTCCTTCTTGCGCTCGCGCAGCGGCTGCCCGTCGATCCGGAAACTGCCGCGCACCGGCATGACGTGTTCGGGAAACTCGAGCACGAAGGAAACATTTTCCGCCGCGGTGGTTCCCGCGTTGAAAGCCACGGCGCGAACGGTGATGTGCGAACCCGGTGTCACGTCGTATTCCGGTTCGACGGTCACCGACGTGCGGTCGTCCTCGAAGTCCGCCCGCGCACGCACGGTTAGGCCGGCGGGCTCGACGGTAAACGCAGCCGTTTCCTGTGATGCGATTTGGGCCCGGACGACGATCGTCGTGCCGTCCGGTAGCGGATCGTCGATGCGTGCGCGGTATTGCAGCGTCACGGTCGCGCTGGCTGGCAAGGACGTGGCCGCGATCGGCGCGTGCACGCGATCGAACGAAGCCAGCAGCTCGCGTTCGAATTCGCGCCCATTCACGCGCGCCGAATTCGGAACGTAACTGGTGTGTTCGGGAATCGGCGCAACGATGACAACATCGTGCGCGCTCGACTCGCCCGCATTATGCACGCGGACGGTGACGTGAGCTTCGCCGCCGGGAGACGCACCCGCGGCGGCGCCGTGCCGCGTCTCGATCGCGACGTTCGTCAGCGCATTTTCAAGCGCGGGGCGGCTGTGCGCCACCAAGCGGGCGACGTTCGATCCCACGGGCGCCAGTTCGAATGCCGCTACGGCGGCCTGCAGTTCAACGGTCGATCCATTTTCGATCGCTCCGGCGACGCTGTACGCGACGTCGATGCGGCGCTCTTCGCCCGGCGCCACATCGCCGATCTGCGCGCCGGCGCGCGCCAGCAACGGAGAGCTCCCCTGTTCGTCATCGAGCGCTTCCTCGTCGAGCTTGCCGCTGCCGACGAGGTAGACCAAACCTTCGGGGAGATTAAAACGCACGCGCACGCCGGTCGCCGGTGCGCCGCCTTGATTGCGAAATGTGAATGTTGCGCGCACGGTCATCCCAGGTTCCAACTCGCGCTCAGGCGAAACGACGAGGGTTCGTAGACCCTCGGGAAGCGTCGGTGTACCCGGCGCAAACACGTCCGTCAGGGTGCGCATGACCGTTCGCGAGACTTCGCCGCAGGCATAACGGCCCCTTGACGCATTTCTGACCTCTTAGCGAAAGGTTTGCACTGTAAGATGCTCGCAACGAAAGCCGATCGTTTCGCCGACGCCGTCTCGCGCCTCGGATCGGAAAGCGCCTTCGAAGTTCTCGCGCGCGCTCGGGCGCTTGAAGCACAAGGCAAGCGTGTCGTGCACATGGAGATCGGCGAGCCCGACTTCGATACGCCCGATCATATTAAGGAAGCCGGCATCCGCGCGATTCGCGAAAATCACAGTCATTACACACCGTCTGCGGGCATTATCGAGCTGCGCGGCGTCATCGCGCAGTACGCTTCCAAGTTTCGTCACATCGAACCGTTCAGCATCGAAAACGTCGTGCTCTCGCCCGGCGCCAAACCGATTATTTGGAACATCCTCAGCGCGCTGCTGAGCCCCGGCGACGAATTCGTCTACTTCGATCCAGCCTATCCGGCGTACGCCTCGTGTGCGAGCTACCTGGGCGCGAAAACGGTCCCTATTCCGCTGCTCGAGGAAAAACACTGGCGCATGGATCTCGACGAGCTCGAACGGCGCGTTTCGGATCGCACCAAGGCGCTGATGATCAATTCGCCGCACAATCCGACCGGCGGCGTGCTCACCAAGGGCGACCTCGAACGCATCGCGGACATGGCCAAGCGCCATGACTTCGTGGTTATCTCCGACGAAATTTACAGCCGCAATTTTTACGACCGGGAATTTCACTCGATCGTAAGCGTCCCCGGCATGCGTGACCGCACGGTCGTCGTCGACGGTTTTTCCAAAGCCTATGCGATGACCGGCTGGCGCTTGGGTTATGCGATCATGGCGCCGGAGATCGCCAAAGTCGTCACGCTCTTCAATAACAACACGTTTTCGTGCGTCGCGAGCTTCGTGCAGCAGGCCGGAATCGCAGCGTTAACCGGCCCTGACGAGCCGGTGCTCCGCATGAACGGCATCTTCCGCGAGCGACGCGACGCGCTGATAAATGGGCTGAACCAAATCGACGGGCTCTCGTGCAAGGTGCCCGAAGGCGCGTTCTACGCGTTTCCCAACGTCACGAAGATTACGTCCGACGATAAAGCGTTGGCGGCATATCTACTGCAAGAGGCCGGCGTCGCATGTCTGGGCGGCTCCGCATTCGGCACCGCCGGCAAAGGCTACCTGCGGTTTTCCTACGCGGCTTCGCTGGAAGATATCCACTTCGCACTCGACCAAATGAAAAAGACGATACCGCAATTTAAGGGCTAGTGCTCAACATACAAGTACGTCGCTGTCGCGAGTGCACCGTTTATTTGGCCCGTGACGCGACTGGAGTCTTGGCCGTGAGGCACGGCCAGATTGTTTAAGTAAAAACAAAAAGCGACGTGACGCCCCGATGCGGTCGTCATATAGCCCGCGAGGCCTCTTCCGGAAATGAAAGCCCGCTGGTTGAGCGCGTCACCGCCGCCCCACGTGCCGGTTTTCGCGTGCACGTTCCCGCGTGCCGGCGAATTGTTCGCGATGTTGAAGAGCGTGCCGTCAACGCCGAGAATCGGCAGCGCGCTATAGAGTATCGCGAAAAACGGCTGCGTGCGCAGATAGGCAAGATAGTGAACCATGAATTGCGGCTGAATAAAGGCGAAACCGCCCAAGCCATCGTTCTGCACGATTTGATCGGTGTCCAGGCCGGCACGCCGTAAGAATGCGCGCTCCAGGTCAAAGCCTGCCCGCAATGTATGTTTGGGAGACCAAAGATACGGCATGATCGACGCGTGCAGATTGTCGCTGACTTTCAGCGTCACTTTGATGTCTTGGCTTAACGCGGGCGAGGTATGCGTTGCAATAACGTTGGCAGCCGTTTCCGCTGCCGCCGGCGTAGTATTTGCAACACTCGCGTTTTGCTCCACCGGCACGCCGCGAGCTTTTAACGCGGCCGTTAGCGCAACTTCGGCAAAGCGCCGCGGCGACGGCACGTCGTACGCGTAGAGAATTGAAGGCGAGCCGGCCGGAAGTGAGCCCGTTAGGGTGACGGTTCTCAAGCCCGCCGCATCGGCCTGGCCATCCGGAACGGCGATCGCGCGGTCGGAATGCGCAGCACCGGTTGTTGCGTTATTGACAAACGTCACGTACGGAGTTTGCGGCGAAACAGCGATAGAAACGGGTTCGCCCGGTTTTTTCCCGGGTGTAACCGTCACGTCCACGATGTTGTCGTTCACGACAATCGGCGAAACCACGACTCCGGTCCCTGCCTCCGGATATCCGCCTGCGAAAAGCGAGTCATCGACGATAACTCGCCCGCTGATATTCTTTACGCCGCGTGCGGCAATCTGAGCGGCAAGATCGTCGATAACCGCAAGCGGATTGCCGGGCACCGCTTTGGTGTCCGGCGACCCGTCGTACGAATGATCCTCGTTCTCGAACGAAAGCGTCCCGTCGGATTGTATGCGGCCGGAAAGATTCGGATCGCCCGACGCTAACAGAATAACGTCGCCCTGCAGCGACCCGCTAGCGTCGATCGGCCCGGTGCGGTAAACATTGGTCGTAAAGCGATAATCCGGGCCGAGAACGGCAAGCGTCGTACCCTCGGTCAGCAGCTTGGTCGTCGAAGCGGGGACGAAGAACCGCTGCGCGTTATACGCGTATACCATCTTGCGCGCGTCGAGATCGTAGATAGCAATCCCGAACTGCGCGTGCGGATAGCGATTGACGATCGCTTGCAGGGCGCTCCGCAGGGACGGCGTGAGTCCGGCGCGCGGCGGCGTAAGCCCGAGCAAGCCGCAACAGATCGCCGCAAAAAGAAGTATGCGCTTCATCGATGCTGGGTTTTGCCTCGCCTGCAGTCGAAGCCCTGCGCGTGCTGCGCATCCTCGCGATACTCTGCATCTCTCTAGCGGCGGCTTTGGCGATCGGCGCAATCGTCTGGAGCGCGTCGCGCGGCCACGTCTTTTTCTTTCCGCTCGTGTTGCTCTTCGGTGTACCGTTCATTCCGTTGCTCAGGCGAAGGAAATCCGGATAAGAGCCCGCAGGACGTAAAGCATGAGTGAGCGTGCACTTTGGCCTGTCTTGCGCCAAGCCGGCGGTACGGATCCGCTCGCGCTGGGCTTGGCCGCGCAATCGCAGGCGACCGCCGGCTGGAAGGCGCGCACCGACGGCGCGCAGGTCGTCAAATCGATCTGTCCCTACTGTGCGGTCGGATGCGGACAGAACGTCTACGTGAAAGACAAAACGATTGTCCAGATCGAGGGCGATCCCGACAGCCCGATTTCGCGCGGGCGTCTCTGCCCCAAAGGCGCCGCCAGCCTTTCCTTGGTCGAAAGTCCGCTGCGTGAATACACGGTAAAGTATCGCCGGCCATTCGGCACGCATTGGGAAGATCTGCCGCTCGAGCGCGCCATGGAGATGATTGCCGAGCGTGTGCTCGCGACGCGGCGCGAAACCTGGGAAGCCCAAGACGACGAAGGCAATACGTTAAACCGCTGCTATGGAATCGCGCACTTGGGCGGCGCGACGCTCGACAACGAAGAGAACTACCTGATGAAAAAACTCTACACGGCGCTGGGCGTCGTGCAGGTTGAAAATCAAGCCCGATTATGACATAGCTCGACGGTTCCCAGTTTGGGAACTTCGTTCGGACGCGGCGGCGCGACGACATTTCAGCAAGATTTGCAGAACTCCGACTGCATCGTGATCATGGGATCCAACATGGCCGAAAACCACCCCGTCGGATTCCAGTGGGTCGTGGAGGCGCGCGAGCGCGGCGCCGAGGTCATTCACGTCGATCCGCGCTTCACGCGCACGAGCGCAATGGCGACGATGCACGTGCCCATTCGTCCGGGAACCGATATCGCGTTCCTGGGTGGCATCATCAATTATATTCTGCAGAACGATCGCGCGTTCAAAGAGTACGTCATCAACTACACCAACGCGCCGGTCATGCTACGCAAAGACTTCAAGGATACCGAAGATCTCGACGGCTTTTTTTCCGGCTGGCACGACGACAAGAACGGCTACACGTTCGAAAGCTGGCAGTACGAAGGCATGGATGTGCACGGCGCGGCCGGGCAGCGCGAAGACGAATCGCAACTGGGTAACGTTCCTGGATTCAAACAAAAGGAGGACGCGCTTAAACACGGCGAGCCGCCGCACATGGACAAAACGCTGGAAGATCCGCGGTGCGTCTATCAAGTGCTCAAGCGCCACTATGCGCGTTACATACCGGAAACCGTCGCCGGGATTTGTGGAATCGAGCCGCAGCAAGTGATCGCCGTTGCCGAAGCGCTCTGCGCGAATAGCGGACGCGAGCGCACCTCGGCCTTTTGTTATTCGGTGGCGTGGACGCAGCACACGACCGGCGTGCAGACCATCCGCGGCGCGGCAATCATTCAGCTGCTGCTAGGAAACATCGGCCGCCCCGGCGGAGGCATCCTCGCGCTGCGCGGGCATGCTTCGATTCAAGGCTCGACCGATATTCCGACGCTCTTCAATATACTGCCCGGCTACATTCCGATGCCGTACGCCCACGCACACGACGATTTGAAAGGCTTTATCGACTCGGAAGGCGCGAGAACCGGCTACTGGGGCAACATGGACAAGTACATCGTGAGTTTGCTCAAAGCGTGGTTTGGCGAACATGCGACCGAGCAGAATGATTTTGGCTTCGACTTGCTGCCGCGTATTAGCGGCGATCATTCCACGTACCGCAGCATCATGGGCATGCTCGACGGCAAAGTCAAAGGATTCTTCTGCATCGGTGAAAACCCGGCGGTCGGTTCGGCCAACTCGGGACTGCACCGCCGTGCGCTTGCCAATCTCGAGTGGCTCGTGGTGCGGGACTTCAGTGAAATCGAAAGTGCCTCGTTTTGGTATGATGCGCCGGAAGTTGAATCAGGCGAGCTGCGCACCGAATCGATGAAGACCGAAGTCTTTTGGATGCCGGCGGCAAGCCATACGGAAAAAGACGGATCGTTCACGAACACGCAGCGGCTGCTGCAGTGGCACCACAAGGCGGTTGAACCCAAAGGCGAGGCGCGTTCGGAACTGTGGTTTTACTATCACTTGGGCAAACGCATCAAAGAGAAGATCGCGCAACAATCCGAACCGCATCCCGATCCCATTGCGTTCTTAACCTGGGAGTATCCCGAAACCGGCGTCATGGCGGAACCGGATGCGCAGGCCGTCTTGCGCGAGATTAATGGTTGGGACGCCGCCGGCAAAGCGCTTCCGGATTACAATAGCTTGAAAGCCGACGGCACCACCGCATGCGGCTGCTGGATCTACTGCGGATCTTTCAAAGACGAAATCAACCAAACCGCGCGGCGCAAACCTGGCGCGCAGCAGAGCTGGGTCGCGCCGGAATGGGCGTGGGCGTGGCCGGCCAACCGGCGGATCATTTACAACCGCGCGTCCGCCGATCCGCACGGCAAACCGTGGAGCGGGCGCAAGAAATACGTTTGGTGGGACGAAGAAAAAGCCGAGTGGACGGGCCACGACGTTCCCGATTTCAACAAGACGAAACGCCCCGACTATACTCCGCGCACCGGCGCGAAAGCTGAGGACGCGATCGCCGGTTGGCACCCCTTCGTCATGCAAGACGATGGTTTGGGATGGCTGTTCGTTCCCAATGGGATCGTCGACGGCCCGCTGCCCGTTTTTTACGAACCGCACGAGTCGCCGGTTGGCAATGCGCTTTACTCGCAGCAAGCCAATCCGTGCCGCCAACAATTTCCGCGCACGTTTAACGAATCCAACCCCTCGCCAAGCGACGCGCACGGTAACGTCTTCCCGTTCGTCCTCTACACCTACAGGTTAACGGAACATCACACTGCCGGCGGAATGAGCCGCACCGTGCCGCACTTGAGTGAATTGCAGCCCGAATTCTTTTGCGAGGTCAGCCCTGAGCTAGCGGCACTGCGCGAGCTCGTCCACGGCGACTGGGCGACGATCTTTACCTCGCGCGCGGTTATCGAAGCTCGCGTCATGGTGACCGACCGCATCAGACCGATGCACGTAGACGGCAAAACTCTGCACTCAGTTGGTCTGCCTTATCACTGGGGATCGCGCGGCTTGGTCACAGGCGATTCAGCCAACGATCTGCTTCATCTCGCACTCGATCCCACCGTGCACATTCAAGAAACCAAAGGACTGACGTGCGACATCGTAGCGGGGCGCAGGCCGCGCGGGAAAGACGTGCCCGACTTCTTGAATCGCGTACGCACGCAATCCCATTTGAAGAGCCGGGCATGAGCACCCTGATCGATCTCACCTCTGCAGCGGCCGAATCGGCGACATACGGCGCCGCCGAGCGCGACCGCATGGGGTTTTTCACCGACACGACGCTCTGCATCGGTTGCAAAGCCTGCGAAGTTGCGTGCAAAGAATGGAACCAGCTGCCAAGCGACGGCTATGAGTTTACCGGCGAATCGTACGACAATACCAAGGAGTTAAACGGCAACTCATGGCGGCACGTCGCGTTCGTCGAACAGCTCGGAAAAGAACGCGATACCGGCCGGTGGCTCATGGAATCCGACGTCTGCAAGCATTGCACCCACGCGGGCTGCCTCGACGTCTGTCCCACGGGAGCCATCATTCGCACGGAATTCGGCACGGTCGTCATTCAAGACGACATCTGCAACGGATGCGGATACTGCGTGGCCGCCTGTCCGTTCGGTGTGATCGGCGAGAAACAAGACGATCACACCATGGGCAAGTGCACGCTGTGTTACGACCGGCTCAAAGTGGGCGAGCAGCCCGCGTGCGCCAAGGCGTGTCCGACCGAATCGATCCAGTTCGGCGTCGTCGACGAACTGCGCGAGCGCGCCGAACAACGTTTGCAGAACGTTCAAGCGCGCTTCGACGGCGCGCAGCTCTACCTCAACGATCCGAACGACGGCATCGGGGGCGGCGGCTCGCTCTTTCTTCTGCTCGACAAACCGCAGGTGTACGGTCTGCCGCCAAATCCAATCGTGCCCACGAAAGACTTGCCGGTGCGCTGGCGCGCTGCCGGAATTGCCGCGGCGCTTTTGTTTGGCGCGGTCGTCCTTTGCGCCGCGGTTCGCGAATGAGCAAGGGCTACTACGGCCGCCCGATCGTCAAACCGCCGGCATGGACGGACTTGATTCCCACCTACTTCTTTGCAGGCGGATTGGCCGGCACGGCTGCGACGCTCGCGTTTGCCGAACGCGCCGCAAAAAACGATCGCTTGGCGCGGACGCTTCTGCTGGGCGCAGCCGCGGGCTGCGCGGTCAGCGCCTTTTGCCTGATCGCTGATTTAAAAAAGCCGGAACGTTTTCTGCACATGCTGCGCGTCGTCAAACCGACGTCTCCTATGAGCCTCGGCGTCTACATCTTCTCCGCGTTTAGCGGATCGGTTTTTATTGCCGCGGGTTGCGAAGTAACGGGACTCGCGCGCCGTACGGGACGATTTTTCGAAGCCATGGCCGGGCTCATCGGTCCGGTCATGTCGGTTTACACCGCCGTTCTGGTCGGCGACACGGTCATGCCGGCGTGGCATCTGCCGCGCAAAACGTTGCCCGCACTTTTCGCAGCCGCGTCGGCCACCAGCGCCGGCGCGTGGGGAATGCTTCTCGCCTCCGCGCAAACCAACGGGTCGGCCCGCCGCCTCGCAATTCTGGGCGGCACCGCAATGGTTGCCGCATTGCAAGCACTGCATTACGAGCTTGGTTCGAAACAGGTCGAAGCGTATACGACCGGAGAGGCCGGGAAGCTGGCGCGATCCGCGCGCGTCTTGAACATCGGCGGCATCCTCTGCGCGACCCTGGCAAAAAACTCAAACGCGCTCTCAAAGATCGCCGGCGCTCTCTTGCTCGCGGGCGGCCTCACAGAACGTTTCGCCGTCTATCGCGCCGGCTGCGCGTCGGCAAAAGATCCGAAGTACGTGTTGGAAGCGCAGAAGAATTAACTAACCCGGACTCCAAGGGCGGCAAGACTCTTTCAGCGACGCCCGAAGCGTTTGGTTAATCCTGATTTAGCAGTCTTACGGAAAGTGGGAACCGTGTGCTGCACCTGATGCTCGCAGTCATGATTTCGGCCCGCCCGTTCCCTGAACCGTCACCTTCGGCCACGCCGTTTAAGACGATCTCCCATGAGCGCCTATCACCCTTCTGCGCTCAGCTGCGCAAAAACATCGGCGGTTCGGTTATCGGCTTGTTGCATAACGACGAGTGGGTTCATAATGCCAAAGAGATACTTGCGCAGATGAGCCGGGACTGGGTCTTTGATCGGCTTGTTGCATAACGACGAGTGGGTTCATAACGCCAAAGAGATACTTGCGCAGATGAGCCGGGACTGGGTCTTTGGCGGTCCGCGCCTCGCCATGGATCGCGTTCGGTTGGATCGAGTAATCGGCGGACTCGTGCGCAAACTCACCGTTACAGAGTATCTGCTGAGGAGCACGGACACGCGCGTCGATCCTGACGGCCGGCTATCTGCCATGCGCTCGCAGCTGCGCACCGTTGCGGACCAGCAACTCGAGGTGCTGAACATCCTCGGCATCGTGCTTGACTCATCCGAGGTAACCGGCCAACTCGAGGATTTCTATAGACACAATCCGCGAGCTTCCGCGCGCTGCAATTGCGAAGGTCCGGGAACGGTATGACCACGATCAGTTAGTCTACCACGATCCCGTCTTGAGCCAGGTAACCGGAGTTTTCGGCGACAGTCCGTTTGCAAATCCGCTTCTTTACCTCATCGCGAACGATCTGCAAACGCGTGATCTGGAGAATCAGGCGGCCGCAACTATTGCGGGGGACAGCAAGGCCTGCCGCAGTGACGCTCCCCTTGTTCCTCCGACCTTGCCGTACACGCGTCCGGACGACGTCCCGACGCCACGTCCTCAACCAACTCCGCGAGGCTAACGCAATTAGCCGATTAGCTTCATCGCGCGTTTGACGTCGCGCAGCGTTTCTACGGCGAGCTCACGAGCGCGTGCGGTACCGTCCGCAATGATGCGTTCGACATGCGATATGTCGCCGGCAAACATCGCACGCCGCTCGCGCAGCGGACGTAAGAATTCGTTCAGCGCTTCAGCGAAGTCGCTCTTGTCTTGAACGCAGCCGAGTGCGCCTGAGCGGCAGTCTCGTTCCACGATCGCAACGTGCTGCGGCTTGGCGAACTTCCACAACGCAAAGACCGGACAAATCTCGGGCCGCCCGGGATCGTTGCGGCGGATTTTTAGCGGATCGGTGACCATGCGCCGGACTTTTTCGGTGGTTGTGGCCTCATCGTCGCTCAATTGGATGACGTTGTCGTACGACTTGCTCATCTTGCGGCCGTCGATGCCCGGCACGTCGGGAAATTCGGAGAGCATCGCCTTCGGCTCGATTAATATCGTTTCGCCGCCGCCATAGAGGTGGTTGAAACGGCGCACCACTTCGCGCGCGAACTCCAGATGCGCGACCTGGTCTTTGCCCACCGGCACGAACTCGCCGCGAAAGATCGCGATGTCGCAGAGCTGCAGCAGCGGGTAGCCCAGAAACCCGTAGGTGGCGATCTCCGATCCCAGCGCTTCGATCTGGCCTTTGAAAGAAGGCACGCGTTCGAGCCAGGGGATCGGCGTGATCATTCCAAGCAAAACCTGCAGTTCGGAGATTTCCGGCACTCCGGACTGGAGGTAGAACGTCGACTTCTGCGGATCGACTCCGGCTGCAAGCCAGTCGACGACCATGGAATTGCGCGCATCCCGGATCGCTTGCGGGTCCGTAAAACTTGTCGTGAGCGCGTGGAGGTCGGCGATCTCGAAGAACGCGTCGGCCGTATCGCAATATTTCACCCACTGCGTTAAGACGCCGACGTAATGCCCCAGATGCAGGTCGCCCGTCGGACGCATGCCCGACATCACGCGCGGGCGTTTCGCCGTTGTTGCGCTCGCCATCAGAATGCCGTTTGCAGTGAACCGAAGCGCGTACCTGCCTCGATTTTCCGGCGCACGTACGCACGTGCATTTTCAACCGCGGCAAAAAGTTCGCTCCCCAGCGCGAGCTCGCACGCGAGCGACATTGCCAGAACGCATCCTGTCCCGCGCATCGAGCCGGGCAGACGCGTGGCTTCAAAGATTTTGTTTTGTGTCGCGGTCACCAGGACGTCAGCCGGTTCGCCGGCCAGATGGCCGCCCTTTATCAGCGCCGCCGAGGCGCCGCCTTCAACGAACGCCAGAGCCGCATGGAGCATCGCATCGCGATCGCGGACCGGCTTTGAATGCAACAGGAGCGCCGCTTCGTCCAGATTCGGCGTGACGACGATCGGCAAACGGAGCAGACTCCTGCGCAGCTCGTCTATATAGGAGGCGTTGGTCCATAAAGCCTCACCGGTTGACGCGCCGAGCACCGGATCGACAACGATTGGAGTTTTGGTGCGCGGGCGAAGGAAATCGGCGACGATGCGCACGTTCTCGCCCGCTATCAACGATCCGATGCGAAACGCAGTAATCTCCGGCGGAAACGAATCGAGTTGGGCTTGCAAGACGCGCGCCGGAATCGGAAGGACGGCGGTGACGCGGGCCGCGTCTTGCGCGCTGATTCCGGCAACGGCAACCACGTGGCGCAACCCGAACTCCGCGGCGACGCGCGCATCGAGCCCGACGCCGGCAATATTCCAGGGGTGCGTCGTTCCGATCGACGCGACGATCGCGGTCATGGTGTTGCCCATATGCGTACGAGCCGTTCCGCCGCTTTCCGCGGATCGCTTGCGGACGTAAACGCGGAAATCATCGCGGCCATTGCCACACCGGTTGCGCGCACCGCCTGCAGGTTCTTCTCGTTTATGCCGCCGATCGCCGCAACGGGCAGCTCGGTGGCCGCGGCGATGCGGCGAAGTCCCTCGATTCCGATCGGTTCACCGGCGTCACTCTTCGAGCTCGTTGCAAAAACGGACCCGGCGCCGATGTAATCGACACCGGCGGCTTGAGCTGCGAGCGCTTCTTCGACGGTTCCGCACGACAGGCCCATGAGCCGATCGCCCAATGCGGCACGAATTTCGGGAAGATCCGCGAGGTACGCGTCGTCCGGGCCCAAGTGCACGCCATCCGCATCAAACCTCTTGGCCGCGCGCCAATCATCATTTATAACCAAGAGCGAGCCGCAGCTACGCGTGAGGGTTCGCAACTGCGAAGCGTGCGAGGGAGCGATTCCATTCTTAGCCCGATACTGCACGATGCGCACGCCGCCGTCCAAAATCGCGCGCGCGAGCGCGACCGGATCGCGCTCGTCGTTGAGGATCGCATAGACTCCACGCAAAGTTGCTAGTCTGATTCGAGCAACAGCTCCGCGATGCGCATGAGATCGGACTCATCGGCATAGCGAATTTCGATCGTCCCGCCTTGCTGCGATCGCCGCAGCGCAACCCGCGTTCCCAAGCGGCGGCGCAAACGATCTTCGAAGTCGCGGTCGTCTGGGGAGGTGGCTCGCCCGGCAGTTTTTTTGCTGGCCGCCGGCGGCGATTGCAGGCGCGCGACGATGCGCTCGAGCGCGCGTACGCTCAAGCCGTCGCCGGCGACGCGCCGCGCCAGCTGCAAACGCGCGCTTTCAGGTGCTCCCAAGATCGCTTTGGCATGTCCCGCCGAGACTTTGCCCTCGGCAATCAGCGC
>JABXNS010000193.1_pt1 | contig 15292 bp, 15 predicted proteins | sample 7301101 | NCBI WGS metagenome assembly JABXNS01 (sample SAMN14449646, study PRJNA615230) | soil metagenome | isolation source: soil from bare, unvegetated metal-rich iron-sulfur acidic spring small-cell... | place: Canada: Paint Pots Mound, Kootenay National Park, BC | collected 2017-05-25
CTGCGCCGCCCCCGCACGCGCTGATGGCGGCGCTTAAAATCAGGGCGTGGCAAGCGGTGCGCCGCGATGTCGGTGTGACCATCGGAACCCTCCTTTGCTCTCATATACGTACCGGCTCGCTTGCGCAGCATGAATGCGCGCTTAGAACTTGCGCCGCTCGGGCTTGTCCAAGCTTTAATCGGCCGGGCCTTGAACGCTTCGTCCCATGGGGGCACAATATCAGCATGCGACGAGCTCTTTGCCTCCTGTTGCTCGCCGGGGTCTTGCTCGTTCAGCAGCCCGCGCGCGCCGGCGGTTTCCCCTTGCATCACGGCCGGGCCAAGGCGGCCGCACCGGAGGCGGACAAGGTTCCCGCCCGGGCGGAGGCCCTATCCCTATCGGACGTCGCCGGAATCCGCTCGCAGCGACAGGCGCGCTTTCGAGCCATGCTCCAGCGCGCATCGAACATCGCCGCGGCGGCCTCGGGCGGGCCCTTGCTGGAAGTGCCGTTGCACCGGCCGATCCCCCGTTCCCACGCCCTCTCCCTCCTGCCCCCCGAACCGACCCCCAACCCGTCCGGCTCGGAAGCCGCCCGGCGGCGTCAGCCCAACAGCCCCGGGGACGGATCGACCGGCGGCAACGCCTCGGGTCCGGACTTCGTATCGGGTGCCTCCCGCGCACCGGCATCAGACGCGCAGGTGGAGATTATCGCCGCAAATCCGGTGAGCGACGCCGTCCGCCGCGTCTGCGGCGATGGCGCCACGGTGTGTGGCGTATGGTGGCCAACCGCCCTGGGCAATCAACACGAATACGACTCGTGCATGCAGCAGCATGCCGGCGCGCAAAGCGATCTGGAATTCGGACAGAGCCCGAACGAGCTATGCAGCGCACTCTGGGCAGGCGATTGTGAAGTCCTGCGCGAGCAGCATGGACGGGCGGCAGACCTCTGCGCGCTCGTGACGGGAAACGGCGTCCAATGGACGTCGCGCTATGATTTCGGCGACTTTGTGACCTGGGGCGATTGCGGGTTCTATTCGACCATCGACCGCCGCGAGGAAAACATTGTCGGCATTCAGCTCAAGGACGCACCGCTATTTACGCGCTTGCCGGAAGACGCCAAAAGCGTTCCGTTGAAGGTTTGCGCGGGCCGCTTGTACCTCTTCAGCGCCCGCTGAGCGCGCGCACGCGCTCCAACGGCAGCGCATAGAATCGCAAACCGCCGCGTCCCGTCATCGTCCGTGCGCTAAAGAGCGCGTCGTAGATGGCGTTCTCGGTGGCCTCGACGGTTGCCGCATACAGTTCGTTGATCGTGGCGTCGCTTTCGAGCAGTTGGGCCTGCGGTGGGAGAACGTTCATCTCGCGATCGCGAGCGTAGACATACGACGTGCTAAAGGTCAGAAACAAATCCCCGCTTCCGATCGAGGATATTAGCCCCACGCGCCCCATTCCCAATTCCACGCGCTTGCCCAGGGCCTGCAACTGACGGTGGTCGAGGGGTGCATCCGTCGCCACGATAACGATGATGCTTCCGTCGGTTTGGCGTCCCGTAAGCCGGGCACCGACGCGTTTTGGATACACGGGCAAAAGCTCGTTGCGCAGCATTCGCCCGACATGGACGCCATCGATCGTGAGCGCTTCCCTGGTCGCACCGGTATTGTCGTTAACCAGCACGCCGACCGTGTAACCGCCGTCTGCGGCCGGCAACACCCGGGAGGCCGATCCGATGCCGGCCTTAAAGCCGAAGGCGCGCATACCGGTTCCCGCGCCGACGTTTCCGCGCTCGAATTGGCCCGTGTGCGCCCGGTCGATAAGCGCGCGCACATCGGCCGCGCTCACGTGGCGCCCTCGAATATCGTTCAATGCCTGATCGTCACATTCGGCAACAACGGGCAACGGCACGTCGTCGCGTAAACCGATCGACGGATAGCGCTCCAGCATCCAGTCGATCACGCCATCGTCAGCGCGTCCGACGTCGAGCGTATCGGTCAGCACGACGGGCGTCTCCAAGTATCCCGCTTCGTTGATCCAATGCGTTCCCGTCATTTCGCCGTTGCCGTTGTAGCTTACCGCGGCCGCCGCGACTTTGCGATTCCACGGGTCCGTATTTGGAAGGATAGCGGTAGCGCCGGTGCGCGTTTCGGTTCCCTCGATTTTCGTGACGTGTGCGACGCGCACGCCGGCGACGTCCGTGATGCCGTCCATCGGGCCGCTGCGAAACGTCCCAAAGTGGGCGGCGTTCGACGCCATCGCCCCGGGGCTACACCAGGCAAGAATCAAAAGACCCGCAACGAGCGACCGCATCGCATCATGGCTACAGTACCGCCGCGAAGAGCCCTGCATGCGCGCTCTGCAGGCGCCTCCTGCGCAGCTACCTAAGTGTTCACGGGTCGTTACCGGCCCCATCCCGCGGGGGTAGCCGCACAGGAGTTTGCCATTCTCACGGTTCCGGGTCGCATTCAAGCCGCGCGGGTTTTTGAAAACCTTTCTGTCCCCGCACTTTACGAACATGCGCTCGCACGTGGTGAAGGCATTCTGGGTGCGGACGGCCAGCTCGTAGTTGAAACGGGCCGCCATACCGGGCGCTCGCCGAACGACAAATTTTTCGTGCGCGAGCCCGAGAGCGAACGGCACATCGATTGGGGCAAAACCAATCGGTCCATCGAAAGCGCGCAGTTTGCCGCGCTCTACGATCGCGTTTGCGCCTACCTCTCGGAGCGCGATCTGTATTCGCTCGATTGCTACGTCGGGGCCGATCCGGCGTACCGGTTGCCCCTACGTGTCATGACGGAGTATGCGTGGCACAGTCTTTTTTCGCGCCAACTGTTCATTACGCCGCACGACACGGCGAAAGAGTTTAGCCCAGAACTTACGGTCGTCGACGCCGCGCTTTTTGAGGCCGTCCCCGAGCGCGACGGAACGAATTCCTCAACGTTCATCCTGGTCGATTTCGCAAAGCGCACCATCATGATCGGGGGCACTCGGTACGCCGGAGAGATCAAGAAGTCGGTCTTTACCGTTATGAACTATTTGATGCCGCTGCGCGACGTTCTTCCGATGCATTGCTCGGCAAACGTCGGCCCGCAAGGAGACGTCGCGATCTTCTTCGGCTTGTCGGGAACCGGCAAGACCACGCTCTCGGCGGACTCCTCGCGGCCGCTGGTCGGGGACGACGAACACGGCTGGTCGGCGGTTGGGATCTTCAACTTCGAGGGCGGCTGCTACGCCAAGGTCATCAAATTGTCGCGTTCCGCGGAGCCGGAAATTTGGGCCGCCTCGCACCGGTTCGGAACGGTGCTCGAAAATGTTCGCTACGATGCGCGCACACGGAACCTCGATTTGGATTCCCAAACGCTGACGGAAAACACGCGAGCGGCCTATCCGCTTGAGTTTATTCCCAATATCGTTCCCCGTTCGGTGGCCACGCATCCGCGTACGATCATCATGCTGACCGCGGACGCCTTCGGCGTTTTGCCGCCGATTTCTCGCCTCTCAAAAGAGCAAGCGATGTACCACTTTTTGTCCGGCTACACGGCGAAGGTGGCGGGAACCGAACAGGGCGTCACGGAGCCGACGGCAACCTTTTCCGCGTGCTTCGGCGCTCCGTTCATGGTCCACCATCCAACCGTGTACGCCGGGTTGCTCGGCGAGCGAATCGCCAAGCACGATGTGAATTGCTGGTTGGTGAACACCGGCTGGAGCGGCGGATCGTACGGGAGCGGCAAGCGAATGTCCATCGCGCATACGCGTTCGATGGTCAACGCCGCATTAGCGGGCGAGTTGACCGGGGCCGTATTCGAGCGGGAGCCGTTTTTTGGACTGGAGATCCCGACGGCCGTTCCGGGAGTGCCGGCAGAGGTTCTCAACCCGCGCAACGCTTGGAGCAACCGCGACGATTACGATTCAACCGCCCGCAAATTAGCGGCCCTCTTCGCGCAGAACTTCGCACAATTCGCCGGCCAGGCATCGGACGCGGTGCTGGCCGCAGCCATTCGACCGTAACTAGTCGACCGTTCGCAGGCCCATGGCCTTGAAGAGCACGCGCTTGGGCCGGCACCCATCGAATTCACCGTAATGCACGCGTTCCCAGGGACCGATGTCCAAACGACCCGCGGTGACCGGAACCAGCACCTGGTGCCCTAAGATCATTCGCTTGAGATGCGCATCCGCGTTGTCCTCGCCGGTTTGATGGTGGCGATACTCCGGACGCGCAGGCGCCAGGCGCTCGAGCCATGCCTGGATATCTTCCCAAAGCCCGCTTTCGTGGTCGTTGACGAAGATGCTCGAGGTGATATGCATGGTGCTCGCGAGAATCGTTCCGTCCCAGAGGCGCGAGCGGCTAAGTACGGCCTCGACAGTTTCCGTAATGTCCAAAATTTCGTAGCGCCGTTCGGTGGTAAGCGTTGCATATTCGGTATAGACGTGCAGGTCAGCCACGAGTCCCCCCGCTTTCTCATGCGTCGTTCACAACGCTCCCTCAGGCTGGCGCGTTATCCTTCCAGCTGTCACCGCTTATATTTAAGGAGCTCTCCTTTGCGACCGACCATCACCTTCGTCTTTGCCGGCCTTGCCTTGCTGTTGACGTTCCCCGGCGTCGCCATGAGCCAAACCGTGCCTCCCGTACCGCCGCCACAGGCGGAGGGATCGCATGCAGCGGGCATGCGCACGCTTATGATCGAGCTTAACTTAACCGATGCGCAGAAGCAGAAAATCCAGGATTTGATGCGCACGTACCGAGCGGCCCATCCGGACGGCGGCATGCCCGGCGCCACAGATCGCCAAGCCCTGCACGATCAGATCCTCCGTGTTTTAACGCCGGTGCAGCAAGCGCAATTCAAAGCCCACTTGGCCGCCATGTCAACGAGCGCAGCCGGCCCCGACGGATCGTCCCGTCACGGCGGCCATATGGGTGAATTCGCCAGCCTGAATCTTTCGGATCAGCAAAAGGCGCAAATTGAATCGTTACTGCGTGCGTATCGCCACGCCCATCCGGCCGGCAGCCCGCGCGACCAAACTTCCAAGCAAGCACTCCACGATCAAATCCTCACCCTGCTGACGCCCGCACAGCGCGCACAGCTGGCCGCGCAACCGGCCCCAAGCCTTCGGGCCGGCGGCATGATCGGGCATTTCTCCGCGCTCAATCTGTCCGATCAGCAGCGCGAGCAAATCCGCACGATCGTTTCGCAGTATCGAGCGTCGCATCCCGATGCGAATATGCGCGATCCGGATACGCGCAAGGCGCTTCAGGCGCAAATTTTCCCCGTGCTCACCCCGGCCCAACAGCAACAGTGGAACGACATGCTTAAGGCAGAGAGTCAAAGCCACAACCCCTAGGCGCATTTTCTCGAGACGGCAAACGGGGCGCTCGCATCTGCGGTGCCTCGTTTGCTTTTCGCGCGCATGATTCCGGACGCGCAGGTCCAACGTGGGCCATATGGACACACTTGCCATTTTGGTGGGAGGCGGACCGGCGCCCGGGATCAACGGCGTTATCGCATCGGCGACCATCGAGGCCGTCAACAACGGTTTGCGCGTCCTGGGCGTGTACGATGGCTACTATCATTTGTCCATGGGCGACACATCGCATGTCGCAGAACTGCAAATCGACGATGTCTCGCGCATTCATTTTACCGGCGGGTCCATCTTACGCACCTCACGCACCAACCCGGCTGCTGACGAACAGACACTCTCTCGATGCGTCCGCTCGCTGCTAGATTTAAACGTCCGGTACCTGATTGCGATCGGCGGCGACGACACTACCTACGGGGCGACAAAAATTGCGTCCACGACGATGGGCCGGATCGGCGTCGCGACGATTCCAAAGACGATCGACAACGATTTGCCGCTGCCGGAAAACGCACCGACCTTCGGTTTCGAGACCGCTCGATCGGTTGGTACCAACATTATCGAGAGTTTGATGGAAGACGCGCGGACGACCGCGCGCTGGTACCTCGTCGTAAGCATGGGGAGAAAATCCGGAGCGCTTGCATTGGGCATGTGCAAAGCCGCTGGAGCGACCCTTGCCATTATTCCGGAAGAATTTCGTTCTGAGGAACTCGACGTGCGCAGCATCGTCGACACCATCGTCGGAGCGATCGTGAAACGGCGCAGCATGGGGCATGACCACGGCGTCGCCGTCATTGCCGAAGGGATCGCCGAGCGGCTCTCTGCCGAGAAACTTGGGGCAATTGACGGCGTACCCCGCGATGCGTACGGACACGTTCGTTTAGCCGACGTCCCAATCGGCAGCGTCCTGCGCGATGCGGTACGCCGCCGGCTCTCTGAGGTCGGACTGGAAACGACCGTCGTCACCAAAGATATCGGATATGAATTGCGCTGCGCGAAGCCCGTGCCGTTCGATGTCGAATATACGCGAACGCTCGGGTATGGAGCGGTACGGTACCTGTTAAGCGGCGGGAGCGGCGCCCTGATCGCGCTTTCCGGCGGCCGGGTGCTGCCGGTGAACCTTTCCGAACTGTTGGATCCGAAAACCGGAAGAGTACGCGTCCGCATGGTCGACGTCACAACCGAATCGTACGAGGTCGCGCGCAAGTACATGATTCGCCTGGAACAGGCCGATTTTCTCGAACCGCGACTCACGCAATTGGCGGCCCAAACGACGCTCTCGCCGGCGCAGTTTGCGCACGAATTTGGCGCGGTGGTGCGCGACACGGCGGCATCCGCGTGACCGCGCGTGGCGCGCTGCTGCTGATTGTACTGGCCGTGTTTTCGCCCGAAAGCGCGGCCTGCGCAATTCCAACGGTGCCGCCTGGATTTGAAATCACGCGCATCGCGAGCATCCCCGGAGCGCGAGAACTTGCGATTGCCCCGAATGACGATCTTTTCGTCGGAACGAACGGCACGTCTATTGAGGTTGTCCCGCACGCCGAGGGGCGGCCGCAATCGCCGCGCACGTTTGTCTCGATCGACGATGCGCCGGTTGCCGCCGTGACCGTGCTCGATTCGTCGGTATTCGCTGCCGGACAGTTCGGCGTTTACCGGATCGCCTACGCTAGCGGCGACCTTCGGGCGCGCGCGGCCCCGGTAAAGATCGCGTCCGTCCGGACGAGCGGCATTTCACGAGATCACGTGACGACGTCACTTGCGGCCGGCCGCGACGTTCTTTACGTTTCGGTGGGCTCGTCGTGCGACAGTTGCGATCCGGAGCTGGATGCAACGCGAGCGACGATTACGCAAATGAACTTCGACGGTTCGGCCCGGCAAACGCGCGCCATCCGCATTCGAAACGCGATCGCCCTCGCCGTAAATCCGGCCTCCGGAACGCTCTGGGCCGGCGTGGCGGGACAGGACGAGCTTGGAGCCGGCCATCCGTTCGAAATCTTTGACGCCATAGCGGCACACGCCGGAAAACCCGATTATGGATGGCCATACTATTACGAGAATCGGCGAAGCGTTGACGGGCACGACTGCAGCCACGTCGCCGTCCCGCGCGTCGTTTTTCCGGCCTACGAAACACCGATCGGTGCCGTCATCTACCTGCCGCGCGCCGGTGCGCGACACATATTCCCACGCGCGTACAGCGGCGGCGCATTCGTTACCCTCCACGGTTCCTGGCATCGTCCCCTCGTTGCCCCGCGCGTGGTTTTCGTGCCGTTACGCGGCGACGTTCCGCGCCGGCCGGTGAACTGGAACGATCCGCGCACGCAATGGTCGGAATTCGTGGGCGGCTATCAGCTTGCCGATGGACGCCGTATCGGGCGGCCGACCGGCATCGCCGTTGGAACCCTCGGCGACCTTTTCGTTTCCGATGACTTATCGGGTGCCATCTATCGCATCCGTGCGCTCAAGTAACGGAAGGGGAGCAATGCCAATCGATTTTCGGGATGGAAAAACGTTCCCGCGCAGGGGCCGCTTGCCGCTCGGACAGTTTCTGTGGCTCGCTCGCGTTTACGACAAGGGCCGCGCCGCCGCTGCAGGCACAATTCACGACTATATTTATCCCTGTCCGATGGATCGCGGGGTCTTCGAGTGCTGGGGCATCGACGCGCGCGAATTTGATGCGGCCATAAAAAAGCACGGGTCCGACGACGCCATCGTAGCATGGGCAAACGGGCGCATTTCAGCGGACGCGCGTGAGGCCGCCAACCGCTGGCTGCTCGAAGAAAAAATTGAAAATCTGGATCGTCAGGACCGCGAAGAGGCAGCGCCTGCGTGAGCGGGGTCCGTGACGCGAAGCGCGGGCTCGACGTGAAGCTCGGCGAAAGAGCGGATCGCAACGTGTCCGGGCGCCGGGTGCAGATCGCCGGCTCGAACAACATGCACAGTCCGTAGCCCGGCCGCGCGAGCGGCATCGAGTTCGCCGGCACTATCCGATAAAAACAACACGCGCCCCGGAAGCAACCCGATCGTTTGTGCAATGCGTGTGTACGACGCCGCCTCACGTTTTGACCCCACGCGCGTGTCGAAGTATCCCTGGAACAACGGCGTGAGATCCCCGGCTTCGCTGTAACGAAACAGCAGATGCTGGGCCTCCACGGAGCCCGAAGAATATACGTACAAGCGAATTCCGTCGGCATGCCACGAGCGCAGAGCTTCGACCGCGTCGGCATAGACGTGACCGCGTAGCGCGCCTTCCACGTATCCGCGCTCCCAGATGCGGCCCTGCAAATCCTTGAGCGGCGCGGCCTTGCGGTCTTCATCGATCCATTGGACGAAAACCTCGGCAATTTTTTCATCGCCCGCGGGCAGGCCTGCCAGGACCGCCGCTTCATCCAATATCGCGGCAACATCGAGCTCGTTGCGATGAGCGCGCACAAAGCCGGCGATCCGCCGGCGCGCGTATGGATAGAGAACGTCCCTGACAAAGGCGATCGAGCCGGTGGTGCCTTCGATATCCGTCACCACCGCCTCGCACGCGAGGCGGAGGCGGCTCACGCTTCGAGCTTTGGAAACCGTTGCGCGATCGGGTCACCCGTAAATTTCGCGATCCAACCATCTTTGTTCGTAAAAAGTCGAATGGCGCAAAATTCCGGATCGCTCCCCATGTCGAACCAGTGTTTCGTGCCGGCTGGAACGCCGATCAAGTCTCCCCGAACGCACACGACCTGATAGACCTTGCCTCCGGAGCGCAGATAAAAAGCTCCGCGGCCTTCGACGAAAAAACGCACCTCGTCTTCGCCGTGCGAATGTTCTTCCAAAAACTTGGCGCGCATCGGCGCCGTACCGGGAGTGCCTTTTTTGACGCGCACGACGTCGGCTGCGGCATATCCGCACTCGGTGCGAAGACGCTCGACTGATCGCGCATACGCCTGCAAAATTGCGGTTTCATCGGCGTCCCCGTCCAGCGGCACTTCTGCACCCCAGCGCTCGAAGCGCACTCCGATTTCCGCGAGGAGGCGCGCGATGTCGTCCCCATCCATGGTTTCATGCAAAAGCGCATCCGGGTGCGAATCGTCGTAAACGCGCAACACGGTGGCCAGGCCTGCAATCGCAATCATCGCTGAAGTCTCCGTTCCTCGAGTGCACAGGTCAACAAGAATTCGAGCGCTTCCAGGTGTCGCCGCACCTGCATGCCGTCCGCCCCCCATACGTACATCCCATGACCGGCGAGTACGTATCCGGGAACGTCGCCGTCGCGAAGGCGGCGCTCCACAACTTCTGAAAGCGCCGGCATGTCTTGCGCGTTCTCAAAGACGGGGATAGACAGTTTGGACTCATGCGTCCAAACGCCCGCAAAGGCCTTTTGCATTTCGTAGCCGGCAAGCGAGATTTCGCTGCTTGTGCCGGCGGCTCGCGAGAGCACGGTTGCCGCAACGGAATGGACGTGCATGATGGCGCCGATTCGCCTATCGGCACGGTACCGAGCGACGTGCAAAGGCGTTTCCGCCGAAGCCTCATTCGGTACCGCTTCGTGCACGTGTACCCGAAGGACGTCTTCGGGAAGCAGGTGAGTTTTGTCGACACCGGAGCGCGTAATGGCGATGCAGCAATCGGAGATCCGCGCGGAAAAATTGCCGCTCGTCGCGGGTGCCCATCCTCTGGCGGCCGCAAAACGCGCCATGGCGGCGACGTCCCGGGCAATCTGCAGCGGTACGGGCTCGCGGGCGCCATGCGGGGCGAGGGAGTGCGGAAGCATCCAGCCCCATTATAGCGCACGCATACGGCAAGCGGGTAAAGCAAGTGGGCTCCCGGCCAACTTGCCCTGGATTCGGACGCCTTGCGGGCCGATAGGTCGGATATGGCAAACCTCAGCACGCGCTGCCGTTATGGCAGGCGCCTTCTTGGCATCGCCGGCACGGCGCTCATCGTCATCAGCTCGAGCCTGCCGGCAGCGGCCGCGCCCAGGTCCTTTTCCAGTACGGCACAGTACGCCCGCGTCTTGCGATCGTTCAACCCGCATCTGTCACGCTTTCAGAGCGGCACGCTGGCCGACCACGTACGAACCGAAGCGCTTTTTTACCGTCTGGATCCCCGCCTGCTGGTCGCTTTGGTTGCCATCGAGTCTTCGTGGCATCCCTACGCGACCTCACCCGTCGGCGCCGGCGGGCTGGGTCAGCTCATGCCTGGAACCGCTGCGGGCCTCGGGGTGAACGCCTATTCACCGTACGCAAATTTGAACGGTACGGCTCGCTATTTGCGCGGCCTCCTGAACCGCTTTTCCGCCTACGGACAGCGGACCCGCTACGCCTACGCGCTCGCGGGCTATAACGCCGGCCCTGGCGCAGTCATCCGTTTTGGCGGCGTGCCGCCCTACGCGGAAACACAGAATTACGTTCGCAACGTTCTGGGCGTATGGCAACGCCTGGCGCTCTCATTGTCGGCTCACATCGACAACTTCGCGCGCCCGCCGGTTTCAATCGGGCTGGCAGCGCGAGCGCCTTCCGCCCACCTTTCACCGACCGCCCGCATCGTGCCGCACGTCGAACGGCCGGCGGTTGTCGCTGCCGCTCCGATCGCGCGGCCCCCGCAAACCACGGGAGCGTGGACGGCCTTTAATGCCGATCAAGAGCGCAACAACGGCCGCGTCCGGGAATCCGAAGGACGTCTACCGCTCACCGTTGCGCTGCCCGGACGCATCAAAGCCGGTCGAGGCATTGCGGTACGGCTTACGCCCATCGCCGTTCCCGCCGTCCTCGTAACCTCGATTGGTTCAACGGTCGTCGGCCGGACATTGCTCGCCGCGCACACGCGCATCGCACGAATTCCGCCCGTGACGGCGCTCGACAACCCACGTGTGCTTACCGTCCGCTTGGTGGCCGTGGGTTATGTCACCGCGACCGCGCAGACCATTCTGGATTCTCGCGGCGGAACGACGATGGGACCCGAAGTCGCTTTTAAGCCCTAGCTAGGGAACGCGGCGATCGCGATCGTCGAGTGCCCGTCCACCGGTTGTGGCCATTGCCGGCAAGCCCAGCGCTGCGAAACCTAATAACAACACGGCCAGCCACGGGATAAACGCACGCAGCGCCGGCCCGGAAATCCAAAGATCGATAAACCAGATCAGCATGAGCACCCAAAAAACGAGCGCGAGTACGCCTGCACTTCTTGCCATGGAAGCCTCCTTTTGCTAGCCTCTTCCCCAAAATTGGGCCCCTTCAAAAATTGGGTCGGCCTACGCTCCCAAAAAGAACCCTGAAGGGCGGCGCGGAAGGCACACCTGTGCGATCGCTGCCGACGGGAACCATCAGCTTCCTGTTCACGGATGTCGAAAGCAGTACGAAAACGTGGGAACGCGATGCCGAACGAATGCGCGACGCGTTGGCCGCGCACGATGCCCTTTTTCGGCGCGCTCTCGCCGCCCGGAACGGGGCAATCTTCAAGGCGGCCGGCGATTCATTTTGCTGCGCCTTCGATCGCCCCGAGGACGCGGTGCGAGCCGCCGTTGATGCACAGCGTGGCTTGCATGATTACGACTGGCCCGAGCAGATTGGTGAAATGCGCGTTCGTATGGCCGTTCACACGGGAACCGCGGTCGAGCGGGAGGGCGACTACTTCGGCCCGACGCTAAACCGTGCAGCCCGGCTGATGTCGATCGCGCACGGCGGCCAAATCTTATTATCCGGCTCGACTGCCGCGCTCGTGCGCGAGGCGTTAAAAGACGAGATCGAGTTATTGGATTTAGGCGCGCACCGACTGAAGGATCTCGCCGAAATCGAACGGGCGTACCAGGTTATTGCCGACGGCCTTCCAACCGACTTCCCCGCCCTCTCCTCTCTGGATTCGCATCCAAATAATCTACCATCGCAAATTTCATCGTTCGTCGGCCGCGCTCACGAGCTGAGCACCCTGCAAGATCTGATCTCCCGGCATCGCGTCATCACGATTGTCGGGCCCGGCGGCATCGGCAAAACGCGACTCGCGCTGCAACTGGCCGCCGAAATCATCGACGATTTCATCGACGGCGCATGGATCGCCGAACTCGCGAGCGTCACGGACGCATCTCTGATCGCGCAGACGGTCGCATCGGCGCTCAAGATACGCGAAATCGGTAAGGAGACGATCGACGCAACGCTGGCGCGTTACTTACAGGAAAAACGTTTGCTCTTGATCTTCGACAATTGCGAGCAGATCCTCAGCGCCACCGCCAACCTGGTCAAAGTTCTGTCGGCGCAGTGCCCGCACGCGAGCATCGTCATCACGAGCCGCGAACCGTTGCACATCGTCGGCGAAAATGTTTTTCGCGTTGCAGCGCTTGGTGAGGCTCCGGACGGCGCCGATCTGAAGACCCTCCTTGAGTTCGACAGCACGCGCCTCTTTCTCGAGCGAGCGCAAGCCGTCGCGCCCGATGCGCGCCTGGAGGCCGGCGATGCCACCGTCATCTCCGAGATCTGCAAACGGCTCGAAGGAATTCCGCTAGCCATCGAACTGGCGGCCGCTCGTGTCCGGACGATCGCCCCCAGAGATCTCAAAGAGCGCCTGAGCAAACAGTTGCCGGTATTGGTGTCGCGCGATGCGACACAAGACGAGCGGCACCGAACGCTCAAGGGCACGATCGATTGGAGTTACCGCCTGCTCACCGAAAACGAGCAGCATTTTTTCAATCAACTGGCGGTCTTTTCCGATAGCTTTACGCTCGATGCTTGCGAGGCAGTTGTCCGAAATGGGGCGGACATTCCGGCGCTGGATGCCCTGGAATCGCTCGTAGACAAATCGTTTGTCATGTTGCGCCGGATGGCGGGTGCAACGAGGTTTCACATTCTGGACGTCGTCGAGGAGTACGCCGCCGAACGATTGGGTCGGGATGATGACCTGGCACGGCGCCACTTCGAATACTATCATCGCTTAATCGCGGCTCGGGAAACGGCGCGCATTTCTGCAGAGGAGCAGATTGCCTGGTTCGATGCCGTCGCCATGGAGATCGGGAATGCGCGCGCGGCGCTGGCGTGGGCCATCGAGAACGACATCGAGGGCGCGGCGGCGTTTCTGTGCGATATCTGCCCGTACTGGCAAATACGCGGACACATCGCCGAGGGCCGAGGCTGGTTCGACCGTTACCTGAAAAAGGCGCCGCCTGAAAGTCCGTCGCTGATTCCGATCCTGCGTCGCGCTTCCACATTTGCAACGATCCAAGACGACTACACTCCGGCGCGGGCGTTGGTCGAGCGAGCATTGGAGCTTGCACGGACCAACGGCGACATCGGCGGCGAAGCCGAGGCGCTGTATAACATTGCGGTCATCGAGCACCGCCGCGGCGATACCGAGCAGGCTCGGATAAACTACGAGCTGGCGGTGCAAAAATTTTCCGAGGCAAACCACGATCGGGGCCTTGCCAACGCGATGAGCAACCTCGCACTCATCCGCGTTCAAGTGGGGGAATTCGAGGACGCCGACTCCCTGCTGTCCGAAGCCGCGGGGATCGCGCAACGCCTTGGAGATCAGGACCTGTACGGCTCCATCATCGCCCTGCGAGGTTCGGTTTCAATTCGTAAGGGTGACCTGGTTAGCGCCGAAGCCTTCCTCGACGAGACGCTGGCCGTCAAACGCCGTCTCAACAATCGCTCGAGTACCGCCGAAGTGCTGAACACGCTGGCAACGCTGCGAATCAGACAAGGCCGCTTTGCCGAAGCGCGGCCGTTCGCGGCGGAAAGTTTTTGCACGGCGCTCGAACTGGACGATCACCCGATTATCATCTACGGGTTTGAAACGTTTGCCGAAATAGCGCTGCACGAGGAACGCGATGAGGAAGCCGCGCGATGCTTGTCATCGGCGGCGCATTTGCGCGAACGCTACGCCTATAACGCGCCTTCTTCACGGGACCTCAGCGCTATTGAAAAGGCGCTCCGGGAGCGGCTCGGCGGTAAATTCGATGAAATCTACCGCCGGCCGCACACGGATTGGAAACGCGACGCCGAGGCGCTCTGCCGCTAGTGCTTCTTGACGGGTTGCACCTTCTTAGATACCGGCCGGCTCCCCGACCGATAGAATATTGTCGGCGCCGTCCCCGTGCCTCCAATGAGGACATGGAGCGATTTATTTAACCCACGCGGCGGTTTTGCGTTGTGACCCTTGCCATGTCCCGTGCCGTTTTCATCCTGTCCACCCACGAAAGCCCCGCCAGTGGCGGTCGCCTTAAGGTCAAACGGCATCCACCAGCTCCAATCGACATGCTGAACGGGTGCCGGATCGTTTCCGGACGTAATGATCACGTAGGTTACATCGTTTGCGCCGCCGGCCTTGTGGTGCGTACCAATGAGCGTTGGGTACGGATCATCAGTGTAAGTGAGGTTGAGCGGAACATCCGCGCCGGCCGAATCCGTCAGAATCGGGAGCAGCAGGGCGGCGAGTCCCGAAGTGCCCGCAGCCTTTAGCAGATTTTCGCGCGTGATGGTCGTCGAAGGAGTCTTTTTCACCCGGATCTCCTGTTAAAAAAATGCACGGCTTTAAGCGGCCGTGCAAGGTGACTATTTCTTTTTCGGGGCGGCGCCTTTCTTGCGCATCTTCGTCCCATTTCCACCCACGAGAACGTAGAGCGTGTAGTGCAGTTGTTTGGGATTCGAACGCGACCCGTGCTCGTGGCCATCTTCGTCTTTGCCCGCCATGGTCGGCATGTTTACGACGTACAGATCGGCCCAGGTCCAGTTGCCGGGAACGTCGGGCGGAGTTTGGCTCTTGAGGATGACTTGACCGGCCGCTTTTTGTTCGGTCAGTCTGCGGACGCGTTTGCTGGTATTTTCGCGCTCCGGAACGTAGCCGAGATTGGTTTCCGTAAACGTAAGGTTCAAAGGCACATCCGCGGCCGCAGACTCGCGCAGCGCTGGAACCAGCAGCGCTGCCAAAGCGGCGGTGCCGCTGCCTTTAAGCAATTGCTCGCGGGAGAGCGCCCTGGGCACACGTTTCATTCGCATCTCCTTTAAAG
>JABXNS010000194.1_pt1 | contig 15268 bp, 13 predicted proteins | sample 7301101 | NCBI WGS metagenome assembly JABXNS01 (sample SAMN14449646, study PRJNA615230) | soil metagenome | isolation source: soil from bare, unvegetated metal-rich iron-sulfur acidic spring small-cell... | place: Canada: Paint Pots Mound, Kootenay National Park, BC | collected 2017-05-25
CCTCGGTGCGCGTCTTCCAGCGCGCGGTGGACGAGCTGGCGCCGCACCTCCGGCCGGGCGCCCTGGTGGTCCCCCGAAGCCCCGTCTATCCGGGGCCGACGGCGTACGTCGGGGAGCGGCTGCGCACCCTGGCGATCGCGGCCGACGTGGCCTTCGGCCCGGAGCGCCTCGCGGAGGGCTACGCCCGGTAGGGAGACCGCAGCCTGCCGCAGCTGATCGGGGTGAGCAGCGACCGCGCCTTCGAGCGCGCAAGCGAGCTGTTCGGCCGGCTGGATGTGGAGATCATCCGCACCGATCCGAAGGAGGCCGAGCTGGCCAAGCTCTTCACGAACACCTGGCGCTACATGAAGTTCGCCGTCGCCAACCAGTTCTTCCAGATCGCGAACCGGGCCGGCCTGGACTACGACCGCGTGCTGCACTCGATCCGCCACAACTACCCGAGAGCCGCGGACCTGCCCGCGCCGGGCTTCGCCGCCGGTCCCTGCCTGCTGAAGGACACCATGCAGCTGGCCGCCTTCAGCCCTGACCACTTCCCGATGGGACAGGCGGCGATGCTGATCAACGAGGGGTTGCCCGGCTACATCGTGGACGTGCTCGACCACCGCCAACCGCTCCGGGGGCGCACCGTCGGCATCCTGGGCATGGCCTTCAAGGGCGAGTCAGACGACCCTCGCTCCTCGCTCAGCTACAAGCTGAAGAAGCTGGCCCAGTTCAAGGGCGCCTCGGTGATCTGCGCCGACCCCTACGTGGCCGATCCCGAGCTGCTGCCCGTGCAGGACGTCATCGAGCGCTCCGACGTGCTCATCGTGGGCGCCCCGCACCACGCGTACCGCCAGCTCGAGCTCGACGGCCGGGCGGTGGTCGACATCTGGGGAGTGACGGGCGGCGGCACCCGCCTGTGAAGGTGCTCGTGACCGGTGCCGCGGGGTTCATCTGCGGCTACCTGGTCCCCGAGCTCCTGGAGGCCGGCCACGAGGTGATCGGGCTCGACAACTTCAGCAAGTACGGCCCGGTCGCCCGGAGCTACGACGGTCACCCCGGCTACCGTCTGGTCGAGGGCGACGCCAAGGACGTCGAGCTGATGACGCAGCTCGCCTGCGAGTGCGACCAGGCCGTCGCCGCCGCCGCCATGATCGGCGGCATCAGCTACTTCCACGAGTTCGCCTATGACCTGATGGCGGAGAACGAGCGGATCCTGGCGGCGACCTTCGACGCCGCCATCGAGGCCTTCCGCAAAGGCAGGCTGCAGAAGATCGACGTGCTCTCCAGCAGCATGGTCTTCGAGAGCGCGACGCAGTTCCCCACGCCGGAGGGAGCAGAGCTCTCGAGCCCGCCGCCCCGTTCGACCTACGGCTTCCAGAAGCTGGCCTCCGAGTACTTCGCGAAGGGCGCCTGGGAGCAGTACAGGCTCCCCTACACGATCATCCGGCCGTTCAACTGCGTAGGCATCGGCGAGCGCCGGGCGGTGCGGGACGCCGACATCATGAGCGGCAACGTCAAGCTCGCGATGAGCCACGTGGTGCCGGACCTGGTGCAGAAGGTGCTGAAGGGCCAGGATCCCCTGCACATCCTCGGGGACGGCACCCAGGTGCGCCACTACACCTACGGCGGCGACCTGGCCAAGGGCATCCGGGCCTGCATGGAGTCGGAGGGGGCGCTGAACGAGGATTTCAACGTCTCCACCGCCGAGCGCACGACGGTGGTGGAGCTGGCCCAACTCATCTGGAGCAAGATCAACGGGCCGGACCGGCCGCTTCGGCTCGTCCACGACCCCGCCTTCGAGTACGACGTCCAGCTCCGCACTCCGGACGTCCAGAAGGCCCGGCGGGTGCTCGGCTACGAGGCCACGACCACGCTGGACACGATGCTGGACGAGGTGATCCCCTGGATCCGCGACGAGATCGCGGCGGGCCGCATATAAGCACCGCACTCTCGATCGTCGTGCCCGTGTACAACGAGGGCGAGAACATCGCGGCCCTCCTGGACGGGCTCCGCCGCTCGGTGCACGTGGAGCCGCTGGAGATCCTGGTCGTGTACGACTTCGACGAGGACAGCACCATCCCGGTGGTCCGCCGGCTGCAGGGCCGGCACCCGGCCGTCCGCCTCCACCGCAACAAGATCGGCCGGGGCGTGCTGAACGCGATCCGGGCGGGCCTGGCCGAGGCCGCGGGCGGGCACGTCCTGGTCATGAGGGCCGACCTCTCCGACGACCCGGCCGACATCGACGCCATGTACGTGCTGGCCCGTGACGGCGCCGACGTCGTCGTCGGCTCGCGCTACATGCGGGGCGGCCGGCAGAGCGGGGGCCCCTTTCTCAAGCGAACGCTCGCGAGGCTCGCCGGCCTCACCCTCCACCACCTCGGCGGCATGCCCACCCACGACCCGACCAACAACTTCAAGCTCTACAGCCGGCGGCTGCTGGACGCCGTGGAGATCGAGTCCGAGGCGGGCTTCGAGCTCGCGCTCGAGCTGACGGTGAAGGCGTACCGGCTCGGGATGCGGATCGAGGAGATGCCCACCACCTGGCGCGACCGCACCGCGGGCGAGAGCCGCTTCCAGATGCGCAAGTGGATCCCCCACTACCTGCGCTGGTACTGGCGGGGCATGGCGGGCCGCTTCCGGCGCCGGCCATAGCAGAGGAAGCCCGGCTGCGCGGGGCCTGGCCGGTGGCCGTGGGAGTGGCCGCTGCCGGGCTCGCCGCCATCCTCTTCCTGGCGCGCCGCTTCGACTTCTACTACGACGAGTGGGACTTCGTCCTGGGCAGCCCGTGGTGGCGCCTGCGTGACTACTTCCTACCGCACAACGAGCACTGGTCGACGGTGCCGATGGTCATCTACAAGCTGCTCTTCCTGGCCGCCGGCGCCCACAGCTACCTGCCCTTCATGGCCGTGCTGCTGGCGATGCACGGGGGCTGCGCGCTGCTGCTCTTCGTGATCGTGCGGCGGCGCTCCAATGATCTCCTGGCCCTGGCGGCGCTGCTGCTGCTGCTCTTCTTGGGCAGGGGCTCGGAGAACATCCTCTGGGCCTTCCAGATCGGCTTTGTCGGCTCCGTGCTGTTCGGACTGGCGGCCATCCTGCTCCTGGACGGGCCTGGCCCCTCGCGGGTCCGGCCGGCGGCCGCCTCGGCGGCGCTGGTGCTCTCCGTGATGTCGTCGGGGGTCGGCCTCTTCTTCACGGCGGCGGTCGCCGTGGAGCTGGCGCTCGACCCGCTGCGCGTAGGCATCATTCGGATGGACTTGTACGGAAAGCCAATCACGCGCTTCGATGATTTTCGTGAGGATGGGAAAGATCCGGTGTTGGTCGATATTTCCGAGCAGTGCCGAGCCGAGACGCTCGCGTGCCTGCGCAAGCGTCAAACCCGCAAGCGCACCGTTTGCAATACGGTTCTCGTCCCAGCACTCCCAGCTCTCGCCGATTTTAATGTTGGGGTCGCCGTCCTTGCCGAAGTCCTTTACCAAATCCTCGCCGCCCCAAATTGCCGGCGCGAGCTTTGGCTGAAGGACATAGGGATAAAGCGAGCCGTCAGACACGATTGCGCTCGCTCACAAGTTGCGCCTTCAACAGTCCGCGCGCGGAGTTGCCGACGAAAATCTCATCGGCCGCGCGCAGCTCGTTTTCATAGAGAATCCGTTCGACAGCTTCGCCGCGTGACACGAGCCGGCTTCGAAGAATGCCGGGCAAGAGCCCGCAGCTGGTGGGCGGCGTGTACAGGACGCCGTCAATGCGCAAGAACAGGTTCGTGCGAGATCCTTCCGTCAATTCATCGCGCTCGTTTCGCAAGAGCGCATCGAAGCATCCTAAGCGGCGTGCGAACGCGGCGGCAGCGTCATGCGCCGGCCGCCACGACGTTTTGTGCGCGAGCATCGGATCGCCGGATTTTACGCGCTGGTCGCAGACGCAGACGCTCACGTTTTCCGCGATGTTTTTCAGCGGCTTGGTTTCCAGTGTTGCGTCTCCGCCGAGTGCAAGCCCGATCCGCGCCAAAACCGGCTCCGCGCGCGTATTCAAGCACGAAATGCGTTCCCGCAGTGCGTCGTGGTTGAAGGGGATACAAAAGTGTTCGGCCGTCGCGCGCAGCCGATCGAGGTGCGCGTTACTATCACTGGGTTCCGGGCCGCAGCGCAGCGTTTCCAAACACGCAAACGGTTCGATTGCCGGCCGAACGAAGGCGGTCTTCAGCAACACTTCGCGCCATTCGTTTTCGGCAATGGAGTCGCTGACTATTCCGCCGCCGGCATCCAGCCGCCCGCTGCCGCCGGCGCGATCGATCTGCAGCGTGCGAATCGCGACGTTCCACCAGCCGGTGCGCAGCGGAGTCAGATAACCGATGCTCCCGGTGTACACTTCGCGCGGATTCGGCTCGAAACGCGCGATATGCGCCATCGCGGAGCGCTTGGGCGCGCCGGTCACGCTTCCGCACGGGAAGGTCGCGTGCATGATCTCCGCGAGCGAAACGCGCGAATCGAGTTTTCCCGAGATCGTAGACGTCATCGTCGCGAATGTCGGATAGGCCTCGATGCAAAAAAGCTCGTCGACGGTGACGTCGGTGCAGATCCGGTGAAGATCGTTGCGCAGCAGGTCGACAATCATCAGATGCTCCGCACGGTTCTTCTCGTTGGTCAACTCGCCGGGTGCATTCAATGGCGCCGTGCCCTTCATCGGCTTAGTTGTGAGCCGTCCGTCGTCGAAGCGCAAGAAGAGCTCGGGCGAAAGGGAAAGGATGGCGCGCTCGCCGTCGTCGACGTATGCGCAGTAGTTTGCCCGGCTGGTTCTTGCGAGCAGACAGTACGCGTCGAAGGGCTCCCCCGAGAACGAGAAATCGAACGGCAGCGTATAGTTTACTTGGTAGACGTCGCCGTCGCGAATAGCAGATCGAATTGCATGAATTGCGTTATCGTATCGCGCCCTCGAGATGCGTGGCGCCGGCGGTCCCATCTTGAACTCGCAAGACCTTCCCTCGAGCATCACCGTTTGCGGCGCGTCGTAGACACCAAGCGCGACCAGCGGCGACGAATCATATGAGAGAAAACCCGCAACGTAATAGCCTGCCGCTAGCGCGCTGCCGGCCGCATCCAAAACCTTCGATACATCTTGCGGCGTTGCGGCTCTGAAAACGTGAACGGGTGAGTCAAAGAGCAGCGCCGGGCTGCCACCGGCTACGACGCGCAGATTTCCCCGCGTTCAGCGATCGCTTTGAAGCGTTGCAGATCTTCGGCGATTTGCCGGTGCGGTTCTTCACCCAAAATCCGCGCCAGCGACGCGCCCGCGTAGCGCGCGGGCGGCGTATACTCCAGAACGACCCGCACGTCGGTAAGGCCTCCGCGGGGATCGAAGTGCACCGAACCGGCATGATGAATCGCCGAGCCCGGCAGCGAGCGCCACCCGATCAGCTCGCCGGCGATGTCATTGATGATTTCGGCTTCCCAGGACAGAAAATTTCCGGCCGGCGCGTGGACGCGCCAGCGCGAGCGCGTCGGCGTAAGCACGGTTACTTCTTCGACGTGGCGCATAAACTGCGGCAGCGTGTCGAGCCGGCGCCAAAACGCATGCAGCTGCGCCGCGGGCAACTCGACCGAGACAGTTTGCTCGACGCGAACGCCGGTGCCATACGGGACGCTCGCGCCGGGGTTGTGCGCTTCCCGCCCGGGCGCCGTCTTTATGCCCAGCGCCGCATACAGCGCACAGTATCCCGTCGCGCCCCGGTACAACATGTAGGCAGCGGCCGAGCCCAGCAGCATTCCCGCACCGAATGAGAATAAGCGTTCGGTTGGGGCAACGTTGCGTCCGTCGTGCATGCGATTACTCTCCTGGTCCCTAAGTACCGTAGCGTGCGCGTTCATGTGGGTATCGGCTCGAATCTGGGCGACCGGCAGGCCAATATTCTGGCGGCCCTGCAGCGGCTTCGGCGCAAAAGCCGCGTCGTGGCGGTTTCGTCGTTTTTTGAAAGTGCCCCCGCGCAGGGCGCGCAGGGGCCGTCATTTTTAAATGTTGCGGCCGAACTGGAGACGGAGCTCGAGCGCGAGGGGTTTGAAGAATTTGCGCGCGGCGTGGAAGTCGCGGTCGGCCGCCCAGGCAAGCAACATTTGGCCGCGCGAGCGATCGACATCGATCTGCTCGCCGCCGGCGAGTACGTCCATCCCCAGCTCGCGCAGCGGCCCTACAATCTCGTCCCGCTTTCCGAGATCGCGCCGCAATTCGCACAACTGGCGGCAACGTTGAAGTCGAACGGCATCAAGCGCCGCGTGCGGTCGCTGCATTTCGACGCGAACCGCCAAGACGAGACGCCGGAAGTGCGTCTTTCGCTCGACCGCGTCGGCGTTTCGCACGTACGCCGCATCGTCCGCTTGAACGTTGCGGGAAGCGAACAAGTCTTCAACGGCGAGTTCACGATGCTCGCGGATCTGACGCCGGATAAAGCCGGCGTACACATGTCCCGTTTCAGCGAAATTCTCGAAGAAGCGGCCTTGGAAGTGTTGGCGCGGCGCGATGCGCCTGCCCGGATTGAAAATCTAGTCGAGGCGATCGCCCGCGAGATCGTGAAGTCGCAGCGCGCGATTCGCGCCGAAGTGCGTCTGCGTGCCGAATTCGCCTTAGAACGCTGGACGCCGGTGAGCGGAAAGCGCGGCGAAGAAACCTATGTGCTGACCGGGATCGCGCATGCCGATCGCGAGGGTGCGCGCCGCGCGATTGGGATCAAAGCCGAAGGTATGACGGCATGCCCGTGCGCGCAGGCGATGGTGCGCGAACAAAGTTTCGCCGACTTGCGCGAAGCCGGGTTTTCGGAAGCCGATGCGCGCCGCGCGCTGGAAGCTTTGCCCGTAGCCACGCACAATCAGCGTGGGCGCGGCAGCGTCCTGATCGGCGCGGTTTCAGAGGAGACGCCGGCGGCCGAAGATCTCGTGGAGCTCGTTGAAAATGCGATGTCGAGCGAAACCTACGATCTGCTTAAGCGGCCCGATGAGTTTTTTGTCGTCAACAAAGCCCATCACAATCCAAAATTCGTGGAAGACGTCGTGCGCGGTATTCTCGCCGGCGCGCTCGAAATGTACCGGGACTTTTCGGACGAGACGTTCGTGAGCGCATCGCAAGTGAATTATGAATCAATTCACAAACACGACGCATTTGCCGAAGCGTATGGCACGTTCGGCGAACTTCGGTCCGAACTGCGCAGCGGCGAATACGTCAACCGGAAGACGGATTTGGCCGCCTGGCTCGGCACGCGGCCCTGAGCTGGTCGAAGGGTTGCTAGCGCTCCGTAACGCGCGCGTCTACGCGTACGATCCGCGCCGCAAGACGTACTCGCTGCATCAGGGCTTGATAATCGACGGTGAAAAAATCGCGTCGCTCGATCCTTCGGATGCCGGTGCAACCGTCAAAACGCTCGATCTGCAGGGCGCCACCGTCTTGCCGGCGTTTGCGGATTGCCACGTGCATCTGACCGACACCGGATATTTCTTGGAAGAGCGCGACCTGAACGGCGTTCGATCCTACGATGATTTTGCTGCGGCGGTTGCGCGCCTACCGCGGGAAACGTACGTTTTAGCCGGTCAATATGACGAAAGCGCTTGGCGCGATGGGCGAACTGCTGACGTTGTGCCGCTCGAACGCGCGTTTCCCGATACACTTGCAATGCTGGTGCGCGTCGACGGACATTCGTGCATCGTCAATCGCAAGACGCTGGCTTGGTTGAACTTCGACGCCGGAACAAGCGGGATCGAGAAGAATGCCGGCGGCGAGCCGAGCGGCAAATTGTTTTTAGAAGCCAACTGGCGCGCGCAGGCGGCTTTCATGGCGGCGCTGCCGTTATCTGCAAAGCGAGCCGCCGAGAAACGCGCGACGCAAATGGCGCTGTCGCGAGGGTGCTTGCACCTGCACGCGCAGTTCGTCGGATTTGCGCGCGAAGAGTATGAGGCAGAAATTGCCGCTTTGCGCGACCTGCCGAAGGCGAAATGGTATCCGAAGATTTGCGAACCGGATCCGCACCTTGCCCAAGACCTGGGCCTGCCGTACGTAGGCGGCGACGTATTCTTGGACGGTTCGATCGGCAGCTGCACGGCTGCCGTCAGCGAGCCGTTTCTCGTTTCGGCCAATGGAGGCGGACCCGGACGCGGCGAACTGCGCTTCACCGACGCGCAACTCTACGATTATTTCTCGACGGCTGAATCGCTGGGCATTTCGGCCGGCGTGCATGCGATCGGCGATCGCGCGATCGAGCAATGCGTCGCCACCTGGGAGCGGGTCTTACACGGAAGGCCCAGCACGAAAGGCTGCCGGCATTTCATCGAGCACTTCGAGATCGCGTGCGACGACCACATCACGCGCTGCGCTCGGTTAGGCCTCTATCTTTCCATGCAGCCGCAATTCGATTTGCTCTGGGGCGGCGCGGGCGGAATGTACGAGCGGCGCCTGGGAACGCAGCGCATGCGCAGCATGAATGCTTTGGGACGCATCGAGCGCGCCGGTGCTGTCCTGTGCGGCGGGGACGACAGCCCGGTCTGCGATTTGAACCCGCTGCAAGGCATGCAAGCGGCGATCGGTCACCACGAACCCGACGAGCGGCTCTCACCGCAATCGGCGCTCACCATGTATACCTATAACGCGGCGCGACTGGGGCACGCGGAAGTGCGCACGGGGTCGATCGCCGAAGGCTACGCCGCCGACCTGGCCGTCCTCGATCGAGATCCGCTCGACGGCGCAGCGTTTGAGAACTGTCGCGTGCTTGCTACTTGGAGTGACGGAGAAAAAGTTTATGCAGAAGATCGATCGGTCTAAGTTCCTGGCGCTCAGCGGCGGCGCGGTGGCCGCAGCGGCGCTGCCGCTGCGAGCTTACGGCGCCGAATCGAATCTGACGCTGCAGACGGCGACGGGAGCGATCGCCGGTACGCTGTGGCTTCGCCCCAGCTCGAAGGCCATCCCGGTGGTGCCCCTTATTGCCGGCTCCGGTCCGACCGATCGCGATGGAAACAGCGTCATGCTGCCCGGAAAAAACGATTCGCTAAAACAGTTGGCGTCGGCCCTGGGGTCGCGCGGCATCGCCTCGCTGCGTTACGACAAGCGCGGCATCGGCGCGAGCGCCGCGGCGATGACCGCAGAGAAGGATCTTCGCTTCGACACCCTGGTCGACGACGCCGCGAGCTGGGCCGCGCTCCTGGGTCGAGATCCCCGTTTTTCGCGAGTTGCCGTTGCGGGCCATAGCGAAGGCTCGTTGATCGGCATGATCGCCGCGCAGCGCGGCCCCGTCTCTGCGTTTGTCTCGCTCGAGGGCGCCGGCCGGCCGGCCTACGCGATCCTGCATGAACAGTTACGTCCGGCGCTGCCGCCCGCGATGCTGACGCAGGCCGATGCAATCATGGCGCAGCTCAAAGCGGGAAGTCTCTACACCGGTGCGGTTCCGGCCGAGATGCAATCGCTGTTTCGTCCGTCGGTGCAGCCGTATCTTATCTCATGGTTCAAGTACGATCCGGCGGTCGAGATCGGCAAACTGCACGTTCCCGTAACCATCGTGCAAGGCACGGCCGACGTGCAGGTAACGATGACCGACGCCGAAGCGCTCAAACGCAGTGATCCTGCAGCGCAGCTCGTGGTCGTCGACGGAATGAATCACGTGCTCAAGCACGCTCCCGACATCTCGAGCCGGGCAGCAATAGTGGCCGGTTACTCCGATCCGAAACTTCAGGACGCGCCGCAAGTTATCGACGCGGTCGCTTCCGCCGCGAAGTAGCGGACTTCGCCTTGCCTCCCTGGACTCGACGGAGGGAGGTACTAGCGAGTCGCGACTCGTCGCGATGGGATTGGGTGCCACAAAATTCCGAGGTATCCGAAAATGGTTGCGCGCGGAGGGCTTTGTGCCAATTCGCCGCACCGCGACGAGCCACGAACACTATGTGCATCCGGACAAACACGGCAGAGTAACGCTCGCGGGCGGGAACGGTGAGGAGCCGAACAAAAATCGGGAACCGGCTACAGCGCCTATGTTCCGACCTTCCCGGCTGTGTTGCAGCAGCGAAAACTGTGGATGAAACGCAAGCGCTCATACGCGGCGCGATAAGACGGCATTTAGAAGGAGTGCGAGAGGGTGGCGAGCCGATTCCGGAACCGCTGACAATCGCGCGCCGAGTTAACCCTAGATGATCGAGATCGTTTCCTTCGGTTTGGGATGCGCTTCGATTGCTGCCAGCAACGAGGCGGCCAATTTGTCGCAAATCGGATCGTCGATTTCTTCGACCCGGCCTTCGTCGGCAAGTTTTGCTTTCTGCGGATCGATCGGAATGCGCGCGAGCAGCGGCGCTCGTGCGAGTTCGGCTACGCGTTCGGCGTAAGAAGGCCCGAAGATCTCGTACTTGGTGCCGGTGTCGGGCGCGATGAAGTACGACATATTCTCGACCACGCCCAGAATGGGTTTCTTCAACTGGTGAACCAAATTAGCGGCCTTGCGGACGATCATCGTGGCCAGCGCCTGCGGCATCGTCACGAGTATCACGCCGTCTATCGAGAGCGATTGCAGCACCGTTAACGGCGCATCGGACGTTCCCGGCGGGAGATCGATCAACAAGTAATCCAGATCGCTCCACAACACTTGTTCGTAAAACTGCCGGATCACGCCCGACAGAATCGGTCCGCGCCAGATCATCGCGGTATCTTCTTGATCGGTGAGCAAGTTGGAACTGACGATTTCGATCGCGCTGCGCGACTGCGCCGGCACCATCAGCGGGGGCGGATTTCCTTGGGGTGTCGGCTTCGCATCGGGGTCGGCTTCGATCAACAGCGGCGTGCGCAGGCCGAAAAGCTTTGGAATCGATGGCCCCGTAATGTCGGCATCCAAAATGCCGACGCGCAGGTTACGGCGCCGCAGACCGAGCGCGATAAGCGCGGTGACCAGCGATTTGCCGACGCCGCCTTTGCCCGACATGATCGGAACGACGTGATCGATTTTCGCGTGCCGCTTGAATTCACCGGGGGCGCGCCGTAACGGTATGCGATCCTCATTGCTGATATTGGGCACAAAGCCCGAAAGCCGCGCCTGTACCAGGGCCGCTACGATCGGCTCGATGCGCAGACCGTGCGCTTTGGCGCCCGCCTCGATCGTTTCGTACTTGTTGACGCCGCAGCCGGCGCAATGCAGCCCGAAACGCCCCAGCACTTCGGCCGCAATGGGCAGATCCCGGACCAATTCCGCGATATTGCTCTGCGGGCCGATCTCCATCGCCACATGCGGCATGGCAGAGGGGTTCGCGCTCCGAAGCCCCCGGTCTTATGCGCGAAACGTCGCACGAGCAGCTCGTCTTGCTCGCCGCCGCCTATCTGCACATTCCGGCGCGGCGGCTGCGCGCGCTTGCGCGGGGCGAGGATTCCTCATTAAAAGAGTGGCTCGAAGGCGATTCGGCCCGCCGGGTCGCGCATGCACGCCGGCAGGCTCGTGAATCGGCGCAGCGGCTTGCATCTTTAGGCGCATCCATCGTAACGATTGCCGATCCGCGGTACCCGCGGGGTTTGCGCGATCTCGACGATCCGCCCGCATTCTTGAGCGTGCGCGGTTCCTTACCGCTCGGCGGAATCGCCATCGTGGGTACGCGCACGCCGCCGGCGCTGGCGCAAGAATTTTCGCGCGAGTTCGCCGCGCGCATGGGCGAACCGGTCGTGAGCGGGTTGGCGCTCGGAATCGACGCTGCCGCTCATCGCGGCGCGTTGGAGGCCGGCGTGCCGACCATTGCGTATGTCGGCACGGGTCTTGGCACGACCTATCCCCCGGAGCATCGCACCTTGGAGGAAGAAATAGTCGCGCGCGGCGGGGCGATCGTGAGCGAGCGGCTTGCGGGCGAACCCGTTACGAAATCGGCGCTGGCGCACTGGGATCGTTTGCAAGCGGCGCGCTTTACCCTCGCTAAGCGCCGCACTCGTCCACGCCGCCGGAGCGACGCTCCAGAGGGGCTGTAACCGCTCGGAATGACGACGAGCGCATAGCGTGAGAGACCGATACCGGCTGCGCTCGCGCCGGCTGCGCTGAGCGTGAACCGATTCGCACTTGGTTGGGTGAGGGTGAGCACGGATTTTCCTTTCCGGTCGATGTGCTCAACCACGATACGCGGTCTCCGCGATCGCCGCGGTGGGCCCCGCTTACGTTTTCGCCGGGGAGGACGAGCGGCTTTGCAAAGGAGGCTGCAAGCCGGTCTGCTGAGTCCGATCCGCGAGGATGCACCATGCGTCGAGCACCGTCGCGACGCTCCAGGCTTGTGCGAAGGCGCCGCGAGCGGTGAACGGTGCGTCGCCGTCGGCGATCTCGCCGAGCGTGCCGAGCGCGTCGGAGGTCAACCGGCTTGCACACGCAGCGAGGATCGCCAAGCTCTCAGGGGGATCGTCGTGCACGCACGCGTGCGCCAGCGCGAACGGACCGGCCAGCCACGTCCACACAGTACCCTGATGGTACGCAGCGTCGCGCGCACGCTGGTCTCCGCCATACCGGCCGACATATCGGGGTTCGCCCGGAGCCAAGCTCCGTAACCCCGCCGGCGTCCAAAGCCGTGACGAACAGACGTCGACGATTGCTCGTCGCCGAGCGTCGTCGAGAACTTCGATCGGCAACGCAATGGCGAACAGCTGATTCGGGCGCAGCGATGCATCGTCGCCTTCGGGTCCATCGATCACGTCGAAACACCAACCGTGGTCGGCGCTCCAGAAACGCTCGAAGCTCGACTCGGCACGCGTCGCGGCGATCGCGAAAGGCAGGGCATCTTCGCCGAGCATCTGGGCGAACTCGGCGCAGGCCCGGAGCGCGCTGATCCAGAGCGCGTTGACTTCGATCGGCTTCCCGGTCCGCGGCGTTACGACCCAGTCGCCCACCTCGGCGTCCATCCACGTCAGCTGCACGCCGGGCTCTCCAGCGCGCACGAGCCCGTCGGCGGGATCGACGCGAATGTCGTAGCGCGTCCCCGCGACGTAGGCGTCTACGATCGCGCGCAAGACCGGGAAAAGCCCCGTGAGGGTCGCCGCGTCTGCGGTCGCCTGCATGTAGCGCCGCACGGCCTCGATGTACCACAATGCTGCGTCGACGGTGTTGTACTCTGCGGGCTGGCCGCTGTCGGGGAAGAAGTTCGGCAGCATGCCACCGTCGACGAAGCGCGCGAACGTGGACAGGATGTTCCGTGCGATCTCGTGCCGTCCGGTCGCGAGCGCGAGACCCGGCAGCGCAATTGCTGTGTCGCGGCCCCAGTCGCCGAACCACGGGTACCCTGCGATCGTCGAGCGAGCGTCTGGATCGTCGGAGAGCGGGCGGCGTACGATGAATTGGTCGGCGGCGAGCACGAGTCGTACGACCCACTCGGGCGCCCGCTCCGCGCCTTCGTCCCGAACGCGGTGCCAGTCGACCAGCAACTCCAGCTCGCGGCGCCCTGCGCGTTGCAGTGCGGCCTGGGAGTCGATCGCGGGCAGCGCGTGATCGGCAACGGCGATCGTCATCGACTCTCCGCGATCGAGCATCGCCTCGAACGTTCCGACGCGGAGGTGGTCCTCGGAATCGTCGAGCCCGCGCGACCGCTCGACGGGATAGTCGAAATCCCGGTACCAAACATGCTCCGCCGCGAACGAGCCGCGGTCGGCGCGCAGCTCGATCGTCGCAGCACCCTCGTACGGCACGACGCGAATGCCGTCCGCCGTCGCAACCACGTCCATCGTCCACCCACCGGCGTGCGTCGCGCCGTGAAGATCGCGGTGATTCGCGAACGCACGCAGCGTGAGGTGGACCGGGGCACGAGAGCGAACGACGCTGTGGGCGACGTACGTTCGGTTCGCATCGTGCTCCATCCAGACGCGCCGTTCGACGATCGCGTCCCCACACGTGAAGGTCCAGACCGGGATCGTCCCTTCGAGGCGAAAGTTCGTCAGCAGCACATAGCCTTGCGGCGCGATCACACCGCTGCGCCAGCGGTCGGTCGCGAGGGCGTACGTGGCACCGTCGTAGCGAACCTCGGCGTCGATCTTCGGGCACAAGAGCGTCCTGCCGACCGGCGGCGTACGTGCCGCGAACAGCAGACCGTGATACCGCCGCGTAAGCGTGCCGGCAACGGTTCCACAGGCGAAACCGCCGAGACCGTTCGTAACGAGCCACTCGCGCCGCTCGGCGACCGCAAGGTCGCCGCAGGCGGCACCGTCGAGCTCAAGGAGCATGCATCTTCGGCATCTCGGTCACGACATTAGATGCCCGCGTACCACTCGTAGCCCTGATCTTCCCAATAGCCGCCGGCTCCGCCGTATGTGCCGCCGAGGTCGGCGACGAGCTCGATGCGTCGAACCCACTTGGCGCTCTTGTACCCCAGCTGCGTCGGAATCTTCAACCGTACCGGCGCGCCGTGGTCGAGATCGAGCGGCTTGTCGTTGAGGTCGAGCGCAATCAGCGTTTGCGGGTGCGCGGCCTGCTGCAGGTCGAGCGACTCATAGTATTTCTGGCCCGATTGGTCGACGTCGAAGCAGTGGAATACACAGTACCGCGCGTTCGCCTTCGGCTGCGCCATCGCCACGACCGTCGCGAGCGGTACCCCGCGCCACTTCCCGATCGCGCTCCAGCCCTCGACGCAGTCGTGGCGCGTAATCTGAGACGTTTGCGGCATAAGGCTCATTTGCGCCAGCGACAGCGACAAAGGCCGCTCCACCATGCCATCGACACTCAAACGAAATGACGCGAAAGCGTTGCGCACCAGATGCGCATACGCTGTGTCTGCCGGCGTGTCGAGTGAATTGATCGGAAAGTCGCGTGAAATGTCGCTCGCGGCATACTCGCGCACCAAGCCGTGCGTGCCGATTAGCGCGAGATCGAGGCTTTCGCCCGCGTCCAGAATGGAGTGTATGCGATCGTTCACAGTCAGTTTCGTGCCAATCGCACCGCATCCGGCTAACGCCGCCGAAAGGCTCGTCGCGATAAACAGCTCGCGTTTCACGTGCCTATACCATCATGCGCGCCAAGCCGGTAGCGTCCAGTGATCATCGACGTGATGTGATTGCGCAGGCCCGTTGTAGCGACGAGAATCACGTGCATCGCAAAGAAACCGCAGAGCGCGACCATCAAGACGAAATGCCACAAGCGCGCGAATTGGCGGCCGCCGAACAGCACGGTAACCCAAGGGAATGCCGCGTCGAAACTTGGTGCGAGCGCCAATCCGCTCAAGACGATCAGCGGCGCGAAGACGAAGAGCACCAGCGTATAGGCGAGCTTTTGCAGCGGGTTATACTTTCCGTGCAGCGGCGGCTCTTTTCGCAACCGGAAATAGTAGAGCTGCAT